>Ga0302323_100001545_pt1 | contig 18768 bp, 7 predicted proteins | sample Fen_T0_3_FD_201950 | JGI IMG/M metagenome (GOLD analysis project Ga0302323, IMG submission 201950) | Peat permafrost microbial communities from Stordalen Mire near Abisko, Sweden - Fen_T0_3 | ecosystem: Environmental > Terrestrial > Soil > Wetlands > Permafrost | place: Sweden: Abisko... | reverse complement strand
TGCCTGCTTTGCAACCTCGGGATAGTATCTGTTGGCAGATTCCGCCACACCTTGCGCCGCGCCTTGCATGATGTCCGTGGTCTGCCGAGCAATGAATTCATATTGCTCGCAGCCATAGAGGCACGGTCCCATGAGTCGCTCTACGCCACTCTCAAAGGAATAGCGGCTGGGAACCCAACTATCAAACAGGCCGAAGGACCGATTTAGCTGTCCAAAGAAATCGGCGATGTTGTTGAAGACCGTTGATCCCCCTTTCGCTGCAACTCAGCACCCCACCACACCCTGTCGTACTTTTAGGCTGGAGCCCCAGTGTTCATGCGGGCTGCAAGCCGGAGAAGCCCGACATCCAGGCGAGTGTAAATGCCGAGACCCCCTGAAGCGGTTTTGGCCGGACACGCACGCGCGAGGAAGCGGTCGACCTTCCTTCTTTAGCCGCTGTCTTTTTGGGCGGCAGGGCACGGTGCTGGTTCGGGTCAAGGCCGCGCGTAGCGCGCCCGAAGGGCTTGGCCTTGACGCGCTCGGACCTGAGTACGCTGTCCTATGCGGTGCAGGCCGAGACCTCGGCTTGCACCGCATGGAGGCCGGCGGCGTTCGTGGAGCACCGGCCATGCCGGTGCTGGCGGCGCAGCCGCCAGCTACTCGCGCCGAGGTTTCAGCGCTGCGGCTTGTACAGCCACGGGTAGCCCACCCGCTCGTAATACTCCATCGCGTAGCGCCGCTCATCGCTGCCGTTACTGCTGTAGCCATCGGCGCGCGGGTTGTCGATCCAGTTCACGATCTCGGCCAGGTCGGCAATGAAGCCGCGCAGCACGACCTCGGGCGGCACGTTGTCGCTCTTGCACAGCGCGATGAACTCGGGTGGCAGCTCGAGCGTGATGCGGGGTTTCTTGCGTGGCATGGTGAACTCCTTCGGATGGATGCCCGGCATTCGGCGAACGCCGCTGGCCTGCCTCAAGGAGCGCCGAGTCGCAGCCGGGTCAAGGGCGCGCAGCGGCGAAGCGAACCCTTGACGCGGCGAGCACGGCGCTACGCTGAGCAGGCCAGTGGAGAGAGCTGGGGAGCCCCTCGGGGGCGGATGGGTGGCCGGGCGGGGCCAACCCAATGACTGCGCGCCAGCGCCTGACCAGAACCTTTGTGGCGATGGCGAAGCCATGGCCGCACGAGCTTTGGTATTCGGCGGACATGGGCTCGGTACTCCGAGCCGATGCCCGCGCAGGCGCTGCGGGGCGCAAGACATAACGGGGGTTGCGCGGCATTGCCACGCAGAGCGAGCTTTGCTCGCGAACGTGGCAGTGCCGTGCAACAGCCCGTTATGTTGAATGGCGACAGCCATTCACCCCGCTGCGACTGCCAAGCTCGGACGGGCTCGATGCCCGGCCGGGCTTGTCTCAACGTCCTGCGCGCAGCGCCTGGCTTTGAAGGCGGTGGCGGCGCGGCGCCGGTGGATGTCGGCACCCCAGTTCAGCGGCGCCGTTCGGCGTCCGCTGCAACGTCGCCGGCCTCGTCCTCGGCCTCCACGTCCAGCGCCATCAGAAGCGCCGCGGCGGCGTTCAACGGCCCGTGCTGCGGGGCTTGCACGTCCACCGCGCTTTGCACTCCCGCAGCCCCTGCTATCGACCCGGGGAGGCGCCCCGGATGCGTCGCCGTGTGGATCGCCTTCAACTGCCGGATGCTCACCTGCGTGTAGACCTGCGTCGTGGAGAGTTCGGCGTGTCCAAGAATCGCCTGGATGTAGCGGATGTCCGCGCCGTTCTCCAGCATCAAGGTCGCCATCGTGTGGCGGAACAAGTGGCAGCTCCCCGTCTTGCCGATCTGCGCGGCCTGGATGTGCTCGCGCACCAGCTGCGTCAGGCGGTTCGGCGTGAAGCCCTCGCCCAGGTGCGTGAGGAACAAGGTGCCTTCGTCGGCGCCGGTGCTGAGCTCTGGGCGCACGTCGTCGCGGTACTTCTCGATCCACGCGATGGCCCGCTCGCCGATCGGCACCATGCGGTCTCGTCTGCCCTTGCCCTGGCGGATCATCACCGTGCCGCGCTCGACGTCGATGTCGAACACCTGCAAGTGCATCAGCTCCATGCGCCGCATGCCGGTGCTGTAGAGCACTTCCATCATGGCGCGGTCGCGCAAGCCAGTGGACGTGTCGAGGTCGGGCACGGCCAGCACCGTCTCGGCCTCTTTGACGGTGAGCACATGGCGCGGCAGCCGCCGATCCAGCCTCGGCAGATCAAGATCGCTGGCCGGGTTGTAGAGGATGAAGTTCTGCTTGGCGAGCCACTTGAACCAGGCGCGTATCGGCGTGATGCGGCCGTGCTGGGTTCTCGCGCTCAAGGGCTGACCGTCCTTCTTGCGGTAGACGAACAGGTGGCTCTGGTAGCGCTCGATGATCGGTTTAGTCACCTCGTGCGGGCGCTTGACGCCGCGCTCGTCGAGCCAGGCGATGAAGTACCTCAGCACGTCGTCGCGCCCGGCCACCGTCTTGCCCGAGTAGTTGCGCTCGGCCTGCCAGGCGTTGAAGCGCTGCAGGTAGTGGTGCAGGCTCTCGGGGTCGCGCACGTCGCCGACGGGCGCACGCGGCGTTTGGGTGCCTTTCTTGCGCGAGTGGTTGGCCATGGCGTCAGCCCGCCAAGGCAGCAGCGGCTAAGGAAGGATGCGACTGCGGGTATGACGGCACCGATGCGCGAGTCTCTGAACGTGCGTTTGACGCGTCGTCGCTGGTGATGGGCTCGCAAGCCGCTCCAGCGCTGGCTTGGCGCTCGATCCGGTCACCCCGCGAACCCACCGCGATGGGGGCGTTTTGAGACCGCGATGACCCCGCGAACTCACCCTCCGACCCCCGCGAACTTGGCGTCGTAGGCAGGGCATCGAGCCCGGCCATGTCCTGCAAGCCCATCAGGAATGCGCCGCCATCGCCGCCCTGGCCGTCGTAGACCAGCTCGTACTCGAACACCAGGCCGCGCCGCCCGCCGTGCGCAATCAGGTACTCCATCTGCACCAGCCGATCCAGGTGCACGCGCAACTGCGTGTCGCCCCAGCCGGTGAGGTCGCGCACCTGGCGGCGGCTGAAGCGCCAGTCGCCGCGCTTGATGGCCTGGCGCTGGCACTCGCCCGCCACCCACGCATGCAAGGCGCTGAGCAGGGTTCGCGTCTGCGGCGGCAGCTCGTCCAGCGTGCGGCCGAGCACCTCGTGCGCCAGGCGGTTCGCGGTGGCAATGTCTTGCGCCTCGACCTCGATGTAGCGCACGGCCTTGCCCTTGTGCTGCACCGTCTTCACCTCGCGCTGGTACTGGTGCAGCAGCGTGATGGCGCGGATCAATGAGAGGTACTTCATGTGATCTCGCCGCATGCGCGTCTTGTCGTCCAGGAAGGTCAGCCGGTCGGCATACGGGTTCACCACCGCCAGCGGTTGCAGCAGGCGCTGCGCGTTCCTGTGCAGGCGCACGATGTCGTCTCGGCCTTCGTCGGCAAGCAGGCCTTCGAGCGTCTGGCGGCTGCGCTGCAGGACGTGGATGGCGCGCGTCTGCTCGCGGCTCTCGTTCACCGTGAGCACGAGACACCGGTTCAACAACTCTTCGTCGATGTCGATCGCGGTGGTGGTGAGGAACAGCATCACCGGACCTTCGACACGGTATTCGTGCGTGACCAGCAAGCCGCTGGCGGGGTCCTTGCCGGTGCTGGCAATCGTCACCTGGCCGTCGCTCTGCAAGAGCTTCAACGCATAGCCGGCGCTGGCCACGCCTTGCTCCTCGGCAATGGCGAGGATCTTGTGCTTGAGGTTGGTCTCGCCCATGTAGAACAGGCTCTGCCCCGTCATCGCCGAGTAGCGCACGCAGTCTTCGTCGGGCATCAAGGCGAGCACGGCATCCATGAGGCTGGATTTGCCGGCCGCGCTACTGCTTTGGATGATCACGGCCAGCGGCCGGTCGAGCTGGCGCGACACGGCCGCGAGATACCCCACCAGCTTGTTCGTCTCTTCGCCCACCACGCCGCACGCAGCGAAGTCGGACAGGATGCGCTCCAGCAGATCGGGGGCTTTGAGCAAGGCCAGCGCCTCGGCCTCTTCGGCCTCGCTCAACTTCGGGCGCTTGTCGTCCTTCGTCATCGCCGCCTTCAGTTGCTCGGTCTGCACCTCTTCGAGCTTCAAGAGCACGCGGCCGAGGTCGTGCTTGAGCACGTCTTCGGCTTCGCCCAGCTCGATGCCGGCCTGCTTGACGAAGGCCGCACGTGCCTTGGCGTTGTAGAGGTCGAAGCTGTCAACGTGGAAGCGCTCGGCCTTGCTAGCCAAGAGGTTGACCTTCAAGGCCTCGGGGTTCAGCGGCTTCTTCCAGCCGCGCACGCGGTAGCGGCGTTCGCCATAGACCAGCACCAGGTCGGTGTCGGTCTGCTCGGCCGGCACGTCGGCACTCGGCGCCACCGGTTGTGGGCTGACCATCGTCGGTGCCGGGATCGGCTCGGGCGTCGGCACCGACTGGGCGGCCTCTTCTTTAGCGGCTAAAGAGGAAGGCTCAGCCACCTCGGTGGCCACGGGTTCAGCCTGCGTGCGTGCCGGCGCGTGACCATTGCCCATCCACACAGCCTTGCGGATCAGCAGCCCCAGCGCCTTGTCGGCCGGCTGCATTTTCAGTGAGTACTCGTTGGCGTCCATGCCCTTGGGGAACTGGATGCGCCAGCACTCGATGCCTTCGGCCATGAGCCTCGGCGCGAGTTTGTCGGCCGCGCGCTCGCCGGCGTCGTCGCGGTCATACGCGATCAGCACGCGCGTGGTTCCGTGCGCCTTGAACGTGCCCAGCAGCTCGTCGGTGAAGCCCTCCACGCCATACGCCGCCGTCACGTTCCTGTACCCCGCGCACCAGAACGTCAGCGCGTCGATCAGCGACTCGGTGAGGATGATCTCGCGCGAGGCCGTCAGCGCCGCGCGGTTGAACACGCCCGCATGCGGCCCCGGCAGGTATAGGTGTTTGGGCGTGCCCGGCCGCAGGTCGTCGCGCAGCTTGCGCCCGTACACCTCCACCACGTTGCCGCCTGCGTCGAACACGGGGATCACCAAGCTGCCGTTGAAGTGCTCGTGGCCGCTCTCGCGGATCAAGCCCACCTTCTGCAGCCTGGCGCGGATGTCGGCGCCGGCCTTGCGCGTCTTCTCGGGCAAGCGCAGGCCGAGGGTGCGGTCGGCCACGCCGAGCTTAAAGGTCGCCACCAGTTCGGGATGCGCCAGGCCGCGCGCCTTCAAGTACGCCGCCGCCTCGGTCGTGGCCATCAGCCGCTGGTGGTAGTAGTCGAGGGTCTGGTTCACGAGCGCCTGGTCATCAGCGTCGAACGCCACCGGCGCCGGCAGGCTGCGCACCGTGGTGCGTTTGGTGACGCTGCCCGCGCCAGCCTGGCCAGCGGCTAAGGAAGGATCGGCCTTCAAGAGTTCCACCGCGTGGCGGAAGCTCACGCCCCGGGTTTTGATGACCCAATCAATGGGGCCGCCGCCGATCTGGCAGCCGAAGCAGTGCCACAGGTTCTTCGCCGGCGTCACCACCAGGCTCGCCTCGGCATCGTCGTGGAACGGGCAGCGCCCCAGCATGTCCTTGCCTGATTTCTTCAGCCCCACCCCCGAGGCCTCGACCAAGCGCTGCACCGCCACCTCGTTCTTTAGCCGCTCGATCTCTGCTTCGGGGATGCGCGCCATGGGTGAAGACTCCTTTTGCCCGACCGCAACGCAGGGGGATTCCTGCAATCGGGCGTCCAAATAAATAACTTCAATTCAGTGTACTTCGTATCGAAGTACACTGAACACCGTTTCGTCAACCCGAGGGTTATCTTCATGGCTGCTTACTTGCTCGAACCCCAGGCAGCCACCATGACCATCAGCAGCGAAGAGCGCGCGTTTTTTGTTGCGATGGGCGAGCGCATCGCCGCGTTGCGCCGAACACACAACGTCACGCAGGTGCAGTTGGCCGAGGCGCTGGGGGTGTCGCAGCAAACGCTGCAGTCGTATGAGGTGGGGCGCCGGCGCATCCCGGTTTCAGCGCTGCCGGTGGTGGCGCACACCTTGTCGGTGTCGCTCGATGAGTTGTTCGGGGAGAACAAGCCGGCCACGCGCAGCAAGCGCGGCCCGGCACCTCAGTGGCAGCAGCAGATCGAGGCGGTGGCTCAGTTGCCCAAGTCGCAGCAGCAGTTCGTCTCGCGCATGATCGAGACGGTGCTGGCTCAGGCAAGCGCGCGATGACGGCGCTGCAGCCAATGATCCAGAGCCGCATCCTGGCGCTGCGTGAGCAGCGGGTGATGCTCGACGCCGACCTGGCGCAGCTCTATGGGGTAGAGACGCGGGTTCTCGTTCAGGCCGTCAAGCGCAACCTCGCGCGCTTCCCCGAAGACTTCATGTTTCAGCTGTCGGCCGCAGAGTTCGCTAACTTGAGATCACAGTCTGTGATCTCAAGTGCCAGCCACGGCGGCCGGCGCACCGCACCCTATGCGTTCACCGAGCAAGGCGTGGCGATGCTGTCGTCTGTGCTCGGCAGTCCGCGCGCCATCGCCGTGAACATCGAGATCATGCGCACCTTCGTGCGCGTGCGGGCGCTGGCGGCCACGCACGGCGACCTGGCCAAGCGACTGGCCGACCTCGAGAACCAGACCGAGGCGTTGGCCATGAGCCACGACACCTTCAGCCGCAATACCCGCAATCAGCTCAAGCAGGTGTTCGATGCGCTGCGCGAGCTGATGACGCCACCCGATCCGCCCAAACGGCCTATCGGCTTCGTCACCAGCGACAACAAGGGCAAGAAGGCGCAGGGATCACAAGGATCGACCAAGAAGTAATGGTGCGTACTCAGGCACCCACCAACAAGGCCAGAACATGCAGAGCAGCCTCAAGAGCCCCGGGAAGCTTGATCTCGTAACCTTCGACTCAGCAGGCGGGGAGTACGCCCTAATAATTTCTGCAATGGACGACTGGGATGACTCTGAAGAAGAGCAAGCCCTCCTTCTTCAGAAGATAAACAACTACTTGAACTTCGCGATCGATGGCGGGCTGTCCCAGCACTATCCACAGGCCAAGGGGAAGCCCATAAGAATCCAGATCGATAGCGCTTCAAAGCTACCGCCGAACGCAGACCGAATCGTCACCCAAGCACAAGCATTGCTGCTACAGCACGGCGTTCGGCTATGCGTCAATCTGATTTACCAATGACTCAAGACCTCGCGCAAACTGCCTGAAGTGCTCCGCCGCCGGGTCATCTCTTTGATCGAACTGCCTGCAGCACGAGGCGCAGACCTGAAGTGCGCCTTCGCGATCCCCGAGCAGCCACTTGATCAATGGACGGCGATACATCGCATGCTCGGCACTACTGAATCGCGGGGAGTCAAGCGATGCGCCAACCTCTCCCAGACTAGACGCCGAATTCATAAACGGAACCCCATAGCGAACAATCGCCTTCGTCATGTCCGCGCCCAAACTGATGATCGTGTTTTCTTCAAAAATCCAGGATCGATACCGCTGCTCTGGCATTAAGTACCCCAGAGAGATCGACACGGTTGGCGGAACGTATTTATGTGGGCGCTCCTTCAAAATCGTCGAGAGCAACCCTTCAAGCTCCTGGCATCTGACACCCACAACCGGATTCAGCTCAACTCCTCCCTGAGGATGCTTGGCGCGATTCAAACCAAGCCAGCCAATGAACCCTTCGGCAAGTTCAATGGTGAAGATTTCTCCTGCCCTCTTCTTGAAGCCCTCGGCTTCAAGATTTGGCACAAGAAAACTATCAATCTTTTTGAGCAATGTCATCGAGGCCAATAGTCAACTTGCACCGGCGTAGGCCCCATTGGTTGCCCAGGAGTCAAGCCTGCGGCCGCAGCATTCTTCCCTCTGGGTATCCCGCCAGATTGCTGTAGCTCGGGGAACCGATACTTTTGATTGGTGTTAAGGCAAGCGCCGGGACCGCACTTGCTTTCGATGAACTTCAAATTGCCTTGTGCATCACGCACCAAAATATCAGGCTTAGTTCGACCTCCGGAAGTTTGCATGGTGATCTCTCTGCCCAGTACAGTCTCGCCGCGAGCCTCAGCCGCTGCAATTGATCGTGCGACACCGGCTTCACCTTGCAGCACAGGTCCGATTCCTCCCCTTGCCACTGCGGCCGCCTCTGTCGTTACTACCGTAGCCCCTCTGCCGCCTGGCACGCCATCCGCCAGGTTCGTTGTCTCGACAAGTAGCATCGCCAGGGGAAGTGTTCCGGTCGCAGCGCCGACTGCCAAAATTGCCCCAGTGCCTACGAGAGTTCCTGCGAGACGGACGTCGTTTTCACTCGGTGGCCTAAAGCTGCCCGAATGGCACATCCCTTCTTGACCGCCACAGCCTCCCCCCTTTGCGGCAACTCAGCACCCCACCACACCCTGTCGTACTTTTAGGCTGGAGCCCCAGTGTTCATGCGGGCTGCAAGCCGGAGAAGCCCGACATCCAGGCGAGTGTAAATGCCGAGACCCCCTGAAGCGGTTTTGGCCGGACACGCACGCGCGAGGAAGCGGTCGACCTTCCTTCTTTAGCCGCTGTCTTTTTGGGCGGCAGGGCACGGTGCTGGTTCGGGTCAAGGCCGCGCGTAGCGCGCCCGAAGGGCTTGGCCTTGACGCGCTCGGACCTGAGTACGCTGTCCTATGCGGTGCAGGCCGAGACCTCGGCTTGCACCGCATGGAGGCCGGCGGCGTTCGTGGAGCACCGGCCATGCCGGTGCTGGCGGCGCAGCCGCCAGCTACTCGCGCCGAGGTTTCAGCGCTGCGGCTTGTACAGCCACGGGTAGCCCACCCGCTCGTAATACTCCATCGCGTAGCGCCGCTCATCGCTGCCGTTACTGCTGTAGCCATCGGCGCGCGGGTTGTCGATCCAGTTCACGATCTCGGCCAGGTCGGCAATGAAGCCGCGCAGCACGACCTCGGGCGGCACGTTGTCGCTCTTGCACAGCGCGATGAACTCGGGTGGCAGCTCGAGCGTGATGCGGGGTTTCTTGCGTGGCATGGTGAACTCCTTCGGATGGATGCCCGGCATTCGGCGAACGCCGCTGGCCTGCCTCAAGGAGCGCCGAGTCGCAGCCGGGTCAAGGGCGCGCAGCGGCGAAGCGAACCCTTGACGCGGCGAGCACGGCGCTACGCTGAGCAGGCCAGTGGAGAGAGCTGGGGAGCCCCTCGGGGGCGGATGGGTGGCCGGGCGGGGCCAACCCAATGACTGCGCGCCAGCGCCTGACCAGAACCTTTGTGGCGATGGCGAAGCCATGGCCGCACGAGCTTTGGTATTCGGCGGACATGGGCTCGGTACTCCGAGCCGATGCCCGCGCAGGCGCTGCGGGGCGCAAGACATAACGGGGGTTGCGCGGCATTGCCACGCAGAGCGAGCTTTGCTCGCGAACGTGGCAGTGCCGTGCAACAGCCCGTTATGTTGAATGGCGACAGCCATTCACCCCGCTGCGACTGCCAAGCTCGGACGGGCTCGATGCCCGGCCGGGCTTGTCTCAACGTCCTGCGCGCAGCGCCTGGCTTTGAAGGCGGTGGCGGCGCGGCGCCGGTGGATGTCGGCACCCCAGTTCAGCGGCGCCGTTCGGCGTCCGCTGCAACGTCGCCGGCCTCGTCCTCGGCCTCCACGTCCAGCGCCATCAGAAGCGCCGCGGCGGCGTTCAACGGCCCGTGCTGCGGGGCTTGCACGTCCACCGCGCTTTGCACTCCCGCAGCCCCTGCTATCGACCCGGGGAGGCGCCCCGGATGCGTCGCCGTGTGGATCGCCTTCAACTGCCGGATGCTCACCTGCGTGTAGACCTGCGTCGTGGAGAGTTCGGCGTGTCCAAGAATCGCCTGGATGTAGCGGATGTCCGCGCCGTTCTCCAGCATCAAGGTCGCCATCGTGTGGCGGAACAAGTGGCAGCTCCCCGTCTTGCCGATCTGCGCGGCCTGGATGTGCTCGCGCACCAGCTGCGTCAGGCGGTTCGGCGTGAAGCCCTCGCCCAGGTGCGTGAGGAACAAGGTGCCTTCGTCGGCGCCGGTGCTGAGCTCTGGGCGCACGTCGTCGCGGTACTTCTCGATCCACGCGATGGCCCGCTCGCCGATCGGCACCATGCGGTCTCGTCTGCCCTTGCCCTGGCGGATCATCACCGTGCCGCGCTCGACGTCGATGTCGAACACCTGCAAGTGCATCAGCTCCATGCGCCGCATGCCGGTGCTGTAGAGCACTTCCATCATGGCGCGGTCGCGCAAGCCAGTGGACGTGTCGAGGTCGGGCACGGCCAGCACCGTCTCGGCCTCTTTGACGGTGAGCACATGGCGCGGCAGCCGCCGATCCAGCCTCGGCAGATCAAGATCGCTGGCCGGGTTGTAGAGGATGAAGTTCTGCTTGGCGAGCCACTTGAACCAGGCGCGTATCGGCGTGATGCGGCCGTGCTGGGTTCTCGCGCTCAAGGGCTGACCGTCCTTCTTGCGGTAGACGAACAGGTGGCTCTGGTAGCGCTCGATGATCGGTTTAGTCACCTCGTGCGGGCGCTTGACGCCGCGCTCGTCGAGCCAGGCGATGAAGTACCTCAGCACGTCGTCGCGCCCGGCCACCGTCTTGCCCGAGTAGTTGCGCTCGGCCTGCCAGGCGTTGAAGCGCTGCAGGTAGTGGTGCAGGCTCTCGGGGTCGCGCACGTCGCCGACGGGCGCACGCGGCGTTTGGGTGCCTTTCTTGCGCGAGTGGTTGGCCATGGCGTCAGCCCGCCAAGGCAGCAGCGGCTAAGGAAGGATGCGACTGCGGGTATGACGGCACCGATGCGCGAGTCTCTGAACGTGCGTTTGACGCGTCGTCGCTGGTGATGGGCTCGCAAGCCGCTCCAGCGCTGGCTTGGCGCTCGATCCGGTCACCCCGCGAACCCACCGCGATGGGGGCGTTTTGAGACCGCGATGACCCCGCGAACTCACCCTCCGACCCCCGCGAACTTGGCGTCGTAGGCAGGGCATCGAGCCCGGCCATGTCCTGCAAGCCCATCAGGAATGCGCCGCCATCGCCGCCCTGGCCGTCGTAGACCAGCTCGTACTCGAACACCAGGCCGCGCCGCCCGCCGTGCGCAATCAGGTACTCCATCTGCACCAGCCGATCCAGGTGCACGCGCAACTGCGTGTCGCCCCAGCCGGTGAGGTCGCGCACCTGGCGGCGGCTGAAGCGCCAGTCGCCGCGCTTGATGGCCTGGCGCTGGCACTCGCCCGCCACCCACGCATGCAAGGCGCTGAGCAGGGTTCGCGTCTGCGGCGGCAGCTCGTCCAGCGTGCGGCCGAGCACCTCGTGCGCCAGGCGGTTCGCGGTGGCAATGTCTTGCGCCTCGACCTCGATGTAGCGCACGGCCTTGCCCTTGTGCTGCACCGTCTTCACCTCGCGCTGGTACTGGTGCAGCAGCGTGATGGCGCGGATCAATGAGAGGTACTTCATGTGATCTCGCCGCATGCGCGTCTTGTCGTCCAGGAAGGTCAGCCGGTCGGCATACGGGTTCACCACCGCCAGCGGTTGCAGCAGGCGCTGCGCGTTCCTGTGCAGGCGCACGATGTCGTCTCGGCCTTCGTCGGCAAGCAGGCCTTCGAGCGTCTGGCGGCTGCGCTGCAGGACGTGGATGGCGCGCGTCTGCTCGCGGCTCTCGTTCACCGTGAGCACGAGACACCGGTTCAACAACTCTTCGTCGATGTCGATCGCGGTGGTGGTGAGGAACAGCATCACCGGACCTTCGACACGGTATTCGTGCGTGACCAGCAAGCCGCTGGCGGGGTCCTTGCCGGTGCTGGCAATCGTCACCTGGCCGTCGCTCTGCAAGAGCTTCAACGCATAGCCGGCGCTGGCCACGCCTTGCTCCTCGGCAATGGCGAGGATCTTGTGCTTGAGGTTGGTCTCGCCCATGTAGAACAGGCTCTGCCCCGTCATCGCCGAGTAGCGCACGCAGTCTTCGTCGGGCATCAAGGCGAGCACGGCATCCATGAGGCTGGATTTGCCGGCCGCGCTACTGCTTTGGATGATCACGGCCAGCGGCCGGTCGAGCTGGCGCGACACGGCCGCGAGATACCCCACCAGCTTGTTCGTCTCTTCGCCCACCACGCCGCACGCAGCGAAGTCGGACAGGATGCGCTCCAGCAGATCGGGGGCTTTGAGCAAGGCCAGCGCCTCGGCCTCTTCGGCCTCGCTCAACTTCGGGCGCTTGTCGTCCTTCGTCATCGCCGCCTTCAGTTGCTCGGTCTGCACCTCTTCGAGCTTCAAGAGCACGCGGCCGAGGTCGTGCTTGAGCACGTCTTCGGCTTCGCCCAGCTCGATGCCGGCCTGCTTGACGAAGGCCGCACGTGCCTTGGCGTTGTAGAGGTCGAAGCTGTCAACGTGGAAGCGCTCGGCCTTGCTAGCCAAGAGGTTGACCTTCAAGGCCTCGGGGTTCAGCGGCTTCTTCCAGCCGCGCACGCGGTAGCGGCGTTCGCCATAGACCAGCACCAGGTCGGTGTCGGTCTGCTCGGCCGGCACGTCGGCACTCGGCGCCACCGGTTGTGGGCTGACCATCGTCGGTGCCGGGATCGGCTCGGGCGTCGGCACCGACTGGGCGGCCTCTTCTTTAGCGGCTAAAGAGGAAGGCTCAGCCACCTCGGTGGCCACGGGTTCAGCCTGCGTGCGTGCCGGCGCGTGACCATTGCCCATCCACACAGCCTTGCGGATCAGCAGCCCCAGCGCCTTGTCGGCCGGCTGCATTTTCAGTGAGTACTCGTTGGCGTCCATGCCCTTGGGGAACTGGATGCGCCAGCACTCGATGCCTTCGGCCATGAGCCTCGGCGCGAGTTTGTCGGCCGCGCGCTCGCCGGCGTCGTCGCGGTCATACGCGATCAGCACGCGCGTGGTTCCGTGCGCCTTGAACGTGCCCAGCAGCTCGTCGGTGAAGCCCTCCACGCCATACGCCGCCGTCACGTTCCTGTACCCCGCGCACCAGAACGTCAGCGCGTCGATCAGCGACTCGGTGAGGATGATCTCGCGCGAGGCCGTCAGCGCCGCGCGGTTGAACACGCCCGCATGCGGCCCCGGCAGGTATAGGTGTTTGGGCGTGCCCGGCCGCAGGTCGTCGCGCAGCTTGCGCCCGTACACCTCCACCACGTTGCCGCCTGCGTCGAACACGGGGATCACCAAGCTGCCGTTGAAGTGCTCGTGGCCGCTCTCGCGGATCAAGCCCACCTTCTGCAGCCTGGCGCGGATGTCGGCGCCGGCCTTGCGCGTCTTCTCGGGCAAGCGCAGGCCGAGGGTGCGGTCGGCCACGCCGAGCTTAAAGGTCGCCACCAGTTCGGGATGCGCCAGGCCGCGCGCCTTCAAGTACGCCGCCGCCTCGGTCGTGGCCATCAGCCGCTGGTGGTAGTAGTCGAGGGTCTGGTTCACGAGCGCCTGGTCATCAGCGTCGAACGCCACCGGCGCCGGCAGGCTGCGCACCGTGGTGCGTTTGGTGACGCTGCCCGCGCCAGCCTGGCCAGCGGCTAAGGAAGGATCGGCCTTCAAGAGTTCCACCGCGTGGCGGAAGCTCACGCCCCGGGTTTTGATGACCCAATCAATGGGGCCGCCGCCGATCTGGCAGCCGAAGCAGTGCCACAGGTTCTTCGCCGGCGTCACCACCAGGCTCGCCTCGGCATCGTCGTGGAACGGGCAGCGCCCCAGCATGTCCTTGCCTGATTTCTTCAGCCCCACCCCCGAGGCCTCGACCAAGCGCTGCACCGCCACCTCGTTCTTTAGCCGCTCGATCTCTGCTTCGGGGATGCGCGCCATGGGTGAAGACTCCTTTTGCCCGACCGCAACGCAGGGGGATTCCTGCAATCGGGCGTCCAAATAAATAACTTCAATTCAGTGTACTTCGTATCGAAGTACACTGAACACCGTTTCGTCAACCCGAGGGTTATCTTCATGGCTGCTTACTTGCTCGAACCCCAGGCAGCCACCATGACCATCAGCAGCGAAGAGCGCGCGTTTTTTGTTGCGATGGGCGAGCGCATCGCCGCGTTGCGCCGAACACACAACGTCACGCAGGTGCAGTTGGCCGAGGCGCTGGGGGTGTCGCAGCAAACGCTGCAGTCGTATGAGGTGGGGCGCCGGCGCATCCCGGTTTCAGCGCTGCCGGTGGTGGCGCACACCTTGTCGGTGTCGCTCGATGAGTTGTTCGGGGAGAACAAGCCGGCCACGCGCAGCAAGCGCGGCCCGGCACCTCAGTGGCAGCAGCAGATCGAGGCGGTGGCTCAGTTGCCCAAGTCGCAGCAGCAGTTCGTCTCGCGCATGATCGAGACGGTGCTGGCTCAGGCAAGCGCGCGATGACGGCGCTGCAGCCAATGATCCAGAGCCGCATCCTGGCGCTGCGTGAGCAGCGGGTGATGCTCGACGCCGACCTGGCGCAGCTCTATGGGGTAGAGACGCGGGTTCTCGTTCAGGCCGTCAAGCGCAACCTCGCGCGCTTCCCCGAAGACTTCATGTTTCAGCTGTCGGCCGCAGAGTTCGCTAACTTGAGATCACAGTCTGTGATCTCAAGTGCCAGCCACGGCGGCCGGCGCACCGCACCCTATGCGTTCACCGAGCAAGGCGTGGCGATGCTGTCGTCTGTGCTCGGCAGTCCGCGCGCCATCGCCGTGAACATCGAGATCATGCGCACCTTCGTGCGCGTGCGGGCGCTGGCGGCCACGCACGGCGACCTGGCCAAGCGACTGGCCGACCTCGAGAACCAGACCGAGGCGTTGGCCATGAGCCACGACACCTTCAGCCGCAATACCCGCAATCAGCTCAAGCAGGTGTTCGATGCGCTGCGCGAGCTGATGACGCCACCCGATCCGCCCAAACGGCCTATCGGCTTCGTCACCAGCGACAACAAGGGCAAGAAGGCGCAGGGATCACAAGGATCGACCAAGAAGTAATGGTGCGTACTCAGGCACCCACCAACAAGGCCAGAACATGCAGAGCAGCCTCAAGAGCCCCGGGAAGCTTGATCTCGTAACCTTCGACTCAGCAGGCGGGGAGTACGCCCTAATAATTTCTGCAATGGACGACTGGGATGACTCTGAAGAAGAGCAAGCCCTCCTTCTTCAGAAGATAAACAACTACTTGAACTTCGCGATCGATGGCGGGCTGTCCCAGCACTATCCACAGGCCAAGGGGAAGCCCATAAGAATCCAGATCGATAGCGCTTCAAAGCTACCGCCGAACGCAGACCGAATCGTCACCCAAGCACAAGCATTGCTGCTACAGCACGGCGTTCGGCTATGCGTCAATCTGATTTACCAATGACTCAAGACCTCGCGCAAACTGCCTGAAGTGCTCCGCCGCCGGGTCATCTCTTTGATCGAACTGCCTGCAGCACGAGGCGCAGACCTGAAGTGCGCCTTCGCGATCCCCGAGCAGCCACTTGATCAATGGACGGCGATACATCGCATGCTCGGCACTACTGAATCGCGGGGAGTCAAGCGATGCGCCAACCTCTCCCAGACTAGACGCCGAATTCATAAACGGAACCCCATAGCGAACAATCGCCTTCGTCATGTCCGCGCCCAAACTGATGATCGTGTTTTCTTCAAAAATCCAGGATCGATACCGCTGCTCTGGCATTAAGTACCCCAGAGAGATCGACACGGTTGGCGGAACGTATTTATGTGGGCGCTCCTTCAAAATCGTCGAGAGCAACCCTTCAAGCTCCTGGCATCTGACACCCACAACCGGATTCAGCTCAACTCCTCCCTGAGGATGCTTGGCGCGATTCAAACCAAGCCAGCCAATGAACCCTTCGGCAAGTTCAATGGTGAAGATTTCTCCTGCCCTCTTCTTGAAGCCCTCGGCTTCAAGATTTGGCACAAGAAAACTATCAATCTTTTTGAGCAATGTCATCGAGGCCAATAGTCAACTTGCACCGGCGTAGGCCCCATTGGTTGCCCAGGAGTCAAGCCTGCGGCCGCAGCATTCTTCCCTCTGGGTATCCCGCCAGATTGCTGTAGCTCGGGGAACCGATACTTTTGATTGGTGTTAAGGCAAGCGCCGGGACCGCACTTGCTTTCGATGAACTTCAAATTGCCTTGTGCATCACGCACCAAAATATCAGGCTTAGTTCGACCTCCGGAAGTTTGCATGGTGATCTCTCTGCCCAGTACAGTCTCGCCGCGAGCCTCAGCCGCTGCAATTGATCGTGCGACACCGGCTTCACCTTGCAGCACAGGTCCGATTCCTCCCCTTGCCACTGCGGCCGCCTCTGTCGTTACTACCGTAGCCCCTCTGCCGCCTGGCACGCCATCCGCCAGGTTCGTTGTCTCGACAAGTAGCATCGCCAGGGGAAGTGTTCCGGTCGCAGCGCCGACTGCCAAAATTGCCCCAGTGCCTACGAGAGTTCCTGCGAGACGGACGTCGTTTTCACTCGGTGGCCTAAAGCTGCCCGAATGGCACATCCCTTCTTGACCGCCACAGCCTCCCCCCTTTGCGGCCTGATTTTCACGGCCGTTCGACTTCGAATCCTGTTGATTGCGAGTCCCCCCATTGCTCGAGGGTGCCCCCGCGCCCGATTTGTTGTCGCAGGTGTTGATACATGTTGGAACCGTGCCAACACCGCGCTGCTGCTCTTTGAGCTTTGCTGGCTCCGGGCAAACTGGCTGACCCTCGGCACCGCAGGCTGCAAACCCAGTCGGGTCCGTCAGGTTGGTGGGGTTGTTCCAGACATAGCTGTACCGGTTGTAACTCTGGCTGTGCTCCGGGTCTTGAATGATCGGATCGGCACTGACGAAGCGTGCGATGTTGGGCTCATAGATGCGCCCGTTCATGTGCACCATGTCGATGTTGTCGAGCATCTCGTGGCCGGTGAAGCCCTTGTTGTCGGCCTGCCCGTCCAGTGTGTCGGGGGTGCTTGTGCCATCGGTGGTGCGGCGCTTGCCCCAGGCGTCGTAAGCCAGCTTCTCTTTGAAGGTGCCTGCGCTGTTGGTCAGCCCGATCACGCTGCCCAGCCGGTCGGTGTGCGTCCACAGCAGCTCGGTGGCCACGCCGGTCTTGTCGATCTCCACCCCCAGCCCGGTGGGCCAGTAGGTCTTCAGCGTGGTGACACCGGCCTTGACCTCGACCTCCATCGCGCCGGCGTAGTACAGCGCCGTGCCGTCGCTGCGGTTCTGCCGTGCGCGCTGGTGCTCGGGGCCGTAGACGAACTGGTCTGACACGCCGCCTCGGCTCAGCGTGTCGGGCATGTCGAAGCTCTTCCAGCTCAGCACCGCGCCGTTGGGCGCGCTGATCAGGTTGCCGTTGAGGTCATAGCCATAGCTGCCCAGCCCGGGGATGGACTGCACCGCATGCGGCTGCACCGAACCCGCACCTGAGGCCGGGTACACATAGTCGCCCGTGCCCACGCCGGTCTTGCTGGTCATGTTGCCGATGGCGTTATACAGGTAGGTCTGGATCGCAGTGCCCACCTGCGCGGTGGCGAGCCGGTTCATGCCGTCGTAAGTGAAGCTCTCGGTGAAGCCTGCGCCGTCCCAAGTCTGGACGCGTTGGGTCACGTTGCCCAGTTCGTCGTAGGTGTAGCCCTCGACCAGGCGCGAGGTGCCCACAGCAGCACCGGTCAATCGGCCGCTGTAGATGTTGAAGGTCTGCTCTTCGGTCAACCCGTTGCCGAAGATGCTGCCGGTGGTGCGCTGCGCGGCGTCTTGCACACTGGCCTGCCACAGGGACTGACCGGCACGCAGGATGCTTTGCAGCGGGCCTTGCGGGCTGTAGACGTAGTCGTAGGCCTTCACCACGCCACTGGCACCGCGCCTGTTGCTGGTCTGGCTGACCCGGCCGTACCCGTCGTAGCTGGTGGTGGTGGTGTAGTCGACATCCAGCGTCGTGGTGGTGGTGCTGGGCCGGCCGAGGCTGTCGTAGGTGTGGACGCGGCGATAGTCCTTGAGCGTCGGCGTGCCGGTATAGGCCTCGGCCAACTGACCCATGCCCGTGGCCGCGGTGTCATAGACCCAGGTGCTGGTGAGGTCGGTCTCGCTGCGCAGCACCATGCGGTCCAGCAGGTCGAACTGGAAGGTGGTGGCCTGCCCTGCCGGGCGCTGTTTGGGGCTTTGCTGGCGCCACACGCGGCCTGCGGGATCGGTGTCGTAGTGCACCCAGCCCAGGTCGGGGTCTTTGAGGTCCGTGCGATGGCCCAGGCGGTCGTAGCTGATCGTGACCACGTTGCCCAGCGGGTCGGTCACCTGGCTCAGGTTGCCAAATGGGTCCCGCGCGTAGGTGGTCACGCCGTTGAGCGCGTCGGTGGCCTGCGCCAGCAGGCCCAGTGCGTCGTTGACGTTGACGATCCTCTGGTTCTTCGGGTTGGTGACCGTGACGCTCAGCCCGTTGTAGTCGGTGGTCGTGGTGCGCGCGACACCTGTCTCGCTGAACACCGTGGCGGTCTTGACGCGGTTCAGATCGTCATAGGTGTTGCGGCTGGCCAATACCGCCGGCGCATCAGAAAACCTCGGTTGGTCTTGCTCTGTCGGGCGGCCTCGGGCGTCATGGCGTTGGTCGCTCTGAATGAGCTTGCCATTCAGGCCCGTGGTCTGGGTGCGCAGGGTGCGGCCGCTGTTGTCGAGGTAGGTCAGCGACGCGGCGGCATACAGCGCACCGGCCTTGAGCGGCAACGAGATCTGCACCTGCGTGGCCCAGGTTGGGCAGGTGGCGCCGCATTGCCTGAGGTACATGCGGTGCTCGGTGCCATCGGCCGGCAGCTCGCTCAACGCGCGCCCGAAGCCATCGACAGACCAGTTGGTGGTGACGAGGTTGGCGTTGGTGAGCTGCGTCCGCGCGCCGAA
>Ga0302323_100001544_pt1 | contig 18776 bp, 9 predicted proteins | sample Fen_T0_3_FD_201950 | JGI IMG/M metagenome (GOLD analysis project Ga0302323, IMG submission 201950) | Peat permafrost microbial communities from Stordalen Mire near Abisko, Sweden - Fen_T0_3 | ecosystem: Environmental > Terrestrial > Soil > Wetlands > Permafrost | place: Sweden: Abisko... | reverse complement strand
GCGATCCTGGGCGTCTACGCCAGGTCCTCGGCAATTTGATGAGCAATGCGGTCAAGTTCACCTCGCAAGGTCACATCCTGATCGAGGTCAAGCAGGTCAGTGGCCCGGACAGTCGGGTCGATGGCAAGGCCGTCGTCACCATCGCCGTCTGCGATACCGGCGAGGGCATTCCCCCGCAGGTGTTTGATCGTTTGTTTCAGCCGTTTTCACAGGCCGACGCCTCGACCTCACGCAAGCATGGGGGAACGGGACTTGGTCTGGCCTTGAGCAGACGTATCGTCGAAGGCATGGGCGGGCAGATCGATCTACAAAGCCAAGAAGGCAAAGGCTCGACGGTCACCGTCACCTTGGCCTTGGCTGTCGACCCGGTCGGGGCCGAGGAGGCTGCGCCGCCGAGCATTCTGTGCGGCACGCGCTGTCTCGTGGTCGACGACAGTGCCCTCGTCCGCACCAGCATGGAGAAGCAACTGCGCTGCTTCGACATGGTGGTAGAGGTTGCGGCTTCCGCCGCCCAGGCATTGCACATGATCCATTCCGCCTTGGCTGCCGGTGTCCCTTACGATCTGACCTTGATCGATGTCGGTCTGGACGTTGTCAAGGGCGGCAAGGCAAGCGCGCCCGGTCCGGGAAATGAGCGCCTTTGCCAAACCCTGCGCAATCATCCTGGGTTGGCCTCGCTTGGCATCGTGATGATTGCGCCGCTCGCCACCCGCGGGAGCGTGTCCGACGTGCCACTGCTCTCCGCTCTTAGTTGCGACGGCTATATTGCCAAACCGTCACGCAACGCCGTTCTGGCCAAGGTGCTTGCCTCGGTGTTGGAACGCAGGCGCGACGGGGCCTCGGGCAGCCTGGTTACCCGTCATACGGTTTCGCCCGGAAGGCCGCCCCATGCCCGCGGCGACAGACTGTCCTCTTCGTTGCGTGTGCTGCTGGCCGAGGACAACGAAATCAACCAGCTCGTTGCGCGCAAGATGCTCGAGGAGCTTGGTGCGAACGTCACGCTGGCAATCGATGGCCACCAGGTGCTGCAGGCCGTGGAAAAGGAGAAGTTCGATGTCGTGCTGATGGACTGCCAGATGCCGCGCATGGACGGCTTCATGGCGACGGCCCGTATCCGGACCATGGAACAACAGCGCGGCGGTCGACTGCCCATCGTGGCGATGACCGCCAATGCGCTGGTTGGCGACGACGAAACCTGTCTTGCCGCGGGCATGGATGGCTACCTCAGCAAGCCGTTTACGCGCCAGGGACTGCTCGATGCACTGCTGCGCTTTACCGACGCTCGCACGGACGCCCTGGCCGTTCCCGCTGGACAGGTAGCGTCCCCAACAACTGCCGCGTCGGTCCACCTCATCCTGGACAAGGCGCGTTTCCAGCAAATGGATGCGCTGTTTTCCAGTTCGTCCGGCAATAACTTCACCATGTTGCTGCTTTCCTTCCAGTCCAACAGCGCGAAGCGCATTGAAGAACTGCGGCGTGCGGCCGAACGGAAAGATGCCGATGCCATCGCTGCCGTGGCCCACGCCATCAAAGGCTCCAGCGGCAACCTGGGATTCGTGGGTATGGAGCGGATCGCGGAAATGCTCGTGCGCTCTGCCAAGCTTGGCCGACACGAGGAGTTTTCGACCCTGCTCGCGTCGCTGGAGGACGAGTCGCAAAAGGTGGATGCCTTCTTGAAAAGCCATCTTGCCAAGCCACCCGGCGGTGCGTGAAGTGCTACACTCTCCGCCTCTCATGAGCACCGTGCCGCCCCCGCCAGCCCTCACCGAACTGCGCCAACAGCTCGACAAGACCGACGACGAGATTGTTCGGCTGATCGCCCGTCGCCTGGAGACCGTGGGATCGATCGCCAAAGCGAAAGCCGAGCGTTCGACCGCGATTCGCGATACCGGACGCGAACGCGAAGTCTTGGCGCGCGTCGAGACGCTGGCCAACTCGCTGGGTATCTCCGGTCCGCTGACTCGCAAGATCTTCTCCGAAATCATCGGCTATTCGGTCAGTCGCCAGGTTGCCTCGTTGGTGGACATCGAGCGCAGCCACATCACCGTGGCCTACCAGGGCCAGCCCCTGACCTACAACCAGTTGGCCGCCGAGCAGTACGTGGCCAGCCAGGGCCTGACCGGTCGCTTCGTGGGATTGGCGTCGTTGGCGCAGGTCATCGAGCATCTGGCAACGGGACAAGCCGATCTGGCCTTCCTGCCCATCGAAAACACGGTGGCGGGTAGCATGAACCAGGTCTACGACGTGCTTCGCGAGCGCGACCTTCACATCGTCGGTGAAGATTCTTTCAAGGTCGAACTGTGTTTGGCGGCGATGGCGGACGTGCCGCTGCCGGCTTTGCGCCGGATCCTTTCCCATCCGCTGGCGCTCGAACAGTGCTCGGCCTTCATCGATGGGTTGCCCCAGGTGCAGACAGCGCCGTTCCCCGATTCGCGCGATGCCATGCGCGTGGTGGCCGAATCCAAGGATCCGACCCTGGCTGCCATCGGCTCGCCCGAGGCCGCGCGCGCGCACGGTCTGACCATTCTCGGGGCCGATATCGGCAACCAAGACGAGATTCTCATGCGCTACGTGGCGCTGGCGCGGGCCCCCTTGCCGGTCGACGAGCGCGTGCTGTGCAAGACCAGCTTGATTCTGTCTACGCGACACGAAAAGGGGGCGTTGCTGCGTTGTCTGCAGGCCTTGGGCGAGTATGGCCTTTCGCTGACCAAGCTGGAATCGCGACCCCGTCCCAACCGGCCCTGGGAATACATGTTCTTCATCGATTTCGAGGGTAACGTGGTCGAGCCACGCGTGGCCGCCGCCGTCGAAGCCCTGCGCAGCGAGGCGCTGTATCTCAAGGTGCTTGGCTGTTACCCCGCCAAAGCAACGCCGCTGGAAGCGCAGGCCTCCGAGCTGAAACCCGTCGCAGAAGCTGGTGCGGCCGACGCCGCATCCGACACCGCACCCGACACCGTACCGGACGCAGCACGGGGCGTTACGCAAGCCAAGCCGGCGCGCATGTCGAAGCACTACAAGCTGGCCGACCGGGCGACGCGTTCTGCGGACACCGTGGTGCGCGTCGGCGATCTTCTCATCGGCGGCGACGGGTTCGTCGTCATTGCCGGTCCTTGTTCCGTCGAGTCGGCCGAGATGATCGAAAAGACGGCTCTTTACGTTCACGAGCAGGGCGCCCACATGTTGCGCGGTGGTGTCTTCAAGCCGCGCACGGGGCCCTATGCCTTCCAAGGGCTGGGCCTGGAGGGGCTCGACATGCTGGCGGCCGCTGGTCGAGCGGCAGGAATGCCCATCGTCACCGAGGTGATGTCGCCCGAGCAGGTGCGCATCGTGGCCGAGAAATCGGACATGCTCCAGATTGGTGCGCGCAACATGCAGAACTTCGCGCTGCTCAACGCGGTGGGGAAGGTCGATCGTCCCGTTCTGCTCAAACGTGGCATGTCCAGCACCATCGAGGAATGGTTGGCCGCCGCCGAATACATCTTGGCCCAGGGCAACGGCCAAGTGGTGCTGTGCGAGCGTGGTATTCGCACCTTCGAAAGCGCCACCCGCAACACGCTCGATCTCTCCGCCGTGGTGGTGCTGCGCGAGCGCACGCACTTGCCCATCCTGGTCGATCCGAGCCACGGGACCGGCCGGCGCGCTTACGTGGCGCCCATGGCCTGGGCTGCCCGCGCTTGTGGCGCCCACGGCGTGTGCATCGAGGTCCACCCCGATCCGGACAAGGCCTTGTCCGACGGAGACCAAAGCCTGACCTATCCCGAGTTTTCTTCGCTGATGCGTGGCCTTTCCAGGGTGCGCGTCTGATGTGAAGACCGCCCAGGCCAGGCGACGGTCAAAGCCCGACGATGGCGGTCCGCTGGGCACGCGTTGCCACGAAGGCTTCGTGCAGCGCCAACTGGCCCCGGCCGCGCACCAGGTTGTGATCGCCGCGGCTCGCGTAGCGCTCTTGGTTCCAACCGAAATAGTTCTCGTACAGGGCATCGGCGGCAAAGCGGGCGGCCAGCTCCAGGCTGATCCATTCGACGCCAGCAAGCAGCGCCTGGCGTTCCAGGCGGGTCAGGTCGCGTGCAATGCCTTCGGCGTAACCGTCGAACGACGCGCGCAGAACGTCGAGATCGATGGCTGCCTGGACTGCATCTTCGCCACTGCGGTTGCACCATGAGCGCCAGGCATCACCCAGTTCGTAGGCCAGCGCCATGGGCCCGACCGTGTCCAAGTCGATGAGGCAGCAAGCCTGCTGCGAGGCGGGCGGCTGGCTGCCGTGGAAGAGGATGTTGTTCAGCTTCAAATCGCCGTGACAAATGCGCGCCGGGAGGTCTGGCAGCGCGGGCAGGTCGGCCGCGAACCTCAGGATGGCCTGGGCGACGGGGGTGACCTGGGCAATCAGGCGGTGGGATGAATGAAGCGCCAGGGCCTCGCGCAAACGCGTGAGGTGCTTGGCCGTGTCGTGCACGCCAGCGCGCACGCCCACGAAGCTGTGGTCAAGGTCGTCGACGGCCCGGTGAAACCGTGCAACCAGGGCGCCGGCCGAGCGCGCCTGGGCCGGGCCTTGAACCTTGTCGAAAGATGTTCCGGCCACGAAGGTTTGGACGCGCCAGACGCCATCCTGATCGCCGAGGTCTGCCCACAGTCGACCCTCTCGCGTGGGCACGAGGTGAGGCGTGGCCAGCCCGGCTGCCGCGAGGGCGCGGGTCACCGCCGCTATGTTTTCGTTGATGACGGGCGAGAAAATGGGGGAAAGGCGTTGCAATACCAGTTGGCGCCCCGGGGTGGTGACCAAGAAGGTCTGGTTGATGAGTCCATTGCCGAGCGGCGAGACCACGGCGTTCTCGAGGTTCTCGTATCGGGCGAGCACGCGCTGGAGCAGGTCGGAGTTTTTCACGATGGCGCCCCTCACAATCCGCTGCTCGTGGTTCTGTCGGTGGACACCGTCAAGCCCACATTGATTTCCGTCAAGGCCATGAACTTGGGCAGGGTTGCGATTTCCTTCACATCGACGAAGATTCCCAGGCGCCGGGTAAGGTAGTAAATCGCGGCGGCTCCTGCCGTCAGCCCCACCGGACCGCCGTGCAAAGTGTCGCTGTGGTCCAGGGGACACAGCGTCCGGCTACATTGCTTGTTCACGACCGCCAGAAAGCTGTAACCGAGACCAACGCCGCCGGAAGCCTGTACTTGGAGACGGCCCGCCGACCACAGCGCATAGTGAGCGCGCACGAACCCGGCCAGGGCCGACGTTCGAATGTCCTCTTCTCCTTCGCCTGCGGCGTCGTCACCGTCTTCGGGCGCATATTGATAGCGCCCCAGCAGAGATACAGAGAAGGCTTCGCTCCATTGGTAGCCGATTTCCGGCTCGAGCTGGAAGAGTGTGGCGGCGGAAAAGCCGGCGTGGACCTTGGTCGTGTCCACCACCTCGCGTCCGTGATAGGCCGTGCCCGTACCAGCGCCCAATGAAGCCCACCACGTTCCTGGCTGGCGGCAGCGATCGCATCTTTGCACCTCGGTGCCCAGTCTGGATGTCAGGCGCAGGGCACCGGATGTGTCGCCCCGGGCGGCGCTGCCTTCGGTCTTGATGATGAAGGCGTTGGGCATGTCGGGACGACCGAAATACAAGATTTCCGGCGAGCCCGGAATCTGGGCCTGCACATAGTAAGAAATCGATCTCCCGTGGATGACCTCGCCCGGGATGACGCCGACCAGCCAACCCTTCGCGCTGCGGCCCATCGGCATGGCAACGTAGTCCTCGCTGGCCAAGCCTTCGGCGCGGTAAAAGAAGGTGGCCGTCGATTTCTTTTGCTGTCTTCGCGTCAGACAGCGCACCACTTGGTCTTTCCCCGGCTGGAGCTCGAAGGGCAAAGGACAGTAAAGCGGGGCTGGGATTTGCGCCAATAGATCGGGGTCCGCAAGATCGGGAAAGCCCTTGGGTGCGAGCGGGCTGTCCGGCTTGGCGGTTTCCCTGGGTGGGGCACCCGGGGACTTGTTGCCGGGCCACGTATCCACCGCTTCTGATGCGAGCGGCCCTGCCTGCAAGGGCGACAGGTCGACGTCGGTGCTGGGCGGCAGCCCTGCTTGTTTGCGCGCAAACAGGTAGGCCGACTTGAGCGCCGGAGTTTCGAGCCCGACCGTAATGGAGATCTTGGGGCTGATCTTGAGCGCAAGGATGAATTGCTTGATGGACTCTTCGCGATTCTTGAATCCAATCAGATAGACGCAAGCAAGATGCACGTAGGTTCGCGCCGCCATTTCGTCGTTGTCGAGGCCTGCTGTTTCTCCGATGACCAATGCCTCTTCGAGCCGGTAGCGGGCAGCCTCGAAGCGCGCATTGTGAATGTCGGCGACCGCCTTTTTGTTGAGGTCGATCATCCTGTCGACCGCTTCTTCGCCGATGGCGGCCGTGTCCGTGGCTTGCACCACGAGTGGGGCAGCAGCAGTGACCACGAGGGCGAACACAAGGGCGACCTGATGCTGGAGCTTGGGCAAGGACGGCTCCGGCTAGGTTTCAGGGACACCCATGGCGTGGTAGCCCTTGTCGACGTAGAGGGTTGTGCCGGTGATGCCCGAGGCGAGGGGGCTGGAGAGAAAGGCGGCGGCGTTTGCGACCTCGTTGGCCGTGATGGTTTCGGTCAGGGGCGAGGTGCGGCGGTAGAAGTCGATGGAGTCCTGAATCCTGCCGATGGCGCTAGCGGCGCGCGAGGCGAAGGGGCCCGCCGAGATGGCGTTCACGCGAAAGGACCATTTTCGTCCAGCCTCGAAAGCCAGCGTTCGCGTGTCGCTTTCCAACGCCGACTTGGCTGAAGACATTCCGCCGCCATAGCCCGGAACGATACGCTCGGCGGCCAGATAGGACAGGGTCAGGAAGGACCCGCCTGGTCTCGTCATCGGACCCAGTCGGCGCACCAGGGAAACGAAAGAAAAGGCGCTGGTCCCCACCGCCGTCAAGTAACCCTTGCGGCTGGTTTCCAGCAGCGGATTTTTCACCTCGGGTGCGTTGGCCAAGCTGTGGATGATGATGTCCAGACATTGCGGGCCGAAGTCCGCCCCAAAGCGATCGGCCAGTCCTTGGATGCTGACGTCGCCCAAGTCGCGGTAGCGCTTGTTCTCGCGCACGTCGGTCGGAACATCGTCGTCGGTGTCGAATTGTGCATCGAGGGGATAGATGCGTTCGAACGAGAGCTTGCTGCCATCGGAAAGGGCAAGCGCTTGGTCGAATCTCCCTCGGTCGAGCATGGTTTGGAAGATTCCCAGGGCGGGGGGCCAAGCAGCGAGGCACACCGATGCGCCAGCCTCGGCCAGCGCTTTGGCAATCGCAAAGCCGAAGCCACCATCGTCGGCGACGCCCGCTACCAGGGCGCGCTTTCCTCGCAGGTCTATGGTCAACATGAAGCTCGTCTCCTGGACCACGGCCCCTTAGGGCTCAGCGCGTGGGTAGGTGCCAAAGATACGCAAACTTTCAGCCACCAGCGTCAGGCTGGCCAAGGCCCGACGGGCGGCAGGGGTGTTGCGGTCGCCAAGGAAATCCAAATAGAAGGAATACTCCCACGGACGTCCCACGATGGGCCGCGATTCGATCTTGGTCAGATCGATCTTGCCCTTGGCGAAGGCTTCCAGTGCGTGGAAAAGCGCGCCGGGCTTGTTGGTGGTTCGGAAGACGATGCTGGTTTTCAAGCCGCTCGAACGCTTCTTGAGCGCGATGCTCTTGCGCCGATCGGGTCGCGCCATGACGAAGAAGCGCGTGAAGTTTTGCGGATTGCTCTCGATGCCGCTGGCCAGGATCTGTGCCTTGTAGGTCGATGCCGCGATGGTGCTGGCGATGGCAGCCTCGTCGTGCCGACCCTTCTCGACGACCATCTTGACCGCGCCCGCCGTGTCGTAGGCGGGCAGAACTTCCAGGTCGGGCAGATCGGTGCGCAGCTTGCGCAGAAAATCCTCGCATTGGGCAAGCGCCACCGGGTGCGAATAGATACGGCGCAAGCCGCTCAGCTTGGTGCCCTTGACAGCGATCAGGTGGTGGGCGACACGCAGGACGACCTCTGCGACGATGTCCAGATCGTTGTCGACCAAAAGGTCGTAATTCTTGATCACCGATCCCGCCAGGGTGTTTTCCATAGGGACGATGGCGCAGTCGGCTTCGTCGCGAATCACGGCCTCGAACATCTGGTCGAACTCGCGCATGGGGCAGGGCTGAAAACCATTGCCCAGGATGCGCCGGGCAGCCTCTTCGGAGAAGGCGCCACGCTCGCCCTGAAAAGCGACACGTAGCTTGTGCTTCTTCTTGCGCTTGGGTTTGCGGTTCGTTGGCGGCACGGTCAGTTGCTCACACGGGCGTGGCTGGCGATTTCATCTTGTAGCCCACGTGGCGCACGGTCTCGATCATGTCCGCGCCGGTGCCCAGCTTGGCGCGAAGGCGGCGGACGTGGATGTCGACGGTGCGGGTATTTCCCGTGTACCGGTAGCCCCAGACGCGCGACAAGAGTTGCTCGCGTGTGAACACGCGCCCGGTCCCGGCGGCCAAGAACTTCAGCAGCTGAAACTCCTGGCGGGGCAATTTCAAGACGCGGCCGCGAAAGGTCGCTTCGACTGCAACGGTGTCGATGACCAGGTCGCCCAGCTTGATCCGTCCGGCCGCCGAGAACGAGGAAAGCCGCCAGTCCAGCTGGCGGACCCGGGCGTACAGCTCTGGTCCAACGATGGGCGACAAGATGAAATCATCCATGCCCAGCTCCGGATCCAACCCAGCCAGGCGCGATACCTCGATGCACAAGAGGATGGGGATGTCGGCCAGAGTCGAAAGCTGCTTGGCACGTCTGACCACAGCACGCCCGACCTCCAGGTGAGGGCCCGCATCGACGACGACCACCGAGGGCCGAACGTGCTCGATGTCGTCGGGCAGCTCGTCCAGATCATAGCCCACCGCGACGACCTCACATCCCAATTCTCGAAGTGCTGAAGCAGGAGAGTCCGGTTCGGAAGCCCCCAGTTGGGGCCTTGAAGTTACGACGAGTGAACGCATCAATTTAGAAACATAGCCCAGCAGAGTCACAAACAACAGCCAGAATAGGGCCACGGCCGTTCGTGATGTTTCGCGTTGCGGGTGCGCCACGGTGAATATGTCGACGGTGTTTCCAAGGTATTTCGGTCGTGGAAATTCTCTCCCGGTTGACAAGGTGGTGCTTTGCCGACGATAAGCTCGGACGTTAGGGTTCACACCTCGTATATCTAGTATGGGGGTTGCGGGGTGAGTCCGCCGGAGCACGAAATGAGCAGCAACGACAATTCGAGAAAGCAAAGTATCTCCATCGCACAGCAAGCACAGGGGCTTTACGACCCAAAGGACGAGCACGATGCCTGTGGCGTCGGCCTGGTCGTGGACGTCGAGGGCCGCAAGTCCAACCGCATTGTGCGCAACGCCATCCAGGTATTGGAGAACCTGGCTCACCGGGGAGCCTGCGGTTGCGAAGAGAATACCGGTGATGGCGCCGGCATCCTCCTGCAGATCCCGGATGCGTTCATGCGCAACGTCTCCTCGAGCGAAGGCATCACCCTTCCCCCTGTCGAGGACTACGGGGTGGGCATGGTGTTCCTGCCCCGCGAAAGCAACGATGCCGGTCGCTGTGAGCGGCTCTTCGAAGATGCCGTCGCGCTGCTTGGGCAGAAGGTGCTGGGCTGGCGAGATGTGCCGGTCAATCCCAACGGACTCGGCAAGAGCGCCTTCGAGTCCCGGCCTTTGATTCGCCAGGTCTTCGTCGCGCGCAGCGCGGACGTCGCGGATGTCGTCGCGTTCGAACGCAAGCTTTGCCTGATTCGGCGGGCCGCCGAGAAGTTGGTCCACGCCAGTGACATCAACGGACGCGAGGCTTTCTATGTCGTCAGTCTCTCGGCGCGCACCGTGGTGTACAAAGGCATGCTCAAGGCCGATCAGCTGGACTCGTATTTCCCCGACCTGACCGAGCTATCGGTGGTGTCGGCGCTGGCCTTGGTGCACTCGCGCTTTTCCACCAACACCTTCCCCAGTTGGTCCCGCGCCCATCCCTACCGCATGGTGGCCCACAACGGGGAAATCAACACCCTTCGTGGCAACGTCAACTGGATGAGCGCTCGCGAGAGCCTGCTGGCGTCTCCGTTGTTCGGCGATGACATCAAGCACCTGCGCCCGGTCGTCGACCAAAGCGGCAGCGACTCGGCCATGTTCGACAACGTCCTGGAGGCGCTGGTCATGGGCGGGCGATCGCTGCCCCACGCGGTCATGATGATGATTCCCGAGCCGTGGCACAAGCATAAGTCCATGAGCCCGGAGAAGCGTGCCTTCTACGAGTACCACTCGTGCCTGATGGAGCCGTGGGACGGCCCCGCCGCCGTGGCGTTCAGCGACGGCGTCCAGATCGGCTGCGTGCTCGACCGCAACGGCTTGCGGCCTTTACGCTACACCATCACCAAGGGCGGCATGGTCGTCATGGCATCGGAGACCGGCGTGCTGGACATTCCTGCCTCCGAGGTTTCGCACAAGGGGCGCATTCAGCCGGGACGCATGTTCTTGGTCGACACGGCCGAGAAGCGCGTGATTGCCGACGAAGAGCTCAAGTCCAGGATCGCGACGGCGCTGCCCTACGCCCAGTGGGTGGACCAGCAGCGCGTGTTCTTGTTCGAGCTTCCCCAGGGGGCGCCCAAGCCGCCTCTCGATCACAAGGCCCTCGAAGTCAGCCAGCGCACCTTCGGCTATACCACCGAAGACCTCCGCCTTATCACCCCCATGGCCGAGACCGGCGGCGAAGGCATCGGGTCGATGGGCACCGACACGCCCCTGGCGGTGTTGTCCAATCGTCCGCAGAGCCTCTTCAGCTATTTCAAGCAGCTCTTCGCGCAGGTGACCAACCCGCCGGTGGATGCCATCCGCGAAGAAATCATCATGGCGGCGGGCACCACCATCGGACCCGAGCGCAACCTCTTCGATCCCCAACCCGAATCTGCGCACCAAATCGACCTGCCCGGACCCGTGCTGTGCAACGCCGAGAGCGAGCAGCTGCGCGGCTTGGATGGCTCGGCCAAGTACCGAGGCTTCCGTTCGCAAACCCTGCCCACCCTTTTCCGCGCGGCGGGCGGCGAGCAAGCGCTCAAAGACGCCCTGGACGACTTGTGCGCCAAGGCTGCAGCGGCGGTGCGCGACGGTTGTGGCGTCATCATCCTGTCGGATCGCGATCACTCGCGCGAGCTGGCGCCCATCCCGTCGCTGCTCGCTTGCGCGGCTGTTCACCATCACCTTCTGCGTGAGGCGACCCGCACGCAAACCTGCCTCGTCATCGAAAGCGGCGAGCCGCGCGAGGTGCACGACTTCTGCCTGCTCATTGGCTACGGCGCCAGCGCCATCGATCCATACCTGGCCCTCGAGACCGTGGAAGACATGGCCAAACAGGGCGTCATCAAAGCCACGCCGGAAAAGGCACGCAAGCACTACATCAGCGCGGCCGTCAAAGGCGTGGTGAAAGTGATCTCCAAGATGGGGATCTCGACGGTGCAGAGCTACCACGGCGCCCAGGTGTTCGAAGCTATCGGTTTGCACCCGAGCGTGGTGAACCGCTATTTCTGCGGAACCGCTTCGCGCATCGGCGGCGTCGGCTTGGACGTCATTGCCGAAGAGGCGCGACGCCGTCACGCCAAAGGCTATCCCAGCCGACCCATGGTGCGGTCGGGGCTGGATTCAGGCGGCGAGTATCGCTACCGCAGCGACGGTGAGAACCACCTTTTCGGTCCTGAATCCATCTCGAAGTTGCAGCAGGCGGTTCGCACCAATAGCTACCCCACGTACAAGCAGTTTGCCGAGCTCATCAACGACCAGTCGAAGGATCGCAACACGCTACGCGGGTTGATGGCGTTCCGTTCGCCACGCAAGCCGATTTCCATCGACGAGGTGGAACCCATCGAGTCCATCGTCAAGCGCTTCAAGACAGGCGCCATGTCCTATGGTTCGATCAGCAAGGAAGCCCACGAGACGCTCGCCATCGCCATGAACCGTTTGGGCGGCCGGAGCAACACAGGGGAGGGCGGAGAAGATCCTGAGCGCTTCAAGCCCATGGCCAACGGCGATTCCAAGCGCAGTGCCATCAAGCAGGTGGCTTCGGGACGCTTCGGCGTCACCAGTGATTACCTGACCAACGCCTCCGAGATTCAAATCAAGATGGCCCAGGGGGCAAAGCCCGGTGAAGGCGGGCAGCTGCCGGGCAAGAAGGTCTATCCCTGGATCGCCAAGGTCCGACACAGCACGCCCGGTGTGGGGCTCATTTCGCCACCACCCCACCACGATATCTATTCCATCGAAGACCTGGCCCAGTTGATCCACGACCTCAAGTGCGCCAACGACCAAGCGCGCATCAGCGTGAAGCTGGTTGCCGAGGTGGGCGTGGGAACGGTTGCCGCGGGTGTCGCCAAAGCCAAGGCCGACGTGATCCTGATAAGCGGCCACGACGGAGGCACGGGTGCCTCACCCCTGACCAGCATCAAGCACGCGGGCGGGCCGTGGGAGCTTGGTCTGGCAGAAACCCACCAGGTGTTGTTGCTCAACGACTTGCGCAGCCGGGTTGCCGTCGAGACCGACGGCCAGCTCAAAACCGGTCGCGATGTCATGGTTGCAGCGTTGCTGGGCGCCGAGGAGTTCGGGTTCGCCTCGGCTCCGCTGGTCTCGCTTGGCTGCATCATGATGCGTGCTTGTCACCTCAACACGTGCCCGGCCGGCATCGCCACCCAGGATCCCGAGTTGCGCCACCGCTTTGCCGGCAAGCCCGAGCACGTGGTCAACTACATGCACTTCGTCGCCAGGGATGTCCGCGAGCTGCTCGCGCAACTTGGCTTCCGAACCTTGGCCGAGGCGGTCGGTCACAGCGAGTTCCTGGAGATGCGCTCGGCCATCGACCACTGGAAAGCCAAGGGCGTGGACCTTAGCGCCATTCTTTACCAGGCCGAGGTCCCGGCCAGCGTGGGCCGCCACTGCATGGTCGCGCAGAAGCATGGCATCGAGGACGAATTCGACGACATGAAGCTGATCCCGATTTGTCGGCCGGCCCTCGATCAGCAGCGCAAGGTGCGGGCCCACCTGCCCATCCGCAACGTCAACCGGACGGTGGGGACACGTCTGGGCAGTGAAATCACCCGGCGCTACGGTCCGCAAGGGCTGCCCGAAGATACCATCCAGGTCCACTTCAACGGCTCCGCCGGGCAAAGCTTCATGGCTTTCGTGCCCAAGGGCGTGACGTTCTCGCTGGAAGGCGACGCCAACGACTACGTGGGCAAGGGCCTTTCCGGCGGCAAGCTGGTTGTCTACCCGCCGGCCGATGCGACCTTCGTGGTCGAGCAGAACGTGATCGTCGGTAACGTGGCCCTGTACGGCGCGACCAGCGGCGATGCCTATATCCGGGGCTTGGCCGGCGAACGCTTCTGCGTGCGCAACAGCGGCGCCAACGCCGTCGTGGAAGGCGTTGGCGATCACGGCTGCGAATACATGACGGGCGGACGCGTGGTCATCCTGGGTCCCACCGGACGTAACTTCGCGGCCGGCATGTCGGGCGGCATCGCCTACGTGCTCGACGAGAACCGCGAGCTGCGCAACAACTGCAATGCCGAGATGGTGGGCATCGGTCCCCTCGACGATCCTGCCGAGGTCGAGGTGGTATTGGCCATGCTCCGTCGCCATCAAGAGCTGACGGACAGCAAGCGCGCCCGCAACATCCTACTCAGCTGGACACTGTTCCGGCCCCTCTTCGTACGGGTCATTCCCAACGACTACCGTCGCGTGCTGGAAGCGCAAAACAGGATGCTCGCCAGCGGGCTCTCACGGGAAGAGGCCGAGATGGCCGCTTTCGAACTCAACGCAAAAGACGCCTCTCGCCTTCACGGAAAGTAATAGCAGGTATGGGTCAGCCAACCGGATTTCTCGAGTTTGCTCGCATCACCCCCGAGTCCCGACCGCCGCGCGAGCGTGTGGCCGACTACAGCGAGTTTCATCTTCATCTGCCCGAAGCAACCATGCGCGAACAAGGGGCGCGTTGCATGGATTGCGGCGTACCCTTCTGTCACACAGGCAAGATGATCGATGGGCTTGCCAGTGGCTGTCCACTGCATAACCTAATTCCCGAGTGGAACGACCTCATTTACAAGGGGCGCTGGCGCGAGGCCATCGACCGCTTGCATCGGACCAACAACTTTCCCGAGGTGACGGGGCGGGTGTGTCCGGCCCCTTGCGAAGGCTCGTGCGTCCTTGGCATCAGTGCACCGCCTGTCACCATCAAGGTCAACGAGGCGGCCATCGCGGATCGTGCCTTCGACGAGGGCTGGGTGGTCGCCAGTCCCCCATCCTTCCGTACCGGCAAGAAGGTTGCGGTGGTAGGGTCCGGCCCAGCGGGGCTGGCCTGCGCGGCCGAGCTGAACCAAGCGGGACACCTGGTCACCGTGTTCGAACGTGCCGATCGCGTCGGCGGCTTGATGATGTACGGCATTCCCGCCATGAAGCTGGACAAGAGTATCGTCGAGCGAAGGGTCAAGCTGCTGGCCGAAGAAGGTGTGAACTTCCGCACCAACACCGAGGTGGGCAAGGATTACCCCACCGACAAGCTGCGCAGCGAATTCGATGCCGTCGTGCTGTGCGGGGGCGCGACGGTGCCACGCGACTTGCCTGTCGACGGGCGCCAATTGGCCGGGGTTCATTTCGCCATGGAGTTCCTCACTGCAAACACCAAGCACTTGCTCGACGGAAGCAAGGCCGCGGCGGGGCTCATCTCGGCCAAGGACAAGCAAGTCGTGGTCATCGGCGGCGGTGATACCGGCACCGACTGCGTGGGGACCTCGTTGCGTCACGGTTGCAAGGGGCTGGTCCAGCTGGAGCTGCTTGGGCGCCCGCCCGAGACGCGTGCCGAGGACAATCCCTGGCCGCAGTGGCCGAAGATCTTTCGTGTCGACTATGGCCAGGAAGAAGCCGCGGCTATCTTCGGCAAAGACCCACGCGAGTTCAAGGTTCAGACCAAGCGCCTTCTTGGCGACGATAGCGGGCATGTTCGTGCCATTGAAGTTGTCGAAGTGCGTTTCGTTTCTCAGCCTGCCGGGCCGCCCAAGGTAGAGGAAGTACCGGGAAGCATGCGCGTTCTGCCTGCCGATCTGGTCTTGCTGGCCATGGGCTTCCTTGGGCCTGCCAAAGCCGGCTTGCTCAGCGATTTGGGCGTGAAGCTCGACGGTCGCGGCAACGTCGTCACCGACGGGAACAAGCAGACCAGCGTACCCGGCGTTTTTGCAGCCGGCGACATGGCCCGGGGCCAATCGCTGGTGGTCTGGGCCATCGCCGAGGGCAGAGATGCCTCGATTGGCGTTGATCGCTTTCTAATGGGCGATACAGTGCTGGCATAACCACGGGCACGTGCGGGCGGTTGCCTTACCATGCCCTCCTAGACTAAGTTTCCCTAAAGGTGACGCTGGGTTCCGCCGAGAGGAACGGGGCACTTCCTGGTCTCGGCTGTTCTAGGGGGGTCGTATGATAAGAAACCGTGCCACTGCTTTTCTCCTGGCGGGATGCCTGGTGCTCCGCCTGGGTCAGGCTGCCGAAGGGGCCACGCCCACCGAGGGCGCCGTTTTGGGGCAGGTGCGCGACCTCGACACGGCCCAGCCGGTAGCCGGCGTCACTGTCGTGGCCAGTGGACCTGAAGGGGACGTGGCCACGATTTCCGACGCCAAGGGCCACTACCAATTCCTGGCCTTGCCCATTGGGCACTACACCATCCGCTTTCATCGCAGTGACGTGCTGGCCGAACGAGATGCCAACGTCTCGGTCGACAAGATGGTGCGGGTGAACATTCGGCTACCAACCGTGCCCGGTGAAGTTTCGACCGTTGCCGCGCCCTACAGCGCCCCCGCCATCGACGTGGGCTCGTCGCGCATCGGTACGACCTTCGGGGCGGATTTCATCGACAGCATTCCCAATGAAGGCGCCGACGTCGCTTCCATGGTTCAGAAGTCGCCGGGCGCCTACAACGAGAACGTCGGGCTTCCGCCCTCGGGGGGCGTCAGTGTCGGCCTTTCGCTGGCCGGCGGCACCGGCGCTGACAATGCCTACTACCTGGAAGGTCTCAACGTGACGGCGCTGCAAAGCGGCTTGCTGGGCACCAACCTGCGCTTGGCTTTTCTCGAAGAGGCGGAGGTCATGAGCTCGGGCTATGGGGCGGAGTACGGACATGCGTTGGGCGGCGTGGTGAACATGGCGTTGAAGTCGGGCACCAACGAGTGGAAAGGCAGCGCCTATTCTTGGGTCCAGCCTGGAGGCTTGGCGGGAAGTCCCCAGCGCATCCTGAGCACTTCCACCGTGCTTACCGGAGTTACCGAGCCCGTCTACCAGACCGAAACCGGCGTCGAAATCGGCGGGCCCCTCATCAAGGATAAGCTGTTCATCTGGCTTGGGTACGCCCCAGAGACCAGCAGGAGCAACCTCATTCAATACGCCGACAGCTTTGCCGACCTCAACGGCGACGGCAAGCGTGACACCTTGTACAGCCGCGTGATCCCGGGCGAGTCGACCACGCAGAACTACGCTGGCAAAATCACATGGCGGCTTGGCCCCGAGCATTCCCTCAATCTGAGCCTGGTCGGCATCCACAGGGACGAGACGTACATGCGCAGCGCCAATATGGATCTGTTGGCCGGCATGAGCCACGAGGTGACCAGTCGCCAGGACATCATTGCCCACTGGCAGTCTGCCTTCTTCCAACGGCACTGGCGCATCGACGCCAGCTTGGGTTTGCACAGCGAGGGCTACTCGCGCCGCTCGCCTTTTGGCGATGCCGAGAGCACCAACGACGTCCATTGGATGAACAGCCCATCCCTGACCCAGTTCAACCCGGACCTTGCGGCTCTTTGTGCGAACGATTCCGCCTCCTCGCAGAGCTGCCCGGTCGATGGCTACCAATCGGGTGGGTACGGAACGATGCGCGACATCTCGGCCTTTCGGCTGGCAGGACAAATCAAGAGCACCAACGTCTTTGGCGGCTTCGGCCTGCACGAGCTGAAATACGGTGTCGACTACGAGTTCAATCAATACGACGACAGGGTGTGTAACTCTGGCGTCGATGGTTCGCGCGGATCGGTCGAATACCGTTCGACCGGGACGAACGTGTATTCGTTCTTTCGCCTGCCGTACAACGATTCCATCTACAACCACGACCCCTCGGAGCTTGCGCAGAGCCCTTATTACCAGGACAGCTCGCGCGCCAAGACCCAGGCCTTCAACCAAGCCGCCTTCATCCAGGAAAGCTATCTTCCCGTTCCCAGTCTGACGGTCAACCTGGGGCTGCGCTGGGAGGCACAGCGACTGGTGGACTACAACGGCAATACGGCGCTTTCCATCAAGGATTCGCTGGCTCCGCGGCTGGGGGTCGTGTACGACCCCACCAAAGAGGGGCGATCCAAGGTGTATGCGCATTTTGGGCGCTATTACGAGTCGATCCCTTTGGATCTCGCGGATCGTGCGTTCGGTGGTCAGGGCGTCGTCCAAACCTCGTATTCTGCGTGTCCTTCGGGGCAATCCTGGCGCAGTTGCCAACCGGACGCTGCCTACGCTCTCAATGGCGACAGGCTTTTCATTCAGCCAAACATCAAAGGCAGCTACAACAACGAAGTCGTGCTTGGCGCCCAATACCAGTTCTTGCGCGATTTCGTCGTCGGCGGCGCGGTCATCTATCGTTGGTTGGGTCGGGTGATCGAAGATACGGGCGGTAGCATTGCAAGCGGACTTGGACCGTCGATTTTGGCGAATCCCGGAAGCTCCAGTGCCAGCACGATCGCGGCACTCGAGCGGAATGCGGATGCTTGGGAAGCCGCCGCCAAGGCTACCGATGCGACGCCGGCCACTGTGGCCGCCGCAGCGAGGGCACGTGCGTTGGCCAATGCGGCCCAGATGCCCAGCCCTGAACGCACCTACAAGGCGATTCAGTTGACCGTGACCAAACGGCTGGCCAGGAATTGGTTCTTTTCGGGTTCCTACACCTATTCGCGCACCATGGGCAACTACGCCGGATTGTACGATGCGGACTACGGCCGGCAAATGAACCCCAATAACTCTTCCCAGTACGATTACCTCGAATTGATGACCAATCGTTACGGCCCGCTGCCCAACGATCGTCCCCACGTGGTACACGCCGATGGCTACTATCAGTTCGTGTTGGGGCGGCACACGTTCACGCCAGGTCTTGGTTTCACGGGGCAGTCGGGGCAGCCCATCACGCCTCTCGGCTATGCCCCCGCCAACAGTGCTGTCTACATCCTTCCGCGTGGGTCGGCAGGCAGCACGCCTTTCCTGACTCAGGTCGACTTGCACCTCTCTTACCGATGGCAGATGACGAAGACTTTCTCCGCCGAGGCGTTCATGGATATCTTCAATCTCCTCAACCGGAGGACGGTGACAAGCGTCGATGCCTACTACTCGACCGACGACGCGGTGATGCCGGCCACGCCTGGCACGCCATTGACGGCCGTTCAGGCCTTCGGTGAAAACCGGGCTGCGTCGCCCAACCCCAACTACCTTCATCCTACCGCCTACCAAGCGCCCATTGCGGGGCGGTTGGGGGGGCGGGTTCGGTTCTAGGTTGTAAGGCGGTTGGGTTCGGTTCGGAGGTGGGGGAGGCGGGCATCGGAGTTGTAAGGCCGGCGGCTGTGCGGGGTGGTCGGGTGTCGCTACTCGGGGGACGCTCGGTTCGAGCCCCGCGGACGGGGCTCATCCTCGCTATTACTCGGCCTGGCGTCCGGGCGCGGCGGGGGAT
>Ga0302323_100001543_pt1 | contig 18777 bp, 14 predicted proteins | sample Fen_T0_3_FD_201950 | JGI IMG/M metagenome (GOLD analysis project Ga0302323, IMG submission 201950) | Peat permafrost microbial communities from Stordalen Mire near Abisko, Sweden - Fen_T0_3 | ecosystem: Environmental > Terrestrial > Soil > Wetlands > Permafrost | place: Sweden: Abisko... | reverse complement strand
ATTCCCTCATTCGGAATGAGGGACGCCGGAGCAAGGCGATTTGGATCGTAAGACTGCGAAACTTTTGTAGCGGGGCCAAGATTTGAACTTGGGACCTTCGGGTTATGAGCCCGACGAGCTACCAGGCTGCTCCACCCCGCATCACTTGAGCGAGGCAAGAAGGTGCAGCATCGCAGCCTCCCCGTCAAGTGCGATTGCGTGAAAAACTAAAGAGCGACGCGAAGTCCCACTCCCAGGTCGAAAAGCGCCGGCGCTGTCGTGAGCTGCTGCGCGAGACTTCGCACTGGCTGAATGCTGTTTCCTAGCGCGCTGCCGTCGATTCCCAAACGGAACTCACCGTTGCGCTGGCCCCAATGAACCGCACCGTACGCCTCGAAACGCAGGTGCGTGAGAACGACCAGCGAATAGTCCAGGCGAGTGAGGCCGGATTTGTCCGACAGGTTCGCCAAGGTAGAAAGCGTGAACGTGGTGTTGTCCCACGAATAGGGCGCTGGCGCCGTGGCATAGACGCCAAGGTAGTGTCGGCCAAGATAGAAAAAAGTCGCCGGGTTGCTGAGCGGCGTGGCGTGGGGCAGGAAGAGTACGCCAGGATAGACACTAGGATCGTCATAGCCGAGCCCGTTGTAGAAGTATTCAGACCCCACGGTAAAGGTATCCTTGTCCGCATACTGACGGGTGTAGGAAACACCACCCGTGACCTGAGGCTTCCAACCCGCGCCCCGGTGCGATGGGAAGAAGGCGTCCACCAGCAGGGGAAGGTTCTGCGAACGGTAAGCGCTGTCGGATTGCCAGGTCTGTGGATTCAGAGCAACAGCAGGATCCGCATTCGTCGTCACAAACTGCCCGGGCTGATTCGGATCGGGCTCAAACTGAGCTTGCTGGAACCTCACAAAATCCACGTCGCCAGCGTTGCGCAGGGCCGCCTCCCCGTAGAAGTCGAGATCCCAGAGGCCGAAGGAGACGTCGCCTGCGAATTTCGCCTTGCTGTTGCGCTGGCCGAACACGCCGGCTCCGACCTCAAGAGCACCGAGCACGATTTCGGCGCGCAGGGCGCCCGCGACGTCGGCCGGGTGCGAGGTGGTGGTCGCGCTTTCTGGCAGGGCGTAGGCGTAGAAATTCCAGCCCTTCGTCTCCCAGGGCAGATGGAGCTTCAGCATGGTCGTGCCGGTGCGCGGATCGAAGGGCAGCAAGGGATTGCGCGCCTGCAGGTGCAGGTAGTCCGTCGGGGCCCAGAAGCGCGCGGTACCCCAGCGCACGTGCTGCTTGCCCGCTGTCACGAACACCGTGCGCAAGAGATCAAAGCGCAACCACAGCTGATCGAGTGCCACACTCGGTCCGCGGGTCGGCTGGCCGAACATCGCGCTCAGCGAATCGCCACCCTGGATCGCGCTAGCGGAGGCGCCACCCGCTCCGGTCGAAGTCGTTCCGTTGGGAGCAAGCGTGGGGTCGTAGCTCATGCGGCCAAGCGCGAAGGCGCGCACACGCTCATTCGGCCGTGCATCCATGTACATGTCGAGCAGCGCGGGTGCAGATAGGCTCCAGTTCTGCGGAAACTGCCCTTGCTTGCCCGAACTCATCACGCGCCAATAGAATTGGCCGCCGATCTTCAAGGGATCTTCGGGGGCAACCTCGGCGGAGAGGCGCGTGCCGGCCTTGGGATCGCTGAGGTTCAGGCTATCGCGCGTATCGATCTCCGTACCTGCCCCAGTCTCGCTGGTGGTCCCGGTAGCCGTCGAGGTGGCCGTGGCCGTGGCCGTGGCCGTCGTAGTTTCGCTGCTCCCGCCGAACATCTCGTCATCAGCCGGCCGATCCTGCGCCTGCGCCCCACCGGCCAGGAGCAACAGCCCCGCGCCAATCACGCCCGCCCCTCGCCTCATCGGCTCTTGCTCTCCAGCCAGGCCTTGGTGAACTGATTCGCCTCAAGCGGTTTCATGTCCACACTCTTGACCAAGATCAGCGTCGAGTTCGCCTTCTCGATCTCGTCGTAGAAGCGCATTTCCTCTGGGAACCAGACGTCCGTCTTCTTGGATTCGCTGTACGCCTTCTTCCACTTGGGATAGTAGGACGTGCGCAACAGCTTGCCGGAAAGGGCGAACTCCTGGCGTTTGAGCACGTTCTTGCTTTCCTTATCGACCCACAACTTGAGGACCGGGAAGGCGAGATCGATGTTGGGCTTGCCTTTCAAGGTCATCACCTGAGCCGTGTACGCGCCCAGCTTGGCCTCGCCGTTGTCCTCGGGATCGTACTCCTCGGCCAGGCGCGATTCATCGAAGTCCGACCGCCGCGAATTGGTGCCACCGATGCGCTCGCGCTCAGTACGCCGTTCCCACTTGCCCACCGAGGGATCGTAGAACCACAGGTTCTTGTCGATGCGCAGGTAGCCCTGCCCCTGCGACGCCTTGGGCTTGGAGAATAGAATGATGAACTTCTGATCCTGGCTGCGCCTGAAGACCAGGGCCTCGTAGGCCACGTCAACCTTGCCCTTTTCCTTTTGCTCCATGTAGATCATGGAGCGCCAGTCGCCTTGGTTGCGCTGCCGATCATCGACCGCCTTCAAGAGATCGACCATTTCTTGCTTGCTTGCCGCGTGCGCGATGCCAGGGACAATGAACGACGCCAGCAGTGCGGCGGCCGCGCAGGTAATTCTCATTCTCGACATGAACAGCTCCTTAGTCATTATAGGCTTAGCCGAAGTGGGACATAGCGGACACCGGCGGCAAGCGCGCCGCCCGGTAGGCGGGATAGAGCGCGGCCAGGGTGGTGATGGCGGTGATCATGAATACCGACTTGGCCAAGGCCGAGACGTCAATGGCCAGGTGAAGCTGGTCCGACATCAGGAACAGCTGCACCGAAAGAGGCACACGAATATGGGCCGCGTTGACCAACGCCGCGATGGCCGATCCGGCCAGCGCGCCCGCCACCGTGCCAATGAGCCCCATCTGAAAAGATTCGAACAGGAACATGCGCAGCACCCCGCCCCGCTGCATGCCGATAGCGCGCAGGGTACCGATCTCGCGCGTGCGCTCGCGGATGGCGATCCACATGGTGTTCATGATGCCCGTGATCACGATGGCGATAAGAATGGTCAAAAGCACCACCTTGAGCACGCTGATGACCTTCAAGGTCCAGGTCAGGAAGGAAACCTCATCTTCCCAGGTGGTCACGTCCAGTTTTTGGCCGGTCCAATCTTCGCGATTGACGGTCTGGAATTTCATCCAGAAGGGATTGGCGTCCGCATCCATTAGGAGGTAGCCCGCCTTCTCCAAGGTGACCCGCATGCGCGCCGCGATCTCGGCGACGTGGGGGACGAACTTCGGCTTCACATACAACTGGATCACGCCCGTGGTGTCGGGCCGTAGTTGGTAAAGAGCGCGCGTGGTATCGATGGGCACGAAGGTGCCGAACTTGCTCATCAGGCCCATGTCCTTGGCGATGGCGACAATGCGGACGTCCACGGTGTTGGCGGCACCGCGATTGGTTTGCGCCGAAATCGTGATGGCATCGCCCACCTTCACCTTGAGGCGCTCGACTTGCGATTCGAACACCATCATGGTGTTGGGCTCGGCAAGGTCCTCGATACGGCCGCTCACCACGCTGATCACGCGTCTGAGGTCTGGCTCGTTCTTGATGTCGATGCCGGTGACACCAACCTGCATCGAGCCGGAATCCGAAATGGCCTTGGCCCAACCGCGGCCGCGGTGCACCCAGTGATCGAGTTCGGGCACATTCTGTTCCACCACCTTGGCCACTTTGGCGAACTCGGTCACCACCGGGCCGGACTGGCTTGATGTCACCTTGAAGAAACCGCCCACGTTGACGTGCCCCGAGGACAAGGTGGTCGCGGCGCGAATCATGGTATCGCTGACGCCCGTCGAAAGGGCATTGAGCAAGACCAGAAGTCCCGTCACACCCGCAATGGCGGTCACCAGAAAGAAGGTGCGCCTGCGGTGCTGAAAGAGGCTACGAAGGGCAATACGAAAATCGAGAATGAGGTTCGTCATGATGGTCACTCGTCGGATTGCATGGCCTGGCGCGGACTGACCCGCATGGCGATGAGGGCAGGGTAGATACTTGAGGCGCCGCTGACCACGAGCACGATGGTGAGCGCGATGGCGACGTTGGTAATGGACAGCCCGGGATGCAGGCGCGGGCCCGAGAAGAAGAAATAGAAGATGTCATTGAAGGCGGGAATGCCGACCATGCGCAAGATGGCCACGATGCCGGCCCCCAGCGCCGAACCGAGGCCGCCGAAAAGACCTCCGACGGCAAGCGCCTCGACGAGCAGCATGCCCAACAGGAAGCGCCGCTGGGCCCCGACAGCGCGCAGGGTGCCGATCTCGGCAATGCGCTCCAGCGTGGTCATCACCAGCGCGTTGTTGATGACCACCAGGGCCACCGCGAAGATGATCAGGACCGAAATATAGAGCACGTAACGAATCATAGTGACGAATTGTCCAACCAGTCCGGACGCCTTCTGCCAGTCGATGGCCTTCAAGGTCAGCCCAGCCTTGGTTCCGGCTGCCTCGATGTCCTTCATGGTTTGCGGGATGAGACGCGCATTCTTGACGATCACCGCCGCGTTCAGCACCACGCCCTGGCCAAGCTGGGCCGGATCGTAGGTTTGGTCTTCGCGCCGCTCGCGCTTGCTCCTGCCCGCGAGTCCGCGCAGAACGGCGTCGGCGTCGCGCACGGTGGCCGCCGCCACGGGCGTGGCAGGTTCGGACTCGCTCGGCTTGGCGCCGAACAATTCGGCCTCAGCGTTGTCGCGATCGATTTCCTTGAGTCCGGCCGCGGCCTTGATGGCTTGGATTTCGCGGTCACGCTCCGGCGTGGAAAACCCGTAGAGCTCGCGGAACGACACCATGTCCATCAGGTTGAGGTTGCCCGCCAGGTGCGAATCCTCGAGCCCCTCAAAGGTGAACGTCCCGTACACCCGCAAGTTCACCGATTGCACGTAGCCGCTCTTGGTGAATGCCTTGATGGTCAGGTTGTCGCCAACCCGCACGCGGTACAGGGTCAGCGATGGGGCCAGTTCGTCGTAGAAGAACTTGGATCGTCGCAAGATGTTGCCGTCATCCACGCGGAAGAATTCCGCCAGCAGCTTGCTCGTGTCGCTTTCCTGGCTGCCAAGCTCCTTCTGCAGCTTGGCGCGAAACATGGCCGTCTGTTGAGCATCGAGCTGAAGCATGATCTCCTTCACCTCGGTCGAGTTCTGTTTGACCAGGCGCTGGAGATCGGGATCCGTGGCAATCTTCTTTCCGCGTTTGAGAATGGCGTCGCGGATGACGTCGAGCCGGTGCGCGGTCTTAAGCTTCACCTGCTCTTCGTACATCCACTTGGAAAAGAGAAAGCCGCGCTTGCCTGGAGGAACCGTGGTGCAATCGACAATCTTCATACGGTCGAACGACTGCGCGAAAGCCTCCAAGTCGGTCCCCACGTAGCGCAGGAAAAGCATGTCCGCGTCGCTGGCCAGGGGTGCGATGCGGTTTTCGAGGAATTCGAGCGTGCCCAGGGGATCCTTGTCGAATTCGCCCCAGAAAGTCGGCGCAGTCGCACGACGAATCGCCGCCAGCTCCTCGGGCGACACCGCCTTGTCGGTCAAGAGCTTGCCCACGTTGGCCATGTCGGCCCCGAGCACGCTGACGATCTGGCGCACGTGATCCTTCTGCGACTCGATGCCGGCCAACACATCCTCGCCGGCCTGCTGGCGGCGAATGAGGTCGCGCAGTTTCTCAAGCACCACATCGACGGAATTTCCGGCCGGCACCATGGCGCCCGACAGGCCCATCGGCACCACCGCCTTCACATTGGGTACCGTCAGAAGCGCTTGGCGCATGGTCTTGAAGTCGTTGATCTGCTCAAGATCCGCGCCTTCCATCTGAAAGCTGCCCATCACCGCCAGCTCGTCCGCGGACTTGGCGTTGTAGACCTGAATGTGCCCGGCCACCGAGCCGATGATGCTGCGGCTCATGGAGGCGTCCACGCTGTCCACCAGCGCGGTGCCAACCACGACTAGCATGGAGCCGAACAGGATGATGCCGCCCACGATGAGTGTCTTGAGTCGGCTGGCGAATAGATTGCGGAAGGCGATGAGCAGAATCACCTTCAGGGTGTCAACATACCCGCGCATCTAGCTCGTCCTCGCGGCTGGCGCGGTAGGCACACCACCGGCACGCACGGCCTCTTCGGCGCTCACCCGATCCACCAGTTGCCCGTCGGCCAAGCGGACCACCGAGCTGGCGTAGGACCACACGCGGGCATCGTGGGTCGAGAAGATGAAAGTCGTCTTCTCGGTGCGGTTCAACTCTTTCATCAGATCGAGAATGTTGGTGCCGGTCACCGAATCAAGGTTCGCGGTGGGCTCGTCGGCAAGAACGAGTTGCGGCCGCGTGACAAGAGCGCGCGCGATGGCCACGCGCTGGCGCTGACCGCCGGACAGTTCGCTCGGGCGGTGGGTGGCGTATTCGCGAATGCCCACCCGATCGAGCAAGGCCTCCACGCGCGTGCGCCGCTCCTTCGCGGCGGCCGAACGCTGGAGCAGCAGCGGCAGCTCGATGTTCTGGAAGACGCTAAGCACCGACACCAGGTTGAAGCTTTGAAATATGAACCCAATGGTATGCAAGCGCAGCCGGGTCAGCTGCCGCTCGGACATGGTCTCGGTGGCGTTGCCCGCGATGCGAACCACGCCTTGGGTGGGCGTGTCCACGCAGCCGATGAGGTTGAGCAGCGTGGTCTTGCCGCTGCCCGAAGGCCCCGCGATGGCGAGGAATTCGCCTTCCTCGACATCGAGCGAGACGCCGCGCAAGGCCGGCACGACGAAGGTGCCCAGGGTGTAGTTCTTGAAGACCTGCTGTACTGAAACGATGTGTGTCATGGTCTACCAGTGGGTGGGTTGTGGTTTCACTCGTCGTTGCTTACTCGTCGCCTTCTTCGGCTGCGTCGTCGGCGAGCAGGCGGTAAAGCGATTTGCGAGCCTGGTTGAGAATCTTCTGTGCGTCGCGAACTTGGATGCTTGAGCCGGTGTGAACGACTTGAATCGCCGCAGCGGCGATTTGCTTCAATTCGGTGAACAGCCCTAGCATGGGTTCATCGCCAGCGGGTTGCTTGGTGGCCTCCCACGGCGCCGCGAATTCATCCGGATGCTCTTGCACGTGGGCCCGGCCCTTCTCGGTCAGGCTGAAGGTGCGGCCGCCCGTCGCGGTTTCTGCGCAAACCAGGCCTTCGTCTTCAAGTTGTTGCAGGGCCGGATACACAGCCCCCGGACTTGGCCGCCAAGAGCCGCGGCTGCGCTGTTCAAGTTCTTGCATGATCTGGTAACCGTTAAGCGGCTTCTCGGCGAGCAACGAAAGGATCGCGGCGCGCACGTCTCCGCGCTTGGCCCGCGCCTTGCGGAACAGATTCCAGGGGAACCCACCAAACGGCGGGAAGGGTGGAAACGGCGGCGATCCCCCGCCCGCGCCGCCAGCGCCCGAGCCTCCGCCAAAGTGAAAGGGACTTCCCCCGTCGGACTTGCTGCGCCCCATGCTCCACCTAGGAGGATGGCAGGCGTGGCGCTCGGCCCACTCGCCTGATCTCTGCCTCAAGAACTCTTGAACTTGCTCTTCCAACATGGAATGCATAGCGCGACTATCGCGACCCCTCTAGATGCATCGTAGATATATCGTTATATTCGATTGGGTCAAGCACGAAATGAACCCGCGCGAACAGGCTATTGGCGGCGCAAGGGCGGCAACGCACGAAGTGGCGATGCGCGTAGAAGTCCAAGCATTTCGCCGACAACCTCAGGATTTCTTACCGAGAAGTCCGTTCCCTCGTCGTCGAGACGATAGAGTTCCAGGCGATTGCCTCTTGGGGCGAGCAAAAGCTTCCATCCGTCTCGAACCAACGCGACCTGATCGTTATCACGCAGAAGGATGGCCCTATTGGGTGTTGCGACGGTCGAGAAGAAGAGCGGCGTCAAGTCTTCGCCAACGCAATCCATGCACGCATCCGCTCCGAGCAATGCCAGAAGCGTGGGCATCACGTCGAACAGTGACATGGGGTCGCCGACGGTCTTGGGCGCCAATCCCGGCACCCGAATCAGCATCGGCACGCGAACCAGAAAATCGTAGAGAAGGCGCGTGTGATGCCGGTAGCCGCGCTCGCCAAGTGATTCGCCGTGATCAGCCAGGAATACAATGACCGTAGGTTTCGATTGCAAAAGTGCGGTCACCCCGTCAAGGAACCGTCCCACTTGCAGCAAAGACGCCGCGGCAGCTTGGCCGTAGCGCGCCTTGTCCCCATCCCTTGACGCGGGAACGAGCTGGTCCCACTGGTGCAGATCGAACAGATGCACCCACAGGAAGAATGGCCGGTTGCCGCTGGCGAAGTCGCGCGCCATCGCGAGCGCTAGATCCACGACCTGCACGTCGTGCGGAACACTGCCCCCTGTCGCGAGGATCCCGGATTCCGATTCGGGATCCGGCACCAACTCGACGCGGTCGAATCCCGCTCGCAAATCGAACGGCGGATGGAGTTCCAATCGGGTTTCACCGGTGAAGGTGATGGGGCGATCAAACGAGGCCAGGCCCGTGCGGTAGCCCATCGCTTGCAGCCGTCGCGCGAGCGTCGGCGCCGTGGGTGCGCTGGCCGGCGCCAAACGCGACGAGACCAGCATGGGCAAGGAAAGACGAGTGGAAGAAGACGGTGTGTAGGCATGATCGAAACGCACGCTGTTTTGCAAGAAAAGGTCGACCCCGGCCGAGCCTGCGTCACCCCGCCCCGGCCGCAAGGCATCCGCGCGCAATGCATCCACCGATACAATAATCACGGACGCGCGCGCGGTCGCGGCCAGCAGCCTGGTCCTGGCAAGAGATTCGGTTGGCTGCGACCAAGGCCATCGGTTCCAAAAATCCGTCCGCGCCCGTGCTTGCACGGTGGTCAGATCGGCACCGTCGCAGTCTTGATCGATGCCATCCCCAGGGATCTCGACAGCCAGCGGATGGATTGCCCCATCGAAATCGTTGCAGTCACCGCCACCAAGCACAGGCGACGAACCGTCCCCATCGAAATCGATGCCTTGTCGCCACAGCGCCGCCAGCCGACTTGAAGGATGATCATCGTCGTGCAGGGCCAACCTCGCAGCCGAGGAAACCGGCCACTTAAACACGGCGGCGGTAGAACCAGCAAAAGCGATCAAGAGGATCACACCTGAGGCGGCGAACGGGCCGGTTGCTGGCGCCGGTCGGCCAACGAGGTGCAGGGCGCATTGGAGCATGATCAGGGCGCTGACCACCGTCGCATCCCATAGGTAGCCGTACCCCGCTGGAACGACGCGCGCCGCAGCCCAAAGCGCTGCGATCGAAGCCAGCGCAGCCATCATTGCGAGCAAACGCCTCGGGTTTGACGTGGCGGCTTGCGCTGCGAGAAAAAGCCGGGTCGCGACGAACACCGCGACCGCGCCAGCAAGAAACACCAAGTAGCGGCCAACCGATGCGATAGCCAGCCGACTGATCCCAGCACCCGAGAATAGGCGAGCTGCCAATGCCGCCAGCGCAGGTGAAACGAACAACATGACCAGCACCGGCCACGCCCATGAAGCAACGCGAGGCACACGCGACACTATCTTTGCCTGAACGGCCCCAACCATGGGTCGCCCGGCCACAAGGAACAGCACTTCTAGAATACCGAGCCAAAGGCCGCTCGCTAGCCACAGCACCAGCGCCAGCCCGCGCGGGATCGCGTCGGGCCGAAACAGACCAAGGATCCCGGCGACCAGCACGGACGCAAGACCGGCGCGCGCCACGATTGCCGGGAGCAGGCGGCGAAAGGGCACGGGAGAAGGTGAGATGGATAACAAGGCCGATTTCCAGGGGTGGAGGCAGCAGCTGCGGCTGCTGTATTATTAGTTATCAGGTGCGAACGAGCAGCCAAAGAACGCAAACACAGAGAATCTATCGACGACAGGCGCCTCTTCCAGTAGAAATCGGGGCATGTCTGAGTTTCTTACGGAACTGAAGCGTACCCACGACTGCGGCGCCCTGCGTGGTGCTGACATTGGATCGACGGTTGTGCTATTCGGCTGGGTTTCGTCCCGGCGCGATCACGGCGGCTGCGTGTTTATCGATCTGCGCGACCGCGCCGGCATCACGCAAATCGTGTTCGAACCGCAAACCAACGCCCAGGCCCACGCCCTGGCCAGCGAGCTGCGCTCGGAATTCTGCGTCGGCTTGCGCGGCGTCGTTCACGACCGAGGCGAGCGGCGCAACCCCAACCTTCCCACCGGCGAGGTTGAGATCCACTGCACCGATCTGACCATCTTCTCGCGCTCAGACACCCCACCCTTCGAGATCAACGACAACAACGCCAACGAATCCATCCGGCTCAAGTACCGCGCCCTTGATCTGCGCCGGCCGTCGCTGCAGAAGAACTTCCTCCTGCGCTCGCAGATCTACCAGACCGCCCGGCGCGTGCTGACCCAGCACAAGTTCCTGGAGATCGAAACGCCCTTCCTGGTCAAGTACACGCCCGGTGGCGCACGCAACTTCCTCGTGCCGTCGCGCCTGTCGCCCGGTCAGTTCTATGCCTTGGCCGAATCGCCCCAGCTCTTCAAGCAGCTGTTCATGGTGGCGGGCTTCGACCGTTACTTCCAGATCGTCCGCTGCTTCCGCGACGAGGACTTACGCCAGGATCGCCAGCCCGAGTTCACGCAGATCGACGCCGAGATGAGCTTCGTGGTCGAGGAAGACGTGCAGAACGTCTTCGAGGATCTGATGTCCGCGCTGTGGAAGGACATCCTGGGCATCGAGTTACAAACACCGTTCCAGCGCTTGTCCTACGCCGACGCTATGAACAACTATGGATCAGACAAGCCCGACCTGCGCTTTGGCCTGCCCTTGTGCGACGTCACCGAGGTCGTGCGCAAACACGACGGCGGCAACGTCGAGATGCTGCGGCAGGTGATTTCAGGCAAGGTTGCAGGCGGTGAGGCTCCCGTGGTCAAGGGCTGGCGTCTACCGGCGGCCGAAGCCGCCAAGATGTCGAACGCCGAGATCGACAAATTGGAAGAGTTCGTCAAAGGGCTTGGCGCACGCGGCCTGGCTCGCGCCCGTATCGGCGCGGGCGGCGCGTGGACCCGCTCACCCATGAAGACCATGAGCGAAGCCCTGCGCGCGGATCTGAACGCCGCCGCCGGCTTGCAAGAAGGCGACGTCTTCTTCCTTCAATTTGGCGCGCGCAAGCTCGTTTACTCCGTGCTCGGAGCGCTCCGCCTGCATGTGGCGAACAAGCTGGGCATCATTCCGCCGGGCCAGTGGAAGTTCTGCTGGGTCAACGAATTCCCACTGTTCGAGCGCACCGACGACGGCAAGTTCGCCGCCGCCCACCACCCGTTCACGTCGCCGTTCGCGGAGGATCTCGAACGCCTCGAATCCGACCCCGGTTCCGTGCGCGCGCGCGCCTACGACCTCGTACTCAACGGCAACGAAATCGCAGGTGGCTCAATTCGTATCCACCAGGTCGATGTACAGGCACGCGTATTCCGCGCGCTTGGCCTAACCGACGAAGACGCGCAGACAAAATTCGGATTTCTCCTCGAAGCCTTCCGCCATGGTCCGCCACCTCACGGTGGAATCGCGGCCGGGCTCGACAGGCTTGCCATGCTCCTATGTGGCGCGGATTCCTTGCGCGACGTGATCGCGTTCCCCAAGACGCAGAAGGGAACCGACCTTTGCACCGACGCGCCTTCTTCGGTGGCGAACAAGCAGCTTGATGAGTTGCACATCGCCCTGGTGGGCGTCGAAGCCAAGTAGTCACGCTCTGTCCGTACTGTGGCCGCGCAAGGGGCATGCAAGCCCTATTGTGGTGTCGCCATGCCGAATATGGCAGCAGAGGGGCATTCCCTCGATGGCAAGCAGACGCGCCATGAGTCTGGTTTCCAGTGCGCTCTCGGCACCACATGCGAATACCTCTACGCACTTGCGAAGTGCCAAATCCATCCTTGCGCGCCAAAATCCAACTGGCGGCACACCTCCCTGCGTAGACTTCTTCGCGGTAAAACGCGCGTCGAGCTATACATCACAGTGTTTTCAGTGTGTTACGACTGTGTGTCAAGAGTGTGTCAGGTGGCACACCTCCTGCTTAGGCCAGAGGCAACCTCTTGGGAGGAGGAAAAATGTCACAAGCCCTGGCCACCATGAAAACCGAAACGCAGCCAGTCATCAACCGCGAGCGTTCACTTCGCATCCTGTCTAAGTCGCTCTATCGAGATCTGCGACAGAACGGCTACGAACCCAAACAAATCGTGGCACTGGCCAGCGAACTTATCGCTCAGGTCACCACCGACATCACGGATCAGAGCACTCTGGCCTAGTAAATTCTTCCTTTCGATGCGTCAAAAGGGGACCCTCGGGTCCCCTTTTGTTTTTCCGCCTTTGCCTTCCCAACCTAAAACCCTGGAAAAGCCACGTACTTCCGTGTAGAAGCGGCGCTCTCATGGCGGCAAAAACCATTGCCGAATTGGACCTTCAGGGTCGCAGGGTGTTCATACGCGTGGATTTCAACGTCCCGCTCACCCCGGCCGGAGGTGTATCCGATGCAACCCGCATCCGCGAAAGCCTGCCCACCATCACCCACGCGATCGAGCGCGGGGCACGGGTGGTCCTGGCTTCGCACCTGGGCCGGCCGAAAGGCCGGGCAAAGCCTGAGTTTTCCCTGCTCCCTGTTGCCGCCTACCTCGCCGAGGCCCTGGGCCGCGACGTCGTTCTGGCCGACGAACCCGCTGGCGATGGCGCCAAGAAGGTCGTGAATGATCTGCGCGATGGCGGGGTGGCCATTCTAGAGAACCTGCGCTTTACGCCCGGCGAAGAAGCCAACGACGAGAACTTCTCACGCACCTTGGCCAGCTACGCCGACGTCTACATCAATGACGCCTTTGGCACAGCCCACCGTGCTCATGCCTCCACGGTTGGCATGGTCAAATATGTTTCGAGCAAGGGCGTGGGCTTCCTGATGGACCGGGAAGCAAAGATGCTGAGCAAGCTGATCGGCGATGTTCAGCGGCCTTTCGTAGCCATCATCGGCGGCGTCAAGGTCGCAGACAAGATCGGGCTTCTCGAAAGTCTGCTCAGCCGCGCCGATGCCGTGTGTTTGGGTGGTGCCATGGCCAATACCTTCCTTTGCGCGAAGGGCGTCCCCATGGGCCATTCCATGGTCGAGACCAGCAAACTGCCCATCGCTCGCGCCTTTCTGGCCAAGGCGGAAGCGGGCGGCGTGCGGGTCGTTCTACCGCGCGATCTGGTTGTCGCCACGGATGCCAAGTCACTGACTGGCACGGTAATTCCCGCAACCAGCGTCCCCGACGACCAAGCGGCATTCGACATCGGACCGGACTCGGCCGCCGAAATCGCTTCGGTCTTGTCCCGCGCCGGCACCGTGTTCTGGAACGGCCCTATGGGCGTCTTTGAAGCGCAGCCCTTCGCGGCGGGAACCATCGCCGTGGCCAAGGCGATGGCGCAGCTCATGGGCGCCACCACTGTGGTCGGGGGCGGCGATTCCGTGGCCGCCGTCCACCGGGCCGGCGTCGCGGCCAACATCACGCACATCTCGACCGGCGGCGGCGCCTCGCTTGAATTCATCGAAGGTAAGAAACTCCCGGGGCTTGCCGCCCTGGAATCATGAAGTAGAAAGGAGTCCCAATAACCATGTCTAATGCACGCGTTCCTCGACCCTTCTTCTGTGGCAACTGGAAACTCTGGGGCACCCTGTCCGAGTCCGTGGCCCTGGCAACCGGTGTGCGAGACGCCACCGCGGCTGTGACCGGTGCCGACGTTGCCGTGGGGCCGGGATTCGTCGCCCTGGCGACCGTTGCCGAGAAACTCAAGGGCAGCGCGCTGGGCGTGGCGTCGCAGGACGGGTACTGGGAGGTCAAAGGTGCGTTCACGGGCGAAGTGGCCATGGCCCAAATCGCCAACGCTGGGGCTCGCTACGCCATCGTGGGACACTCCGAGCGTCGCCAGTTTTTCGGCGAAACCGACGAGACCGTCGCGCGCAAGGCGAAGGCAGCGCTGGCGAACGGACTTGTCCCCATCATCTGCATCGGCGAAACCTTGGCCGAGCGTGATGCTGGCCAGGCGCTCGCCGTCGTGGCCAAGCAGCTTGACGGCTCCACCGCCGGGCTCAGCGACGACGAATTGCTCAAATCGGTCATCGCCTACGAGCCCGTGTGGGCCATCGGCACCGGCCGCGTGGCGACGCCGGCGCAGGCGCAGGAGATCCATGCGTCGATTCGGTCAAGACTCACGCAACGTTTGCAAACCCGCGCCCAGCAGATTCGCATCCTCTACGGTGGCAGCGTGAAGCCCGACAACGTCGCCACGCTCATGCAGGAAAAAGACATCGACGGTGCCCTGGTCGGAGGGGCAGCGCTTACGGTGGATTCGTTCGCCAAGCTTGTTACAGAAGGGGTTGCCGCGTGTACACGTTCCTAACAGTCCTCCACGTTTTCGTCTGTATCTTCCTGATGCTGGTCGTCCTGTTGCAAGCGGGACGCGGTGGTGGCATTGGACTGGCCTTTGGCGGCAGCGGCGGCAGCCAGAGCGTCTTCGGCTCGTCCGGCGGCGCCAACTTCCTGACCAGGCTGACCGCGGTGTGCGCCATCGTCTTCTTCACCAACTCGCTGGCCCTGGCCTACATGTCCAGCCAGTCGGATTCGCGGCGCCTGCAGAAAATTGCCGAGAAGAAGGCGCTGTCCAAGAAGGCCGAAGACGCTACCAACTCGAAGATGCTGACCGACATCGAGAAGCAGCGAGAAGCGCAGGCCAAGGCCGCGGCCGCCAAGTCCGAAGGCACGCCAGCCGAGGGAACCACGGGCGAGGAAAAGGCCCCAGCCGCGGAAGACAAGGCGCCCGCGCCCGCAGGCAAAGCAACCGACGACAAGCCCATCCCGGCTCTGAAACTAGCCCTTCCAGGACAGGGCGCAAGCAAGCCTGCCCCTGGAAAACTTGCAGCGGATCTGAAAGTCGATAAGGCGGACAAGCCGGCAACGGAGACGAAACCTGTGAAGAAGAAGGTCGCGGCCCCCAAGGCCGCTGCCGATGAGGCCCCCGCAGCGGCAGAAAAGCCCGCCACCGAGGAGAAGCCGGCAGCGGAGGAGAGGCCAGCCGCCAAGAAGCCAGCCGTCAAGAAGCCAGCCGCCGAGAAGAAATCGGACGAGAATTCCGCCGAGAAGCCTGCGGCCGAATAGTCCTGCGTGCTAGGTTTGGCGAATGGCCCTCTTGCCATTCGTCAAAGTGGAAGGACTGGGAAACGACTTCCTGGTCGTTGATCTGCGACCGGGAAAACCGGCGCATCCTCTGGCAGACCTCGTCACCAACCCCGAAACCGTGCGCGCCCTATGCGACCGCAACTTCGGGGTCGGCGGCGACGGCGTGCTGGCCATTCTGCCCGGCAGCCGAGGTGATGCGCGTATGCGCGTGCTGAATGCCGACGGCAGCGAAGCCGAGATGTGCGGCAATGGCATCCGCTGCGTGGCCAAGGTTCTGTACGACCGTGACCCGGATTTGCGGCGCGAGGTTCTGCGTATCGACACCGGCGCGGGACTGCTGGCGTGCAAAATCGGCGCGCAGGACGCACGCGCGCTGAGCGTGACGGTGGAAATGGGTGCGCCGCAACTCGTGCCAAGGCTGGTACCGGTGGCCAGCGAGGCAGCTCGCCTGGTACGCGCACCCCTGCACGCCTTGGACCGCGACTTTGCCTTCACAGCGGTCTCGATGGGCAATCCCCACGCCGTGATCTTCATCGACGACGACGCCGCGGGGCTGCGTGACCTGGCCGCGCACTTCGGCCCCGGCATCGAGCGCGATCCCCTGTTTCCGCGCCGGACGAACGTGGAATTTGCGTCCGTCCGCAAGGGCGAAAAGGGCACGCCCGAGATCGATCTGGTGGTGTGGGAACGCGGCTGCGGCATCACCCTGGCCTGCGGAACCGGCGCCTGCGCCACCGTCGTGGCAGCGTGCCTGGAAGGCCGCGTTCCACCCGATCGCGAGATTCCGGTGCACTTGCCTGGCGGCATGCTCGCCATCACCGTGAAGAGCGCTACCCAAAGCGGAGATGGACCAGCCTTTGCTGGCGTCGCGATGCGCGGCCCGGCCAACATCGTCTTCGAAGCCACCATCGACCCATCGGCGATTCACCGGCCTCTTCGGTGACAATCCCGCTGCCCGCGCGGCGCCCAGTGGTGTCCGATGTGGGGTAAGATGCGGCCATGGCGTGCCCCGAGGATCTACCGGCTTCGGCCAGTTCGACCCCGAGCGGCGACGAAACCAAGTTCCGGGACTTGCTCGATCGCTTGCCCCAGACCGTTTTCGAGTTCGATCTGCAAGGCCGCTTCGTCTACGTCAACCAGTCCGGGTTGGAACGCTTTGGCTACCTCGATTCCGAACTGGCCCAAGGCATTTCGGTTCTAGCCACGGTGGTCCCCGCGGAACGCGACCACCTGCGGGCCAACATTGCCCGGCGACTGGGCGGAGGCGAAACCGAGGGGTTTCAATACACGGCCCTGCGCAAGGACGGCACCACCTTTCCCGCCCTGGTCCACACCACGGTCGTGACCAAGGACGGCCGCCCATGCGGCGTGCAAGGATACCTTGTGGATATCTCCGAGCGCGCACGCGCCGAGAACGCGCTCCGCCGCCGCGTGGACCTTGAACAACTCATCATGCGGGCGTCCACCCGCTTGGTGGCCGAACTGGCTCCCAGCGAACTGGATGCGCGCATCGACGATGCGCTGGCCGAAATCGGCCGCTTCCTGAACGTGGACCGCAGCTACGTCTTTCTCCTTTCACCCGACAGCGCGTTCGTCGATAACACCCACGAATGGGTTGCGGATGGGATTTCGGTGGAGCGGCACAACCTGCGCCACATTCCAGTCGAAAAGGCGTTCCCCTGGTTCGCGAGCGAAATCCGGCAACGGTTCGTGGTGCCAGTCCCCGTGGTCGATGAGCTGCCCCCCGAGGCCAGTGCAGAAAAGGCCGAATTCGAGCGGCAAGGCATTCGCTCGCTCATCTGCGTGGCCATGGTTCACGGTGGGGTGGTGGGGGGATTCCTCGGGCTTGACGTTGTACGTAGCCAGCGGAATTGGTCAGAAGACGAAGTCTCGCTATTGCGTGTGATGGGCGAGATCCTGATGGGTGCTATTGCGCGGCGGCGCGCCGAACAGGCACTGCAAGAGAGCGAGCAGAAGTACAAGACCTTGGTCGAAACCACGGCGACCGGATTCGTCATTCTGGACGACCAGGGCCGCGTGCTCGACGCCAACGCCGAATACGTGCGCATGGCAGGACATGGGACGCTGGGGGAGATCCGCGGCCGCAACGTGGTGGAGTGGACCGCCGGTCACGATCAGGCTCGCAACGCCGAGGCGGTGATTGCGTGTATGCAGGACGGATTCCTTAGGGATCTGCAGATCGACTACGCGCACGCCGACGGCACCGTGGTGCCCATTCTGATCAACGCCACCGCGACCGAGGTCGATGGCGCGCGGCGGATCATCACCCTCATCCGTGACATGTCCGATCGCAAGCGCCTGGAAGCAGAGATCCTGCGTTCGGAAAAACTGCGCTCAGTCGGCGTCCTGGCCGGCGGAATCGCCCACGACTTCAACAACATTCTCACCGCCATTCTGGGCAACATCTCGCTTCTGCAGGCCACGCTCGCAGCGGATGACAACGCCAGTGAACACCTGAACGAGGTCGAGAAGGCCTCCCAGCGCGCGCGCGAACTGACCCGGCAGCTTCTCACCTTTTCCCGCGGCGGAGATCCGGTTCGCAAACCTTTCCACGCCGAGCCACTCATCCGCGAGAGCGCGACCCTGGCCCTGCGCGGACGTGCCAGCGCATGTGAATTCACCATCGCCCCTGCCCTGGCCCCCATCAATGGAGACGAAGGTCAGATCGGCCAGGTTCTGCGCAACCTGGTGATCAACGCCAGCCAGGCCATGGACGGCGGCGGTGCCGTGCGGATATCCGCGGGAAACCGGATGGTACGCGAAGGCGAAGTTCACACCCTCGCCGCCGGCAACTACGTGGCGGTTGTCATTGCCGACAGCGGCGTCGGCATCTCAGAAGAACACCGTCTGCGCATCTTCGACCCCTACTTCACCACCAAGCGCGACGGCCGCGGCTTGGGCTTGGCTGTGAGTCACTCGGTCGTGGGCAACCACCACGGCGCCATCACCGTCGATTCGCAGGTGGGTCAAGGATCGGTCTTCACGGTCTACCTACCGGCCGCAAGCGGTGACGCCCCCGCGCCTCACGCCGCCGCCGCGGAAATCGTGCGCGGGCGGGGCCTGGTCCTGATCATGGACGACGAGGAGAGCGTGCGGCAGATCGCCGGGAAGATCGTGCGTGCACTTGGCTACGAAGCCGCGTATGCCCGCGACGGGCGCGAGGCTATCGACCAATGGCGGGAGGCGCGCGCCAAGGGGCAGCCATTCGACGTGGCCATCATGGATCTCACCGTGCCCGGCGGCATGGGCGGCCGCGAAGCCATACGCGAACTGCTTGCCATCGATCCCGACGCCAAGGCCGTGGTGTCGAGCGGATACTGTCAGGATCCAGTCATGGCCAACTTTCGCGACTACGGCTTTCGCGACGTCTTGGCCAAACCCTACAACGTGCTTGATGTCAGTCAGGCGCTGTCCGCGCTGCTGAAGCCCTAAAACAAGGTGCCCTGACCACCTGTGTTCCGGTTCGGCATCGGCATGTGCAGATGTTCGAAGGCCAGCGGCGTGGCTTGCCGGCC
>Ga0302323_100001541_pt1 | contig 18789 bp, 9 predicted proteins | sample Fen_T0_3_FD_201950 | JGI IMG/M metagenome (GOLD analysis project Ga0302323, IMG submission 201950) | Peat permafrost microbial communities from Stordalen Mire near Abisko, Sweden - Fen_T0_3 | ecosystem: Environmental > Terrestrial > Soil > Wetlands > Permafrost | place: Sweden: Abisko... | reverse complement strand
ATAAACGCAAATATTCATCCGCCAGTTTATTGATGTCTGTGGATTCTTTTGTACCGTTGCTGCTGCGGGAATGCTGGAGCATGCCTTTTACGATGGCATCGGCGCGTTTGCCGTGGTGATTTATTTTTTCTTCATTGGCTATTATATCATTTGCAATTGCATTTGCATCTTCTACATTTCCCTTGTTCATTTCATCTTTCATTTCTGCCAATAATTCTTTATTGACGTCGCTGAAATTATTGACGAAGTTCAACGGGTTTTGAATTTCGTGTGCAATGCCGGCGGTGAGTTCGCCCAGGCTGGCCATTTTTTCGGATTGTACCAATTGTGATTGAGTGGATTTTAAATCAGCTAATGTTTTCTCCAACACTTTGTTGGTCTTTTGCTTTTGACGGTTATTCCGAAAAAGTATCAGTGCAATTAATAAAAATATTCCCAAACCTACTAACAGGGTGTAGACTCTTACCCTGCTTTGATATAGTCTCTTTTCTTTTGCCAGGTTTTCTAAGCGAAGCTGTTGACTAAAAGTAAGGTTTTGAAATGCTGCCAGGTTCATGATCCTTATCCTGGTTAAACTGTCTTTGGTATGGAGTGCAAGCTCCATGTATTTAAAAGCACTGTCAAACTGGTTATTCAGTTTATAGCTCAGGTAAACATTCTCATAACCAATACCCAGATTGGTTTCTTTTCCTGATACTGACCCCAATGTTTGTAAAAGCGCCAGGTTATTTAACGAATAAAACAGTGAAGAATCTTTATTTCCTTTACCAAGATGATATTGAGTGAGCCTTAAACAAACCCTGCTTAAAGCGGCACGGTTATTATTTAATGCAGATGTTTGTAAACTTTTATAATAATAATACTGCGACATCGAGTCATTCTTCAACGCCTTATAAATATCGCCTAAATGCATTTCCACAGTACCCAGGTAGGCTTTGGTCAATCTAAGTGTTTTAGAATCGTCATGTAATGCCACCCATTCTGCTTCTTTTTCATAATAAAGAGCCGAATCATTTTTTTTTGTATCCAGGTAGCTTTGACCAAGATTTAAATCGGCAAGCATTATGCGGGGAGCATAATTGATCTCTTTGCCGATCTTGCCTGCAATTTTAAAATGAATGATCTGTTGCTCCAGGTTTTCTGTGCTCAGCATCAGCAGCGCATATATATGATGGGCATAGGCCAATAATAAAAGCCTGCTGTTACCCTGGAAAGGGGTAAAGAAATAATCCCATCGATCTTCTTTTTCATTGGTTACATCTTCAGCAATTGTAAAAGCCTGTTGCAGGCCCATAAGGGCATCGGCATATTTTCCCAATCCTATCAATTGGTAACTGTTACTTACCCGGGCAATTCCTTCTGCGATCTTATTATTCTTATGCTTTGCAATTAATAACTGCTGATCGCTATAGAAAAGAGCAGAATCCCTGTTTAACTCCTGGTAATAGAAGTAAACATTGCTGGCCGCTTTAAACTTTAATGGTCCATCCGGCGCATTTATAAAAGCAGTTCTTAAACTATCAATATTGCCGGATTGTGCATTAGCCGAAACGGGTGCCAGCAACAACAGCGCTATTTTATAAATCGGCTTCATGATACTCCATTAAGTAGTTGAATAATAAATACACTGCCTTCGCCTTCCTTCGTTTCCACTTTCAACTCCCCGCCATGTGCTTTTACAATATCATAACTCAAACTCAATCCCAATCCGGTTCCCTGACCTGTTGGTTTGGTGGTAAAGAAGGGTTGAAAAATTTTATCTAATACTTTTTGGGGAATGCCGTTGCCATTATCTTTTACACAGATCAAAATTTTGTTACCATCTTTCTTTGTGCTAACAGCAACAGTTGGTTCATAAAGGGTTGGCAAGCCTGCTGCGGCCTGCTTCTTCTTTTCATCCACCACATAAAATGCATTGGTAATTAAATTCAATATCACCCTTCCTATATCCTGTGGAATAATGTTGATGTTGCCAATACTTTCATCAAAATCAGTTTTTAATGTAGCATTGAAAGATTTGTCTTTTGCACGCAGGCCATGATAAGCTAATCTTAAATATTCATCAGCCAGTTTATTAATGTCTGTTAGTTCTTTTACGCCATTGTTACTTCGGCTATGCTGGAGCATTCCCTTTACTATGCCATCGGCCCTTTTGCCGTGGTGATTTATTTTTTCTTCGTTAGCAATCACATCTTTTGCAATGGCTTTTACTTCTTCATAATTTGCTTTTGTAATTTCTTCGTTCATTTCTGCAAGCAATTCTTTATTTACATCACTAAAATTATTAACAAAGTTCAACGGGTTTTGAATTTCATGAGCGATGCCGGCAGTAAGTTCACCAAGGCTGGCCATTTTTTCTGATTGGATGAGCTGGGATTGAGTGGATTTTAATTCCTGTAATGTTGTTTCCAGTTCTGCCTTCTGTGCATTTACTATTTTCTTTGATTTTTTTTCCCGCTTGTATGCAATAAAAGTAGAAGTAAAGACAGTAATAGCAGCAAGCAAAAAAGCACACAAGAATATTAGCTGAATTGATTTTGTTCGATCAGCTTTTTCTTTTTCTAATGCTTCCAGCCGCAACTGGTTATCAAATCCCACATTCTGATAAGCTTGCAGGTTTTTCTTCTCTGTATCATTAAGGCTGTCTTTTAAAGTGCCGGCAAGTTTTAAATAATTTAAGGCGCTGTCTTTATTATTTTTTTGTTCAAATAAAGATGATAGCATGCTGTATACATTGGCTAAACCGGATAAATTATTCAGGCCCTTTAAAATATCCTGTGCTTTTTTAGAATATAAAATTCCTGAGTCGGGCTTGTTGGCAGTTTTAAATAAATTGCCCAAAAGTGAAAAGGATATGCCTAGTGAAGCGAGGTTATTTTGTTTGGTGTTTACGTTTATTGCCCTTTCGAATGTATTGCGTGATAGCCCGAGGTCGCCTTTTTTTTGATAAATTTCAGCAAGGTTATTTAAAGCCCAACCTTCGTATCTTCTCGCATTGTTGAATGGGAGTTTTGCAAAAAAATTTAGTGCTGTTTGTTCAAACAGCAGGGCTGAATCTAAATTGTTTTTGTGTAAATAAACACTTCCCAAATTCATATTAGCCAATGCCTGAAGTATAGTATCGTTAACCACTGCGGCTAAGCTGTCTGCCTTCAGGTAACTTATAATTTGCCGGTCAATATTTCCTGTTGCACCATACAAATGGCCAAGATCATGATAAATACTGGCTAATATATCCTGGCGGGCAATTTGCGGCGTGTTACCAAATGCCTGAGGCCATAAATACTTTTCACTTTCGGGCTCGTCTGCAATTTTTAAGGCCTGCAAAGATGCCTGAAGCGATTTGGGGTAATTGCCCTGGTGCATCAATTCATAAGCATTGTTATCTAAGTAAATGGCCTCATTTAATTTTAGTTTCAATTTTTGGGCAAGCGCCAAACTTTGATCCATAAAATAAAGTGCACTGTCGCGATTGCTTTCGCTGTAAAAATCAGAAATATTTGAACAAATATCCATTCGTATCGTATCGTTGGCTGCGTGTATTAATGCATTATGCAGGCTGTCTAATTTCGGCTGAGGTGCTTGTGCACCTGCGAACGCAGGTAACAAAAAAAACCAGGCTATTTTTAAAAATGATTTCATTATTACTGATTTAAAAATAATTGTATAGTAAATTTTGATCCTTCATTCTCCTTCGTCTCCACTTTCAACTCTCCGCCATGTGCTTTTACAATATCATAACTTAATGATAATCCTAAACCTGTTCCCTGGCCGGTTGGCTTGGTGGTAAAGAAGGGTTGAAAAATTTTGTCTAAAACTTTTTGCGGAATGCCGCTACCGTTATCTTTTACTTTTATTTCCACTTTATCACCAATCTTTTTTGTGCTTACCGAAACAGTGGGTTCGTAAAGAGAAGTTAAGTTTTGAAAACTTGACTTCTCTGCCAGCGCTTTCTTTTTTTCACCAACCACATAAAACGCATTGGTAATTAAATTCAAAATCACCCTTCCCATATCCTGCGGAATAATATTGATATTACCAATGCTGTCATCAAAATCAGTTTTTAAAGTGGCATTGAAGGAATTGTCCTTTGCTCTTATGCCATGATAGGCTAATCTTAAATATTCATCAGCCAGTTTATTGATATCAGTCGGCTCTTTTACTCCGTTGCTGCTTTGACTATGTTGCAGCATGCCTTTTACGATGGCATCGGCACGTTTGCCATGGTGATTTATTTTTTCTTCATTGGCAATAACATCGTTGGCAATTTCCTGCGCATCATTAATATTGCCTTTATCCATTTCATCTTTCATCTCTGCCAATAATTCTTTATTGACGTCGCTAAAATTGTTGACAAAATTCAACGGATTTTGAATTTCATGGGCAATGCCTGCGGTAAGTTCACCAAGAGAGGCCATTTTTTCTGACTGGATCAACTGCGATTGAGTGGCTTTTAAGTCGGTTAATGTTTCTTCCAGGTTTTTTTTCTGAATTTCAATTTCTTCATTTTGAACCAGTAAAAGTTGATTTGCCTTTTTACGGGTGCGATTATTTCTATACATTAAAAATACAATCAGCATGAACACACCGATACCTGCCAGTAGAGTGTATGTTCTTATAGTATTTTCTTTTTGAAGCCGTTTCTTTTCCTGCTGCTGCTTTTCCATTTGCTGATTAAATCCAACATTCTGATAATTGTTAATTTTTTCATTTTCGGCTTTATTGAGACTGTCGTTAAGAGTAGAATAGAGTTGCAGATAATTATAAGCACTATCCCGGTTAGCCGTTTTTTTATATAATCCATAAAGGAAAAAGTATGCATCCTTCAGTTCCAAATAATTATTAAGTTCCTTAACTTTTTTTATTCCTTCACGGATATAGTAATATGCTGAATCATCCTTACCAATTGCTGAGAAATAACCGGCCATGGAAATTAAGCTACTGGAAATGCCTGTTTTATTATTACTAGCTGAATTATTGGAAATAGATTCATCATAATATTGCTTCGCCAATTTAAAATCTTTTTTATTTATAAAAATATCACCCAATGTTCTCACGGCTTCACCTTCATAAGTTGTGTAACCAGATATTTTCATATTATCCAATGATATTCTTATATACTTCAATGCCGAGTCTATATGCCCATTCCTTAGATCAGCCCCTGCCAGATTCAATGTAATCAAAGCAATCATAGTAGCATTATTTATACCCTGCGCAGTTTTCAATCCCTGCGATAGAAAAGACAATTCTTTTTCCTTATTACCTGTGGATCTATATAATATTGATATGTCATTATAGGTTGATGCGAGGCAGGTTAACCGGGCCTTTACAGGATCTTTATCTTTTGAGAATAGTGATATTAACCATATATTTTTTTCACAATCCCGATTTTCCAAAATATCAAATGCATTTATAAAATATTGGAGAGAAAGGGGGTAGTTTTTTATTTCGGCTAATATCCATCCTCCCTGGTCTAGTGCATCTGCTTCCCATAATTTTAATTTTAATTTTCTTGCCAGTTTCAATTGAATGGATTGGAAATAAAAACTGCTGTCTCGGTTAATTTCCTGGTAATACCAACCAAAGCTTCTTGCAATTCTCATTTGCATGGTGTCATTGCCTGCGGTATGTTTCCATTCTTCCTTTAAGCTATCCATTTGTTTATCGCTCCACATTTCTACAAAAGGATCTTTCTGAGCGGTAACAAAAACAGGGATCAAAAGGAAGAAAAATATATTAATATAGTGTTTCATTAAATAATAGGTAATTGTATAATAAATATTGTGCCTTTTCCTTCCTTAGTTTCTACTTTTAATTCACCACCATGTGCTTTTACGATATCATAGCTTAAACTCAATCCCAATCCGGTGCCTTGTCCTGTTGGTTTGGTGGTGAAGAAGGGTTGAAATATTTTGTCTAACACTTTTTGCGGAATACCGTTGCCATTGTCAGCAACGCTTATTTCTACTTTATCATTTTTCTTTTTTGTGCTAACAGAAACGGTTGGCTCGTAAAGAGAAGTCAAGTTTCCAAAACTTGACTTCTCTATTGAAGCCTTCTTTTTTTCATCCACCACATAAAATGCATTGGTGATTAAATTCAATATTACCCTTCCAATATCCTGCGGAATGATATTGATGTTGCCAATGCTTTCATCAAAATCAGTTTTTAATGTGGCGTTGAAGGAATTGTCTTTTGCACGAATACCGTGATAGGCTAAACGTAAATATTCATCGGCCAGTTTATTGATATCAGTGGGTTCTTTTACACCGTTACTGCTGCGGCTATGCTGGAGCATTCCTTTTACAATGGCATCGGCACGTTTGCCGTGGTGGTTTATTTTTTCAAGATTTTGTTTGATGTCTGATGCAATGGCTTTTGCTTCTTCAATATCTCCCTTATTTAATTCTTCATTCATTTCATCAATGAGTTCATTACTTACTTCACTAAAATTATTTACGAAGTTCAACGGGTTTTGAATTTCATGGGCAATGCCGGCAGTAAGTTCTCCGAGCGAAGCCATTTTTTCTGATTGAATGAGCTGGGATTGCGTGGCTTTTAATTCCTGCAATGCAGTATCTGCCTTTTCTTTTTGAATATCTGTTTCATCTTTTTGTTTTTGCAGCTGATTATATGCCTTTTGTTTTTGGCGGTTATTTCTGTAGAAAATGAAAGCAAGCAACAATAAAACAGCTATGCCGGCAACCAAAAGATATATCCTGATGCTGTTTTGATAAGCAATTTTTTCTTTCTCTACTTGCTGCAAACGAAGCTGTTCACCCAGGGTAACCGCCTGAAAGGCAGTAAGATTTTTAATACGTTCTTGATACAAGCTGTCTTTGGTTACTAAAGTAAGTTCCTGGTATTTTAATAAGCTGTCAGTTTGGTTGCTCATTTTATAGGCCAGGTAAACATTCTCGTAAGCAGTTCCCAGGTTTACTTTGTACCATCTCACTATCCCCATTTGCTTAAGCGTTTGCAGGCTTTGCATAGCATAATAAAGCGCTGAATCTTTTTCCTTAATGAATAAAAAATATTTGGCCAGAAAAAAATAGCCGTTGGTTAATCCACTCATGTTATTTTCTTCTTTAGATATTGCTATGGCCTTGTGATAATAGTCTACAGCAAGCGGGTAATTATTTTTTTCAAAATAAATACTTCCAAGCTGGTTGTAAACCTGCCCCAGGTATTTTTTATATCCTGATTGTAATGTCATTTGTTCTGCTTCCGTTTCATACACTAATGCAGAATCCAGCTTGTTAACTGTTGTATAGCTTCGCCCCAGGTTCATGGAAGCAAGCATTTGCCTTACCGGGTGGCCGATCTCTAAAGCTATTCTTCTTGCTTCTTTGTAATGAAAGATCTCCTGCTCTGAATTTTGGGTTTCACGCATTAGTATAGCAAACATGTGATGTGTGTATGCAAGTAATAAAAGTCTTTTACTTCCATCAAAAGAACGGGAAAACAATATCCAGCTTAACTGCCTTTCGTTTTTTGGGTCTTCAACAATTTTAAATACATCCAGTACATATTGCAATGCCTCTGCATATTTACCCATCCCTATTAGTTGGTAAGCCGTATTATCCATGTAATAAGCCTCGGCCAGTTTTTCGCCATTTCTTCGGGCAAGTATTAAAGATTGCTCTGCATAATAAAGGGCAGAATCCTTATTGGATTCTTCGTAATAATCATACAGGGGCTTACCGACATTATATCGTTCAGAATCGCTTGTTGCATTTAAATAGGCGGTACGTAAGCTGTCAGGTAAATGCTGTGCATTTAAAAATGCAGGTAAACATAAAAGCACCAATAGCTTTATTAGGGATATCATCTTTATCATCAATTGGCTGGTATTTGTATTATAAATGTTGTTCCTTCACCTTCCTTTGTTTCTACTTTCAACTCGCCACCATGCGCTTTTACAATATCATATGCCAACGATAACCCTAAACCAGTTCCCTGCCCTGTAGGTTTGGTGGTGAAGAAGGGTTGAAAAATTTTATCAATAATATTTTTAGGAATGCCATTGCCATTGTCTTGTACGGCTATTTCAATGGTGCGATTTACTTTTTTTGTAACTACCGTAACAGTTGGTTCGTAGCTGTCACCCTGAGCCTGTCGAAGGGCTTTCTTCTTTTCGGCAACCACATAAAACGCATTGGTAATTAAATTCAATACCACCCTGCCAATATCCTGCGGGATAATATTTACAGGCGCCAAAGTTTCATCATACTCAGTTTTTAATGTGGCATTAAATGATTTGTCTTTTGCACGCAAACCATGATAAGCCAAACGAAAATATTCATCAGCCAGTTTATTAACGTCTGTAAGCTCTTTAGTGGCGCTGGTGCTGCGGCTGTGTTGCAACATCCCTTTTACAATGGCATCGGCACGCTTGCCATGGTGATTTATTTTTTCTAAATTTTGCTTGATGTCATACGCAATTAATTTTGCTTCTTCCAGGTCTCCCTTTTCAATTTCGGCATTCATTTCATCCATCAGCTCATTACTTACTTCGCTAAAATTGTTGACAAAGTTTAGCGGGTTTTGGATTTCGTGTGCAATGCCTGCGGTAAGTTCTCCCAACGATGCCATCTTTTCTGATTGTATCAGTTGTGTTTGTGTGGCTCGTAATTCTGTCAACGCATCTTCGGCACGTTTTTTTTCTGTTTGTAGTTTTATTAAATCTTCTTCGGCTTGTATGGCGTGCGCTTCTGCAATTTTTAAATCATTAAAACGGGTGAACGTAAGATTAAATACAGCTGCAAAACGTTCTAGTAATTGTATTGTTTCATCACCTTGTCCATCGGGCGAAGCCATGCCAATAAACCCCTTGCTGAAATAAGCCACACTTTGCACTCTCCGCTTTTGAGTCAGTCCGCCTTTGAAAGGGATATGCATTACATTATTCAGGTAATGAAAATAATCTTCCAGTTCTTTTCCCTCCATATCTACTATCACCGATTTTTCTTTTGCCTTCCAGCCATCGAAAAGTTTTTTTACCGAGATATTTTCATTTTTATTGAACATGAATTTCTTTCCTACATGCGTGCCATCTTCATCAGTGGCCCACATTTCCATATCACCCGATTCTTCTTTTACAATGCCGATGTACAAACGGTTTGGTTCAATGCCTAAACTAATTAATTGCCTGAATACTTCTGCGGCCGTTTCTGCCAGCTCATCACTTTTTTGCATGGCGAGTGTGCGGCTTCTCACACGTTCTAAAGCTGCTGCTATCTTTGCTTCCCTTGCCTGTGCTTCGGCCTGCTGCAAATCACTAAAACGGGTGTACGCTAATGAAAAAACAGAAGTGGCCCGTTGCAGCAGGTCCCAGCTTTCTGCCGATATATCACCCGGCGAAGCTGCACCCATATAGCCATTGGAGAATTTATACAAATGATAAGTGCGGTCAGGAATTGCATCGCCATAAAAACCCACCAGCACTTTTGAATGATCTGCACAATAGTTGATCCACTCTTTTCTTGCATCGCCCTGCATGGGGATAGAAATTTGTTTTTGATCTGAATCAAAAAACGCAAGCATTTGTTTCCCCACCAGCGTCTCGGTCAAATCGATATTCATATAATCAGAAACCAGTTTTTTATCCGGATGCTGCACATCTTTTATTGCATACCAGCATTCAGTTTTTTGTGTCTCTTCATGATGAATATAAATAGAACTGGTTTCCAATTCTTCCACGCCAAGCAAGCCCATCTCTCTCCGCAACAATTCGGCTACCTCAACCAGTTCACTGGGTTTTTGCATTGCCATAGCTCTCGACCGTACCTTTTCCATTGCTGCTTCAATCTTAGCCTGCCTTGCCTGTGTCTCTGCTTTTTCAAGGTCCAGAAAACGGGTGTAGGTGCCATCGAATACTGCTGCAAACCGTTCTAATGTTTTAATAGTTGCCTGTGGTACTGGCACTGGTGATGAAATAGAAATATGTCCTTTTGAAAAGTAGGCAATGCTGATTACCCTGCGTCCTTCTGTGTCTTTACTACTGATTGTAACACCACTCATTTTGTTGCGGTAATTGATCCACCCTTCCAGTGCTTCGCCGGTAAGGTCAACCACCAGTGATTTTTTATTGGCTTTCCATGCTGCCACTGAAGGCTTCACTACGGTTGGTTCAGCCATATCCAAAAGAAAAGAACGATTTTCCTGGCCGCCGCTTCCTCCCCAGTTGGTTACCCTGAAATCTACCAATCCTTCGGCTTCATTGTATATACCAATGGTAACCTGGTATACATTATCCGTTCCTAATTTTTTAAATTCATTAAAAAGAACAACAGCGGTTTCCTGCAATTCATTACTGCTTTGCATGGCCATTGTTCTGCTACGAACTTTTTCCAATGCAGCTTCTATCTGTGCTTCTTTGGCTTGTGCTTCTGCTTTTTGCAGATCGAGAAAGCGGGTATAGGCACGTTCAAACTCTGTGGCAAAACGATCCAATATTTTCTTTTCATCTACAGTAAGATCATTTTCAAGTATTACACCAAAACAACCATACTTCATAAATGCTTCTACATAATATAATCCGTTGGTGAAATGTGTAGGCGTTAATTTTTCAACACCATCAATCAATTCCTGCCATGCAGCAAAATAACTGTGTACACCATCTGGTGGCACAGCGTAAGAAAAAACAGGCTCGCCACTTTTCCAGTCAATTAAACATTGCGCAGTGGCAGGTTCATTTCTGTCGAGCGGGTAAGTAATGGCTTTACTTTTAAAAACTGTTGCCTCATTATTATCTTCTGCCCATGCAGCCCAGAATATATGATTGCTTTTTTCTTCATCGGGTAACCATAAAAAAGAAAATGCTGAATGGATGCCCAGCAATAAAACCTGTTCGTGAAAAACACGCAAAGTATCATCCAGTTCATTGGAATGCTGCATGATCATGCTTTGTGTACGGCCACGTTCCAACGCCAGTTGAATTTGTGCTTCTCTTGATTGTGCTTCTGCTTTTTGCAGATCGAGGAAACGGGTATAGGCCTGGTCGAAAACTCTTGCAAAACGCTTAATGATATTAACTTCATTTTCAGATAAAGTCTTCCCTTCAAAATCATTAATATTAAATAATGCATTTTTTACCGCCAGCATACTAATGGTATAGGTCGGGCTTTCAAATATCAGGGTCTTTATATCATCCGGCAAATGCCTCAATTCAGCAGTATGTTCAAACACATATTTATAGAACGAATTTTTTTCTTCCTTCGAATAATTGCCAATAAAAAAATCCAATTGCTTTTCACGGGCGTTGTTGAAATCTTCCGATATTTTATGATGGAAATAAGGGAGTCGATAATTGTTGATGACTAAACCATCTGCATTCTCTCCGCACACATATGCATTCATGTCTTTTGAACCCTCAATATAAATGGCGATACCGACCGCAGTAACGGGAATTTGCAGTTCTTTCAATTTTTCGAAAAGAATAGTTACAACCTCATTTAGCTCATCGCTTTTGTGCATGGCTAACGAACGTGAACGTACTTTTTCCAATGCTGCTTCAATCTTTGCTTCTCTTGCCTGTGCTTCTGCTTTTTGTAGGTCGAGAAAACGGGTATAAGTCTGTTGAAATACTTTTCCAAAACGCATCAGCATAGTATTCTCTTCATCTGTATAAGGAGTGCCTGAAAAATTTTCGATATACAGGCCAATATTCTCTAACAATACAGTTGATGCGGCAAGCCCGGGACAACTTAAATAAAAATCTTTTGATGCTTCAGGTAACCCGGGAACATATGATAAAAGCTCATTGTAAAATTTATTCTTTTCTTCAAAATTTAAATGGGTGGCAAAAAAGTCCTCTCCTTTTTCTTTTGCTTTATTAAATTGGTTTGCCCAAACAGAATCAAAATATGGATGCGTTATTTTAGAAGGAATGTGCTGCTCATCAGCGATCCAAAAATGCCAATCGCCTCCCGGTGTATAGTCAACAACAAAACCCGAGTGGTCAAGATTAATTTTTAAATGCCGGAGTTGCTGATAAACAATTTTTATTACTTCTTTAAGCTCTTCACTTTTTTGCATGCCCATCGAACGGCTTCTTACTCTTTCCAGTGCAGTTTCTATCCGTGCTTCTTTAGCCTGTGCTTCTGCTTTTTGCAGGTCGAGAAATCGGGTATAGGTTTGGTCAAACACATTGCCAAAACGTTTGAATATATCATGGCTTTCATGCACGGGCTCATAAGTGATAAATAAAAGAAAGCCTTGTGAAAAGAAGACCAGGTGAAATATCTGGAATGCAGGAAGTGAACCACCCTCAGTAATAAATTTGTTCAGCATTTCACCTACTACCGGAAGCCGGCACATATATTTATAATGCGATACAATTGCTTCGCCACCTATCTCCTCCACATAAAACGTTTCACCTCTTTTCCAGGCATCATAAAAATGAATGAATGAAGGATCTTCGGTAACCGGTGCCCGAAAGGGTTGCTGAATAATGCCTGCGCTGCTCATCCATAGCGTGATAGCCTGGTGATCGTCGTCCCAAATACAATAACCGGCACTCCATGCAGGCATACCCAAGGTTTGCATTTGCTGAAATAAAATATTGGCTGCATCAGGAAGTTCGTCACTCAGCTGCATAGCCATTGTTCTTGCACGTACCCGTTCCAGTGCCAGTTGAATTTGTGCTTCTCTTGCCTGTGCTTCTGCATTGGCTACATCGGTATACCTGCGGTAAGCAAAGTCAAAAACATTACGGAAACGCTTTAGTACATTTAATTTATCTTCTGCAATTGAACTGAATGTAGAAATACCAATTGAACCAGTGCCAATAGAATAGAAATAATAATACAATTCATTGGTGCTGTTTATTCTGGGGTCATCTTTTTCGCCAATTTGTTTTCGAAAGATTTTCCAGTCATTCAGGTCCTGGCCTTTAAAATAAGTTTCAGAAAATGCATCGCCGGCACTTCTCATCTGCCTGATCTGTTTTTCAATTACCGGGTGAATATCATACCTTAAATGATTAGTGCTTTTGCCAATGGCATCAGAAAAATCGTAATTGATAAAGGTGCCTTTCTCGTCATCATGAATATTGATCATTGCATTCCTCATCTCGGCAAAACCTAAGGTGTGCAATTCAGCATACAATACTTCGCAGATGTCCACCAGATCTTCGGATGTTCGCATGCCCAACGCTTGTGCACGTACCCGTTCCAGTGAGGCTTCCAGCTGCGCTTCTCTTGATTGTGCAATGGCTTTTTCAATATCCAAAAACCGGCGGTAGGATAGATCGAATACTTTAAGAAAATGCTGGAACAATTGCAGATCTTCATCACTTAAAGGAATATAAGTGGAGATGCCCAGCGCAACCGGCCCCAGCGAGTGCCAGTAATAACTGAGCGAAATGGCATTTTCTAAATACGTATCAATAAATACGTTGGTAGATTTTTGGTAAGCCAGCCAGTCTTTAACTTCTTTATCTTTAATGTGCGTAATATACACTTCACCCTTGCCTTTAAACATTTGCTCAGCAAAAGCTGTAGCTACTGCATGATTGGTATAAACGGTTTCGGTAATAAAGGTTTTATCATGCTTTGCATAAAACTCATAGTTCATATAAGTGCCGCGTGCGGGGTAAAATATGGCGGTTTGTACATTGCGGATTTCTTTTACTCCCAATGATTGCAGTTGCAATGCAATAGTTTTGCATACTTCCAGCATATCGTCGGGTTTGTTCATGCTCATGGCCACTGTTCTTACCCTTTCTAATGCAGATTCAATTTCAAGCTCCCGGTTTTGTGCTTCTACGGCTTTTCTTTTGTGTTCCAGCTCTTCAATAGTTTCTTCCAGTAAAATAGCAGTAGTGCGTTTAACCTTTTCTGTTCGGTCTAATTTAAAAACGGTTATTTCAAATTCTTTGTCTGCATCCACCACGGATTTAAGCAGTACTTGCCTTTGCTCTTCAGGTAATGAGGTATCCTGTAATAGTTTTTTTATATTTTCCAGGTGGATGTTCATGCCTTTCTATTTGATCTTATCTATTATTGATTGTACCTGGCCTTTGTGGCGAAGTATATGAAAACGGAGAAATTCTATTCGTTGCTGAAAATCCATTGCGCCCGAAATGGGATGCGGGTGCGCCTGCAGGCGCAATTCATCATCCTGCAGTTCTTTACCAAATGCTTCCAGTAAGGGTTGCAGCCCTACCAGCGACAGCCGCCAAAATACCAGTGTGCCACCAAGCCGAGGTGCTGCCATGGCAGGTACTTGTTCTTTCTCCTTCCAGGTTTGTGCTATGATTTGGTCAACCGTCCAATCTTTATGTTCAGATTCATAAGTTCGTGTAGCCGTTCCGTTTCGAATGGTATATAATATCTTCCACATGCCAAAAATTGCACCCTGCTCCGCCCAAAATAAATGTTCGGTATTGTTTGTAATATTCCATTCATCGGGCGAAGGCTTAAAAGCTGCTTGTTGTTCATTGATATTTTCAATCAATGCAATAAACTCATTTCGTGCCATAGCCACTTCATGGATTAACTGTTCCACTTTATTCATAAAAATGATTTTTCTTTTAATACCACACAACAATTCGTTAGATTATGCATCTCTAAATTTCCGCCGTTGGCCCTGGCAAGTTCTGCATTGGAGAAGAAGCCAACCATTGGTACATTCCAGATCTTTTTCAATCCTGCAATTTCATCACGTATCATTGGCCCCAGCGCCACCTGCCTTCCTGCACAACTAAAAATGATCAGCGCATCTGCTTCGGGCATTTCTGTTGCTTTCAGTTGTTCACAATCGCCAATCACTTTTTCCACCACGTCAAAATCGGGCGGTAACGAAAAACGTACTTTGGAGCCCTGCGGTACTGAGCCGCTGCAATAAAAAGAATGATCAGTCCAATCTAACTTTAGTCCGGGCCTCATCACCGGGTCGCCGGTTTCCCGTTGCATTTGAAGTGGAAAATTACAGGCGATCTCCAGCATGAGGCCCGTATTTTCGGGGTTGATATTTTGAATGCCACCATATTTTGCAGTAAGGTCGAGCACAGGAATATTGTCTACTGTAAACACATGGTTACCCTCGCTCTTTGTAACCGTTCGTACCGTGCCTACGGCCTTCCAGCCACAGGTAGCCTTTCCTCTTATTTTGATCTTATCTTCATCGATTACCAATACCACCATGCCATTGCTGCTTTCGTTTTCATTGGTGAATACGAATTGTTCTGCAAAAGTATAATTGTCACCGGCGCCTCCCCCATACACATTCACCTGTTTGCCGATAACTTCTTCAAAGCCCAGGAGCAAGGCCTCCGCATCAGTTTCCGTATTGCTGCAGGATATCAGGAATGCCGGATGGGCAAATTTTTGCAGCGCTGTTCTTGCCAATGCAGCGGCTCGTTCACGATAATGCTTATCCTGGTATTCGTCAAAGATGATACTGAAATAGTTTGGGTTCATATCCAGTAACATTATGGCTACGGATCCGCTTCCTGTTTCTTCGTCGATAAATTCGCCATTTGTAGTAGCACCAAAAATGGCAATACCTGCATCATCAAACAGTTTATTTATTGCGTTACGATCTGGTTGGAGGGACGCAAAAATTATTGCCAATGTTGGCTTAAAACCATCGGCCATACTTTGTGCCAGTGCGGTTGTAATTTCTCCGGCAGAACTTCCTTTAATTGATTTGGCTTGCATGTTTTGTTTTTTTGCCGGAAAGAAGAGAAGTCGTTAAAAATATTTTATAAACGCCTTATCGCCTTACCGACTAATTAAATTCCTCGTGATTAAATAAAATGAGGGGATGGATATGCAATGCAATTGCAATGTTCTTTTAAGGATATTTGATTACTATATACAATAGTGCCGATAAAACTACCCGGCAGCATCAATCAATTCTTTCAGGTAAGCTTGTTGCACCGGTTCTTTATTTATAATGCAATACCGGGTAAAATAATGATGTGTTTGAATAAAGGTAATTTGCATTTTATGCCAGGCAGCTTCCGTTAATGAGGGGGTTAGAGATTGTAATTCTTTAAATAAAAGCGCTGCTTTTTCTGCCGCACTGATGGTGCCTAAATATTCCAGGTCGGCATCGGCAATAATTTCTTCCAGTTTATTTTTTGGTTGTTGCGGTACTTTGGTGGCCATTATCATACCGCATATTTTATCGATCTCGTGGTATGAAAAGCCATACTCGGGTAAATATTTTTTGGCCAGTACACAGCTTGCTTCTTCGTGGCCGTTGTAGGTATTGATGTAACCTGTATCGTGCCATAAGGCCGCGGTGCCCAGTAATTCTATTTCTTTTTCGGTACAGTTTTCGTGCCGGCCAATCTGCACGGCTTTTTCCTGTACATATAAAGTGTGCTCATAGTTATGATAATAATATCCCACCGGAAGGTTATCTTTCAGCAGGTCTACCACAAATACTTTCATGTGCAGTTTACTTTGCATGCGCTTTTGCTTTTAATATGCCACCACTTGCTTCTTTAATACTTTGCACATAAATAAATGCTTTGGGATCAATTTCTATAATGGCTTCCTGTATCTGTTTTATTTCCAGCCGGGTAACAATGGTAACAATGATATCGCTTTCGGTTCTTACTTCAAAGCTGCCGGGCAGGTAACCCCGCTCACCTTTATACACGGTAATGCCTTTGCCCATATCGTTTACCAGTAAACTTTTTACTTCTTCGGGCATAGAAGAGATGATGTTCATGGCGGTAAATTCTTCAATACCATCCACTACATAATTGGTGGCACGGGTGGCAGTAAAATAAGTGATGATGGAGTACATGGCTGTTTCTATACCCAACGCAAAAGCTGCCACAGCAAATATGATGGTGTTAATAAGCATGATGATCTCGCTGTTGGAGAAACCGGTTTTTCGCCCGGTAAAAACAGCAATTACTTCGGCGCCATCAATTACACCACCACCACGTATAACCAGGCCAACACCGGTACCCATTAAAATGCCACCAAATGTGGCGATGAGTAATTTATCGGTGGTAATGGGTTTGATATGAATAAAAAGTAAACCAATGGAAAGCAGTATAACGGCAATGGTAGTTTGTACGGCAAAGGTTTTTCCAATTCGTTTATAGCCCAAATAAATAAACAATACATTTAAAATGATAACTAAAAAACTGATGTTGATGTGAAAAAGCTCGAATAATAAAATGGAGATACCGGTAATGCCACCATCCATAAAACTGTTGGGTATCATAAAACCCTTCATGGCCAGTATGGCAAGGCCTGTGCCTACCAATATGAGTAATAAATTTTTTGGCGCCCACACCATCTTCCAGTCTACAGCATCGTTTTTATGTTTCCTGTTCATTGTAACAATAAAGGTTTAATGTTTTGTAAGTTACCATTCTCTTTTGATTTTTTTGATGCTGTTGCAATGACAGCAGCGTTTTTTTATTCATGCACCTTGTTTGCTTTCAGTAACGTATCTGCGTTCCATTTGTCCCAGTGAGCAGGTAACAGTAATATTGATGAAAGTAAAATGGCCCTGGGTATTACGTGGCTTAAATCCCAAATGGGTTCCAAAAGGCCGTGGCCAAAAGAAACGATCAGTAAATCGGCAGCCAGCAGCGGCAATGCAAATTTTCTAAATAAACCAATGATGAGTAAAAAGCCGCCCACCAATTCGACATAAGAAGTAAAATATGCCGTGGATACAATGAGCCATTTGGGTAGCCAGGTGGTTTCAAACACTTTAAAAAACATATCATACACTTTTGAAACGCCAATGGTAGATACTTTACCGTAGCCCTGCATTAAAAAGATGATGCCCAATAACACACGGATAAAAAACAGCCCGAGTGTTTGCGTTGGTGTTGGATGGGTTGGCATAATTTATATTTTATCGTTGCTGGCCAGTTGCTTAATTGTTTTTTTTGCAGCAGCCAGCCGTACCTGTTTATTCTTCTCCACTAATTTTTTTGTTGCCCAATGTTCTACCTTATGATGCAGTGGCACCAGCAGCGCCGCAATACAAACAAGTGCCAACAACATTAAAACCGGGGAGTGGTGTGTTACGCTTTCGAGAAATGGATGTAGTAATAAATTGAGAAATTCAAAAACGATCAGCAAAGCCACCACACCTAAAAATTCTATCACTTTTGTATTGGTGATCAAAGTGCGGCTTAACAGTAAAAACAACACCATAATACTTACAATGCCTAGTGCTATTAATGCATATTGAATGTTTTCTTTGCGTTCTTCCTCAGTTTTTAATTTTTCTGCAGCAATTTCCTGTTGCCGCAATTCTTCGCGAAAACCCAGGGCCTGGATGTTTTTTATTTTCTCCAGGGTAAAAAGCGAATCCTTTGTCATCATAGCCAGGCGAAAATATTTGTTGAGGCTATCTTGCTGATTGGTTTGTTCAAAACTTTTATACAGGTATTCGTAAGCACGCATGCTTTGGTCTTTTACATCAAAGGGAACAGCTACACGAAGGGCCAGGCGGGCATAGTAGTTAGCACTATCATATACTTTTGTTGCCAGGAAGACCTCTGCAAAATCATTTTTTAAGTAGGCGTCCATATAAGGAGACGGCGCTTTATTTTTTTGATAATAATCAAATGTTCTTCTGAGAAAGGGTAAAGCAATATCGTATTGCCCGGCAGCAATATAATTTTCGCCCAGCGTGCTGGTGGAAATGGCCAGCTGGTAATAATTTTTTATCTCAGCATCCATGTTCACTGCTTTTTGGGCATATACCATTCCGGAATCGGGCATCTTGCCCTCGCCGTATGCACAAGCAACTCCATTGTAGACTCTAGACAGCAATTCTTTTTGGTTATCGACT
>Ga0302323_100001540_pt1 | contig 18790 bp, 16 predicted proteins | sample Fen_T0_3_FD_201950 | JGI IMG/M metagenome (GOLD analysis project Ga0302323, IMG submission 201950) | Peat permafrost microbial communities from Stordalen Mire near Abisko, Sweden - Fen_T0_3 | ecosystem: Environmental > Terrestrial > Soil > Wetlands > Permafrost | place: Sweden: Abisko... | reverse complement strand
CTCCATTCTCTTTAAGATCTTTTAGCAAAAGCGTAGTTTCATTACCTATAGTCACAGGTCCAATAGCTGTTTTATTAACTGTCTGAACTACTTCCTGTTTTGTCTCTGTTTTTTTCCCTTTGCAGGCTGAAACAGAAAATAGAAAAGGAAGAAGAAAAATGAACAGTGAAAAATAATGTCTCTTCATATCAGTACTATTTCAGGGCAGCCAATTTTACCGGAACATTATCCTTATCGAAAGTGAGAGTCTCCGTACGATTGCCAAGATCATCATATTTATAGCTAGTGACAGCAACACCATTGTCAGCACTATTAATTAAATTCCCGTCCTTATCCATATTTTTAACCTCGGTAATTGCACCATGACTATCGAAAGTAGTCTGATTTACAGGCACCAGTTTGCCACCAACGTACTCATTGTCCTGGTCGAATAGCCTGCTCTCAGTCAAATAACCATTTTCATCATATTTGCTGACACGTTTTGACCATCCCCAGTACAGATTTGACATCTGCCCTGTTACGTTAAAGACAGAAAAAGTCTCTAGATCACCATTTTGGTTGGTATTGAAGGTGAAATAAGATACGCCGATGTCGCCACAATTCTCTGCTGTACAATTATAAAGTGTATCAGCTTTAAAATTTGCCATTCGTGTAGGATATCCTTTATCATTGTATGTAAACCTGAGTTCATAAAATGGGCAGAAAGGATTCATAACAGTTTCTTCACCTTTCAGATTGTAACGTAATTCTCTTACCATACCATCGGGAAGAACATTCCACTGCCATGAATGGATTTTATTCCTGTTTTCAATCATCGATCCGTCTTTTCCTAAACACATCAAGCCTACCCGGTTTCCTTTCGAATCGAGTGTATATTCCAGAGCGAATACACCAGATGATTCTATAGGCTGATTATCCTTATCGAAAAAATGCTTTGTCTGTTTATTATCTGCATAATCATATGCAATTTTTGCAGCTCCCTGCATTGAAGAGTAACCCAGAAGTACATTATTACGCACAAATTCCACTGATAAAAGACGTCCTGTCTTGTCATATGTAAATTTGTAGCTATTTACAGTTTTTGCCATGTCGGCAGTTATAGGATGTGTTCCTTTTTCAATATCATAAGGTGTTTCATTGAAGAGCAGGTTCCTGTAATATTCCACACCAGTATGCATATTTTTATTATTTGATGTACTTGTACAGGAAAAAATTCCAATCCCGAGTAGAATTACCAGGATTAGTGGGATAGTAAGTTTACTTAATTTCATAATCTTAACTGTTTTGGTTTAAATTAATTGACAAAAATAGATATTATTTAGATTGCGACATATATCGAACAGACACTTTAACAATCAGAATGATGAAATGTTCGATCCTGTTGCCATTATGACATTGAGCCGTTGCTTCGTTATGACTATATTTGTTTAATATTAATAATACACCTTATGGAAACCTCCTTCTTTCATTCAACTCTGTTCAGTTATGTAATGATGCCGGTATTGATATTTCTGGCGAGAATCTGCGATGTATCGATAGGCACCTTACGAATAATTTTCGTATCAAAGGGGAAAAGGAATATAGCGCCTGTTCTTGGATTTTTTGAAGTCCTGATCTGGATAACGGCAATAAGCAAGATTATGGAGAACCTCGACCATTATATCAATTTTGTTGCATACGCTGCCGGTTTTGCTACCGGAAACCTTGTAGGGATGATTATTGAGGAAAAATTAGCAATGGGAATCATGATGATAAGAGTTTTTGCACATGACAGAGGAACTGAACTCGTTCAGTCTCTTAATTTACATGGTTTTGGCGCAACTGTTATCGAAGCGCAGGGAGCAAGGGAAAAAATTCATCTTATTTATACTATCGTTAAGAGAAACGAACTTGCGACCGCTCTTGAAGTTATTACCCGACAAAATCCTAAAGCATTTTATACAATTGAAGATATAAAGGCAGTAAATGAAGGTATCTTCACCCCGAGTAAACCGAACAGTCTATTCCCATTCAGCAATGTGTTAAGGCAGTGGAGAAAAGGGAAATGAAGACAAAAGACAAAAGATAAAAGATAAAATGAAGAAGATCCTGCGTATTACTTCGCTTATTTCCGGAAGCATTCTAATCCTTTTAGTAATCCTGTTAATTACTGTATTGATAAACAGCCCTGGTAAAGCAGATCCGTTTTTAGATAAGGACGGGAAAAAGATTCCAGGGAGTATCTCTGTTATTGAAACTGTGAAAATTAATGGTTTTTATCAAAGTATGATAATCAGGGGAAGTGATAGCACAAAACCTGTATTGCTATATCTTCATGGAGGGCCGGGGGATCCTGAATTCCCATTCGTAAAACAATATAATCCTGGAATTGAGGATATGTTCCTGGTCTGTTATTGGGATCAGCGTGGAGCCGGACTGTCGTATTCAAAAAATATTCCCCCCGAAACGATGAACCTTTCACAATTTGTGGATGATGCCGGGAAGGTTTCAGAATACCTTATACATAAATATAATCGCAAAAAAATATTTTTATTGGGACATTCCTGGGGAACTATGCTGGGTTCATTTACTATTAATAAATTTCCTGAATACTATTATGCATTTATTTCTGTAGGACAAGTTGGAGACCAGGTCCGTTCAGAAAACATTTCATATAATTTTGTTCTGTCGAAGGCAAAGGAATTAAAGGACAGAAAAGCCATACGGGCTCTCGAAAAGATAGGTCCTCCCCCATATTCAGATCCAAAGGAAGCTATCGATAAAATGCACATCGAAAGAAAGTATGTTATTAAGTATGGGGGGGCCGTTAAAAAGGGAAACCTTTACCAGGAAGCACTAAAACCTCTCGCTTTATGTAAGGAGTATACTTTCAGAGATAAGATTAACTATTTAAAAGGAATGAAGATTACAAAAGAATATTTATGGGATGTAATAATGAAAACAAATTTATTCAAAGCTATGCCATCGCAACAGATTCCTGTCTACATCCTGCAGGGGATCTCCGATCACCAGACTTCTTTCTCTGTTGCGAAAGAGTACTTTGATTCACTTAAGGCACCTTTGAAAAGGTTTTATACATTCGAGAATTCAGCTCATTCTCCGATTTTTGAGGAACCCGATAAGTTCAGGTCAATTCTGAAAGAAATACTTTCTGAACAACAAAAGGATGGAAAGTAATAATGTCTAAATTTGCAATTATTTAAAAATTTTTCTTCATGAACCAGTTTACCAATCACCCTCTTTACCGAAGACATAATATTGATAGCGCTATGAATTCATTATGGGCGTTCTATAAAAAGAAATTTCTGTCATTATTCATTATGTCACTGGTGATGTCACTGGTAATTCAATATACTTCAAGTTTAGTGAATATGAAGGAATTGGCTGCAGTAACCGATCCAATGCTTTTACTTGAAAAGGTCAAGGGGTTCATAATGCCTATTCTGATAATCTCACTTATAAATCTTCTTTTTACAACTATTCTTCAATATTATATAATATTTAATCCTGTAGAAGATGGGAATACGATTCTGATTTCACTGTTAAAATCTCTGAAATATTTTATCCCTTACCTTATAATTATGATACTTCTTGCCTTTGCCGGAACGATCGCAATTATTCTGGGAATTTTTGTACTCATCGTTGGCGCTTTTTTTGCTATGCTTTATGTAATTACCCTCTACCTTTTCATTTTACCAATAATGATGGTTGAAGGAACAAATATTGGCTCAACAATCACAAGGACAATTACCCTTGCTCATAAAAATTTCTGGTCCAATATTGGTTGGGTAGCTGTTTTTATTATTATTATGCTCGTTATTTCAGTAATCTTATCAGGAGTTATACTACTTCCCTTTACAGGAAATTTTATAAAGACAATCGTAAATCCTGATGATGCTACGAAACTGGTTGATGTCACAACCAAACCAATGTTCATAATACTTTCAGCAATAGTAAGTGCACTGACACTTCCCGTAATGCCGATATTTGCCTGTATTCTATATTTCCATGGTAAGGCAGGTGAAGATCAGGTTCAGCAAATTCCAACTTTGGAACCTGAGAATAGCAAGGTCAGAGTTGAAGACCTCTATGCTAAACCTTATTCAGATGATCATCCGGATAATCCGGAAAACAAGGTCTAGAAGTGTTTTATAAGTCGTTTTCCCCCTTAACATACCCGAAATTAGCAAGGATGCCCCCATCAACGTATAAGATATGTCCATTCACAAAATTACTTGCGCCGGAAGCCAGAAAGAGAGCCGCATTAGCTACGTCTTCAGGTTCACCCCATCTGCCTGCAGGAGTTCTGGTCATGACAAGATCATTAAATGGATGTCCGTTTTCACGTATAGGAGCCGTTTGTGAGGTGGCAATATAACCCGGACCTATCCCATTGATCTGAATATTGTATTTAGCCCATTCACAGGTCATATTTTGTGTCAGCAGTTTAAGACCTCCCTTTGCCGAAGCATATGCAGAAACAGTATTGCGACCGTAGACACTCATCATGGAACACATATTTATGATCTTACCATTTCGTTTTTTAATCATTTTAGGTACGACACGTTTTGAAATTATCAACGGGGCAACAAGATCAACATCGATAACCTGTTTATAATCAGCTATTGTCATATCAAGGATGGGAATTCTTTTAATAATGCCGGCATTATTCACCAAAATATCTATCGAACCGATACTCTTTTCGATCAGGGATATTCCATTGTCAACATCGTGCTCATCCGTCACATTGAATTTCAGTGTAAAGACATCGAGACCTTCTTTCTTAAAACTATCTCTGCAACTCTGTAGCTTGTCATCCTGAAGATCATTTACGCACACTTTTGCACCGGCCCTGGCTAACAACAAACCGATTGCCAGACCGATTCCGTGGGTTCCACCTGTAACCAGTGCAACTTTCCCGGTAAGATCAAATAAATCTTTCATTAATTATTGTATTATTATTTTTATTTCAATGTATCGGGTTGCCTGATATCCATATCACCATAATTCAGATTCTCACCTGCCATACCCCATATAAATGTATAATTTGATGTTCCTGCAGCACTATGGATACTCCATGAAGGGGAAAGAACAGCCTGTTCATTCTTCATCCATATATGTCTTGTCTCATCCGGTTCACCCATAAAATGACAAATAGCCTCTTTTTCAGGTAATTCAAAATAAAAATAAGCTTCCATCCTCCGGTTATGTGTATGTACCGGCATAGTGTTCCAGACACTGCCAACTTTAAGTTCGGTCATTCCCATCTGAAGCTGGCAGGTTTCAATAACACTGTTTACAAGCAGTTTATTCAGTGTCCTGTGGTTTGAAGATTCCATTGATCCCAATACAACTACTTCTGCATCAGCCTGTCTAACATGAACTGAAGGATAGGTGTGATGCGCCGGTGCTGAATTAATATAAAGCCTTGCCGGTTTACTACTGTCAGCTGAACTAAAAACAACATCACGGGTACCTTTTCCCAGATACAGAGCCTCCTTAAATCCAATTTCATATATTTTTCCACCAGCGCTAATAACCGCATCTCCACCCACGTTAATAATTCCCATTTCCCTCCTGTCAAGGAAATTCTCCGATTTAAGTTCATCGGACGTTTCAAGTCTTAATTCAGTTCTTACAGGCATGGCACCTCCGACAATGTACCGGTCGTACATTGAATAGACAAGAGATATCCCATCGGGTATAAAGACATTTTCAATCAGGAACTCTTTTCGGAGTCTCCCGGTATCATAATTCTTTGCATCTTCAGGATGAGAGGCATATCTGAGTTCTACTTTCATAATATCATAATTAGTATAATTCTCTCATAATCTAAATGGCAACAGGCAGCAGGCGCCAGGCGTGTGGCAACAGGTGACAGGTTCTTTGGATCACTCCTTAAGCCTTAAGGCTCACTCCTCACGCCAGATGCCTGATGCCTGATGCCCCATTCCTACTTCTTTCCAAACAACGCCTCCAGCACTTCATTATTAATTTTACAGTTTTCAAACCTTACATTTTCTGCTAATTCCATGAACGTAGCATTGGCTTCTTCAACAGTTGGTTTTGGTCCTTTGCCAGCCCAGTAATCAACAACTTTCTGATAACCAGTCGGTTTTGATATAGTCATCAAACTACTCTCCGAACCGATTTTTTTAATCGTCCACCATGACCATCCAATGTTATGTGTCTCAAATAAATTCACGGCAGCTTTAAACCATTCATTATTATTTTCACCCGACTCTCCCATCCAGAATGGCACATTATACTTTTCTCTCATATCGAGATATGTCTGAATTGTCTCAACAGTGGTCGGATTCCAGTATTTATGAAAACTGTAAACCATATTCTTATCCCACGGGGGTGTTAAGCCTGCATAATCATTTGCAAACTGGTTACCTTCTATGAAAATAATATGTTTCCTGTCAACCAGCCTTATCTCCAGAGTAATTGCAGAAAAGAGTTTTTTAAGAGATAAATTGCCCTCAAGTTTATAATTTGTTTCGTTTATCAGATCATATCCTCCAATCCATTCTTCATCTTTATATCTTTCAGCAAGTTTCTTCCAGAGAGCGATGGTCTTTTTCTGATTTGCCTCACTCTCCCAAAGCCTTGGTTTTAGGGTATCAATGTCTGCGATTGGCCGGTCATTTCCCTGTCCTCCCGGTGTTGCATGAAGATCGAGGATGAGATACATTTTGTTTTTCTTACACCACGACAGGAGATTATCAGTCAGATTAAACCCTGTTTCAATCCATGTATTTTGACCGGGAACTGGTTCTTTATCAATGGGCAGAGTATACAGATTGTAATGCATAGGTAACCGGATTGAATTAAATCCCCATTTCCTCAGCGCATTAACATCTTTCTCCGTTATCATATTATTCAGGTAACGTATGTAGAATTCGTCACAATTCTTCTGACCGATCAGTGAGGCAATCTTTAACCTTATTTCAGTCTGGGTGCCTGCCACATCAGAGAGTTGAAACATATAGGGTTCCTGAAGCATCCAGCCGCCAAGCCCTATTCCCCTCAGTAAAACATTTTCGCCTTTTTCATTCACAATCTGTTTCCCATCTGCCCTCAGGAAACCCTGGCAAAAAACCATATTTGCCGGGATAATAAGATAAAAAGCAATAACACAAGTAAAAATGCGGTTTTTCATATGTCGGACCTATTAATTGGCTTTATGGATGAATTTTAAATATTTCATATAAATATCTGCCTTTTACTTTAACCGGTATAACAATATCAGATTGTACATCGAAAGAGGTCAAACACTTTATAAATTTCTTGATTAATTGATTTGTAATTCATAATTTCGTGCTCGTTAACGAAACAATAATATTCAAATTTAATTAATTTTATAATCCGTTTTATAGATATGAAACCTTTTATTCATGAGAATTTTCTTTTGAGTAATAAAACAGCTGAAAAACTATATCATGAATATTCTGAGAATCAGCCTATTGTAGATTTTCACTGTCATCTTTTGCCCGCCATGATTGCAGACGATCGTCAGTTCGAAAATCTTACACAGGCCTGGCTTGAAGGCGATCATTATAAATGGCGCGCTATGCGTTCAAACGGGATAAGTGAAAAATATTGCACAGGTGGTACGCCGGACCCGGAAAAATTTAAAAAATGGGCAGAAACAGTCCCTGCAACGGCAGGAAATCCTCTTTATCACTGGACACATCTCGAACTCACGAGATATTTCAATATTACTGAACTTCTCTCTCCTTCAACAGCTGAAGGGATTTATGAAAAAGCCTCTTCCATGCTTCAGACAAAAGAATTCAGTACAAGGTCACTGATAAGGAAGATGAACATTGAAACCGTCTGCACAACTGATGACCCGGCTGATAATCTTGAACATCATCTGAAACTGAAAAACTCATTCGGGATTAAAGTTCTGCCAACATTCCGACCTGACAACATAATTAAAACAGAGGACCCCGGGATATTCAAAACATACATCCGGAAGCTTGAACTGGCATGTGGAACTGAAATCTACAATTTTGATGGCCTCCTGGATGCAATAGACAAAAGGCATATGTTCTTTCATAAAATGGGATGCAGGTTATCAGATCACGGTCTTGACAGGTTATATTTTACCACTTTCACATTAACTGAGATTGAGACTATTTTTAAGAAACTGCTTAAAGGAGAGGTTATTTCATCTGAGGAAGCTGAGAAATATAAAACAGCTGTAATGCTTGAACTCTGCAGAATGAATCACAAAAAAGGCTGGACTCAACAGTTTCATCTTGGCGCATTAAGGAATACTAATTCAAGGATGTTCAGACAAATGGGACCTGATACCGGATGGGATTCAATCGGAGGTTCACTGGACCCATTGAAACTATCAAAGTTTTTCAGCGAACTTGATAATAATGATCAACTGACAAAAACAATTCTATATAATATTAATCCTGCAGATAATGAAATGATGATAACAATGGCCGGAAATTTTAATGACGGTTCATCAGTAGCAAAAGTACAATATGGGGCAGCATGGTGGTTTCTCGATCAGAAAAGCGGAATGGAAAAGAATATTAAGGATCTCGCGGCTCTGGGTTTATTAAGAAGGTTTATCGGAATGGTAACCGATTCACGTAGCTTCCTCTCCTATCCCCGGCACGAATATTTCAGACGTCTTGTGTGTAATTTTGTAGGAGAAGAGGTAGAAAAAGGACTGATTCCGGATGAAGAAGAAATATTGAAACCGTTAATTGAAGGAATTTCATACAGAAACGCAAAGGAGTATTTTAAATTTTGACTCCCGTCCCAATCTAAAATATCAGTCATGAACGAACTAAATTTAAAAGACAAAGTAGCGGTTATAACCGGGGGAGCAGGTGTCATCTGCTCAACCATGGCCAGATCACTGGCTGCACATGGCGTTAAAACCATAATACTCGACCTTAATAAAGAACTGGCAAGTGATGTTGCAAAACAGATTGAAAAAGAATTTAACATACCATCTATAGGAGTTTCAGCCAATGTGCTCGACAAAGTTTCACTTGAGGAAGCAGGGAAAATTATACATAATCAATTCGGTCCGGTTGATATTCTGATAAACGGAGCGGGTGGCAATTCCCCTTCCGCTACAACTCAGGTAGAGAAAATGGAGGGTACAGAAGGTGAAAAAACTGAAGAAACCTTTTTCGGACTGCAAATTGAAGGATTCGATAAGGTGTTTGATCTGAATTTTAAAGGCACATTAATTCCAACTATGGTATTCGCTGCTGACATGGTCAGGAAAAAATCAGGAGTCATCATCAACATTTCTTCAATGAACTCATACAGACCTCTGACAAAGATTCCGGCTTATTCTGCTGCAAAGGCTGCTATTAATAATTTCACTCAATGGCTGGCTGTTCATTTTTCCAAAACAGGTGTCAGGGTAAATGCAATTGCTCCGGGTTTTCTTCTGACAAATCAGAACAGATTCCTGTTAATTGATGAAAAAACCGGAAGGCTGACACCAAGAGGAAAGAAAATAATAAACGGTACACCGATGGAACGCTATTGTATACCTGAGGAACTAACAGGAACACTTATCTATCTTGTTTCTGACCTGTCTAAGTTTGTTACGGGAGTAGTTATACCCGTTGACGGTGGATTTAGTGCGTATAGCGGAGTGTAGGACAACCAGAAACCAGAAACAACATTTAAACCAATTGGATATGCCCAAAAACGTAATAGTTGCCCAGTCAGGCGGACCCTCGCCTGTTATCAATAGTTCATTGAGAGGGATTATCGAGACATGCAGAATGTTTCCTGATAAATTCGGAAAAGTTTATGGAGGATGGCATGGGATAGAAGGTATATTGAATGAGGAGCTACTTGATCTGTCATCTCAGAAGGAAGAGGAGATTGCATTGTTAAGAAATACCCCGGCTGCAGGAAGTATAGGCACCTGCCGGTATAAGCTTAAAGATAATCAGCAAAAAGATTTCCAGAGGATTATGGAAGTATTTAAGGCTCATAATATAGGTTACTTTTTTTATATAGGTGGCAATGATTCGCAACACACAGCTTTTAAAGTCAGTGAGATGACAAAGGAAAAAGGTCTTGACCTTATTGCAGTCGGTGTGCCAAAAACAATTGATAATGATCTGGGAGACAATGAGTTCAATCTCATTGATCACACACCCGGATATGGAAGTGTCGCAAGATATTGGTCACATATAATCCAGAATGCCAATGAAGAGAATATGGGATCAGCTCCTGCCGATCCGGTATTGGTTATTCAGGCAATGGGAAGGAAAATAGGGTATATTCCTGCTTCATCACGACTCGCCGATCCTGAACGAAATATGCCGTTACAGATCTATATGGCCGAATCAAAAGTATCCATCGATAATCTGGTTGATAATGTCAACGATCAGCTGAAAAAAGATGGCAGATGTATTGTAGTTGTAAGCGAGGGTTTTGACGTTGGCAGCATTGGAGAGGTAAAAGATGCGTTTGGTCATACTGCATTCGGATCGAGTCAGAATTCTGTCTTTCAGACTGTTGTCAATTATCTTAACAGGAAAGGATTAAAAACCAGAGGTTCAGCAAGGGGCCAGGTTATGGGAACCGATCAACGGCATTCCACTGCTTATGCCTCAATAGTCGACCTTGACGAAGCATATAAAGTAGGGCAGAAAGCTGTTGAAATAGCTTTATATGAAGGAAATGGATGGATGGCAACAATTCTCAGAGAACCTGGTTTTATATATAATGTAAGGTATGATAAAGTTCCACTGGAAAAAGTAGCGCTATCGGAAAGAACATTCCCTGAAAAATGGATCGCTAAAAATCGTTTTGATGTAACAGATGAATTTATGGCTTATGCCAGGCCTCTTATAGGTGAAGACTGGCCATCAGTACCAATAATTAACGGAAGACAGAGATTTGCAAAATTAGATATGAAATTTGCAGAAAGGAAATTGCCCGTATATAAATTGGAAGCTTATGAAATATAGCACCTTACATTTTCCCAGATATTGAATATTGAATATTGAAATCGAACATTGAACTTTTAGAAACGATGAATCCACAGGAACAGTTACTTGCTTTAAAACCTGAAAAGGAATTTTTTATCGGAATAGATTCGGATGGTTGTGCGTTTGATACAATGGAGATAAAACAGAAAGAGTGTTTCTGTCCAAACTTCATAAAATACTTCGGTATGCAGCCGATCTCGAAGTATGCCAGGGAAACCTGGGAATTTGTGAATCTCTATTCAACTAACAGGGGATGCAATCGGTTTCTTGCAGTAAATGAGACTCTCAGACTACTGGAAACCCGTCCTGAAATAAAAAACAGGAATTTCGTTGTTCCTTCTGCTGCATCGCTTATAGAATGGACAAAGAAGGAGACAAAACTGGGGAACCCAACATTAAAAATATATGCTTCTGAAATAAATGACCCATTCATTTCTAAGACGCTTGAGTGGTCACTGAAGGTAAATGAGGATATCGAAAAAATGATCTTTGGAATAACTCCCTTCCCTTTCGTCAAGGAATGTCTGATGAAAATTAAGTCAATAGCCGACATCATGGTTGTTTCACAGACTCCTTATGAGGCTCTGAAGCGCGAATGGGAAGAAAACAAAATTGACCATTTTCTACGAATGATTGCTGGGCAGGAACATGGAACTAAAACCGAACATCTCAGATATGCTGCAAAAGGTAAGTATCCTGATAATAAAATTCTGATGATCGGCGATGCTAATGGTGACCTGAAAGCAGCTAAATCAAACGGAGTCCTCTTCTTCCCGGTCAATCCGGGAAAAGAAGAAGAATCCTGGGAAAAGCTTTTCAGCGAAGGTCTCGACAGGTTCTTTACCGGAAAGTATGAAGGAGCTTATGAAGAGAAACTGATAAAGGAGTTTGAGACTTTTCTACCGGAGCAGCCACGTTGGAAATAGGCGACAGGTTGCAGGCGACAGGCGACAGGCGACAGGAAAACCTAACCTGTTGCCTGACGCCCGACGCCCATTAAATTAGGTCATGGAGTTCTAATACAAAACTAAAATCTATATTAGCAATGATATATTTCAAATCCGGTTCGGAAAATACAGTTCTTGACTCAAAAGATCTTGAAGCAGGAATTTTTTCCGCACTGGAAAATCTTGGTGTCAGGAAAAAGGTTCTTATTGTTCCTCCCGATTGCACCCGTTTTCATTCAAGAGCTGGTGAACTTACTTCTTATATTTTTAAATATTATAAAAATCATCTGAAAGATATACTTCCTGCTCTCGGGACCCACTCTCCCATGTCTGACAATCAACTCAATGAAATGTATAAAGGAGTGCCAAAGTCACTCTTTCGTATTCATGACTGGAGAAAAGATGTTGTAACAACAGGTATTGTACCAGGAGAATTTGTGTCTGAAATAACTGACGGTGCCTTGAACTATCCATGGCCAGCCCAACTTAATAAACTTGTTTTCAATGGCGGACATGATCTTATTTTGTCAGTAGGACAAGTAGTCCCTCATGAAGTCATTGGTATGGCCAATTATAATAAGAATCTTTTCATTGGGACAGGCGGACATGAAGGGATCAACAAGAGTCATTTTATCGGAGCTGTTTACGGGATGGAACGTATTATGGGAAAAGCTGATAATCCTGTCAGGTCACTTTTAAATTATGCCTCTGCTAATTACACCAGCCACCTGCCTGTTGTTTACGTACATACAGTTATAGGCCGTGATGAAACAGGAAAACTTGTGGTCAGAGGACTTTTTATAGGCGATGATGAAGAGGTTTTCAGAATCGCAGCTGATCTTTCACTTAAAGTAAACTTCAATGTGCTTGAAAAACCACTAAAAAAGGTCATTGTCTGGCTCGATCCTTCAGAATTTAAAAGCACATGGCTCGGCAACAAAAGCATTTACAGAACACGAATGGCAATGTCTGATGATGGCGAATTGATTGTTCTGGCCCCGGGGTTAAAAGAGTTTGGTGAGGACAAAGAAATAGACAGGCTAATCAGGAAATATGGTTATTACGGGACTCCGGCCACATTAAAATCTCTTAAGGAAAATGAAGAACTTAATAATAATCTGAGTGCGGCAGCACATCTGATTCACGGAAGTTCTGAAGGAAGATTCTCAATAACATATTGCCCGGGATACCTCACAAAGGAAGAGATAGAATCGGTAAACTTTAAATATCATGATCTCAATGATATGCTATATAAATTCGATCCTAAAAATCTGAAAGACGGTTTCAATAAAATGGATAATGGTGAGGAATTCTATTTTATTTCAAATCCGGCTCTTGGACTATGGACAGCAAAAGAACGGTTGTTATAAAAATATTTTAAATTCAAATCATGATAAACTGGGGTATAATAGGATGTGGAAATGTAACTGAGGTGAAAAGTGGTCCGGCATTTAATAAAGTCAGCGATTCCAGACTGGTTGCCGTTATGAGGCGCGATCCATTCCTGGCAGAGGATTATGCAAGGAGGCATAATGTTCCAAAGTTTTATTCAAAAGCTTCGGATCTGATTAACGACAAGGATGTAAATGCAATATATATCGCTACCCCGCCGGGAAGCCATGCAGAATATGCCATTGAGGTGATAAAGGCCCGGAAACCTGTATATATAGAAAAACCTATGGCTGTAAATTACTCCGAATGCCATAAAATAAATAAAGCAGCTGAAAAATACAGAGTTCCGGTTTTTGTAGCATATTACAGAAGGGCACTTCCCGGTTTCCTTTTAGTTAAAGATCTCATTGAAAACGGGAGTATTGGAAAAGTACGTTTATTAATGATTCAATTGTTCAAATTTCCATCTGAAGATGAAAAATCAGGCAGACCATCATGGAGGGTTGATCCGGAAATGTCAGGTGGAGGACATTTCTTCGATCTGGCTTGCCATCAGATTGATTATCTTGATCTGCTTTTTGGTCCGATCAGGAAAGTAAGATCAATAGCTGTTAATCAAGCCGGGCTATATAAAGCCGAAGATTTTGTTTCCGCTGAGTTTCTTTTCAGTAACGATATTGTAGCGACAGGTACATGGAGTTTCAGCGTTTCACTTGATAGCAGCAGAGATACCATCGAGATTATCGGAGACAAAGGATCAATTAAATTCACCACATTTAGTTTTGAACCGATTATCCTTACTAATGAAGCCGGAAGTCAGGAATTCATCAATGAACGTCCGGAACATGTTCAATACAATCTTATTGAAAAAATAGTAAGATCGCTTAACGGGCAGGGTGAATCTCCGAGTACCGGAATAACAGGCGCCAGAACGAGTAAGATTATGGATGAGGTGGTTGCGGAATACTATAAAAAGGTTAAAGGTTGAGGTTGAGGTTGAGATCAATAGCAGTAAATCACACACCGCTGACGCAAACCGCAAGCCTATAATTTTAAATAAAGAATAAAAATATAACTGCAAACTTTAATATAAATACTTAATTATGAGCAAATTATCAAATATAGGATTAATAGGACTGGCAGTAATGGGAGAGAATCTTGTCCTTAATATGGAGAGTAAGGGATTCACAGTTTCTGTATTCAACAGGTCAACACAGAAAGTTGATGATTTTCTCTCCGGAAGAGCCAGTGGAAAGAATATTATTGGCACTCATTCCATTGAGGAGCTTGTTGCATCTCTTGAACGTCCAAGGAAAATAATGCTTATGATCAAAGCCGGAGATGCAGTAGACGAGATGATAAATACACTCATCCCTCATCTTGATCGAGGAGACATAATTATTGATGGTGGCAACACACATTTTCCTGATACGAACAGAAGAACAGCTTATGTAGAAAGCAAAGGTCTTCTTTATATCGGCACCGGAGTATCAGGTGGAGAAGAAGGTGCATTACTCGGACCGTCAATCATGCCCGGGGGATCAAAAGCAGCCTGGCAATTTGTAAAACCAATCTTCCAGGCAATTGCGGCTAAGGTGGAGGATGGTACACCATGTTGTGACTGGGTCGGAGAAAATGGAGCCGGACATTTTGTAAAAATGGTTCATAATGGCATAGAGTACGGTGATATGCAACTTATTACGGAAGCTTATCAGATTATGAGAGATCTGCTTCACATGAACGCAGATGAGATGCATCTTATTTTTAAAGAATGGAATGAAGGCGAGCTCGACAGTTATCTCATAGAAATAACCCGCGACATCCTGGCCTATAAAGATACTGACGGAAAACCTCTCGTGGATAAGATCCTTGACACAGCAGGCCAGAAAGGTACAGGCAAATGGACGGCTATAACAGCTCTTGACTTTGGAATTCCATTGACTCTTATCGGTGAGGCTGTCTTTTCAAGGTGCCTGTCTGCATTAAAGGATGAAAGAGAAGAGGCTTCAAATATATTACATGGGCCTGTGCCTGAATTTAACGGAGAGAGGATCAGGTTCATTAATGACATTAAGGAGGCTCTCTATGCATCTAAAATAGTGTCATATGCTCAGGGGTATTCTTTAATGGAAGCTGCTGCCAGAGAATTTAAATGGAACCTTAATTACGGAGGAATTGCTCTTATGTGGCGGGGCGGATGTATAATAAGATCGGCTTTCCTGAGTAAAATCAAAGAGGCATTTGTTAATAATCCTTCTATTACTAATCTTCTTCTCGACCCCTTCTTTAAAGATAAAGTTGAAAAAGCGCAAAATGGATGGAGAAATGTGGTGTCTGCTGCCGCTATGAATGGTATTGCTATTCCCGCAATATCTTCGGCACTGGGTTATTTTGATGGCTATCGCTGTGAAAAACTACCTGCAAATCTGTTGCAAGCACAGCGCGATTATTTTGGAGCTCATACCTATGAACGGACAGATAAACCCAGGGGTGAATTTTTCCATACGAACTGGACAGGACGAGGCGGAACAACAGCTTCTTCAACTTATAATGTCTGATATACTTAACAGATTATAATCACCTAATATGACGGAAACAAATAAAGTGGGCAATTACAGATGGACTGTCTGTGCACTGATATTCTTTGCAACAACCGTAAACTACCTCGACAGGCAGGTAATAGGAATATTAAAACCTTTTCTTGAATCCGATCTTGGCATCGGGGAAAAAGCTTATTCTCATATCATTATGGCATTCCAGCTCTGCTACGGCTTCGCAATGGTCATAGTAGGAAGGCTTATTGATAAATTCGGAACAAAATTAGGGTACGGTGTTTCTGTATTCTTTTGGAGTATTGCTGCAATGGGACATGCTCTTGCAAAGGGAGTGCTTGGTTTTGGATTCTGGAGGGGACTCCTTGGAATAAGCGAATCCGGTAACTTTCCGGCTGCAAATAAAGCAATAGCTGAATGGTTTCCCAAGAAAGAAAGAGCACTTGCCATCGGGATATTTAATTCAGGAACAAATGTCGGAGCCATTGTTGCACCCCTGGCAATACCTGCCATTGTTGTGGCATGGGGCTGGCAGGCGGCATTTATAATTACCGGAGCATTAGGGTTTGTCTGGATAATTTTCTGGTATATCTTTTATGAAGTACCGGAAAAGCAGAGAAGAGTATCAGCTGGTGAGCTTGCTTACATTAACAGTGATGCTGACGAAAAAGAGGAAACAAAGGAAAAAGTACCATGGCTGCAACTTTTTAAATACCGGCAAACATGGCTTTTTTTCATTGGTAAAGGCCTTACCGATCCCATCTGGTGGTTTTACCTGTTCTGGATCCCCGGCTGGCTCTCTACCGTCAGAGGAACAGGTCTTGATGTCAAAAAATTTGGATTGCCGTTAGCCTTTATTTATACCTGCACAACAGTGGGCAGTATTGGTGGAGGCTGGGTCTCGGGATATATGATAAAGAAGGGGATGTCTCCATTTAAGGCCAGGAAGATAACTATGCTGATCTTTGCACTCCTTGTAATACCAGTTGTGTTTGCATCGGCTCCTGGTATCAGCACATGGGGGGCAGTATGTCTGTTAGCTCTGGCAGCATCATCACACCAGGCATGGTCAGCAAATATCTTCACAACTGTTTCTGATGCATTTCCCAAAAAGGCTGTAAGTTCTATTACAGGGATAGGCGGTATGGCAGGTGCTGTCGGTGGGGCGTTTATCTCATATATAGCAGGCGCTATACTTGAACATTTCAAGAATTTGGGGCATATTGAAACCGGTTATGTTGTTATGTTTGCTATAGCAGGAAGCGCTTACACCCTTGCATGGATAATCATGACTGTTTTTGCACCAAAAATTAAAAAGGTGGTAATTGATTAACAAAGGCACTAAAAATTATATTTTATGCCTCAAAAAAAGTCCAGGATAAAGGATATCGCAAGGCTTGCAGGTGTTTCGATAGGCACCGTAGACAGGGTAATCCACGACAGAGGTGAGGTTTCGGTAAAAACAAAACTGAAGGTTCAGCGAATCCTGCAAGAAACAAATTATTCCCCTAATATAATGGCACAGGCTCTGAAATCAAAGAAACGATTTCACCTTGTGTCGCTGCTTCCTGAACCTTCGGATGACAATTCCTTCTGGAAAAAGCATCCTGTTGGAATGATCAGGGCACTGGAAGAACTAAGTCCCTTTCCTGTCACACTTAGTCAGATAAACTTTAATATATTGAGTGAAGGTGATTTCCAGAAGAAAACAAGTACCGTTTTAAATCTCAAACCCGACGGTGTCCTTCTCTCCCCTATTTTCAAGTCAGAATCCATCACTTTTTGCTCTAAGCTCCAAAGAGAGAAAATACCTTTTGTATTCATTGATGAGTTTATTGAAGATACCAATTTTCTGGCCTATATCGGAGAAGATATCTATCAGAGCGGAAGAGTCGCGGCACAACTGACCGACATTGTCACTCCCGAAAAAAGCGACATACTCGTGGTGACTATTGCAAGAAATATCCGGAATGTTCATCATCTCACCAACCGTACTGAAGGATTTCTGAGCTATTTTAATAAGTCAGGTAAGAACAGAGGCAGGAAGATCATTCTTAACATTCCGGACCCATCTTCTGACATTGTAAAAAGAACAATGGATAAGGCGTTTCTTGAAGATCCGGGGATCGGTTCGGTTTTTATAACAGGGTCCAGATCATATCTCATTGCTGTATATCTCGAGAGCAAAGGTCTGAAATCAATTAACCTGATAGGATACGATCTGTTGGATTCAAACGTGAAGTTCCTGAAAACAGGAACTACAAGGTTTTTAATTGGTCAGAGACCGGAGGAGCAAACATATAAGGGGATAAAAAAATTATTTGAATACTTGTCGATGCATAAAATGCCTGATAAAATTGAATATTTACCTGTTGATATAGTGACTTCTGAAAATGTTGACTTTTTTTTATGATTGTTGTTTGTAGAGACAGGTCTGAGACCTGTCTCTACATTAAAATATTTCGTCAGATGCACAGAGAAAAACAGAGAAAAAAATAAAATCTTGAAAACACTTGGCAAATATTCTATTGGTCTCGGCGACAGATTCGGTCACCAGGGAGCTTCACAGTTAAAAGCTATAATTGAAGCATCTGAAAAAGGTATCGAGATAACACCGGTCTGGAATAAATCAAATCGTGAACATATTACAATTGGCACTCAACCTCACGACGTAAGGATTGAAGCAGATACAGTTACTGAAAATGCAGGATTTAGAAAGCCATATTTCGTTGATGCTGATCACATTAATTTTGATACTGTTGATCGTTTTATAGAATGTTCAGATTTTTTTACGATAGATGTGGCATCGTACATTGGTAAGAAAGCCGATGAGAATGATATACTTGATTTTATGTCAGGTATTGAAAAGTACACCGGGGAGCTTAAAATTAGCGGAACA
>Ga0302323_100001538_pt1 | contig 18791 bp, 16 predicted proteins | sample Fen_T0_3_FD_201950 | JGI IMG/M metagenome (GOLD analysis project Ga0302323, IMG submission 201950) | Peat permafrost microbial communities from Stordalen Mire near Abisko, Sweden - Fen_T0_3 | ecosystem: Environmental > Terrestrial > Soil > Wetlands > Permafrost | place: Sweden: Abisko... | reverse complement strand
GACCTGGACGTGCGATAGTCGCGGATGGCGAGCTGAAACCGCGGATCCTGCATGCGCAGGATAGCCATGGACAACGCAAAACCCGATCTGGGCAGGGCCAGACCGGGTTCTAGGCGGAAATTGGCCGGACTTACTTCGTCTTTACCGCGATCCCCCACAAGAACGACGCGATAGTTGCCGTCCCTACGCTGCAAGCGCCTGGCGAGACGGCGACACACCCCTGACGGCTCATCTACCGACCGATAATCCCATGGAGAGGCAGGTCTGAGCTTCCGATAGTAGGGAGGGGGCCGCGGGCCCGACGTCGCTTTCGCTACGAACCCGAAGTCAGCCGCTCTGCTCTGCCCCGCAAGCGCTCACGCGTGCGGCGCAGACTGAACCAAAACGGTGCGGCCTTCCCGAGGTGACCGCGTCGACAGTATCCATGAGCAAGGCAGCTTCTCCACGTCCCGCTAATTGCAGGTCGAATCGAGCTGCGTCTTCAGCGCCGTGGTCAACGATTGGTAATTGGCTGCCAGTGAGGCGCAGTGGTTGAACGCCATCACACCCGATGCAATGCGGGCGTTCAGGGTCGCTGCCGACGCTGGTGACCAATCTTCGTTGGTGTTTCCCCCGCAACCGTCATCCACGAAGATCTTCTTGCCTGATACCTGGTGTAGGTAGGCATAGGTGGCGGTTGCGCCGTTGTAGGTGCTCGCGCTGACCCCCGTGTTGAAGAAACCGTTATTGGTCGCAACACCGGTTGTCCAGGCGAAGTCGTATTTCACACCCACGCTCTTCATCGTGTTCCAGTAGCTGTTGGTCACATCATTCGAATTCCACGTGGAGTGGTTGATGGCCACGACAGCGTTTGGCATGTTGCCTTTGATGGCACACGTGATATCCGCCGCCAACTGCGCTACCTCGGTCATGGTCAGCGGACTCGATTGACCGCTGTCCGTGAACTGAACGAAATCGCCTTCGAGCAACCACACGAGGGGCTTGGTAGGCCACACGGCGTAGGACTGCTTGGCATAGTTGGCGTAGGCCTGAATGATGGTGGCGCGATGCGCTTTGACGAACGCCCCTCCGTCCTTCGTCAGATTCGGACAATTGGGATTGCTCGAGGGACACTGATTTCCGTCTACGATTCCATTGGCGTGCGCGTAGTACCCGACGATGTACGCGTAATAGACGGGAACCAAGCTCGAGGACGCAACCTTGTTCTTCAGCCAGGTGCAGCCGTTGCAAGTGCTGAAGGTTCCGTCCGCGGCAATCCCGTAGTCCACCCAAAAGGTGCTGAATTGCAGAAACTCGAGGCCACTGAAAGAACCCGACGGGTCCGAAAGGCCCCACGCAAAGCTGCATCCAAACGGGTTTTGGTTGAGCGTGGACGACCCGCAAGTCGAGGAGCCGCCGCCAGCGCCAGACACGCCACCGCTACCACCCGTCATGCCGCCGGTGCCCGAGCGGCCGCCAGCAGCGCTGTTGCCCCCGCTTGGCGACCCGCCGGCTGGCGACCCGCCGGCTCCGGCTGTCGCAGGGCCTCCCCCCGCAGCTAATGCGCCCCCTTTGAAGCTCGGGGACGATCCGCCACTGGCGGGCGCACCACCGTTGGATGTGCCTGTCGCTCCGCCGGTACTGGCGTTGCCCCCTGTGCCGTTGCTCGCACTTCCTCCGGCAGCGCTGGTCCCCCCACCAGTCGCAGCCGTCGTCGTCCCTCCAGAAGCCAATGCCCCAGCGCTGGCGCCGCCAGTATTGGGCCCTCTCCCACTTCCAGAATTGGCTCCGCTGCACGCGACAAGTGCGTTGCAGAGCAAGAGCGACGCTAGCGAGCAAGACGTTTTCATTGAGCGCAGTTAGTGAGTCTATCATGCTCTGCAGGCAATCCTTGCTCCGTTCGAAGAGGGCCAGGGGCTGGACTTTGCCGATCTGATGCATCAGAACAGCAACCGGGGGTAGGAAAAGGATGGCGAGCGAGACAGACAGACGCGTTCTGGTGACGGGGGCGACCGGCTTTGTCGGACGTTCGCTGGTGCCGGCCCTGGGCGCGGCTGGTTATGCCGTGGTGGCTGCAAGTCGTCGGCCGGTGCGGCAGCCAGATACTGTGGGCGTGGAATGGCGCCAGTGCGATCTTCTCCGTCCCGAGACGCTTGCAGCGGCGTTCGCCGGGGTGAAGGTCGCCTACTACCTGGTTCACAGCATGGGCGGGGGCCGGTTGGACTATGGCGAGCTGGAACGCCGTTCGGCGCAGGCTTTTGCCGAGGCCGCGGCCCAGGCCGGCGTCGATCGAATCGTCTACTTGGGCGGGCCTGCGCCACGTGGCCATGTTTCCGCGCACCTGGGCAGTCGTCTCGAGGTGGGGAAAATCTTGCGTGGCGGTCCGGTGGAAACCGTCGAGCTGCGGGCCTCGATGGTGATCGGGGCGGGCAGTGCTTCTTGGCAGATCGTGCGCGACCTGGCGCTGCGGCTGCCGTTCATGGTTCTGCCCAGGTGGCTCAAATCCCGCACCCGGCCCATCGGCCTCGACGATGTGGTGTTTGCCCTGGTGGCGGCGGCCGCAGTGCCGCTGGAAGAAAGCACTTGGTTCGACATACCGGGGCCCGAAGTTCTCAGCGGCCGGCAAATCTTGGAGCGTATTGCGGCGCTGGGCGGGCGGCGCTTTTGGGCCATCGAAGTCCCGCTGCTCACGCCACGACTGTCGGCGCTGTGGTTGAGGCTGATCACGCGCACCGATTTCTCCCTGGCGCGCGAGCTGGTCTTGGGGCTGGGCGAGGATCTCCTTCCCAAGGACGATCGCTTCTGGCAGCTCATCGATCATCGGCACTTGATCTCGTTCGACGAGGCCGCCACCCGAGCCCTGTCGTGACCAACCCGCGGACGGCCCTGCGCCTGCTGTGGCTTGCGCTTGCGCTTGCGGCCTGGCTGATCTGTTTCGTCATGTTGGTCCGCTTTGGCACCTGGTTCGCTTTTGCCTTGGCGGGCGCGGCGCTGGTGGCACTTGCCTTGAGGTTCGATCCCGCGTTGCTAGGCCTGCTTCGCCCATCGGTCGCCAAGCTGGCCATCGGATTTCTGCTGGGTGCGCTGATGGTCCTGCTGACCCACATGGCCTTCGCGGTGGTGACGACGCGCTTGCCTGAAGCCAGAACGGCAGCGCTCAGACTCTACGGACTTTTGAACGCCAGTGGCTTTCCGCCCGCCGCATGCGCCGCGCTGGTGGTCGTCATCGCCACGTGCGAGGAGGTCCTGTTTCGTGGTGTGCTGACGGGCCGAGACCCTTTGGCCGACCGAAACGGTCTGCAAGGCCTTGTGACCTGGCGAGGCCTTGGGGGTATCGTCGTGCTGGCGGCGTGTTATGCGGCGGCCACCTTGCCCCTGGGCAGCTTCGCGCTCGCGGGCTGCGCGTTGCTTTGCGGAACCGCATGGGGTGGCTTGTGTGTCGCTACGAGATCCCTCGTGCCGGCCATCGTGGCACACGTGGTGTGGGATCTGGGTGTCCTTTTCGCCTGGCCCTTGCTCTGAGCAACGAACGGTGCTCTAGAAACCACGTTGCATTGGCTATTGTTGTGGTCGCACGACCGTCACCGGTCCAGGTAGCAAACGCAGCAGCAGGCCCATGGCGGCCAGGTAGACCTCGTCGGCCTGGCTGACGATGCGCTGATGGGTTGCGCCCGCACAATCGCGAAAGATTCGCCCCAGCGCGCTTTCGGGCACGATGCCCATGCCGACTTCGTTGCTGACCAGCAAGGTGTGGTAGCGACGAAGGCTGAGGACGGCCATGACCTCGTCGACGGCGCGGGCGATGTCATCGACGCTTTGCCCCGCCAGAAGCAGGTTGGAAAGCCAAAGCGTCAGGCAGTCGACCACCACGACGTCCGCGTCCACGATCTCACGCAGGATGCGCGCCAGCTGCACTGGTTCCTCGACCGTGACGAAGTCTTGCCCGCGCTCCTGGCGGTGGCGATCGATGCGATCCTCCATCTCGGCGTCGAAGGCCTGTGCGGTAGCCACGAAAACTCGGCGCGGGCCCAACCCAAGGGCGTAGTCGACCGCAAATCGGCTCTTGCCTGATCGCACGCCGCCTCCGACCAGGATGATTCTGCCTTCCTTGCCGGCATCGCCGTCCTTGCCGTCCTTGTCGTCCTTGTCGTCCTTGTCGTCCTTGCGTTGCATCTTGCCTCCTGTCTTGCCTGTCATTCCGGTATCACCTCGTCTTCAGCGCGTTCTCGGGTGACAGGCGCATGAGCAGGCGCATAAGATGGCTTGCGAGAGGAGGCGAGCCTTGACGAAAAACACAACATCGCCCCTGGCTTTTCTGTCCGGTGCCCAAGCGGCCCTGACTTTTTTGACCCGCGTCCCGGCGGGGCGCGCCCTGCCTAGCCCGGCGGCGCTGCAATGGGCGCCTGCCTGGTTTCCCGTCATTGGCTATGCGCTGGGCTTTGTCGCCAGCCTGGTCTTCGTCGCTCTCGACGGCGCCGGGCATTGGGTTGCGGCCGCGGCGGCCATCGCCGTGCTGGCCTTGCTGACGGGGGCGTTCCACGAAGATGGGCTGGCCGACACTGCCGATGCCCTGGGTGGGGCGTGGGATCGGGAAAAGCTGTTCGTCATTCTCAAGGACAGCCGCATTGGCAGCTTTGGCGCCACGGCGCTGATCTTGGCTTTTCTGCTGCGCACGGCTGCATTGGCCAAGCTGGGCCCGCAAGCCATCACCGGCCTGCTGCTGGGACAGACCCTGTCGCGCATGACGCCCCTCTTGCTGATGAGCACCCTCCCCTACGTCAGCCCGGCGGCGAACGCCCGCTCGCAGCCGGTTGCCAGCGTTCGCTTGCCCCAGCTGATCTTTGCCACCTGTGCCGCAACCCTGGTTTGCAGCTTGCTCTTGCTGCTGGGCTTCGTGACCATGCCGCCGCTGCTCTTGGTGCTGGCGCTGGCCGTCGCGGCAGCCATCCTGTGCGGGTGGCGTTTCTACGTGCGCGCCGGGGGCATCACCGGTGACTTTCTGGGCGCCACGCAACAGGTGACGGACGTGGTGATTCTGGTGGCGCTTGCCGCCAGCTCGTAATCGGCAAGCGTACCAAGCCGCGCTCACTTCACTTTCCTTGCCTCGTCGAGGGCGCCACAAATGGCCTCGACCCCATCGAGGATGCGCGGCCCCTGGCGACTGATCTGATCGCCGGGGATCAACCAAAGCTGGCCGGTCTTCACGGCCTTGATGCCCGAGAATCGCGCCCAGATCTTCAGGCTCGGCTCGCCGGGCGAACGCGTCGCCGTGTCGATGCTGCTTTTCGCATTCTTGTCGGGAGGCATGCGCGCGGTCAGGATCACGTCGGGATTCGCCGCGACCACGCTCTCCGTCGACAGTTGGGGCACCAGCGCCTTCTCGCTACCGAATACATTGCGCCCGCCACACGCACGGATCGCGTCGGCAATGATGTGCTTGTCGCTGATGGTCAGCAACGGATCGGCGGCGATTTGGTAGAAGACGCGAACGGGGCTGCGCGTGGCATAGCGCGCGCGAAGGTCGGCATAGCGGGCAGCGAAGCGCGTCGCTGCGGCCTGCGCGATCTTGTCGGTGGCCAGCAACCGGCCGATGCGCTCTAGCGCATGCGGAATGTCGCCGATGTGGCGCGGTTCGAGGAAGAAGCCGGGGATCCCCAGCGCGGTCAGCTGCACGACCTCGCGTAGGGCATTGCCGTGAAACCAGATCAAGATCAGGTCGGGGCGAAGGGCGGCAATGCGTTCCTGATCGAGCTTTTGGTTGCTGCCGATGCGCGGAACCTCGAGCGCTTGCGGCGGGTAATCGCTGTACTCGACGGTGCCGACCAGGCGGTCGCCGCCGCCCGCTTCGTAAAGCAATTCGGTCACACTCGGTGCCAGCGAGATGACCCGCCTTGCCGGGCGGGGCAGCTGCAAGGTGTGACCGGCATCGTCGGTCTCACGCAGGGTCGTCTGCGCCAGCGCGGTGCTACTGGCAAAAAGTGCGACGAGAATCAGTTTCATCATGGCGCCTTCTCCAAGTTCACGCGAAACCAGCGCGCCTCCCCGTCCTCGATAATCGTCACGGGAACACCATAGGCCAAGGCCAGCGCCTCGGCCGTCAGGATTTGGTCGCGCAGGCCGTGCGTGACGCCGCCCTTGCCGTCCAGCAACAGGGCGTGCGTCGCCAGCGTCCAGGCCAGATTCAAATCATGTACGGCCACCATGGCGATTCCGCCCTTCTCGCCGGACCACTGTTTCAGCACTCGCTGCAGCAGCCCCTGGTGAGACCAATCGAGGTGCGACGTCGGCTCGTCCAGCAGCAGCAGCGGCGTGGCTTGGGCGAAGGCCGTCGCCAGGGCGACCCTTTGGCGCTCGCCACCGGACAGCGTGCGCACGTCGTTGTCGGCTATGTGGCCGGCGTCGAAGGCGCCTAGCCAATGGCGGGCCATCTGTTCGACAGCGGCGCCTTCACCATCGGGTTGGGTCGCAAGCACCGCACACGCCACGGTCTCCCACGCACTGACAGGAAAAGGATCGAGCCAGAATTGCGGGCACCAGGCCCGGCACTTGGCCAAGTCCTCGCTGCGCCAGTTGGGCAACGCGCGCTCGCCCAGCACGATGCGGCCCTGGGCGGGCGCGACCAGGCCGGCAATGGCCATCAGCAAGGTCGACTTGCCCGAACCATTGGGCCCCAGCAGCACCCAGCGCTGGCCCGGGCTCGCTTGCAAGTCGAGGGCGTGGCACAGCTCGCGCCCGTGGGGACTGCCGCCGGCACGAAGGGACACGCCTTCCAGGCGCAACGCAGGTGACACCTCGCCCGTCATGCGCGCCTTCGCAGCAAGAGCATGAGGAACAAGGGAACGCCCACGGCGGCGGAGATCACCCCGACCGGCAATTGCGTAGGCGCCACCACGGTGCGCGCGACTGTGTCGGCCAAGACCAGGAACACGCCGCCGAAGATCGCCGAAAACGGCAGCAGCTGCCGCGCCGACCGCAGCCCGGTCAAGCGCACCACGTGCGGCGCGACCAGACCAACGAAGCCGATGCTTCCCGCGGTGGCCACGGCGGCGCCGGTGGCCACACACGCGGCCAAGATGGCCATGCGGCGGCGGTGCGCCACCGACACGCCGATGGTCCACGCCCAAGCATCGCCGCGCGCCAGCCAGTCCAGCTCGCGCGCGCGCGGCCAGGCCAAGCCAAACGCCGCGCCCGTGGCCAGCCATACAGGCCACCACAGCGTCACGCCGTTGAGATCGCCGAGCAGCCAGAACACGATGCTGCGCAATTGGAGGTCGTTGGCCACAGTGACGATGAAATCCACCACCGATAGACAGGCAGCACTGACCATCATGCCCACCAGCAAGACAACGACGGTGCCAGGCTGGGCGCTCAGCGCCAGGCCACGCCCCATGCTCCGCCACGCCAGCGTGAAGACCAAGGTCATGCTCAGCAAGGCACCCGCCATCGCGCCGAGCTCGATGCCAAAACGCAACCCCGCCGGCAGTAGCATCATGGCCAGCATGGCCCCCACCGACGCGCCACTGGTCACGCCCAACACCTGGGGATCGGACAGCGGGTTGCGCGTCACCAGTTGAATCAAAGCGCCCGCTAAGGCCAGCGCCGCCCCCGTCCCGAACGCAGCCAGAACCCGCGGCACGCGGATCAGCCACAGAATGTCGTGCGCGGGCCAGCCCCAGCCTGACGATCCCGATAGCAGCCCCAGCGCGACGGCGACGGGAACACAACAGGCGGCCACCAAGGTGGCCACGGTAAGCGGCGGCGACTTCAGCCTCATGGGGGGGTGCTGTGCTCCAAGATCTGCGTCAGCTTCGCAGTATCCAGGTTCTGTGTCACGCTGTCTGCGAGACGATCGATGCTGGCTTCGCGCAAGCTGCGCATGTCGGGGGCCTTGGCATCGACCAGCCCGGCCCAGGCCAGCAGCGCATCGCACGCGGCGGCGCTGTCGAAAATGCCGTGCAGGTAGGTTCCCAGCACTTGGTCGTCCTCGCTGCGCGCACCATCCGGCCGGCCGTCCAGCACGACAGCTGGGCGGGCAAGCGCATCGCCTTCGGTGACACCTGCATGGATCTCGTAGCCCGCCACCGGTGCCGCCGAATGGACCAGCGTGCCCACCACGTTGCGCAGCTGCTTGTGCGCGGTCAGCGTCGTCTGCATGTCGAGCCAGCCCAGCCCGGTGCTGCTGCCCGGCTCGCCCTCGATGCCGCACGGATCGTGCACGGCCCGGCCGAGCATCTGAAAGCCGCCACAGATCCCGATGACCTTTCCCCCGTAGCGCAGATGTTTGGCGATGGCCCGCCCCCAGCCCTGTGCCTGCAAGAACGACAGGTCGGCGCGCACGGCCTTGGAGCCGGGCAAGACGATGAGGTCGGCGGGCGGAATGGCCTGGTCGGGTCCGATGAAGCGAAAGTCGATGCGGCCGTGCAGACGCAGCGGATCGAAGTCGGTGTGGTTGCTGATGCGCGGGGTGACGGGCACGACGACCCGCAGGCGGGACCCGCCCTCGACGGGCGCCACCACATCGCGGGCGATGGCATCCTCGGCCTCGAGTTGCAGCCCGTGCAGGTAGGGCAACACACCCAGCACGGGTTTGCCCGTACGCTGTTCCAGCCAATCGAGACCGCCCTGCAGCAGGGCCAGATCGCCGCGAAAGCGGTTGATGACGAAGCCCTTCACCCGTGCCTGTTCGCTGTCGCTGAGCAAGGCCAGCGTTCCGACGAGATGGGCGAACACGCCGCCGCGGTCGATGTCGGCAACCAGAATGACGGGACAATCCACCGCCTCGGCAAAGCCCATGTTGGCGATGTCGTTGTCGCGCAGGTTGATCTCGGCCGGTGAACCGGCGCCTTCCACGATCACGGCCTGGTACTGGCTGCGCAGCCGCGCGAAGGAGTCCAGGACGGCCGCCTGCGCGGTGGCCTTGTAGGCGTGGTAATCCAGCGCATCCATGTTACCGATGGCTCGCCCCTGGATGATCACTTGGGCGCCCACGTCGGTGTTGGGCTTCAGCAGCACCGGGTTCATGTCGGTGTGAGGCGGGAGGCCGCAGGCCATGGCCTGGGCTGCCTGCGCGCGCCCGATTTCACCGCCATCGCTGGTGACGGCGGAATTGAGCGCCATGTTCTGCGGCTTGAAAGGCGCCACGTGCACGCCTTGCCGCAAGAGCCACCGGCACAGCCCCGCTACCAGCGTGCTCTTGCCGGCATCCGACGTGCACCCCTGCACCATGAGCATGCGCGCGCCCGTCACGCCAGCACCGCCGCGATGGCCGCCGGGTTGGAAGGAAAGTAGAAGTGGACGTAGCTGGCCGTCAGCCGTCCGGCGCGGTACACCGGTTCCAGAGTGGGCCCGCCATTGGGATTGGTCCCGACCACGAGCGGCTGCAAGGTGGTTGCGCAGGACGAGCAGTGGTAACTGTGCCCGCGCACCTCGCCTTCGGGCAAGGACACGGCTTGCATGCCAAGGGCGGTGAAGCGCGAATGCATGCGTACCCGGCCGGGTAAGAGCGAAAAGCCCCGCCAGCGTGTGCCGTCGAGCAGCTCGGTCTCGTCGAACAAGCTCATCATGCCGCCGCATTCGGCGAGGATGGGTTTGCCAGCCCGGTGATGGGCGCGCAGCGACTCGCCCATGGAGGTATTGGCGGCCAGCTGCGGCGCATGCAGCTCGGGATAGCCGCCGGGCAACCACACAGCCTCGCACTCCGGCAACTGGGCGTCGGCCACGGGCGAAAAGAAGACACACTGGGCACCGAGGTCGTCGAGCACGTCGAGATTCGCTGGATAGATGAAGGCAAAGGCGGCATCGCGGGCAATGGCGATACGCCGGCCCGCCAGCGACCGAGGTGGCGGGGCCGATTCTTCGTGGGCAAACGAGATGGCAGGCAAAGCGGGCAATGACAGGCCGTCCCGGTGCAGAGCACGGGCGATGCATTCGAGGCGCGCATCGATGTCTCTTACCTCGCCTGCCGGCAACAGGCCGAGATGACGTTCGGGCAAGACCGCCTCCGGTTGGCGCGGCAGCCACCCCAGCGCCGGAATGTCCGCGGGAAGAGCGCCCAACAACATGTCCGCGTGGGCCGGGCTGCCCACCCGGTTGGCGATGACGCCGGCAAAAGCAAGCTGGGGACGAAACTGCCGCAACCCATAGGCCACGGCCGCAAAGGTCTGCGCCATGGCGCTGCCGTCGATCACCGCCAGCACCGGCAGGCCGAAACGTTGTGCGAGATCGGCGCTGGAAGGATCGCCGTCGAAGAGCCCCATCACACCCTCCACCAGGATCACGTCGACCTCGCGCGCGGCCTGGGCCAAGAGCGCCCGGCAGTGGGCCTCGCCGCCCATGAAGAGGTCGAGCTGGTAGACAGGGGCGCCGCTGGCCTGGGCCAGAATGGTCGGATCGAGAAAGTCCGGCCCGGTCTTGAACACGCGCACCCGTTCGCCACGCGCACGCGCTTGCCGTGCCAGGGCCGCGGTAACCGTGGTCTTGCCCTGGCCGGAAGCAGGCGCTGAAATCAGAACGGCCCGGCAGCTGTGCTGGGCCATGGCTACCACTCGATACCGGGCATGGCTTTGACACCTTCCCTGTAGGCGTGTTTCTTCAAGGTCATCTCGGTCACCGTGTCGGCCTCTTCCACCAGGCCCTCGGACGCGCTCCGGCCGGTGATCACCACGTGCTGCATCCACGGTCGCTCGCCCAGCACTTGAACCACCTCCTCCAGACTCAGCCACTTGTAGCTGAGGGCGTAGGTGAATTCATCCAGCACGACGAGGTCGATCTTGTCGTCGCGCAGGTAGACGCATGCCTGCTCCCAGGCGGCGCGTGCCGTCCTGCGATCTTTCTCGTCGTCCTGCGTGTCCCAGGTGAAGCCGTCGCCCATGACGTGCCAGCGCACGCCCGGGCTCTGCTTGAAGAAGGCTTCCTCACCCGTGTCCGAGCGATTCTTGATGAACTGGATGACGGCACACTGTAGGCCGTGCCCAAGCGCACGGGCCAGCAAGCCGAACGCAGCCGTGCTCTTGCCCTTGCCGTTGCCGGTGTTCACCAGCAACAAACCCCGTTCTTCATCCGCCGCCGCGATGCTGGCATCGATGATGGCTTTCTTGCGCTGCATGCGCGCCGCGTGGCGGGCTTTGCGCTCGTCCATTTGTGCCTGCACTGGCGTGGCTTCGTCTGACATGGCTCTTTCCTTTCACAGCCCCGTGTCGGTTACTCCGGCGGTATCAAACGTGGCCATCTCGTGCAGGAGATGCAAGGCCGCATCCACCATGGGCATGGCCAGGGCAGCGCCTGTGCCTTCACCCAGCCGCATATCGAGCTCGAACAGCGCCTTGGTTCCCAACATGGACAGCACCACGCGGTGTCCGATCTCCACCGACTGGTGCGAGGCAATCACGTACTTGGCCGCCAAGGGCTGCAAGCGCGCCGCGACCAGCGCCGCCGTCGACGAGATGAACCCGTCGAGCAGCACGGGAATGCCCCGCGCCGCCGCGCCCAGCACCACGCCGGCCAGGCCGGCAATCTCGAAGCCACCCAGCGCCGCCAAGATCTCTTCGGGGGATTTGTCGGCGGGACGATTGACATCGAGGGCGCGCTTGATCACCGCGATCTTGTGCGCCAAGGTGGCGTCGTCGATCCCCGTCCCACGCCCGGCGATCTGCTCGATCGGGTACGCGGAAAAGGCGCCGAGCAGCGCCGTCGCCGCGGTGGTATTGCCAATGCCCATCTCGCCAATCGCCACCAAGTCCACGCGATTGGCGGCCAACTCGCCGGCGATGGCGATGCCGTGCTCCAGCGCCTCCGTCGCCTGCGCCAGGGTCATGGCCGGCCCCGCGGCGAAGTTGCGCGTGCCCAGGCCCACCCGGCGGGACAGCACGCCGGGAATGGCCTCGACAGGACCGTTCACGCCCATGTCCACCACCACCAGACGAGCATCCATCTGGCGGGCCAGCACGTTGATCGCTGCCCCACCGCGGGCAAAATTGAGCAGCATCTGCCAGGTGACCTCGGGCGGGTACGCACTGACCCCCTCCTGGGCGACGCCATGATCGCCTGCCATCACCACCACCGCCTTGGTGGGCAGCGGCGGCTGGGGCGTTCCTTGAATGCCGGCGATCTGGCAGGCCAGATCCTCGAGGCGTCCCAGACTTCGCCGCGGCTTGGTCTTGTTGTCCAGCAGCCGCTGCGCCGCGGCCGCCGCCGCGTGATTCACATCGGTAATCTCAGCACACGTTTTTGCAAGCAGGGTCATCGTTCCTCCTTAGAACCAAGCCAGCGCACGGGGCGGCAAGCTGTGCGACGGATTGGATTTGATGGTCTTACCGGCGCTGATGGTGCCGCCGCCGAAATCGAACACGCGAAGCAACGACCCGGTCTTGGGCCCGTCCGCCACGATGAACTGCCCGCGCTCGGCGTCTACCAGGATCGCACCAAGCGTGAAGGCCTCCGTCGAGCTGAAAAGCATGACCGCCGGTTCGCCCGACAGCGAGACCGACCACAGCATGTCAGGCGGGGTGTTGGAAAAGTCGCCTTCGGTCACGCCAAGCAAGGTCGTCGCATCCAAAGCCGCCACCGCCCAATTCGAGAGGGCGCGGCCACCGACCGCTGCGGCACCGACTTGGCTGACGACCGCTGGAGGATTGAGACCGAGATCGATCACCACGATGGCGGAGGTGTCGGCTTGCGCCAGGGCCGTGTAATCGCCAACGCAGGCCACGAGCAGCTGATTCGCCGCTGCCGCGTAGGTCATCGCCCCGCAGTTCTTGATCCCCGGCGTGTCGATGGTTCCCACGACTTGATCGCTGGAGGGATCGACCATGAGAATACGCCCCGTCCCATACATGGAATAGTTACCGTCTGTGGCGTTGAGAGAGACATAGACCATGCCTCCCACCAACAAGGCCCGGTCCGCCCTGGGCAAAGTACCGGCGGGGGCGAAGGGCTTGAGATCGATGCTTCCCACGATCTTGGGTTGGGCTGGATCGATGATGAGCAAGTCGCTGCCATTGTCGAAGTCATCGGGGTTGGGGGTGGCCGCGAGATTGTCTTTGTAGCGCGTGACATACGCTTTGTTGGGCGACAACCAGACATAGTCGTGCGGAATCGAATTGAAGCCGGTGCCCACGGCCAGCTGGCGCAGCGGCTTGCACGTGGCAGGGTCGAGCCAGGTCAAGGTGTTGTTCTGGCGGTCGATCACCACCGCCGGACCTCCCAGCTGAGACTGCGACGGCAGCGCCACGTCCCCTGACAGAGTCATGGTCAAGCTCGGCCCCCCCGAGCCGGAATTGAAACAACCATCCTTGAGCAGGTTTCCGTCGCGATCGAGAAAGGAAACCGAAGCAGACTGGTAGTCGCTATTGAGGACCACGATGCCGCTTGGCCCGGACGGCACACCGGCTTCGCTGGCTGAAGCATCCACATCGGTGCCAGTGGTAGAGCCGGCCGTCGCCGGACCGGAGTTGTTGCTCCCGCAGGCAGCACCGGCCCCGAGCGCGGTAAGAATGAGATAGATCGAGACACGACGATTCATGGCGATAGTTCCTTGGTTTTGTTGTTGGCGGACGACCAGGCAAGGGTCAGGTAGAAGGCACGGCCCGGCAGCGGGTACCCAGCCAAGTCATAGATGGCTTCGTTGGTAAGGTTCTGGCCGCTGGCGCGCAGACACAGGTTGGCGGGCAAATCGACGTAGACCCCAGCACCCACGAGAGCGCGTGCTGCCACGGGCGAGAGGTTCGGGGGATCGGTGAAGTTGCCGGCGGTGGCGTCGAGATCGGCATACACGCCGAGCGCTGCGTACCGCCCGACCTGGATCCTGCGCCATTCCGGACGCGCGTAGAAACGGTAGCGGGGACGCAACGGCAGTTGGCGGCCGTTGGCGGCATCCACTGTCGAGGTGTCACGGGCATCCGTCAACGTCGCCGAAGCGACCACGCGGGCATGGCCCCACCATTCCAGCGTAGCGCTGCTTTCCACGCCCAGGATGCGCGCGCGGCCGATGTTCTCGGCGCGGGCGCGCCCGTTGCCAAAGCGGAACTGAATCAAATGATCGACCAGGCTGGCGAAGGCATCGGTGGACCAATACAAACCGTCACTCCCGCGCTTCCAGGACAACAAGGGGCCCACATCTGCGTTCAAGCCCGACTCGGGCGTCAGCGCCGGGTTGCCCTGCAAGTAGCCGGTATTGCCATAGAGCTCGATGAGAGAAGGCAGACGGGAATAGCGGCCGCCATTCGCCCGCAGCGACAACCAGGGGCTGACTTCCTTGACCAACGCGAGCCGGGCGATGGGCGAAAGGTGGCCGACGCCGGTCGAGGTCAGCGCCAGCTTGCCGAACAGGTCGCGACCTGCGGTTTCGTCGTGGGCAGCCTCTACCCGCAGCGAAGCGATGAGGTCGAGCTTGATGGGATCAAACCACAGGTCGCCCTCGAGGCCCGCGGCACCGAACAAGCGCGTAGCTGGAGCCCCGCTACGGGTGAGACCGATGTCGTCCGAGGGACGAAAGCGATCGAACTGCCCATCGAAGACCCCGGACAGGACCAGCCACGGGCGCACCACACGTCGCCAATCCACCTTGGCACCCGAGGTGAGGGTCTTGTCGTGAGCATCGGTACTAGTGGGATTGATCTGCTGTAAGCGGTCTTGGAAGTGTGTGAGGGCATAATTGCCGTAGAGAGTGGCACGCAGGCGACCACACATGCCCAGGTCGTCATTCGACTCATAGGACAAGACACCTGTGGTCCTCAGCGTGCCCAGACGTGCCTGAGGGTCTGCAATGGTGCCAAACCCGGGCAACCCTTGGTCGCGGTCGAAGAAGGCGAACGAGGCCGTCAGATGACGATCACCGACGAGATCGATGACTGCCTTGGTCGTGCCATCCACCTGATGAAGATCGTTGTTGCGGCGGCGCACCGAATTGTTGTCGGTAGGGTTGTACATGGTGGCGCCGTTGTCGAAGTACGAAAAGTCACCTTCCGTGGTCAGCGTGTGCACGCCGCCGTACCAGTGAAAGCGTCCGCGGTTCCACGCTGCGCGGGCGTCGCCGTAGAGGGTGCCAAACGAGCCACCACCGGCCTCGCTCTCGACGCGATTGTCCTTGGGGACCACGATGGTAATCGACACCACGCCGCCGATGCCGGAAGCGCCGAAACCGATGGGACTCGTGCCGCGGTAGATCTCGATGCGATCCACGTCGCCCAGCGGAATGGCGCCCAAGTCCACGCCACCGCCCGTCGCAGTATTGAAGGGAACCCCGTCTACGTACACCAAGACTTGGTTCGACGACGAACCATGCAAAGAGATCGTGGCTGTCGAGCCCATGCCACCGAGGCGCGTGACGATCACCCCGGCCTGCTCGGACAGAAGTTGCGGCACCGACTCGGCCGCGCGCGGGGTTCGGTCCTGGGTGATGACCGAGGCCGAGGCGGCATGATCCTCGCGCGGCGCCTCGACCACCGCGGTCGGTGCCACCACGACGGTTTCATAGACCGGCGCCTCGCCAGTCTGGGCGTGCAGGGCCAGCGGGTACAGCTCGGCAGCGCCGCCAACGAGCAGCGCACCCAGCGATGCGAAAATTTGTCTATGCCTGCCACGGGCGTACCACGCGCCCGCGCAAGGTCGGAGAGACCGCACGAAAAAACCCCTTCTGCCTGCACGAGGAGAAGGGGCACGCCAGCTTGCGCCGGCACGGCCTTCTCCGCGGAAGGACATTGGAAGTACGTTGATCGCGAGCGGATATCCTGGCTCAAGAGTGTTGCGCGACCTGGTCGCGTTTGCGTCGGTTCTCACCTTCCCAGGACCATTGCCCCAGTGGCGTCACGAGAACCTTCTTCTCCTTTACAGTGGCGGGACCGCGCCGGATTTGCACCGGCTTCCCCTGCAAGGGCGACTGCCCCTGCCTCGCGATGTCTATTCAGTTGTCAGAACGAGCGCACCCTAGTGAGCGGAGGGGTCGATGTCAAGGTGAGGGTGTAAACGTAAGGGTGTAAATGGTGCGGAAATGAATCCAACCCCGAACGGCTGAATCAAACAAGCCATGAAGATCGTGGTCTTGGGCGCCTGGGGAAATATCGGCAAGCGTATCGTCGCCGAGGCCCTGCACAGGGGCCACGCGGTCACGGGGATTGCGCGCCATCCAGCCCCGGCCAATCCACCGCTTGCCCGTTTCGGCGTCGTTGCCGCCGACGTCACCGATGTGGCGTCAACGGCCAAGGCCATCGCAGGTCACGATGCCGTGATCAGCGCCGTGGGGCCGGCCCACGACGACGCCGGCTCTACGTTGCTGGTCGACGCCGCGCGCTCGCTTCCGGCAGCCGCGCGTGCAGCAGACGTGAAGCGCATCGTGGTCGTAGGCGGGGCGGGCAGCTTGCTGGTCGGCCCGGGCCTGCAGTTGGTAGATACGCCGGACTTTCCAGCGGCGTGGCGTCGGGTGGCGCTGGACCATCGGGACGCGCTGGCCCTTTGGCGCGCTGTCCCCGACCTGGATTGGACCTATGCGAGTCCGGCGGCCGTGATCGCGCCCGGAACGCGAACCGGGATTTACCAGACCGGCGACGACCTGTTGCTCGTCGATGCCGAGGGACAAAGCCGCATCTCCATGGAGGACTTCGCGGTTGCGGTTGTCGACCTCGTGGAACAAGCAAGCCACAAACGACAGCGGGTCACGTTCGCCAACTGAAGTAGCGATCAGCGTCCGTCGCCGTTCGCGCTGCTACGGCATCGACTCGACGGCCGCTTTCCCGTCGAGAGCTCGCATTCCCTTGTAAGGAACGTCGACGAGCTGGAACAGGGGTATCGAAGGCGACGCTGCTGCTGTCGCCTTCGCTTCACACCTCGCCCTGGGTTCATTCGCCACGCTCGGCCTGCCAACGGCACCTGGGCAACTGCCAACCAGCGTTGGCAGTGCCACGTCCACTGGCCGGTTCTCCTGGTGAACCTGCGGTCGGCCGCGGGCACGGTTGTTGCTGTACAGCAGCGTAGGAGGCCCCATGGTCAATACGACTTATGAATTCCCTCGGTCAATTTGGCGTATCGGGCGCTGGGTAGGACCTTCGCTCGCCATTCCCGTGGCCTTGTGGGCTTGCACGTCCCATCCATTGTCGCAGCCCGATCCGCAACCCGAGCAGTTGACGGACGCCACCATTCTAGTGGCGCCTATGCGACATCTGGATCTGCTTTTCATGATCGACAATTCTCCGTCGATGGGCCCCAAACAGGACAAGATGAAAGAGCAGTTCCCCAAACTGATCGATGCGCTTCGCGATCCGGTCGACGGGAAGCTGCCCGATTTGCGTGTCGCCATCCTGGACAGCGACTTGGGCTCGGGCACTGCACATTGGTGCACGGGATTTGAACATCACGGCGATTTGGGCAAATTTCAAGTACGCGACCCCGCTGGCTGCAAGGTCAAACCCGACGCCCTATGGCTGGAATACACGCACAATGAGCCCGTCAATTTCACCGGCGACGTCAGCATTGCTTTCAAATGTCTGGCAAGTGGCGTGGGGGTCGAGGGCTGTGGTTTCGAACATCAACTTCAGGCGCTGCAGTGGGCGTTCTACCTAAGTGGCAACGAGTCCCAGTGGAACTTCCTGCGCCCCGAGGCCTACCTGGGCATCGTCATCTTGACCGACGAGGATGATTGTTCGGCGCCCATGGATAGCCACATGTTCGATGTGTTCCCTCCGACGGAGTCGCCTAGTCTGCGCTGCGCGACCAGGGGACACCAGTGCAGCGGGGCGACCTTGACCTACCCGACGACGGCAGCAGTGTCGGTGCCATGGGAATCGTGCAGCGCCAGGGACGATGCCACGTGCGATTCTTCCGTGGACACATCGCAAGCTACGCCGTGCAATCCCCTATCGAACATCAAGACGATAGCCGACGCCGTCAAAGGCCTGAAGGGAACTGAAGCGGACGACAAGATATTGGTTGCAGCGATCTATGGCATGCCAAGAGCTGGAGATGCCACAGTACGGCCGTACAAGATCGATATGAATCCCAACGCCTACGGGAACAATGCAGGGTACGACTACTGGCCCATCTGCTACGACCCCAACCACATGCCCACCAGTTCAGGTTGGGATAAGGCAGCAGCCGAGAACGGTGCCGCCGGTGGCCTGCGCATCAGCGCCTTCCTGAACCAATTCAATGACAAGAGCCGGTTGGCCTATAGTATTTGCGAATCCGACTTTGGCCCCGCGATGGCCGGGATCGGCAAGACGCTGAGGACCAAGATCGATAACCTGTGTGTCCCCTTCAAACTGGTCGACACAAGCGATGAACCCGGCATCCAGGCCAACTGCCGAATCGTCGATCGGATTCCACGCATGGTCCAAGATTCCACCGGTCACTGGACCCAGATCTACGACGAATCCCCAAACTCGATTCCGCGCTGTCAATCGACGCGCGAGCCCGAGTGTTGGGAGGTGAAGTTCGGCAATCCCAACGGCACCGATGACGAGAAGGAGACAGCGACCCGCTGCCCGGCCCAACCGACGGTGCCAAGCCAGATGATCAACGTGCTGAGGAAGCCCGGTACCACGCTCGTCGAGGGAACCAAGATTCGCATGCAGTGTCGGACCTGCGTCGACTTGACAAGCCACGATCTCCGCCCCATCGAGGGCTGCGACTACTGAAGACGTGGGGAAGAAGGAACGGGGTGTTGGGGGTCTTTTCGGCGCTACACTTGCACCGAGGTCCCATGGAACTACGAGAAGTCATCCAGCTGCGAAGGTCGTTACGCTCGTTTGCTCGCACCGAAATCAGCGATGCGCTTTTGCATCATCTAGCCGAGGCAGCCTCCCTGGCCCCATCGTGCTCGAACA
>Ga0302323_100001534_pt1 | contig 18820 bp, 15 predicted proteins | sample Fen_T0_3_FD_201950 | JGI IMG/M metagenome (GOLD analysis project Ga0302323, IMG submission 201950) | Peat permafrost microbial communities from Stordalen Mire near Abisko, Sweden - Fen_T0_3 | ecosystem: Environmental > Terrestrial > Soil > Wetlands > Permafrost | place: Sweden: Abisko... | reverse complement strand
CGCATCGTGCAGTTCGACGACACGTTCACGATCGGCGGGGACACACCCTGTCTGATCCTGGTGCGCGCGCTCGAGCCGGTGATCGAGCGGCATCATCCGTGGTGGGACCCGCGACACCAGCGCGTCGATCCCAGGCTCGAGATCCTCTCCGGGACGACGGTGATCGCGCGCAACGACGACTGGGACGAGGGCAACAACGTGGCGACACTCCAGGCGCTCTTCGGGCGTGTGGGTGCTTCGCCCTTGACTCTGGGAAGTCACGACGCAGCCCTAGCCGTGACACTGCCGCCAGGCACTTACCGCGCTCACGTCTCGGCGCATCGTCCATCCTTCATGGGCCTCGTGAAGCTCGAGCTCTTTGAGGCCAGCGGTCTTCTGATCGGCACGCAGCCGCGGAGTCAGACGGTCAACGTCGGGACTACTGCGACGTTCTCGGTCGCAGCCACCGGCGCAGCGCCCATCCGCTATCAGTGGCGCAAGAACGGCGTGGACATCCCTGGGGCCAACGCCGCCACTCTGACGTTCGCGAGCGTTCAGCCCAGGGACGCCGGCGTGTACTCAGTTGCGGTATCGAACCCCACCGACGACGTCGTCAGCGTGTCGGCGCTACTCACCCTCACGAGCCCGACAACTCAGCTGCCGCCCCTCCCGACCTTCAACGCTGAGGGCTTCGCCACGCTGGCAGGCGGTGTCACGGGCGGTGGGCTCGTGGACGTGAGTGATACGGCACACTACAAGATCATCGATGCCTCGACAGCGAGCCCGGCCCAGGTGCTCAAGGCGTACCTCGAGAGCTCGGACCCGCTGGTCATCGAGCTCAGGGTCGACATCGACCTGGGCGCTCTCAACAACCAGGGCCACGCTCCTCTGATCAGTCCCGAGCTGATTGCGTCGGGTCTGGGCGTGATCCACGTGGCGTCGAACAAGACGCTCTTCTCGGCGAACGGCGTGACGCTCAGGCACGGCGGTCTGATCATCGACGGGCAGAGCAACATCATTTTGCGTAACCTGAAGTTCCGCGGGTTGTGGGAGTGGGACGACGCCACGCAGGGCGCCTACGACCTGCAGGGTTGGGACTTCATCTCGATCACCACTGGCTCGCACCACATCTGGGTCGACCACTGCGACATCGGTAAGGCGTACGACGGACAGCTCGACATCGTGCGCGGCTCGGATCAGGTGACTGTGTCGTGGTGTCGGTTCTCGGGCGATCTCGGCAGCGAGGTGACCGACCAGATCAACTACCTGGAGAGCCTGTACCAGGCTAACCCGGCTGACCAGCGCATCAACTACTACAAGACACTACGTGACGGCGGCCAGACGGTGGCGGACATCATTCGGCACGAGATCCCGCAGGACAAGGGCAGCCTGGTGGGGAATGACGATAGCCTCGGCGCGATCGACACCGGCAAGCTGAACGTGACGTTCCATCACAACGCGCACATCCTGGTGCGACAGCGCACGCCGCGCATGCGTTTCGGCAATGCGCACGTCTACAACATGTTCGTGGACGACACGGCATCCGCGGCGTATTCGGGGACGCAGACAGCGGTCAACTCCACGGCCAACGCGGCCGTGCTGGTCGAGAACAGCGACTTCCTCGAGGTCAAGACGCCGTTTGCGTATTCGACTGGCGGCCGGCTTGCGCAGCGTGGCAGCCGCTGGGATTACGGTGGCGTGCCGGTGGATATCGATCCGTCGCGGCTCAATCCGGCTGACCCAGCCGCGCTGGTCTGGAATCAGCCGCTCGCATTCCCGTGGCCGGACCTGACGACCGTTCCCTACGCATACACGCTCGACGCGGTCGACTACACGCAGAGCCATCTGAGACAGGTGGGTGCGCTGACGCCAGCGGATCCTGTCGACGAGGCGCTTCTGCGCAGCTATCTTCCGATGACGGTCCACTGAACCGCAGGCTCGGGGCGATTCATGAATCGGCCCGAGCTCGGCCGACTAGCCGCGGTGGGCTGCATCCACTCGGGCAACGTCGTCTTCTCGGGCACGGTCGGCGGCCTGCGGGTGTTTTACGCGAGGACGGATCTGCCCGAAGTCGAACGCATGTGCGATTGGGAAGCTGCCGAGCGCGCCCGGGTCGGGTGGGTCGAAGACGGCGGTTTCCGGGGCCGCCTCAGGGCTTTGACGCGTGCGCCTCTGCCGAGGCACTTTCGAGATAGCGCAACACCAGCCGCTCCTGCTCGGGCCGCAGGCGCGCCCGCTCGTGCATCCTCTTGAGCACAACAGTCCACGCTTCCGGTGCACGATCCTGCGGCAGGGCCAGCGCGTGGCAACCGGAGCAGTGGTCGACATAGAGCCTCCGCCCGCGGTGCAATTCAGACGCGTCGATCCCTGGCCAGCGCAAGGCCGCGTGCGCGACCAGGCCCGGCGTCACTGGCGGGAGCGCCCCAGCGCAACTGAGCACCAGTGCCCCGAGCCCCAGACACGCTACGAGCAGTATCAGGACGGCTGTCTGGCCCGCTCGCATGGGGTCACCACTCGTACGAGAAGAGCACGCGCACATTCACGCGCTCGTGATCGTCGAGCACCAGGCGCTGGTTCGGCTGGTCCACCGAGCGCTTGATGGCAGGAAGCTGGCCAAGGGCCGTCAGCGCCACCCACCAGCTCTGGCCGGTGTAGGAGATGACTGGACCGGCAAAGAGGGCCGAGTACTCGGGCCTGTGCTGCGAGGTAAAAGCCGTGTGGCTGCGCACCTCAAGGCCGGCGGCCAGCCTTGGCTGGAAGAAATGCGTCCAGGCCAGGTTGTGCTCAAGGCCCACCTCATCGAGGTCCGCCCCGCCCGGCTGGCGCTCCCACTCGCCGTCGAGCACGAGGTTGTAGGCGAACAGGTTCGAGCCGACGCGCTTGTCGAGAATCAACTTGCTCTCGATCTCGAAGGCCCGCGTGCCCAGAGAGACCTCGCCGTAGAGCGCAGCCCCGAGGCGGTCAGCCACCGGGTCCGAAAGCTTGTACTTCCATTCGGACGAGATCCCGTCCCACTGGAAGCTCGAAACCGCGTCCCCTGTGGCCGGGTCCTGGGTCGCCACGTCGCGCCAGTTGAGATAGAAGGCGGTCATCAGGCGGTCGCTGAGCCCGACCTCGAATTCCGCTCTCTGATCGAGGCGCGAGTAGAAGCTCGTGCGGCCGCTGCGAAAGGTGGACCACAGCTCGAGCTCGCGCGCTCCGGCCGGCAGGACCGCGCTCTCGTAGGTGTAGGTAAAGTGCCGTTCGTTGGCCGCGAGCGGCGCGGGTGCGGCCAAGGTCGTCGCCACGAAGACGGCGCTCGTCAGGCCGATCGTGACGTTCCGTGCGGTCGAACGCGAGGGAGCCCCGTCGCGGCCGATCAATGGGGCCTCCGCGTTGGCCGTGCCGAGAGCGCGCCGGCCTTGCGCCGGCAACTGGCGCACACACCGATCAACTCGAGGTGATGCCGCTCCAGGAGGAAGCCGTGCTCGCGTGCAACGGCCTCCTGCAAGATTTCGATGGCCGGGTAGCTGAACTCGACGACGCGGCCGCAGCGCTCGCACGTCAGGTGGTCGTGGTGTGTCCTGTTCCAGACGCGCTCGTAGCGCACGCCCGCACGGTCTAGACCGTCGCCGACGGTGGCGCGGCGCACGATGCCGGCCTCGATGAGTAGGGGCAGGTTGCGGTAGACGGTCGTCAGCGAGACAGGCCGGCCCTTCGAGCGGGCGAGCCCGGCGACCTCTTCGGGATTGAAATGCCCGACAGAAGCGCAAATGATATGCAATAAAGACTGACGTTCCTGCGTGAGCCGGCCTTCGTGGGCTCGCAAAACATCCTGGAAACGAGCCATGCAGGGCTCAGAGTGCTCGCATTGGTCACATTCTGGCGCTGCCCGGTGTTGCATATGAGTAGCAATAGCATGGCGCACCTCGACGGTCAAACGCACGCTCGTGGCCGGGCCCTGAGCGACGGACCGTTGCGGGGAGGTGGCTAGTGACGGAGCTTCGTCCGAGGCCGACGCAGGCTGGCGCTCAGAAGACTTCGCCCTGGCGCAGCTCGAACCTCACGAACGCCCGCGCACGCGGCGGGCGGGCCTGCGCTCGAGCCATTTGAAGAGATAGTAGCTGGCCACTCCGACGACAGACATGCCCAGCAAGAAGAGAGGATATGCGATCTTCCAGTTCTCAGGCCCAGTCATCATGCTCCACTCCGACATGCCGCCCACGCCAGCGAAGAACGACAGCGGCATGAAGACCGTGGTGATGAGGGTCAGGCGTCTCACGATCTGGTTGGTCCTGTTGCCGAGGCGCGCCAGCTCGTTGTTCACCAGCGAGAGATGCAGCTCCATGAGCGTGGCCACCATCTCGCGGCACATCTCGATGACTTCGAGGAATTTGACCAAATGATCGTAGACGTCGCGGAACTGATAGACGGCGGCCTCGGAGATGAAGGGCGAGTCCTTGCGGCAGATCTTGATCAGGATCTCACGGCCGTGGAACAGGCTCTTGCGCGACGCTAGCAGGTTGCGGCGCAGGCGCAGGAGCTGGGTGGGATCAAAGCCTGACGATCCTCTTGCCAAGGCCAGCTCTTCCGCCTGATCGAGGTCATCCTGCAAGGCCTCGATGGCGAGCAGCTGATCGTCGACGACATGGTCGAGGATGACGTGCAGCAGGTAGTCAGGGCCCTTGCCGACGTTGGCTTGCTTGGCGCGGATCGCGTCGTCCAGGCGCTGACGCGCGCCAGAGTCCAATGGGTGCGCTGCGACCGTGATCAGGAAGCTCGTCCCCAGGAAGAAGTCCACCTCCTCGACGGCCAGCTCGTGGTCGCTGAAATGGAAGCGGTTGAAGATGACGAAGGTGTTCTGGGGGAAGTCCTCGATCTTTGGCACCTCGTCCCCGTCCAGGCAGTCTTCGATCGCCAGCGGGTGAAGGCCGAAGGGCCCGGCCAGCGCATCGAGATCCGCGCGCGCCGGATCTTCGAGGTCGATCCAGACATAGCCGCCACTCTCGCGCTGCCCTGCGAGGGCCTGCTCAAAGGTGGCGCAAGGCATTGCCTGACCAGACGAGGTGACGTGCGCGACGCGAGCTCCGGGCATCTGTGGCACTCCTGATCGGCCCGTATCATACCTACTTCCCGTCCCACCCAGCCAGACGCGCGGCCATCCACCAAAAAGCCCGACCCTTCTGCGCGCAGTTCAGGTTCTCGCTGTGGGCGCAGCTGTCGCAGGCGTGTGCGATCGTGGCCAGCTGGCTGCTGGAGTGCGACGCGGTCCACTGTTGGGCCCAGTTGCCGCCGGTGTAATTGCAGCCGTCGTCGGCGTTCATGGGCAGGTAGTTCGTCTTGGCGTCGGGGTCCCAGCTTTCGATATCTGCAAAGTCGAAGAGCACCTTATTGTTGGCGCGGCAGTACGCGCGGATCTGCTCGTTGCGCCTGTGCACGTTGCCGCTCGCGCCCGTGCCATTGAGGTGGCCGGTCATGTGGACGAAGTGCACGCTCGGGAAGTCGTGCTCGAGGGACGACATCTGGTCGAGGTAGGACTGGATCTCAGACTCAGAGCCATCCACCTGGCCGCACCAGGACCACATGACCACGTTGCGGTCGCAGCCGGAGCGACGGAGCAGCTGGCGCGTTGCCGACGACCAGGCCGTGCGGCTCGGGCTGCCGAGGTCGTCCGCGCCTTCGATGCCTGAGTCGTTGAAGAAATAGCCGGCCTTGTAGCCCCAAGCGAGCGAGAAGTCATAGGGCGAGCCGAGCGCCTGCGCTAGCGCGTTCATTCCCGTGACGATCTGGCTGCCATGCGAGGTGTGGCCGTAGGCGATCCTGAGGCTCTGCTTGGCGGTGGCGATCCACTGGGCTGGCACATGGCTGAGGTCAGTGTGCTGGTGATCGAAGACCAGCCCTGTGGACGGGGTCGGCGTGGGGGAGGCGCTGTCGTTGCCGTCAGGGTCAGAGGAAGCGCCGCAGGCAGCAGCGGTTAGCGCACCGAGGAGGACAAGCACGAGACGCGGGCTGGGCATCGTTACTGAGCTCCAGAAGAGGGTGGAGGATCTGAACGAGTCTCCACCGGCTGTTTCGGCGAGCGCCGCAACCGCGTCAACGCGATCGATCGGCTGAATGATGCGACTCGGCGGCCAGCCTAGCCCGCCGATTGGCGGCAGGTCAAGGGATCGCGAGATAGTCTGTGTGTAAAGTCACACCTGGCAAGAGAATGGGAATCCCTATCACCTATTCCCTTTCTGTGATAGAGAATCCATCTATGCTTCTCAAAGACAAACGCGCCCTCATCTTCGGCGTGGTCAACGAGCGCAGCCTTGCGTACGGAATCGCCGAGCAGTTCCACCAGCACGGTGCGCGTTTGGGCTTCGGGTACGCATCGGCCCCGGTGCGCAAGCGGCTGGAGCCGATCGCCGAACGCCTGCAGGGCGAGTTCCTCATTCCTTGCGACGTCACGTCGGACGAGCAGATCCGATCCGGCGTTGACGTGGTGGCCGAGAAGTGGGGTGGCGTGGACGTGCTGGTGCACTCCATTGCGTATGCCAATCGTGAGGACCTGAAAGGACGCTTCATCGATACCAGCCGCGAAGGCTACCGCATCGCGCTGGACGTCTCGTCCTACTCGCTGGTCGCGCTCTGCCGCGCCTATGAGCGCCTGCTCACCCGCGACGCCTCGGTCATCACGCTGAGCTACTACGGATCCGGCCGGGTTGTGGCCAACTACAACGCCATGGGCGTTGCCAAGGCCGCGCTGGAGGCGTGCGTGCGCTACCTGGCCGTGGACCTGGGCCGGTCCGGCATCCGCATCAACGCCATCAGCGCCGGGCCGGTCAAGACTCTGGCCGCGAGCGCCGTGACCGGCTTCAACAGCATCCTCTCCCTGATCGAGGAGAAGGCGCCGCTCAAGCGCAGCATCTCGATTGAAGACGTGGGCAAGTGCGCCCTCTATCTCGCTTCAGATCTCTCCTCAGGCACCACCGGCGACGTCGTCTTCGTCGACTCCGGCTACAACATCATGGGTCTCTAGCGGACGAGCCGTTGCTCGGTTGCGCGGGCGCGTCGATTCGGGGTACACCATCACATGATCTCCAAACGTCCGGCTGCTGTTCTCGTCGCCCTGCTGCCTGCCTGCTACGCTCTGGCCGCAGCGCCGCTAGCAGGCGATAGCCCTGCGGCCCATCTGCCGTCGCACATCCGGCAGTTGACCCACTTCGGGGAGCGGGCCGATTGGTCGCACGACGGCCGCAAGATCCTCTTCCTCTCAAAATCCTATGGCGATGCCATGGAGATCGACCTGGCCACGTCGGCGATCCGCAACCTGACGGCTGGTTTCGCGCACTATGGCTATCTGCGCGCGTTGTACCTGGCCAACGGGGACGTACTTCTGAGCGGGCCAGTGTCATATGATCCGAAGAACCCGGACGAGGCCCGGCGCAACAGCTATCTCTTCGTGCTGGACAAGAGCCTGACCAAGCCGCCGGTTCCGCTCGGCGTGCGCTGCAACGAAGGCCCGGCCGTGTCGCGCCAGCGCCTGCACATCGCTTGGACCGAATGGGCCGCGTCGAACAAGGACCAGCCGCCGGCGCGTTCGGAGATCCTGGAGGCGGACATCGTCTACGAGGACGGCCAGCCGCATCTCGCGAACCGCCGGTCTGTGATCGACAACAGCGCACTGCCGTTCCCCTCCACGATCGAGACCCAGAACTTCCGGCCACCAGACGACAGAGAGCTGACGTTCAGCGCCTACAATCCGGCCGGTACCGAGTCGGACGTCTGCATCGTGGATCTGGCGACGAAGAAGGTGACCAATCTCACCGCCTCGCCCGATGTGTACGACGAGCCGGAGGGCATCTTCCCTGACGGCCGCGCCTTGCTCGTGGAGTGTGACCAACAGAACCACCAAGGCCCGGGGCACATCGACATCTGGAAGCTGGCGCTCGACGGTAGCGCTCGATACGAGCGGCTGACGCACTTCAGCGACTACCCTGGGTACAAGGCGTCCAACCCGGTGGTGAGCAACGACGGCCGCTTCTTCGCGTTTCAGATGGGTCACGCGGGCGAGGCCGCAGGTGTGGGCCGCGGCCTGTTCCTGTACTCCTTCGCCAAGTAGGGCATAGAGACGCCCACGTGCCGGTCGAGGCGACGCACGGGGTTAGGGCGTAGACTACTCGCCGGCAGCACCCGCGATCCTCCGCTGGATGCGCGGGATCCAGATCTCCTGCGCGCTTGGCTCCATGTTTCGCGTGAGGGGCAGCGCTTTTTCGAACACGGCGTGCGCCTCGTCGCGCCTGCCCAGCCGCTGCAGTGCCTCGCCATAGGCCATGAGCGCGAGCAGCGACTCTGGGGCGAAGCCGACCGCTGCCTGCGCCTCGGCTAGCGCGGCGTGATGCTGCCCCGCGCGCAGCAGGGGTCGGATCTTCTGCACGCGACTGAGCGCCGCGGCCTCCGGCACCTGGAACGTGCCGTCGAATACCCACACGCCGTGCTCGATCACCGCGCTGGGCGTGAGCTTCTGGAAATCGCGATAGGGATTGAGCGCGTTCGAACCGAGCTCGTAGCCGGTCAGATCCGAGACACTCATCAAGACTGGGCCTTCGATCACTGGCGGCACATCGGTCGCAAGATCGAAGAATCCCGTGTCCGCCGTGGGCAGTGGCCGACACGGGATGCCGTAGTCGCTGGCTCGGATGGCCGGCTCGACAAAGTAGGCGAACCAACACTCCTTGATGCCACGCTGATCCACGTAGCGCTTCGTCGCCTTCAGCTGCTGACCCCAGTCTGTGCTCGAGTCGGTCAGGTACTTGTGCGTCTGGGAGGGTCCGCCCCACAGCTCGTTGGAGTACGCCATGTACGAGGTGGGGAAGGCGCGGATGGAAGACGCGACGTGGAGCAATAGCAGGACCGCGACCAACCAGGTCCAACGCCGATCAGAGCGGATGAGCGCCCGGGCACCGCCGGCCACGAGGACGCAGCCGAAGACGAACACCAGCAGGATGTGACGCACGCCGATATTGAGCTGGGAAGTCATCGATACCAGCATGTAGAGGCCCGGTGGGAGGACGAGGAAGAGGACCTCGCGAGAGAAGCGCATCCTGCGAGCCCCGAGCGCGAATGCCGTCAGTAGCAGCAGGCCCAGCATTCCCAGGGTCGCCTTGATCAGGAATGAGACAGGGAAGTAGAACCAGACGCCGTGGGCGTAGACCTTTCCGAAGACGTAGCTCGGCCAGACGTTGGCCACCGCGCGCACGTCGGCCAGGCCGTAAAGATACGACTCCGGCAAGAGGTGCCAGCCTGCCAGTGCCGCGACGGCCTTGGCCTCGTGCGGCGCGAGGCCGCGCAAGGTCTCGACCATCGGCGGATTGAGCTGCCACCCGTCGGGCCGCGCCTGATAGCGGAAGCCGTAGCAGGTCCAGAGCAGGCCGGCGGCGATGAGCACGATCGCAAGGGCCGCGAGGACGAACCCGAGGGTCTGCCGGGTACGCCCCTGCGCGTGAGCCGCGCGGGGGCGGGCAATTTCTGTGATGGCGAGCAGCCCCATCATCGGTGCCAGCAGAACGGCGGAGTGCTTGGTGATGGCAAAGAGGCCGGCCGCAAGACCCACAAGCACCAAACGGCCGAGCGAAGGCGCCTTCACATATCGATAGAAGGCGTAGATGCTGGCCAGCAGAAAGCAGGCCGCCCCTGTGTCGGTGGTGACCATCGCGCCATGGGCGAGCAGATTGGGCTCAAAGGCCACGAGGGCCAGTGCCAGAAGCCCGGCGCCGGTCCCGAACATCTCTCGGGCAGTGAGAAACACGACGAGTCCCAACAACACGCAGAAGAGGGCCGCCCCCATGCGCGCACGGAAGATGATGCGCTCGAAGTCGTTCGCGAAGATCAGATCGCGGCCGCTGAGATAGGCCTCTGTCTTGAAGTAGCGGTTCTGAAGCGCTGGCTCGCGCAGGTTCATGACGAGCAGCGGCAGCGCAGCCACCATCTTCACCAGTGGCGGATGCTCGGGATTGAGCCCATGGTCCTTGTGCTTGAGGGCCATGTACCCGGCAAAGATGTGGTCGCCTTCGTCCCAGCTCAGTGACTCTTGTCGGACCGAGTAGGCCAACTGACCGAGCAGGATCGCGAGCAGCAGGACCACGCCGCCCCAGGTCCAGAGCCGGCGCCGGCTTGCCCGGCTCGCATCCCCTCGATCTGAGTTCACGCCTGGGTCGGCAGTGGACAGTTGGCTCATCGGGTCTCCTCCACGCGCGCGGCGGGCATGAGGATAGCCGACGTGGGGCTTGGTGCATAGGGCGTGCGCATAGAGGCGCGATGGGCGCCGTATGGTAAGGTGGAAACGGGCGCCTTCGCGTCGCGGCAGAGAGAGCAGGCAATGAGAATCCACACACTCACGACGGTCGGCGCGCTACTCGTGAGCCTGAGCCTGGGCGTGAAGGCGGGCGCGCAGCAACCGCCGCAGAGGCGCTCGGATGCCTTGGGCGCACTCAGCGAGTCGTTCGAGCAGATCGCGGAGCGCATCGCGCCTTCGGTGGTGCAGGTCTTTGTCAGCGGCTATGGCCTGGGAGGGGGACAGCCGAACGTGCTGAGCAAGCAGTCAGGCTCTGCCTCCGGCATCATCATCGATCCAGAGGGCTACGTCGTGACCAACGCCCACGTCGTGCTGCACGCGCGGCATGTGCGCGTTCAACTGGCGGACAGAGTCGAGCGCGCTCACGCGCAGCACCCTGGTCGCGCGATCGCGGGCGCCCGGCTCGATGCCGAGGTGCTCGGCGTCGACACTGCCACGGACCTGGCGCTGATCAAGGTTCCGCGCTCCGGCTTGCCGGCCCTGGCGTTGGCCGATTCGGACAAGCTCAGGCAGGGCCAGCTCGTCCTGGCCTTTGGCTCGCCGCTGGGCCTCGGCAACACCGTGACGATGGGCATCGTCAGCGCTGTGGCGCGCCAGCTCGACGTGGACGACCCGATGGAGTACGTGCAGACCGACGCGCCGATCAATCCGGGCAACAGCGGCGGTCCGCTGGTCGATGCGGATGGCCGTGTGGTGGGCATCAACACGATGATCGTGTCGCAGTCCGGCGGTAGCGAAGGCGTCGGTCTGGCCATTCCGAGCAACACGGTGCGAGACATCGTCGGTCAGTTGCGCGCCCACGGACGCGTGACGCGCGGCGTCATTCGTGTGCAGGTGCAAACGGTCACTCCGGTCATGGCCGCCGGGCTGGGTCTCGCTCAGGTCCGCGGCGTGATCATCGCGGATATGGACGACGACGGTCCGGCAGCCAAGGCCGGCCTCAAGATCGGCGACGTGGTTCTTTCGACGGACGACAAACCTGTCGAAAGCCTGCGTCAATTCGGCATGAACCTATATCGCCACGCCATCGACGCGAAGGTCTCGCTCGAGGTCATGCGCGGCAGTGAGAAGTTCACGCTCCAGGTGCCGATCGTCGACCGTCCCGACGACCCCAGCCGATTTCTCGAGATGGCCGACCCGCAGAAGAATCTCGTGGAGCGGCTCGACATCCTGGGCATTGACGTCGACGAGCGCCTGGCGTCGGTCTTGAGTCGCCTGCGCAAGAAGAGCGGCGTGCTGGTGGCCGCCATGTCGCAGAATGCGTCACCGCCGGGAGACCGATTTCTGCCTGGCGACGTGATCCACGCTGTTGGCCGGACGACCGTCACCTCCCTCACCGACCTGCGGACCGCGGTCTCCGGTCTGAAGGACGGGGATCCTGTCGTGGTTCAAGTCGAGCGCGGGGGCGAGTTCCAGTTCGTGGCCTTCGAGATCGACTAGCAGTCAGCATTTCCTGGCGCTCTCGAAGCCGACTCGGCGTTGGGCAAAAGCTAGGCTGCGGCGCTGACTATCCCGATGAGCGAGGCGCCGAGGGCAGGTAGGCGGCGACCGCTACTTCGCCTGCCGACGCCGGGACGCGGGTCTCCTCGGCAGCGGGCGTGGCCCGTGCGATCCCCGCCGCGGCGTACACAGCGGGTTCGTCGAGCGTCTCGTTGACCAGGAGCTGCTCGGCGATAGCGTCGAGCTTGCTCCGGTTCTCCTTCAGCAGCCGTCTCGCCTCGGTCAGGCACTCGTCGGAGATGCGGCGCACCTCTTCATCGACAAGGTCGAGCATGGCACTCGTCCCCCCCGACATGCGCGGATCACCCTCCGCGGGCAGGACAGAGACCGCGCCGATCTTCTCCGACATGCCCCAGCGGCCGACCATGGAACGGGCGATGCGAGTGACCGACTCTAGGTCGCTCTCCGCGCCAGTGGTCACGACGTCGAACACCTCCCGCTCCGCGGCCATGCCCCCCAGCGCGCCGATGATGCGGCCTCGCAGGTACTTCGCGTCGTATCCGTAACGGTCTCGCTCTGGCGTGGACAGTGTCACGCCCAGCGCACGGCCGCGCGGGATGATCGACACCTTGCGCACCGGGTCAGCGCCCGGCTGCAGCATGCCGAGCAGCGCATGGCCCGCCTCGTGGTAAGCCGTGCGGCGCCGCTCCTCTTCGGGGATCACTACGTTGCGGGCAGCGCCGAGCTGAACCTTCTCCAGCGCGTCGGTCAGGTCGTTTTGGGAAACGACGTCCTTGCCGCGGCGCGCCGCGAGCAGGGCCGCTTCGTTGACGAGGTTCGCAAGATCGGCACCGGTCATGCCGGGTGTGGACGAGGCCAGCGCGTCGAGGTTCACGTCGTCGGCTAGAGGGACCCTGCGGGTGTGGACGCGCAGGATGGCGACGCGACCCTTGTGATCAGGTGAGTGGACCATGATCGTCCGGTCGAACCGGCCGGGCCGGAGCAGGGCAGAGTCGAGCACGTCGGGCCTGTTGGTGGCGGCGAGCACCACGACGCCCTCGTGGCCGGAGAAGCCGTCCATTTCGGTCAGGATCTGATTCAAGGTCTGCTCGCGCTCGTCGTGGCCGCCAAAGGCGCGCGCTCCCGCGCGGGAGCGCCCGATCGTGTCGATCTCGTCAATGAAGATGATGGCAGGGGCCACCTTGCGCGCCTCGCCGAACAGCTCACGCACCCGGCTGGCGCCGACGCCCACGATCATCTCGATGAACTCCGAGGCGCTGGCGCTGAAGAAGGGGACCTTGGCCTCGCCAGCGGTGGCTCGCGCCAGCAGGGTCTTGCCGGTGCCCGGCGCTCCTGACAAGAGCACGCCCTTGGGCGCGCGGGCACCCACGCGACGGTACTTGTCAGGGTCCTTCAGGAAGTCGACGACCTCGCTGATCTCCGCCTTGACCTCGTCGATCCCAGCGACGTCTTCGAACGTGACGCGCACGGTCTCCGGATCGACGGGCTTGCGGCTGGCGCCTCCGAAGAGGCCGCCGAGCCCGCCGCTCATCGCCTTTTGCTGACGCTTGACCAGAAGAATGTAGAACCCGAAGATCAGTAGCAGCGGCGCCATCGACATCAACAGGTTGGTCAGGAAGCCGCGCTCCTGAACGAGAGGTCTCGCCCGCACGGTCGCCTGGCTCTTCGACAGCTGCGACAACAGATCGTCGGCAGCGAAAGTCGGCCGCTCCGTGGTGAAGTGCTCGTAGGTGGTGTCCTTCTTGCCGGGGAGAGGCGCGGCATTCTTCAGCGCTCCCTGGATCGTGTTGCCGCGGGCAAACAGTTCCTTGACGTTCTGGCTCGCGACCTGGCCCTTGAACTCGGTGTAGGTCACGGCCGGAGGGCCGGCGAACCGATCCTGGAGCGTCGCGACGCCAAACAACAGCGCGTACCCCACCAGCCACGGCATCCACCCGCGCCAGGGGAAACGCCGCTTCACCGGCTGCCCCTTTGGGAGCCCTTCCGTGCGCCAGGGTGGCTGTGCCTGTCCGGGCGGCGTGCCCGCGCGCGGCGGTCCGGTTTGCGGCTGCGTTTGCTTGTCAGTCACGTTACTCCTCCCAGACGACGAGAGAACGGGGGACCTTGTTCTATCCGCACAACGACTGAATCACATCGAGCGCGCGAAGGGAATGGCGGTTCTTATTCGATACCCTTGGACAGAATACTCAGAATCGCCTCGACATGCGAACGGCAGCCGTTTGCACCCCACATATGACAAGATCGCGAAGGAGGGCCGGAGCATGAAGACGCGTGCGACAGTGCTTTTGGGTGTGCTCGCGATGGCTGGCTGCGCGACGAGCACGACCAAGCGCCTGGGTCTGGCTGAGCTCAGGACTGTGCAGCACGTCGACCTCGCGCGGTACGTCGGTACCTGGTACGACATCGCGAGCTTCCCGCAGCGCTTCCAGCGCGGGTGCGCCGGCACGAGCGCCACGTACACGATTCGGAGCGACGGAGGGGTTGACGTTCTCAACCGCTGTCGCGACGGCTCTCTCATCGGCAAGGAGCGCTTGGCCCGAGGCCGCGCTCGAGTCGTGGATCGGTCGACGAACGCCAAGCTCAAGGTGAGCTTCTTCCGGCCATTCTGGGGGGACTACTGGATCATCGATCTCGGCCCCGACTATGAGTACGCGGTTGTCGGTCACCCGGGCCGCGACTACCTTTGGATCCTCAGCCGCACGCCGACGATCGCCCCCGCGGTGTACGACGGGATCCTTGAACGGCTCCGGGAGCAAGGCTATGAAGTCGAGCGGCTGAACCGCACACTGCAGCCGTCCGGCAACCAGTAGCCGCGACTCAATGCGCCTGTGGTCGGTTCATCCCCGCTACCTGGATGCGCGCGGGCTTGTCGCTCTCTGGCGCGAAGGTCTGCTGGCGCGAGCCGTGCTTCGCGGCCAGACACGCGGCTATCGCCACCATCCTCAGCTCACGCGCTTCCGGGCTCGTCGAGACCCTGTGGCTGCTTTGGACTGCTATCTCTCGCGAGTTCTCGACGAGGCGCGGCTGCGCGGGTATCGGTTGGACGCCTCGAAGATCCGCTACCGTCGCTGCCGGCACGCGCGCGCACATGTGATGGCTGGACAGCTGGCCCACGAGTGGAAGCATCTGCTTGCCAAGCTGGCTGCGCGCGACCCGTCACGCTGGAAGACGGCGCGACGCGGTCGCGTTCAGCCACACGCCTGTTTCCGCATGGTGCCCGGTTCGATCGCGGACTGGGAGCGAGCCTAGGAGCTTTTCGGCTCGCCCATCAGCTCGCCGCGCGCGTTGTGGTAGCAGCGGCAGTTGCTGCGGAGCTGCTCAAAGAGCTTGGCGCGGGCGCGGTGCAGCCGGATCTTCACGGTACCCAGTGAGAGCGAGAGACGACGCGCGATCTCGTCGTTCGTGAGGTCCTCGAGCTCGCTGAGGGCGTAGACCACGTAGTAGTCGCGAGGGAGCTGCTTCACGTAGTCCAGGTAGCACGCGATCATCTCGTTACGGGAGGTGGCCTCCTCAGGCGTGCGTGACGCCGTGTCAGGGAGGCGAGCGAGCAGGGAGTTCTCCTCCTCATCCGCAGTCCCCTGCACGGACGCGCTAGCGTGCCCATCGGGCGAGGCAGAGCGCTTTCTCGCGGCGTCGCGGACCGTGTTGAGCGTGATGGCGTAGATCCAGGACGTGAGCTTGGAGCGATCATCGAGAGTCCCCAAGGACCGACCGACCTTGATGAACACGTCCTGCGCGATGTCGTCAGCCTCGGCACGGCCCAGCAGCTTCGCGGCATACGCCAGTACCTTGCCGTGGTAGGTCTCGTAGATCTGCGAGAGCTCGGCTGTCGGCCCGTCGCTCACGTGGGACGCCTCCGCATACGCCTCCATTCTCACACCGACCGCGGGTCTGGGGCCACCGCTGGCCTTGCTGGCGCGCAGCACCCGGCTCCTTCGGCGAACGGCCTTGCCGCGCGCAGGACGTTTCTGCCGGCAGCGAGCGGCCTGTCCATACGCGCCGCTACCTCCGCGCCAACGGCTTGCACGAAGCAGTCGGTCGAGCGGAGCCGGGCCACGATGCCCAGCGTGCGCTTGATCAGCGCCCCGGCAGTGCCGTTGGCGAGCGCTCGTCTCACCATGTTCTCGGCGCAGCTCTCGCACCCGCCTGCGATCACCACGGCGATCAGGACCAAGTCCTCGAGCCGAACCGTCGGCGACTGATGTGCCGCCTCAGTCTGATCGATGCACTCTGTGGACGTCATCCATTCGACCCTTTCTGCACGGTCGCTCTGTGCGTGTGGCGACCGGCGTTACGCCCCTGTCACTAAGACGAGCCGGGCGGCCCCGGAGATACAGCAGGGAGGTGGCGCGTATCCTTTGCCGCACCGCAGACGTCTCTCCAGTGTGAAGACGGAATGCAGTTGTCGCGGAATCTTGAGAAACGAGGGAGCGTGTCATGAAGGCGAACATCGGCAAGGCGGAACGAATCGTGCGAATCGTGGTCGGGATGGCGGTCCTGTCTCTGGCCTTTGTCGGGCCGCGTGCCCAGTGGGCGTATCTGGGGATCTTCCCGATCCTCTCCGGCCTGATCGGCTGGTGCCCGCCCTACGCTCTGCTCGGCATCTCTACGGTCAGGGCTGCGAAGTAGGGGTGGCACGGTCGGCTGACGCAGCGCCGGGCGATCTCTATGCCTTGCGCAGCCTGTTCGCGATCACGCGGCAGAGGCCGCAGCCCCTGATCTATTTGGACCACGGCGCGAGCACGCACCCGCCCGGGCCTGTCCTTTCGGCCTACTGCGAGTTTCTCGAGACTTCGTACTCGAACGTTCACCGGGGCAGGTACCGTCTTTCGCGGATCGCCAGCGAGCGCTTCGAAAGCGTGCGGGAGGATGTTCGCCGCTTCATCTCAGCGACCGGCGACGAGAGCACGGTCATCCTCCTCGGCAACACGAGCCAGGCCCTGGACCTCGCTGCGCACGTGATGGCGGACATCCCGGGCGCCACTCTGGTATCGCCGATGGAGCACCACTCGAACGACCTGCCTCATCGCAAGCGGGGCGCGGTCGTGCGCTTCGGGCTGCTTCCCGACGGCACGCTCGACTACGAGGATCTGGAGCGGAAACTCGTCGAACACAAGATCAAGCTCGTGGCTGTGACCGGGGCCTCGAACGTGACAGGGTATCTGCCTGACATCCATCGCATCGCGCGTGTCGCCCATGCCCACGGCGCTCTGATCTTGGTCGACGCAGCGCAGCTCCTCGCGCACGCTCCAATCGACGTGCGGCCCGACGACGATCCAGCGCACATCGACTTCCTGGCCGCTGCCGGACACAAGACCTACGCACCGTTCGGTTGCTCATTTCTCCATGCACCGCGCGACCTGTGCGACCGCGCCTCGCCCTATGTGCCGGCGGGCGGGACGGTGGTGTGGGTCACGGCAGATGACGTGCGCCACCTGATGTCGCCTGAGCGGCACGAAGGCGGCACGCCGAACATCGCCGGCGCGATCGGCTTTGGAGCTGCGCTTCGCTTTCTCGATCAGGCCGGCATGGACAACGTTCGGCGGCACGAGCGTGCCCTCACTGAGCGGGCGCTCGGCGGGCTCTCAAGCATCGGGGGAGTGAACGTCCTGGGCCATCCTGATCCGTCCCGCCGCAGCGCCGTCATTTCCTTCACCGTGGAAGGCGCGTCGCACGAGCAGGTGGCGACTCTCCTGGACCGCGAGGCTGGCATTGCGGTCCGCAACGGCTGCTTTTGCGCCCAGCCGTACGTGCAGCAGCTGCTCAGGCTCGAGGACACGTCCGAGCTGCGGCGCAGGCGTGAGGCCGGGCAAGAGCAGGGCCTACCGGGTGCGGTGCGGGCCACCTTCGGGATCTACAACACCGCGGATGAAGTGGATGCGTTGGTGAATGCGGTCCGCCGCATCCGCGATCGGTCTGGGTCCACGCACCGCTGACGCATTTGCCGATTCTGCCTGGCGCGCGAGCGCGAACGGACTCAGCCTGCGGCTAGGCAACGTCGCGCGGCGACCGTGTCAGTCCCCCAGTGTCTCCCTGATCTTTCCGGCCAGTGCCGCGATTGTGAAGGGCTTCTGGATAAAGGGCACGCGTGCCTCGACAATCCCGCGGTGTGCCACGACGTCGGCCGTATAACCTGACATAAAGATCGTGCGCAGGCCAGGCCTGATCCGTTCCAGGCGTTGCTGCAGATCCCTCCCATTCATCGTCGGCATCACCACGTCAGTCAGGAGCACGTGGATCTCTTTCGTGTGAGTCTCGCAGAGGAGTATGGCCTCGCCCGGCGAGTTGGCGGCGAGCACCTCATACCCGAACTCCCGCAAGGACTCCCGCACGATCTCGAGAAGCGCCGGCTCGTCCTCAACGAGTAGAACCGTCTCGGTCCCGCGCAGAGTTGTCGGTCCCTTCTTAGGCTCGGGCTGCACGGCGGCTCCGACGAAACGCGGTAGATAGACCTTGAACGTCGTGCCGTGGCCCGGCTCGCTGTAGACGCCTACGAAGCCGCCGCTCTGCTTCGCGATGCCGTACACGGTCGCGAGCCCGAGGCCGGTGCCTTTGCCCTCGGCCTTCGTCGTGAAGAAGGGATCGAAGATCTGTTCCATCGTGGCCTTGTCCATCCCGACGCCCGTGTCGCTGACAGTCAGGAGCAGGTAGTCACCGGGCGCGACACCCGCATGCAGGCGACACTGCTCCTCGCCCAAGACGACGTTCGCGGTCTCAACCGCGATCGTTCCCGTGTTCGCGATGGCATCGCGCGCGTTGGTGACGAGGTTGATGAGGATCTGGTCCACCTGAGAGGGATCGATGTTGACGTTCCAGAGACCCTCGCTCGGCACGATCCGGAGCTCGATGTCTTCCCCGATCAAGCGTGGCAGCATCTTCGCCAGTGAGGCGATCGCGACGTTGAGGTCGAGCACTTGAGGCGTAACGATCTGCCGCCGCGCAAAGGTCAGGAGCTGCCGTGTGAGGGCGGCCGATTTGTCCACTGCGCTGACGATCTGGTCCATGGAGTGACGCAGTGGATCGAACGGGCTGAGCTGCCGCAGGCTCAACTCGGCGAAGCCGAGA
>Ga0302323_100001533_pt1 | contig 18831 bp, 12 predicted proteins | sample Fen_T0_3_FD_201950 | JGI IMG/M metagenome (GOLD analysis project Ga0302323, IMG submission 201950) | Peat permafrost microbial communities from Stordalen Mire near Abisko, Sweden - Fen_T0_3 | ecosystem: Environmental > Terrestrial > Soil > Wetlands > Permafrost | place: Sweden: Abisko... | reverse complement strand
CAATCGCACTGGCCCGACGAACGTGCCGTTGCTGCTGCCCTCGTCGACCACGACGTAGTCGGTCCCGCGCTGCCGAATCGAGGCGTGGCGGTGGCTCACGCTGGGGTCCGGCAAGCGGATTTCGCAACCGTCACCCCGTCCGATCACGATCCGCGGAGCGTCGAAGGTGATGGTTGCCTGAGACTTGAGGTCGCCGGAGCGGACCACGACCGTCAGGGCCATGAGCGGCGCATGATGGACAGCGGAGGGGCTCGTGTCCACCTCTTGGCCGAAAATTGAGTAGTACTACGCCGCGTCCCCAAATTCAGATCCCCTCGTGCGCGTGCCCGTACCCGTGGCCGTGCCCGCTCTCTCTTCAGCATCTTCTTGGTTGATGGTCACGAGCAACCCCGCGTCGCCACTCAGCCTTCGGCGTCCAAGTCCGACGCGCTTCGTGATCCCCGACGGGGGAGAACCCAGCGTCAAGTGGGTTGCGTGGCTGGATTGCAACCCACCGGGTGTCACGAAGCGCGTCGATCGCCGCCATTCTCACGTCAGAGAGTCGGGCTCGGCTGCCAGATTCGGGCACGGGTACGGGCACGGGCACGTTTACGGCTGAATTTTGTGGGCGATCACCTGTCCCGCGCTGCACCTCGGCGTACGAAATTTGGCCATTTGTCCGCCGGCGTCCTACTCGGGATGGGACGCGGGACCTTGGCCACCCCTGGCTGAGACCCGCTGGAGGCAGCCATGACCGAAATTCAAGAACGTCGCGCCGAGGGCGCAGGTCGCGTGCGGGTCGAGACCCTGGTCGAAGTTTGCGGAAACGAGCCGGGAATCCCGGCTTTCGAGGCCGAAGCGGTCGACGTCAGCGCGCGCGGCATGCATTTGCGCACCGCCTACCTGCCCGACAACGGGGCCCCCCTGGTGTGCCGCTTCGAAGAGGGTGGACGCGAAATCGTGGTCGAAGGCCGCGTGGCCTGGCGCCGCGAAGGCAGCCGCGGCGGGGAGTTCGGAGTCGAATTTACTGCCCTCGACAGCGGTAGCGTGGGCGCCCTGCGCGAACTGTGCGACGGCGCGGGCGAACAAGAAGCGGCTCCGGAAGCGCGCCACGACGGAAAATCCGAAGTGGGCTCGCGGGTTCGCTTGCACATCGACGGCCTCGGTTCACCGATGAAGGCGCGCGTGCGCGAGAGCGGCTCACGAAACGTGCAGGTTGGCTCGAACCTCGAGTTTCTCAAGGTGGGCCGCAAGCTCGAAGTCGAAGATCTGGAAGCGGGAGGACGCCGTCAAGCTCAGATCGACGGGGTCAGCGTCGCCATCGATCCGCTCACGCGCGTACCGCAATTGGTCGTGCAACTGCGCTTCGCCGGCGCTGAAGATACCACACCCGAACCGAGCGTGACCGCGCTTCACTTCGGCGAAAAAGAGGTCAAGGGCTTCAAGATCCCGGGAAGTGCGGTGACCACCGACGGCGCCACACCAGCGCGCGACAACGACGGCCGGGAAGACGACTCGGACGAGGAGGACGACGAAGACGCCGCCGCGCTGCGCGGAAAAATTGGCGAAGCCGCCGCCAACGCCGGCGAAGCGGTGCAGACCGCTGGCGCGGCTGTCGCTCGCTTTTCGGCGCGCGCTGCCCAAGGCATGGGCGGCCTATTCAAAGGCGCCGGCCTCAAAGTGCTCGAGTTCACGAAGCGCGCGGAGCCCGCGCCACAACGGCGCACCACGGCGCCCGCGCCCAACGGCAACAAGGGCGTGGAAGGCCAGCGCTTGCGCCCGCAATCCTCCGCCAACGTCAGCAGCGACGAAGCCGCGCCCAGCGTAAGCAAGCAACTGCCGCGCAGGAAGCTGATGCTCGGAGCGGGCGGCGTCGTGCTCTTGGCATCGATGACCGCCCTCGCCACGCACTACGCGACGCCGGTCGCAGCGCCGCCTGGCGCACTCGCTGGACAGTCGCCCGCGATCACCACCTTGGCCCCGCCGTCGACCGGCGCGCCGCTCTCGACTACCCCGACTAACCTGGGCCCGGTCACTGGCGGAGTCGCCAGCGCCAACGTGCCGTTGTTCGGCCCCACGCCCATGGCGACGATGGAACCCGCGCCGCTCGCGCCTCCGCCCGGATCCCCCGAAGCGGTCGAAGCTCAGGAAAAGGCCGACGCCAAGAGTAACCTCTCGAGCGCGCCTATCTCGGCTGCCGCCGCCGACGAAGGCTTCTCAGACGAAAGCTCGGACGACGACAAGACGAGCAAAGACGACAAGAGCAAGAGCGAAAAATCGAGCAAGACCGACACCAAGCCTTGGGGACACGGCAAGCTGCACTCGCCCACCATCTATCGTCTGCGCCTGGATGCACCCGGCGGTAAACTGCAAGGCGCGCTGCTGCCGACGGGCTTCACGGTCCTGGTGCCCGGCCACAAAGTGATGGAACAAGGCGCAAGCATCGCTAAGCGCGACAACCGTATCTCCAGCGTGCATACCAGCAACCGCACCGAGGGCGCCGAAGTCGCCTTTCGCTTCCGCGACAGTATCCCTGCCTACCGCGTCCGCCTCCGCCGCGACTACATGGAAGTCCTGATCGGCGAGGGCGAGAGCAAAGAGTCGAAAGACGCCAAGGAGTCGAAGGGCAAGAGCTCGAAGAGCGACAAAGGTGACAAGAGCGACGGCAAGCTCGCGGCGCACGGCAAGTCGCACAAGGGCTGAGCCAGAGCGGGCCGCGCGACGAACGGGTCGGTGTCCGCGGACGCCGACCCTTTTTTGCGTTCAGCTCGTCCAGCACGAGGTCATTCTGCAGCCCGGCTCGCGGCGGACCGAGCGTTTCAATCGCTCTGCAATTGTCCTGCGAGCAAGGCCAATAGTTCGTTTTGAATTTGGCTTTCGCGTTCCGAAAAGGCGCGAAAAGAGCGCACTCCATACACGCCGCAATCGGGGTCGTGCTGGATCTGTTCGGCGCAGCCCAGCTGCTCGCGTTCTCCGTCGTTGAGCATGAAAGGGAGCATCTGCCCGACCCCGAGTCCTGCCAAGACGAGTGCCTTCACGGCGCTCAAGTTTTGCGTGACCGCGAACGCATCGGCATCTGCGTGAATCAGAGAAGGCTGACCGGCCAGCGCTTCGATCTCGACCACCGGCAAGCGTCGCAATTCGAGCTCGCTGGTGAGCGTCGCCCACTACTGCTGAGCACCGAAGGGGATTCACTGCTGGTGACCAATCGTTCCACTCATGGCATCGCTCGCGCGCTGTTGGTCTATTCGCATCCGGGCGGCGTCGGGGTCACGGTCCTCGAAGCGCTGGAACCGGGCGAACACAGGGTCACCGTTCTCGGACCGAAGGAACACCCACCGGAAACCCTGCTCGAACTCGCGCGTCAGCAACTGACTGACTTCTTTGGGGCGAGCGTGGGCCCCGAGCTCGCGCCGGCGATGGCTGCCGCCAAGTCGCTGCCATTTTTGGAGACGCCGGGCCTGCGTTTGATCGCACTGCTGGACGAAGATCAGGGGGCGGCTGCGGTGTCGTTCCCGGCATCCGTGTCCGGGCAACAACGGGTGGTGCTCTCTCATTCGGAGATCCTGAAGCCCGAGGAGGAGGCGCGCGTGCTCAGCGCGCTGATCGATCCCGGCGTTGGTGTCGAACAAGCCCTCGCATCGTTCGGACGCTTCACCCAAGCAAAGCTCGAATTTGCCGAGCAAAGCCCAGATCTCGGCGCGAGCTCAAGGGCCGCCGCACTGCTGACCGAACTGCGCAGCCGATGAGCCCCGAGCGAGCCCTGCTCATCACGAAAATGCATCTCTGACGATGACTTAACTCGATTGGACGTTGCCGCTGCGCCCCGCTATCTAAGAGGCATGGCTTTCATCGCGCGGGCGGGCTGGTTGGTCGGCGTGATCTTACTGGGGCTCGAAGCCCTGGGCTGCGGCGCGGTCGCCGAGTCTGCCACCGATGGTAACAATGGCCTCCCCACGTCGACCGATCGGTTTGCATTCGCCAAGAGCGGCGATCGGGTACAGGCGTTGGGCTACGTCAGTCAAGGCGCTACGCAATTTCGCACGCTTCATGATCAACAGCTCGACTTCGATTGCGAGTTCGCGAGTGCAAAGATCTGCGCCGATCTTCGCTGCTTCCCCAAACGGACGGCCCAACTCATTTTCCTCGATGCGGATTGCTCTGAACTGGCCGGTTGGATCGACTTCCGGCCAGCGCACGTGGGGGATTGGGTGACCAGCGGGCGTGCGAGCAGCGACTGCCCGGGGCAAGGAGTCCAACGAGAAGTTTTCGAGATTGGCGAAGAAGTCTCGCCGGAGGCGAGCATCGGGACCGGACCACCCGTCTACGAGTGGCGAGACACGAGATGCGTGGCTGCTTCCCCGCCGGCCAAGTCACTGCCAGCTGTCTATCGCTTGATCGCCCACGCCAATAGCGAGCTCGTGGCCGCCAAGACGGCGAGCTTCGACGCGGGAGGGGGGCTCCGTCTGTCGCGAGTGCTCGGCGAGGACGGCTCGGAATTGACGGTCGCAGTCACGAACGCAGCCGGCCAAGTTTGCTGGGTTGGGTCGGATGGTGAATGCGTGCCCCTGGGCGAGGATGCGACCGGTGCGTTCCCGACCACGCAGCGGATTCGGCAGGGTTCGGGCGCTGCCCACATCGATCTATTCACCTCGTCGCCCGGCGCGGGCCGCGTAGGCGTGCCAGTCGACCACTTTCCGGAAGTCTTGGATTTCGTAGATGACGCGGGGTACAGGTGCGAAGTCGTGTCTGCAGTGGACGGCACGCTTCGCTGTCTACCACTCTACTCCACCGTCCCCGCCGGTAGCGGAGGCAGCGCGTACGAGAGCGGCAACTACTCGGATCCCGGGTGCATGCAACGCCTTCACTATGGCTATCCGACAGGCGTGGATCCCTCGTTTTTGCGCGTCGCTCTGTACACGGACAGCAGGCAGCTCACGGCTGTATCTACCCTGAAGGTCTACGCTGGACCGGTTTTCGCCTTCGACAACCAAGTGTGCGTCTCCGCCGTGTCCAACCGGGAATTGCTCACGCTCGATCATCGAATCGACGCCTCTGCCCTGCCTGAGGTCTTCGAAACAGCGCTCTGAGGAGCAGCAAGCTTAGAGCCGCGCGTGGCTAAGTCGATCGATCTCGCGCCCGCGGCATCGCGGCTCTCGAGATTCGTCACATCGTGGCTTGCGAAATCGGCAACGAACCCCGGTTGCGCTCCAGAGACGCCGCGCGACGATGAAAACCATACTGTGTGAACACGTGTGAACACAGTGTAATTTCTGCGCGACCAGGTGTTCATCGTCGGACAAGCCTCGAGCCAGCCAAAGTCCACACAGAACGATGTGACTAATCTTGAGTCCCGGCTGGCGTCGTTGCTCCTCAGTTACATCCCCCGCAGTATGCGCCTTCGTCGCGCCTCGCCGTCCGGGCGCCTCGACCGCGATCTTCGACCGGCTTAGCCAGGCGCGGGCGCTTAGCCATGGGTTGCGCTAAAGCGGGGCGAGAGCTCAACTAGGCTATCCCATGCTTCGCTTTGCGCCGCTCAACCTCTCCGTGTGCCTCTTGCTCTGCACCCTGGCCTGCGGCGCGACTCATGACGCGCCTGCTGTTGCCGGCGCAGGTGGTGCGCCTTCGGAGGCGAACGCTGATGCGGCGGGCAGCGGTTCGACACTGTCCGCTGGAGCCACCGGTCAGACGGAGAGCTTCGCCGGAAGCGGTGGCGTAGGGCCCGCCCAGGCCGGCACCGCGAGCGGGCTTGGCGGTACGGCAGCGGCCGGCGCACCTGGAGTAGCAAGTGGCGGTGCCGGCGTTTCGCTACTGGTTTTCTCGCGCACTGCCGCCTACCGCCACGACTCCATTCCGGCTGGCGTTCAAGCGCTGACCAAGCTCGCGGCGGACCGCGGCTGGCAGCTGGCCGCGACCGAGGACGCGAGCAGATTCAGCGACATGGGCCTGGCCGCTTACAACGCAGTGATCTTCTTGAGTACGACGGGCGACGTGCTCGACGACCCGCAGCAGGCCGCGTTCGAACGCTTCATTCGCGCGGGCAAAGGCTTCATCGGCATTCATTCAGCGACCGACACGGAGTATGACTGGGCCTGGTACGGTGCCCTCGTCGGCGCCTATTTCCGCGAGCACCCGGCGGTGCAAGCGGCGGACGTCGTCGTCGAGGACCCGCTGAACCCCGCCAGCGCAGGGCTTCCGAATCCGTGGCGACGCAGCGATGAGTGGTACGCGTTCCAGCGCAATCCGCGCCCGGACGTGCATGTCCTACTCTCGCTCGACGAGAGTAGCTACGCCGCTGGCAGCGCCAACATGAATGGCGATCACCCCATCGCCTGGTGCCACGAGTACGACGGCGGCCGCGCGTTCTACACCGCCCTCGGCCACACCAGCGAAAGCTTCGCCGATCCGTTGTTCATCGCCCAACTCGCCGGCGCGGTCACTTGGGTGCTGACACGGTGAGGATTCGGGGCACGCTGCCAGCGCTGGAAGCAAGCATGCTGCGCAGACAATCGACCGCTCCGCCGACTGGGCGCGCGCCGCCGAAAAATGCACTCCAAGGCATAGCGGAACGCGGCATTTTTGCGCACTTCCCGGAAGATCTAGCGGCGCGCAGCGATTTCGGTGACGGTTAGGCCATGCGTATCGAAGGTCAGCGTCGCTCCGAGAAGTTCGAAGATCGCGGGCAGTCAAGCGGTGGTGGCAGCGGGGCTGGCGGTCAGGGACTGATGCAGATAGTGCGTCTGCTCGGCGTGAAGGGTACCTTGATCGCGGCTGTCGTTCTCGGCGGCGTGTATTTGCTCGCTCCCGCGGGCCTCAAGCAGTCTTTGATCCAGGCACTGGTGGGCGGCGGCGCGCAGAGTCAGAGTTCTTCGCCCGGCCCTGGCAAAGGGGCGTGTGCGGTTTCGAAGACGAACGAGCAGGCCTGTGATTTCTCGCGCGTCGTCTTGGCTTCCACCGAAGACGTTTGGACCGAGCGGTTCTCACAAGGCGCGTTACCCAGCTCCAAGATCGGTGAGTACGTGAAGCCGACGCTGGTGGTATTTTCTGACCAGGTCTCGACCGGTGGCTGTGGCAACGCCACATCGGGCACCGGTCCTTTTTACTGCCCGGGGGACAGTAAGCTGTACATCGATCCGACCTTCTATCAGGTCATGGAAAGCAAGCTGAAGGCGCCGGGCGATTTTGCTCAAGCCTACGTGATCGCGCACGAGGTCGGGCATCACGTGCAAAACCTAATTGGTTCGTCGCGGCGACAAATGGCCGGCGAAACGAAGAACCAAACTTCGGTTCGCATCGAGCTACAGGCAGACTGCTTCGCGGGCGTCTGGGGTAAGTCCGCGAAATCGGCGCTGAGCATCACCGAGGAGGACCTGGGCGAGGCGCTGACCGCTGCCCACGCGATCGGCGACGACACGCTCGGGCACGCGGACAAGAGCCAATTCACGCATGGTTCGAGCGAGCAGCGGATGCGCTGGTTCCGGCGCGGCTTCGATGGCGGGGACGCGCGCAACTGCGACACGTTCGCCGAGCAAAGTTACACACGACTCTGAAACGGCGCCCAGCTGCTGAAGCGCACGGCCAGCGGTGAATCAAGGAATTGAGCGCCACCCCGTTCACGCTGCACGGCATTCCCGGTATTCCCGAGCTTGTCGCAACCCGACGAAGCAGCCGCGCCGCTGACGATCCCAGTCGCTACTGGCAGGGCGCGTGGGCCATTTGTTGACAGATTAGTCAATAAATGGCCGAATGCCTGCGTGGCAGGGCGTCCGCGCAGCTTTGACGAAGAACAGGTCCTGGATCAGGCGATGTTCTTATTTTGGCGGAAGGGCTACGAGGGCACCGGGGTTGCGGATCTCGAGCAAGCGACGGGCCTCGGTCGGCAAAGCCTGTACGGAGCGTTTGGGGACAAGCGTTCGCTCTTCCTGCGCATCGTCGAACGTTACTTCGATCGGGTGCTCAAGCCCTACGTGGTGGATGTGTTGGACGCGCCGGGTTCGGGTCGCGCGAACTTGGAGAGCATCTTCAAGCAATGGCAGGCGGCGGCGGATGCGCCTGAGTTTCACGGCTGCTTGGTGGGCAACTCGGTTCCCGAGTTCGGCGCCAAGGACAGCGAGATGTCGGATGTACTGCGTCGCAAGCTGGAGCTAATGGAGGCGGCGTTCGTGCGTGCGTTGCGACGTGCGAAGCAAGCGGGAGAGGTGAACTCGACACTGGACGAACGAGCAACTGCCCGCTCGCTTCTCACTATCGCACAAGGGTTGGCCGTCGTCGCGCGCGTCAACCGCGAGCCGGCGTTCGTGCGCAGCGTGCTGCACACCGCCCGTCGTCTCCTGGACTAGGCCTTCTTTCGTTCAATTATTGACCGATCTGTCAACAATGCAAAGCAAGTGGGAGAAGTCATGAAAACGGCTGAAATCAACGGAGTATCAGGCAAAATTGCGCTCGTCACGGGCGGCACCACGGGCATCGGCCGCGCGACGGCCGAGCTGCTGTATCAGAAGGGCGCGCGTGTGATCATCACCGGTCAAAACCCGGACACGCTGGCCGCAGCACGCCGCGAACTACCGCCCGAGATTGCGGTGCTGCAAGCGGATGCCCGCTCGGTCGCGGACGCGGAGCGCCTCGCGGGCGAGGTGGAGCAGCGCTTCGGCAAGCTCGATATTCTATTCCTCAACGCGGGCATCGCGCAGCTTGCGCCATTCGCCGCCGTCAACGAGACCTTTTACGACGAGCACATGAACGTAAACGTGAAGGGCGTGGTGTTCACGCTGCAGAAGCTTTTGCCATTGCTCGGCAGCGGCGCCTCGGTGGTCGTCAACACGTCGGTTGCCGACCAACGCGGCGCGCCCATGATGTCGATCTACTCAGCGAGCAAAGGCGCCGTGGCGGCGCTAGTGCGCTGTTTGGCCGTGGAGCTTGCGCCGCGTGGCATTCGCGTCAACTCGGTGTGCCCCGCTACTATCGTCACGCCCATCCAGGCCAAGTTCGGGTTGCCCCCCGAGGTGGCGGCCGCGAGCGCCAAGCACTACACCGCGCGCATCCCTCAAAACCGCTTCGGCAGCGCCGAAGAAGTGGCCAATGCCGTGCTGTTCTTGGCTTCGCCCGCGGCGTCCTACATCACCGGCGTGGAATTGCCGGTGGATGGGGGGTTATCCATCACCTGAGTGTGTGGTCGAGTGAGCGGCCGCGGCCGATTGCTTCGAGGCAGCCGACCTAGATCGGATCGAAGCAATCGGCGGTCGCGCGGCTCACTCTGCGTCCACGGATGAACCTCCGAGTATACCGGGAGCACTATGGAGTCAGTGCCGCGGCGGGGCTGGAGCTTAGGGCCCGGGAATGGCTAGGTAGGTCGATGATCGCGGTCGAGGCGCCCGGGTGGCGAGGCGCGACGAAGACGCATACCGCTGGTATGTAACCGAGAAGGAACGAAGCCAGCAACCAAGATTAGTCATATCGTTCTGTGTGGACCTTGGCTGGCTTGGCTGGCTCCAGGATTGTCCGACGATGAACATCTGGTCGCGCGGAAATTACACTGTGGTTTTCATCGGCGAGCGGCGTCTCTGGAGCGCGACCGGGGTTCGTTGCCGATTTCGCAAGCCACGATGTGACGAATCTCGAGAGCCGGGGTGCATCGGCCGGGTCGGCGATCGACTTGGCCTTTCCCGGGCCCTTAGCTTCGTAACGTGGATGTTCGAGTCGTCGTGGCTGATCGTTACCGCGGGCTCGCGTGGGGCAGCGCGAAGTCCCAGATTGGATTTTGGAGGATCAACCGCCAATATGGCCATCTGTCGCGGGCGGAACGGCTAACTCTCGCGTTTTCCGCGGCCCTTTTTGGTACTTTGCGGCAGCGAGGTGTGGGGGCTCGTGACCAGTGCATGCGCGTCGTTTTCGCCGCGGGCCAAGCGTTGGATGCCGGCATAGGCGATCATCGAGGCGTTGTCGGTGCAGGCCTTGAACGGCGGGACCACCACTCGAATGCCGTGCACGGCTGCTTGCGCCGCGGAGCGCTCGCGCAGTTCGCGATTGGCGGCCACACCGCCCGCGAGCACGATCGTTCGCACGTCTTGTTCGCGCGCGGCTTCGAGGGTTTTGAAGATCAGCGTGTCCACGACGCGGCGTTGAAACGCGGCGCACACGTCGCGAAGTGTTTGATCGTCCCCGGGCAAGCCGTGCTCGGTCACCCAGCGCAGCATGTTGCTCTTCAGACCGGAGAAGCTGAACTCGAGTGAGCCCTTGCGGCGCATCGGCCAGGGCAGCTCGATCGCGTCTGGGTTGCCGTCTTTGGCGAGCTTGTCGATCAGCGGGCCGCCGGGGTAGCCGAGGCCCAACAACTTGCCGACTTTGTCGAAACATTCGCCGGCGGCGTCGTCGCGCGTCGCGCCCAGCTCGGTCACCTGTTCGAGCTGTGGGCCCGTCACGCGATAGAGGGCGGTGTGACCACCCGAAGCCAGCAGCGCCACGAACGGATATTCTGCCGGTGGTACTTCGGGCGCGCCCGGAAATTTGAGGAACACGGCTAGCAGGTGGCCGACCAGATGATCGACGCCGACCAGCGGTTTTTCCAGAGCGAATGCCAGACCCTTGGCCGCCTGCACGCCCACCAGCAGAGCACCGGTCAGGCCCGGGCGGCAAGTGACGGCAATGCCGTCGATCGCGCTCGGCGCGATGCCTGCTTTGCTGAACACTTCACGAATCACCGGGCGCACGTTGCGAAGGTGATCGCGCGAAGCGAGCTCGGGCACGACTCCGCCGTACGGCGCATGCAGCTTGATCTGACTGTGCACCGAGTCACTGACGACGTTTCCGTCTTCCGTGACCAACGCAGCGGCCGTTTCATCACACGACGTTTCGATGCCGAGAACCAACATGGAAGAGATCAGGGCGCCGGAGGGAAATCACAGCCGCCCTCTTCTTTGGACGCGTGGAGCGTTTTTGGATAGAGGTGAAAGAGCGCAAATCCGGGGCGTTGGGCCACCGTCGCGTTGAGCGGGGGGGCGGGTGCTGGCTTGAACAAGCGTAGCTCGATGTAGTTGTTCTTCATCAGTGACACGACCGCCAGCATGGTACCGAGACAGGTCGAGTCGACCCAGGCGAAGAAGTCGTGGTCGTGCCCCTCGCCGAAGGTGAGCGCGGATAGAACGTCGTGATCGACCTCGGGGATGGCGCGCACCGGCGCATCGAGAAACAGCACCTGTGGCGCGTCGGAGGTGCCGCAAATGCCTTGGAAATCATTGCTGTTCAGCTTTCCGGGCACGGTGGTGAGCTTGCTCGTGTCCATTGTGAGCGCCAACCATAGATCCGAGGGCAACCCCTGCTTGACGAAACCCTCGTGGAACACCGCCACGCTGATCTGCCCGCAATAGGCCTCGCCCGGCTTGCTGTTGAAGCCGTCGAGCGACGTGCAGCCCGACGCGGACACGGCGCACAAGGTGATCAGCGCGGATGCCCAACGCAGCGAGTGAAGCCTAAGCGAAGTGAATGGAGCGTGGCACATCTGGGACGTCAGAGCCGCTGGAGCAAAGCCTGAGCTTTGGCTTTTACCCTGGGTTCCGGGTCGTTGTCATGGCTCACCTGGAGCACGCGCTTGGCGGCCGTCGGATCGACCAAAACCAGGGCCTCGAGCGCCGCTTCGCGCACCAGGGCGAAGGCGTCCTTGCTGGCGCGTTGGCTGAGCGCGGTTACGGCCGGTGCGCTGGCAGTGCCGGCCGCAACGCGACCTAGCGTTTCGGCGGCTAGCGCGCGCAGTGCCCAATCGGGTTCCACCTCGAGCAGCGCAATCACCGCGGCGGCAGCTTGGGGATCCGAGGCATCGAGCGTCGCCAGCGCGGCGCGCCGCACCGCGCTCTGATCGTCCTTGAGCGCGGCGCCCACGGCGGCCTCGGCCGCTGGTTCCGCGCGATGACCGAGAAAGTGCAGCGCGAACAGTCGAACATCGGGCGAAGGATGGCGCGCGAGCGCTGTGAACGTGGGCAGCAGCGTTGCCCCCAGTTCACGCGCCAGCGCCTCGAGGCGCCCCTGTTCGGCTGGCGTGAAGTCGACGTTCGCGGTCAGCGGAGCGAACGGCAACTGGCCCGGATCGACCACGAGCAACACGGCCACGGAGCGCGCGCGTTCCGGAGACACCGAGGCCGCGCGACCGAAGGCGGCCGACAGTGGGCCGGATAGTTTTTCGAGCGCCGTGACGCGCTCAGCGCCCGAATAGCCGCTCGGTCGCAGTGCGTCGAGCAGCCGCCGCACGTCCAGCCCGCCTTCCGGAGCTGGTAGCGTGTCTTTGGGTTTGTGATAGCTGCCGGTGGACCAAACCAGCGCGGCGTCACCGCCTGCGCGCGAAACGAGGGGATCCGGACTGCTCAGCGCGTCGGCGATGGCGCGTGGTGCACCCGCCGAGTTGAGCCGGGCCAGGCTCAGCACGGCCAACGCCGCGAGGCTCGGGTCACTGGCTTCAGACAGCTCCGCCAGCAGGTTTTCCTGGGCTTTTTGCCCACCTTCGGCGAGCGTGAAGGCCGCGGCCGCGCGCGGCAAAGGTCCGGCTTCCGCCTGGCGCAGCAGCTTCGCCGCTTGCGCTGTGCCGGAGTGCGAACCGAGCAGGGACAGGCCAATCAAGCCAATGGCGCTGACCTCTGCAGAGTCGCTGCCTGCGAGCTGCGTCAGCAAGCGTTCGGCTCGAGGCGAACGCATGCGCGCCACGCTCCACACCGCGGCCAAGAGCACGGGGTCCGAATCACCCGCGGTGACGCGTCCGGACGACACCAACAAATTCTCGAAGCGCGGCACGAGCGCCGGATCGCGCAGCATGCCGACGGCAAGCATGGCTCGCGTGCGGAGCTCACTATCGCCGCTGCCAGTGGCGTACGAAAACAGCGTTGCTCCAGCGCTCTTGTTCTGCACGTGCGACAACAGCGTGATCGCGATTTCTTGCTCGGCCTCGCGCGCATCGCCCAAAGCGTCCAGCAGCGGCTTGACTGCGCGTTCGCCCAGGCGATCGAGAGCAATGCGCGCGGCCTCGGCGTCCTTTGGTCGGTCGCTCTTTTCGCGCTCCAGCAGCGGATAGGCGAGCGCGCCGTACACTTCCAACAATAATTGTCGGTAGATCGCCCGTTCTGGGCTGTTCAAGGCCAGGGGCAGCAGATCACGTTCCAGTGACTCGAGCGTTCCACGACCGAGGTTCACTTGCATGCTCAGGCGCGCGGCTTGCCCGATCAGTTCTTCGTCCGGGGAAGCGCGGATGACACGGCGTAGGAGCATGTCCGCGTCATCCGGCTCGCCTTGTCCGAGCAGCAGCTCGGCGAGCTCGAGGTACACCGGAAACAGGCGTTCGTTCTTAGTGATCGCTTGCCGGAACTCACTGATCGATTTGGCGATGTCTTGGCGCTTTCGATACATCTCGCCGAGCTTTTTGTGGCCCTCGGCGTCGTCCGGGCTGAGCTCGACCGCGCGCGCGGCGTAGCGCACCGCTTCGTCGTCTTGGTACAGCTCGGCGGCGTAGCTCGCCATGCGTTGGAAGTACTCGCGCGCGCGCTTGGGGTCGCTGGCCGCTAGCTTTTCCAGCACGTTGATCGCAGCGCGCAGTTTGTGCTCGAGCACCAACACGCGCTCCAAGGAGCTCAAACTCTCCACGTCCCCCGGCGCCGCGCCGATCACGCGTTCCAGCACCCGCTCTGCCTCCGGGTAGCGGCGCAGTCGCAGATGCGCTTCGGCGAGTAGCCGGCCGGCCTCCAGATCAGGCGGATGTTGCGCCAAACGGCGCTCCAGGCCTGGCACGCGCTGGCCGAGTTGTCCGTCCAAGCTGTACAGAGTGATGATGTGCTGGCGTGCCTCGCGCGCCAGCGTGGGATCGGTTTGCGACTCGCGGATCAGTTCTTCCCAGATTTTGCGCGCCTCTTCGAATTGCGCGGACTTCCCCTCGCGCGTGCCGCTGGCCGCGCTGGTACGCTCGAGCGCGAGCGCGTACGCCTTGCGGTAGCGCGGCAGTTTGGCTGACAATTTGGCCGCCTCTGCCAGCGCCGAGAGCGCCTCCTTGGGCATATCGTGTTCCAGGTACAACTCGCCCAAGATTTGCAGCGCCCGTGAGCGATCGGGTACGAGTGCTTTGATTCGCTGCCAAGTCGCGAGCGCTTTTTTCTTGTCGCCCTCTTGCCAGTAGCGCGTGCCGAGTTCGACCAGGTGTTCCGGATCGGCGGCATTGCTGCCGGCAAGGCGCTGCAAGAGCGCGAGTGCTCGGTCTTTTTCGTCGACGCGCTCGTAGAAGTCGACCAGCGCGGCCAAAGTCTCTTCGTCGCTTTGCGAGCGTGCTTCGAGCTCCGAAAGGCGCGCCAGCGCCTTCTTACGGTCGCCGCGCGAGATCAGCGCCTCCGCCAATTGAAAGACGAAATCCGGATTGCGTGGCGCGGCCTTGATCAAAGCGTCGTACTCGGCGATCGCCTGCTCCAGATCGCCGCGTACCTCGAGCAAGTGCACGACTTTGAGCCGTGTCGCCAAGTCCTTGCTGTCGGCCGCCAGAGCGCGGCGATACGTGGCCAACGCTTTTTCGACTTGGCCGGTTTCTTCGTACAATGCGCCCAAGGTGCGCAGATCCTCGGCTGAAGCGCTGGACCGCTTTTCCATTTCGGCGATCAGTTCGGGCAAGCGATCTCGCTGGCGGTAGCTGTCCACGATGGCGGCTACGATTTCACGGCGCACGCCCGATTCACCCGCGAGCGACAGCGCGCGTCGGTACTGAATCAGCGCGTCCTCACGCTTGCCCAGCTTTTCGAGCGCTTTGCCGTAGTCGCGCAGTGCGGGGGCGAGCACGCGGTTATCGCCGGTGGCGGCTTGGACCACGGTCTTGTACTCGGCGGCCGCCCGCTCGTAGGCGCCGCGCGCCAAGAGCTCGCGTCCGAATTCCGCGCGCACGAAGAACGATCCGCCCGCGCGTTTTACGAGTTGCTCGTGGTAGCGCTTGCCCGCCTCGTAATCTTTCAAATCGAGGCACAGGCCAAGCAACGTGCGTAACACTTGCTCACGATCCGCGTCGTCCTTCAGCGCAGGTAAGGCTTGCTCGAAGCGAGCGCGTGCGGTCGTCTTGTCGCCGCGCTCGTTCAGCATGCGCGCCAAGGCGACGACGGCGATCGGGTTCTTGGCATCCTCGCCGATCGCTTGCTCGTAGGCAGCCTGAGCGCGCTCGGGCCGGCCCTCGAGCTTTTCGACCCCGGCGATCGCGACCAAGGCTGCGTAGCGCGTGGCGCCGCCGGCCTCGGCGCGCCGCCCGAGATCGGCGATCAAGGCATCCAGCTTGCCATCGCGCTCGCGGTACAATTCGAGCAAGCGCTGGAGCGGGAAGTCCGCACCGGGTTGGGCCAGCACGATCCCCGTGTAGCGTTGAATCAACGCTTCGCTGCTGGGGCTTTTGGCGTCCGGCCGGTCGCGCTTGTTGGACTCGGATGGTGACGCAGACGAAGCTGGCGGGGGAACCGCCACCGGGCCGGGAGCTCCTCCGGACGTGGGCTTCGGCCCGAGCGGGGCCTTGGGCGCCGCCGGGTGAACCACCGGCTTGGGCCTTTTGCTCCTGCCTTGAGGGTTGAACTCGGCACGTGCGGGGTGGCCCGCGAAAAGCAGCACGGCGACCGGCCAGAACCGGGCGTAGGCACGAAGGCTCACTCTCAATAGAGTACGCGCCGCTCGCGAATGGCGCCAGCCGACGTAGTCTCGTGGTACACCCCTGCGCGCAATGACCGGGTCTGAGCCGGATTTCGACGAAAAACCAGCGGGTGAGGCGGAACAAGAGGAAGAGGAGCTAGACTCCCAGCCCGATTCCGACGATCCCGAGCGCGACAGCGAAGAGCCGCCCGAGCCCTCGGCGCAGGACCGCCCGCCACAGCCCGATGAAGATCGCTGGGGGATCGGCAGCCGCGTGTTGGCGCTCAGCGCGCTGCTCGGCAGCGCGATCCTAGTCTGGACGCAATTTGCGTTCCAGTCCCGGTGGATTGCCGACTTCCTCGAGAACAACAAGCTCGAGTTTCCGAACCAGCGCATGACTCTGGTCGCTGGCTTCGTCGGAGGACTCGCGCTCGGAGGAGCAATCGGCGCCGCGGTGCTGGCTTGGCTGTGGAACAAGCGGCGCTCTTGGCAGATCGCCGAGCAGTGGGCGTGGTTCCTCTCGCCGTTGATCGCGCTGCCGATCATGCCGATCGTGTTCCGCTACAAGCCCTGGCAAAATCGCCACCAGGCGTTGCTACTCGTGGCACTTTTCGGATCGCTCGTGGTCGAAACGCTGCTCACGCGCGCGCTGGCTTCCATTCCCGACTCGGTTCAGACGTGGTTGGACGGCTTGATGGAGCAGGTGCCCGCGGCCGTGCGTCGCCACGGGCCGCGCGCGGTCGTGGTTGCTGCAGCGCTCGGCTACGCGCTGTTCATGAGCTTTTACTTCGTGCGCTGGCACTACAAGCTCAGGACTCACAACTTCGATCTGTCGATCAACAACAACCTGATCTACGGGGGGCTACACGGGAAATTCCTGGAGAGCACCGTCGTCTTCCCGACCGAGCCAGGGAAATATCTGGCCAACCATGCGAAGTTCGGCACTTACCTGTTCCTGCCGATCTATGCGCTGTTTCCTAGGCCGGAAACGCTGCTGGTGTTGCAGTCCTTCATGCTCGGGCTGAGCGCGTTGCCGCTGTACGGCTTCGCGCGGCGCCATGTGTCGGACACCATGGCCGCGGTCGTGGCGCTCGTATTCCTGTGCTACTACCCGATGCACAGCGCGAACTTCTCGGAGTTCCAGAACGTACCGATCGCGACCTTCTTCCTGTTCAGCCTGGTCTGGGCTGCGGAGACTCGCCGTTGGGTGATCTGTGGGTTGGCGACCGCTGCCGCGCTCTTGCTGCGCGAAGACATTCCGATCGGTGTGGCGGTGATCGGCGGCTTCTTGTTGCTCTCCGGCTATCGCTCGTTTCCGGGCTTCATCATCGCCACCGCTGCCCTGACTTACTTCGTGTACCTGCGCTTTCACGTCATGGATGACGCGGGCGAGTGGTGGTACCCGAACATGTACAAGGATCTCTGGGCCGACGGCGAGAAGGGTTACAAGAGCGTAATCAAGACCCTGATCACCAACCCGCTGTTCGTGCTGTCCAAGCTGATCGTCGAAAAGAAGCTGATCTACCTGCTGCATTTGCTGGTGCCGGTCGCGTTCCTGCCGGCGCGCCGTTGGTATTTGTGGGCCGCTTTCGTGCCCGGCGTGTTCCTGACCCTGCTGGTCACGAACTATGACCCGCCCGCGCTGTTTTCCTTTCACTACGTGATGCACTGGACACCGTACCTATTCTTGGCCGTGCCGCTTGCGCTCGAGGCGCTGGGCAAGAGCCTTGATTCAGGCGTCATTCGCATGCGCGCAGCGGCCACGACCATGGTTTGCGTCTCGCTCGTGCTCACCTACAACTACGGCGCTTTCGCGGCTCGCCCCAACTCACTCAAGGGCGGCTACAACTTCATCGACTTCAACTACGAGCCGCGTGAGGCCGAGCGCTACGCGCGTCTGCAATCGCTGGTCGAGCTGATCCCGAAGGATGCCTCGGTGGCTGCGACCGAAACCGTCGGTCCGCACGTCTCCTCGCGTGTAAAAATGTTCACCATGCGCCACGGTCCAATGGGCGCAGAGTACGTGCTCGCTTCGAGCAAGGAGCTCAAGCTGTCCCGCACCAAACCCACGTTGAAGGCCGCGCTGGAAAGCGGTCAATACGGCGTGGTCAAGCGTGCCTCGGAGTTCGTGCTGCTCAAGCGCGGCGCCGACACTTCTCAGAACCAGCAGCTCGTCCTCGACTGGCAGCTTTGAGCGCGCCTGGAGCTTCCGCACCGCCCGGACCCGGCGAGAAAAAGGCCGCGCTTGGCGGCGAAGCGAAGCCCGCAAAGCCTGGCTGGAAGAAGCGCCTCGGCCCGCTGTTCATGACCATCGCGTTCTTGTTCGTGGCCTATTCCGCCTGGGATTTGGCGCACCGCTGGCAGAAGACCAAAGTCACGCTCGATCTGCCCTGGGCGCTTGCTTCGATTCTGCCCCTGGGGCTCGGCTGCTTGATTCAAGGCCGCGGCTGGATCGCGCTGATCGAGCGCATGACGTTCCACCGCGTACCGCGTGGTGCGGCGCTTTCGTTGTACATGGATTCGCAGCTCGCTCGTTACACCCCGGGCATGGTCGGCTTGCCCTTCGTACGCATGGCGGGCGCAGCACGGCTAGGTGTGTCTGCCGTCTCAGTCGGATCGTCGGTTGGGCTGGAGATGCTGTCGTGGACCGCCGTCGGTGGCGGCGTCGGCTTCGCGTCGCTCTTGTGGTTGCCGAAAAGCAGCGGCCTGACCGCGTTGCTCGGCGCGTGGGCGATCCCGATCGTACTCGGATTCGCGACGATCGTGATCGTGCTCTCGTGCATCGATCGCAGCCGACTGCCCGCGTTCATCGTGCGCGTGCTCAAAGTCGATGGTGTCGGGCCACTCGTGCCGTTTTCGCTACCCCTGGCGCACGTCTTGTATTGGGCCAGCTGGGCCGCACACGGCTTCCTGCTCACGCGCGCGTTCGGTGCAGCGCCGGGCGTCGCGCTCGCGACTTCGGGTCTTTACGCGCTCGCCACCGTGGGAGGCTTCGTCGCTCTCGCCGCCCCCGCCGGTGTCGGCGTGCGCGAAGCGATCCTCTCGATCAGCTTGGCTCCCGCGGTAGGCAGCGCGCCCGCGCTCGCGATCGCCGTCGCCTCGCGCGCCGCGTCACTCGTGGCGGATGTGATTGCTTGGGCCGTGCTCAAGCGCTGGGCGCGTTGAAGGCGCGAGAATGGACGCGCGGCGCCTTCGGCGCGCGGTGGGAGACTCTCGTTTGCGCACGCTCGGATGGGG
>Ga0302323_100001532_pt1 | contig 18833 bp, 19 predicted proteins | sample Fen_T0_3_FD_201950 | JGI IMG/M metagenome (GOLD analysis project Ga0302323, IMG submission 201950) | Peat permafrost microbial communities from Stordalen Mire near Abisko, Sweden - Fen_T0_3 | ecosystem: Environmental > Terrestrial > Soil > Wetlands > Permafrost | place: Sweden: Abisko... | reverse complement strand
AAAAAGGTCATTTATTCGGTGGGGGCCTTTTGACCGTTTGGCGGAGCTGGCAGCCAGTGTAAAACACTGCCCGGCAATATAGTATCAAATGCATTTTGCGCCCCCGTGTGTCACCAACCCACCATCGGGGCTGGGACGCCGGTCGTCGCAGCCACTATTCATCCTCGAATGGGCTTGGAACTCGTTCCAAACAACCGCCTCCAAAATCAGTTTCTTATGCGGACTTACACTGACTGACACAGACGAAACAGGGATTGGGTTTTTAGAGCATTTCCAGAAAAGCTGTAGCGCCGGGTTGAGATCTGAACGACGGCGGTCTTTTTGCCCTTGGGCTTCGTTGCGGCTCAGTGACAGGGTTCGGTGAACCTGCGCCTTCGCCGGAGCCTCGCCCAAGGGCAGAAATCCTCGCCGCCCGCCGCTACATCTTTTCTTTCAATGCACTAGCAGCAAAGAAAAGAACCACGCCTCTACGGAGTGATGCAAACACCAATGTCATGCCACGAAAATTCTCTTTCGTCCGCCTCTCCAAAAGCAAATGGCTGACAGAATATCTCGCACTGTATTTTTTGAACGGATTCATCTTAACGCCCGTGCGAAGCGCGGACCCGAACAAACGAGCGCCAATGGGGCGCACTCTAATCCATGGTAAGCAACACAAGTGTTCTGAACACAGTATTCATAAATACCATGCAAAAACGACGCGTGTGCTTCTGGCAAGCGCCTCACGACATAGTGAAACCAATGCGGAAACCGCAGCCACCGCCTCTGGATTGTCACCGCCTACTACTTCACCGGACGCTTCGGCGACGGCTTGAAGCCAAGAGCGCGTGAGTTGCTGGATCTGATCAGCGGGAACGGCAGCAACTGCGGCGACCCAGTTGGGCGAAACCACTGAGGCGCCGCTCTCGTCAGGGGTGCCTCCAACTGTTCGTTCGAGTGATTCAAGTAGTCGAAGGGGCGAGCGTCCAAGAGCAGCGCCAATCTGCTCTGAAAGGAGGTCGAGGTCATTCGGGGAGAGATGGAGTGACAGATCCGCGCAGCTATGTGCCAGCCTGCCGGCGCGGAGACCATCCAACGCGAACTCAGTAAATGCAGCACCGATCTGGTCAGGATCTCCGGCGTAGAACTCAAGAGATAATCCCATAACGCTTAAAACCAAATCCCCAGCAACCTGGCCCGCTGCCTGTGTGAATTACAGTCGGAACGCAGAGGGCGGGGTTGCCGCAATCTTTCGTCATGCACTTTTTGCATTGGGATTAGGTTAAATCGATGACGTTGTGCACGCAATCATCTTAGAATGACGATCATACCACCGATGCCTCGAACCAGAGGCCGGTTCATGTGACCGCGCGGGTGTGCGGGTGGTATCCCGCCCCGACCAAAGCGGCGGAGGGCCGCCGCAGTCCAAGACGCTGACGCGCGGCGTCGTGTGCCCGGTGAAGGCGATGCGGCTGGGTGCGCGGCGGGCAAGCCAAAGCGCTGCGTGAACCTGAAGGCGTGGGTTATCAGGTGGCGGCGTGCGAAAAGATAATTCGCTATTGTGTGCTGGTATCCGGCCAATACCTGCGAGACTGACAGTCTATGAACATTCTGATCGAAAACGCGGACAAAGCGGAATATCTCACGAGCGACAGCCAATGGAACCCCAGCCCCGCCGCCGGCAAAGCTTTTGCCAAAACCGGCACGGCCTTTGACTTCGCGAAAAAAGAAGCCATCGGCAAATTCAACATCGTGGGCTACATCGCCGACACCAAGCAGTTCATCAACCTGCATCACGGCCGCGGCAAAGGACTGGCGGAAGTCGCCGCCGCCTAATGGTTTGCATCTTGATCCGACGCAGTCCATTTTGCCATGGTAACTTAACTGAGACATTTATGCCGTTGGATTCACTGAAAAATCTGCTGTTTCCGCGCAAGGCCTCTTGGCAACAAAAGCAGCAAACCAAGGTCTTGCTCATCGCCATTTTGGTGGCGGTGCTTTTTGCGGGCACGGTTGCGGGCTTCATGTTTTACATCAATTCCAAGCGGTAACGCATTTCCATCAACCTAGAAAAAGCTGTTCAACCACGGATAAACACGGATGGGGGGGGAGATTTTTACGCGAATTTCGCAAATTAGCGCGAATTTTTTAAGGGGTAAGCCAGCGGGTAAAGGCGGCAAAAACACGGTGGGACAATTTTAAACATGTGCCTTAGTTTTTGCCTTATCCGCCTCCATCCGTGGTTGATGACTTCTTTGGCTGGCTTCAACTGACGTTTTTAGGATCAAGGCGGTAGTAATCGGGCCAGAGCATTTTCAGAAATACTGTAGCCACGCGGTAGGAAAGAAAGAGGGAGAGCGGTCGGTTGGGGTTTTGGCTTCGTTTCGGCTCAGTCACAGGGTTCGTGGAACCTGCGCCTTCGCCAAAGCCTCGCCGCCCACCGCTACATCTTTTCTGTCAATGCTCTAACGGTTGACTTCGTTTTCGACTGAACGCCGAAGTTCAATGGCTGGCGGCCGCATGGTTCGCCGGGCCGGTGAGGGGCGCATGCCACGATGCCAGCCAACGGTGAAGCGGCATCAGGGCCGCCGCAGTCCAAGACGCTGACGCGCGGTGTCGTGCGCCCGGTGAAGGCGACGCGGCTGGATGCGCGGCGGCCAGCCAAACCGCTTCGTGAATCCGATGGCGTGGGTTGGCAGGCGGCGGCGCGCAGAGGACTGCGCGCCCTACCAATACGGTTGTCTCGGCAGGCGTTTGGTGATTCACGTCATCAGGCACTGAACTGTGGGCGCGCGCCGGGGTCTCGGCGGTCCGCGTACCTGCCCGGATGCCAGCCTGCCCCGACCAAAGCGGCGGAGGGCCGGGCTCCGCAGCAAGGGTTCACGCCGCTGCTCCGGGTAAATTTTCTCCTCTCGGTGCGGGGCCGGACGGTTTATCCTGTGGCCATGGCAACACTTGGCAAACGCAACACGCTCTCCATCGTCCGGGAATCCACGCCCGGACTCTACCTCGACGGGGGCGAGCTGGGGGAAATTCTTTTACCCAAGCGCTACATCCCGGCGGACATCAAGCCGCGGGACACGATGGATGTTTTTGTTTTTCTGGACTCCGAGGACCGGCTCGTGGCCACCACGGAAACGCCGCTGGCTACCGTGGGCGAATTTGCCGCGCTCGAGGTCGTGAGCATCAACCCGCGCGTGGGAGCCTTTCTGAACTGGGGGCTGACAAAGGATTTGCTCCTGCCCTACCGCGAACAAGAAGGGGTGGTGCGGGTCGGCAAAAAAGTCATCGTCATCGTCTGCCTTGATGCAAAGAGCAACCGCATCGTGGCGAGCACGCGGCTGCGGCGGCATCTGGATCTGACGCCGCCGCCCTACCGCAGCGGCCAGCCGGTGAATTTGCTCATCACCCGCCGCACGCCGCTCGGCTACACGGCGATCGTGGAAAACGCCCACACCGGCCTGCTCTATCACACCAATCTGTCGGTGGCGCTCACGCCCGGCCAGACGTTGAAGGGTTTTGTGCGCAACCTCCGGCCCGGCGGCAAAATTGATCTCAGCCTGGATGACGCCGGCTACAAGCGCGTCCGGCCGCTGCGCGAACTCATCATCCAGACGCTGGAAGAAAACGGGGGCAAGCTGGATTTTGACGACGACAGTTCGCCCGTGGCCATCCGCGAACGCTTCGGGGTGAGCAAGAACGCGTTCAAGCTGGCGCTGGGGGCGCTGTATAAAATCCGCCGCATCCGCTTCACCAAGCCCGGCATTGAACTGCTGGACAACTCGGTTTGGAAGCCCGGCGAGCGACCGGCAAAATAGAGCCATTTCCTGCAAACGCTCTCAATGACAAAGGCCGCGATTGCTCGCGGCCTTTGCAGAATGGTGGCGGGTGAAAATTATTTCACCAGGGTCCGGCAGAATTTATCAATGCGGGCCAGGCCCTTTTCGATGTTCGCCATGCTGGTGGCGTAGCTCAGCCGAATATAGTCATCCGCGCCAAAGGCGATGCCAGGGACGGCGGCGACCTTTTCGGTTTCCAGCAGCCGGGCGCAGAATTCGGTGGATTTGAGGCCGGTGCCGCTGATGTTCGGGAACAGGTAGAACGCGCCCTTGGCATTTACGCAGGTCAGGCCGGGGGTGGCGCTGAGTTGGGCGTGGGCGTAGCGGCGGCGCTTGTCGAATTCGACCAGCCAGATGGCGAGGTGATCCTGCGGACCGGTCAAGGCGGCCACGCCGCCCTTTTGGGCAAAGGATGTTGGATTGCTGGTGCTGTGGCTTTGCAGGGCATCAATGGCTTTGGCGATCGGCTCCGGCGCGGCGAGGAAACCCAGGCGCCAGCCGGTCATGGAATAGGCCTTGGCCAGACCGTGGACAATGATGGTGTGGTCGTAATGCGCGGGCGAGAAGCTGGCCATGCTCTGGACCTTGGCACCGTCATAGAGCAGGTGTTCGTAGATTTCGTCGCTCATGATGAGGACACCTTTTTCCACGCAAATGTCGCCGAGCGCCCTGGTTTCTTCCGGCGTGTAGACGCTGCCGGTGGGGTTGCTCGGGGAATTGAGCACGAACAAACGGGTGTTCGGCGTGATGGCGGCGCGGAGCTGGGCGGGCGTGACCTTGAACTCGGTTTGATCGGTCGTCTGGATGATCACCGGCTTGGCGCCGGCGAGCTTCACCATTTCGGGATAGCTCAGCCAATAGGGGGCGGGAATGATGACTTCATCACCCGGTTCGCAGGTGGCCATGATCACGTTGAAGCAGGAGTGCTTGCCGCCGCAGGAAATGATGACTTGGGAGGGCTTGTAGGTCAGGCCGTTTTCCCGCTGAAACTTGGCCACGACGGCTTCGCGCAGTTCCGGCGTGCCGCTGCTGGGCGTGTACTTGGTAAAGCCGGCGGCCAGCGCCTTGGCGCAGGCGTCCTTGATGTGCTGCGGGGTGTCAAAATCGGGTTCACCAGCACCAAAACCGACGACGTCTTCCCCGGCGGCCTTCATGGCTTTGGCCTTGGAATCAATGGCCAGGGTGAGCGAAGGAGCGAGCGACGCGGCGCGTTGTGAGATTTTATAGTTCATAAAATTAGGCGGGAGAAAGGTTACGATGAAATTTACTCAGTGCAAGACGGGAATTGAGCAGCGAAGGCAGTGCGGACGGTTAAATTATTGAAGTGCGGCGGGCGGCTCGCCGGGAGCTCCAGCCGAAGGATCGGGGCAGAAAAAGAGCCTGACTTAAAAACCTATAAAAAAGTCAGGCTCTTCAACCCAAACCCAATATCTTACACTTCATCTGACCGGGGTGATTTGGATTTGTTCAAAGTTTTTTTCAGGCGTTTGATTTATTCTAGAAAAAGCAGTTTAACCACGGTTAAACACGGACACGGATGGGAAAAAGACTTTTACGCGAATTACGCGAATGAACGCGAATTATTTTGGGGAAGACGCGCTGCGTTGAACGGTTGGAGTTCAATGCAATTTTTACCCCGGACGAACGCGGATTAAGAAAAGGTTGGATTTAGCCAAATCACCCGGTCAATTACGGATGGACAAGGATATTAAGGATTTGCAGCCCAACCGAGGATCACCCGCAGGGTGAATGGATCACCAGGCTAAAAATCCGTGTTTATCCGTGGTTTATGAATTCTTTGGCGGTTCTCCGCTGTTTTCGGTGGAATCGGCGGTCAAGAGATTTGAAGGGCGTGACGTTTTGGGCCGGAGACGTGAGCCGATGTCGCTCCTCCGGAGCTGGAAAATCAAAGGGGATGGTGCCACTACAAAGATATCGCCCCTGACGGGGCTACCTGACCGTTGCCGCCGCACGCGCAAATCCTTCGCACCTTGGAAAATGGGTTGGCCAAACCCATTGTTCCTGGGTAAACTCCGCCTACCGGCATTGCCCGCACTCAATGCCGGTAGGCGAGTCTTTTTAAGCCGCAAGGGTTGCGGGCAGCAAACCGTTGGTCGGGGGGTAGTTGGCAAGGCGCAACTCCATGACCTGCTTGAGGCCGGATACCTGCTTGGGGCCGGTGTGGCTAACGCCAAACCGCTGGTGGGGTGGTCGCCCATTGTCAGCCAAGGTGGCAGCGACCCTGGCTCGGGCGCAGCCTTGGATTCCTTCCGGCCAGTCCGCGAAAACTGAAATCCAATCGCCTATGCCATTGAAAACAGCGAAGAACCGTCAACGGTGTTCCAACTGACTCTGGATAAACTGATTCCACACTTCATTGGGCTGCCAAATTGCGTGCAAATCACGCTCGGCTTCAGCGATGGAAACGTGCTGATACAAAACCCGATGAAGAAAAATAAACGCCGATACCCGCATATTGGCCGCACAATGCACAAACACACGCCGACCCGCAAACGCCTCCAGCACCTGACAAAAGACGCGGAAATCCCGGGCCTTTGGCGCTTTAAAATCCACGGGGATATGTACATAGGACATGCCCAAGGCGGTAACAAGGCTGCCTTCATTCGCGAGGGCATTATCGGAAGTGGGGAGAGCAAGATTGATCACGGCCTCAAAACCGGCCGCGCGAATCGCCGACAACTGATTCTCAGACGGCTGCCCGGCCGTGCCAAGCTGGTCGCCAATGGCGTGAAAACCATAAATCGATGCCAGCTTGGAATCGCTCATCGCCGTCACCCAAAGCTTACAACAGTTCCGGTTTTTGCATCAGGGCGGCGATGCGTTGCAGGAGACGACCGGCGGCGCCGCCGTCCAGTACGCGATGGTCAAAGCTCAGGGTCAGATTGGCTTCCATCACGGGCACGAACTGGGCTTTGGCCTCGTCCCAGTAGGGCACGCGGCGGCCGACGCCCATGCCGAGCACCACGGTTTGTTCCGGCAGCGGAATGGGCGTGGCCCAGACCAGACCGAAGGTGCCGAAATTGGTGACGGTGGCCACGGAACCGCCGGTGGCATCCGCCGGCAATTTCCGCTGGCGGGCGAGTTCCACCAGCTCGTTGTAGCGGCCGGTCAGTTCTTTCAGCGGACGTTTATCCGCTGCACGCAAGACGGGAACCAGCACGCCATCATCGGCTTCCACGGCAAACCCCACGTCAATGGACGAGGGATGGACGATATTCACGCCGACCAAGCGGCCGGCCACGGCGCTGTTTTCCTCCAAGGCGAGCGCCAGGGCCCGCAAGGCGTAAAGCGCGGGGCCGGGCTTGGGATTGCACGTTTTGCGGTGGGCCAGCAGGGCGTCCAGCAGCACGGGCAGGCCCACGGTGGCAATGGGACGGGTCCAACTGCGGCGCATGGCATCCGCCACAGCGACGCGCATGGAGGAAGCCTTGCTGAGCTTCTGCTTGTCCAGGTGCACCATGAACTTTTCAAAATCCTCCACCGTGACGCGACCGGCGGCGCCGCTGCCGGCAATGCCGGCCAAGTCGGCGGCGCTCAGACCCAGTTCATGCATGCGGGCCTTCAGCCGGGGCGAAATGTAGCTGGCACCGCTGGCATTGGCGGGCACGGGCAGGCCCCGAATGGTGGGCTGCACCCCGGAGGTGTTGGCGGGATGCGGGCGGGAAACGACTTCGGTATCGCAGCTTTTCGGGGGCGGCACGACATCCAGACCTGATTGTGCGGCCTCGGCGGCGGAAACTTCCAGCTGCCCCAAAACGGCACCGACGGCGTAACTTTCGTTCAGTTGCGCGGAAAAACTTTTGACGATGCCGGCGCAGGGAGCGGTCACGGTCATGCTGGCCTTGTTGGTTTCGACCTCGATCAAGTCCTGGCCGACCTCGATACGCTGGCCCGGCGCGACGAGGAAATTAATGACGGCGGCCTCGGCGATGGATTCGCCGAGCTGCGGCATGATGATGGGAATGGCAGGCATGGAAATATATGATTTACAATCGTTTGATGATTTCCCCGGTCAATGGCGCAAAATGTTCCGGGCGGCGGCGGCCACGCTGCGGGCGGTGGGACGATGCGCGGCCCAGAGATTGGGATGATACGGCACGGGCGTGTCTTTGGCGTTGAGCCGTTGCGGCGGCGCATCCAGCAGGCCATAGCCTTCACTGGCCACGCGGGCAATGATTTCGGCCGTGACACCGCCCCACGGCCAGGCTTCGCCCACGCAGAGCAAGCGCCCCGTGCGCGCGACGCTGGCCATCACCGTATCGGTGTCCAGCGGCTTGATGGAGCGCAAATCGACGACTTCGATCTGCCAGCCTTCGGTGGCGAGTTCTTCCGCCGCGGCCAGGGCTTCATGCACCATGGCGCTGTAGGTGACGACGGTCAGGTCGCGGCCTTCGCGGGCAATGCGGGCCTTGCCGATGGGCAGGGCCTCACGGGGCAGCGACTCGGCTTTCAAATGGTAATACAGCAGCTTGTGCTCGCAGAAAATCACCGGATCATCGAGCGCCACGGCGGCGAGCAGCATGGCGTAAGCGTCCTCGACCGTGGCCGGCGTCAGCACCACCAAGCCGGGGTAATGGGCGTAGATGGCCTCGAGACACTGGCTGTGAAAGGGCCCGCTGCCGGAGGTGCCGCCAAAGGGCAGGCGCACCGTGATGGGGCAGGAAACCTGCGTGCGCCAGAACAACGTGGCCGCCTGATTGACGATCTGGTTGAAACCGACGGTGGAGAAATCGGCGAACTGCATTTCAATGACCGGCCGCAACCCTTCAATGGCCGCGCCCACGGCCAGGCCGATCATGGCATCTTCGCTGATAGGGGCGTCAAAGACGCGGCCGGGATACTCTTTGGCCAGGTTTTTGGTGGCCTTGAAGGCACCGCCAAAGCTGCCGACATCCTGCCCGTAGATGAAAACCCGCGGATCCTCCCGCAAGGCGTGGGCCTGCGCTTCGCGAATGGCTTCGAGATAGGTAATATTATTCACAAACAGGAGGCTGATGGCCGACCACGGCCCGCTGGCACCGGCGGGAGACGCGCTGCATGGGGAAGGCTGGACTCATGCCTTGTTGGTTTCGTTAAGATGTTGGGAGGCAATGGCGCTCCATTCCTCGGCAAACGGGTCGGGCACGGGTTCGCGCTGGACCTGGGCCACGATGTCCTCGATTTCGCGGAGCGCCTCGCTGCGCCAGACGGCAAGCTGTGCGGCATCCGCCAGTTTTTGCTGGAGGAGGTATTCTTCGGCCAGCTTCAGGCAATCGCGGCCCAGCGGGGAATGCTTCAGTTCGGGGAGGATATAACCGGCGTCGTCATGTTCGCCGTGACCGCAGAGCCGCAACAGGTTAGCCACGACCAACTGCGGTCCGTTACCCGCGCGGGCCGCCGCGACCGCCGCGCCAAGGGTGGTGAGGCAGGCGGCCAGATCGGTGCCATCCACGGAATGCGCCGTGGCCCCGTAACCGACCGCCTTGTCCGTGAGATTCGCACAGGCAAACTGCCGGCTGTTCGGGGTGGAATAGGAATATTGATTATTGGCGACAATTAGCACCAGCGGCAGTTTTTCCACGGCCGCCTGATTGAGGGCTTCATGAAAGGAACCGGTGGAAGTCGCGCCTTCCCCCAGACAGGCGGCGCCAACGGTGCCGGAAATGCCTTTGAAACGGCGGGCAAACAGGATGCCGTTCACCACGGAAACCATCGCGCCAAGGTGGCTGATCATGGGCAACAGCCCGGCCTGCGGCCGTCCCCGGTGGACGTTGCCATCGCGACCGCGCATGGGGCCCAGGGCCGAGCCAAAATAGGTGCGCACAGCGTCCAGCATCGGTTCGCCAAAGGCGAGCCGGCCGGCGGCATCGCGAATCAGCGGGGCAAAAACGTCGGTTTTCTGCAAGGAAACCCCGATGGCGGCGCTCAGGGCCTCCTGGCCGCGACCGAGAAAGACGCCGCCATGGATCTTGCCCGCCCGGTAGAGCGCGGCGAATTTTTCGTCCAACAGTCTCGCCCGCAACATGAAGCGGTAGGCGACGATGGTCGTTTCGCCCAGCGCTCCGGCGGGGCCGACCGGGCCGGGCACGGAGACGGTTTGCAACATGCCTGAAGTTTATCGCCGCCCGCAGAAGCCAGCAATGATTCTTTCAAACTCTGCTAAAAAAATCGGCTGGCTGACCGATAAGAAACCTGTTAAACACGCGCGTCCGGTTTGTTGACGCAACGCAATACATGACCCAGATCAAAATCCAAGTCCTCCTGCTGGGGGCTGACAACCGGCTGGCGGAGGCGGTTTCGCAGGCCATCCGGCAGGATGGCGGGCTGGTCAGCTATGCCTGCACCCAGGCGGACGCCCTGCGCTTGCTGCAGGAACATCCGCCGGATCTTGTGCTGCTGGACTTGAAATCCGCCGAAGCTGACTGCCTGAACCTGTTGCGACAGCTCAAGCAGCATCCGCCGACGCAAACTCTCTTCACGATCGGGCTGGCGCCTGCGGGCGACAGCACCGCGATTCTCCGCGCCTACGACCTGGGGTTGCATGAGTTCATGCCCGTCCCCTTTGAGGCGGTGCTGTTCCGCGCCCGGCTGCGGGCCGGCCGGCAACAGAAACAGAAGTGCGATGAACTGATGCTGCGCCAGCATGAGCTGACCGAGGCCTGCCGCACCGCCGAGGCCAACTCCCGGGCCAAATCCGAGTTTCTCGCGGCCATGAGCCACGAAATCCGCACCCCCATGAACGGCGTCATTGCCATGGCGGGCCTGCTGACGGAGACCACCCTGACGCCGGAGCAGCGGGGCTACCTCGACACCATTCTGAACAGCAGCGAATCGCTGCTCAGCATCATCAACGACATCCTGGACTTTTCCAAGATCGAGGCGGGGAAGATGGAACTGGAGAGCCGGCCCTTTGACTTGCGCGCGGCCGTGGAAGAAGCGCTGGACCTGCTGTCCTCGCGCGCCATTGAGAAGCAACTGGATATTTGCTACGCCGCCGATCCCAGCATCCCGACCCTGATTGAGGGCGATGCGCAGCGGCTCCGCCAGGTGCTCGTCAACCTGCTCGGGAACGCCTTGAAGTTTACGGAACGGGGCGATGTTTCCGTGAAAGTGGAAAAACTTCCCGCCGCGGCCGGCGAAGCCGGCGAACCCCTGGCATTGCGGCTGCACTTTGCCGTGCGGGACACCGGCATCGGCATCCAGCCCGACCGGCTGGCCCGCCTGTTCCGGGCGTTTTCGCAGGCCGATGTCTCGACCGCCCGCAAATACGGCGGCACCGGGCTGGGGCTCGCGATCAGCCGGCGGCTGGTGGAACTGATGGGGGGGCGCATGTGGGCGGAAAGCACGCCGGGTGAAGGCTCCACCTTCCATTTCACCGTGAATACGACCGCCGTGGCTGATTCCGCCCCGCCGGCCTGTTGCCAGCTCCAGCCCCGGCTGGCGGAGCTGAAGATTTTGATTTTGGATGACAACGGGGCGAGCCGGAACGTCCTGTTTGAGCAGTGCCAGCAATGGGGTATGCTGCCGCAGGCGGTGGAGAATCCCGCGCAAGCCCTGTCCCTGTTCCGCCAGGGGGCGGAGTTTGACCTGGCGCTGATTGACCTGCACCTGCCCGGGATGGACGGCGTGACGGCCGCCGCCGAAATCCAAAAGCTGCCGTCCGCCAGCATGCTGCCCATGGTGCTGCTCACGCCGCTGGGCAAACGGAAAAGCGCGACGGAAGAAGCGCGGGTGGTGTTCGCCCATTCCGTCCACAAGCCGGTGAAACCCGCCGCCCTGTGCGCCGCGCTGGAACGGGCGCTGCTCAGCCCGCGTCTGCCCGCCCGCCCGCCCGAACCGGTGAAGGCCGAACAAACCCTCGGCACCACCATGCCCCTGCGCATCCTGGTGGTGGATGACAACGCCATCAACCAGAAGGTGGCCATCCGCATTTTGCAGCAGATCGGGTACCAGCCGGAAGTGGCCGGCAACGGCCGCGAAGCGCTGGACCTGCTGGACCGCCAGCCGTTTGATTTCATCTTCATGGATGTGATGATGCCGGAGATGGACGGCCTGGAGGCCACCCGGCTGCTGCGCAAGCGGCAGATGCTGGGCGGATATAAAAACTACCAGTCGCGCATCATTGTCGTGGCCATGACCGCGCACGCCATGCAGGGCGACCGGGAAAAATGCATCGCCGCCGGCATGGATGACTACCTGGCCAAGCCGGTCCGGCCCAAGGACGTCCGCAGCATGGTGGAACGCTGGGCGGGCAAGATGCTGGTCGAGGCCAAATCTTCCGAATTAAAAACCCCGGTCAAACCCGGCGTCGAACCGCCGGTGGACATGGAGCGCATGACCGATTTGACAGATGGCAACCAGGACAGCCTGCGCGAACTGGTGGACATGTATCTCAAGCAGACTTCCAAGCAGTTTGTGCAGATCCGCGAGGCCATCCGCGATGGCAATGCCGACGCCATGCGGCGCGTGGCGCACAGCTGCGCGGGGGCCAGCGCCACCCTGGGCATGACGCACCTCGTGCCCAAACTGCGCGAGATGGAAAAACTCGGGGCCTCGGGCGCATTGACGGGCGCGGGTGAAATTTGCGACAGTGCGGTGCGCGAATACGTTTTTGTCCGGGAATTTCTGCAGGCGCAACCGGAACTGGCGGCCACCGTGGCCAACAACCCTGAAGCATGAAAAAAATTCTGATCATCGAGGACGACCCGGTGGTGGCCAATGTCTATCGCAACAAGCTGGCGATTGAAGGCTACCAAACCGAGGTCGCGGCCGATGGCGAAATCGGCCTGAAGGTCATGCGCTCCCTGCGCCCCAACCTCATCCTGCTGGACCTGATGCTGCCGACGATTTCGGGCGTGGAGGTCATCCGGGAAATCCGCAGCGAACAGGATTTTCTCAAGGTGCCCATCATCGTTTTTTCCAACACCTACCTGACCAATCTGATTCAGGACGCCTGGCGGGCCGGGGCGAACAAATGCCTGTCCAAATCCAGTTGCACCCCCAAGGACGTCATCGACATCGTCCGCAACACCATCGGCAACAGCGGGGCGATGATTCACAGCCAGCCGGCCCAGCCGGCGGCGGCGCCCCTCAAAGCCACGGTGATGTCCGGCCAGAAAGATTCCGAATTTCAATCCGACCTGCGGAAGACTTTCATTGAAAATCTGCCGGGCACGCTGTATGCGCTGCGTACCAACATGCAGGGGTTCATCAAGGCCGACAGCGAAATTACGCGGCTGAAGCAGATTTACGAACTGTACCGGCAGGTGCATGCGCTCAACGGCAATGCCGGCGTGGCCGGACTGGTGCTCATCTCCCACATGTCCTCCGCCTTCGAGGCCCTGCTCAAGGAGATTTACGAGAAGCCCAAGAACATCAACGTCTCCACCACCCGCACCATTGCGGCCGCCGTGGATTTCCTCGGCCTGCTGTTTGAAAAAGGCACGTTGCCCAGCCAGCAGGAACTGCCCAGCACCAAGATTCTCGTGGTCGACGACGAAGCCATTTCCCGCCGCGCCATCATTTACGCGCTCGAAAAGGCCAAGCTGAAATCCAGCAACGTCGAGGACCCCTTGCAGGCCCTGCAACTGCTTACCGAAGGCGATTTTGACCTCGTCTTTCTGGATGTGGACATGCCGGTGATGACCGGCTACGAACTTTGCGCCAGGCTCCGCACCCTGCCGCAGCATAAAAAAACGCCCGTCGTCTTTGTCACCAGCCTCAACGACTTTGACAGCCGCACCAATTCCACGGTGGCGGGCGGCAATGACTTCATCGGCAAGCCGTTTTTGTTCATCGAACTGACGGTGAAGGCGCTCATCCACGTGCTCCGCAACAAACTTCAGCCCGCCAACCGCTGATCCGCCATGAAAAAGTGGCAAGTGATTTCGCTGGCGGTGCTGGGCGTGCTGGCCGGCTTGCAACTGACCAACCCGGCCCGCACCAATCCGCCCGTAATGCTTGATTTCATCGCCGCCGTCCAGCCGCCCGCCCCCGTGGCTGCGGCCCTGCGGGCCGCCTGCTATGACTGCCATTCGCACGAGACCCGCTGGCCGGTTTACGCCCGCCTCGCACCGGCGTCCTGGCTGGTCGTGGGCGACGTGAACGAAGGCCGCGAACACCTGAACCTTTCCGACTGGCCGGCGGCCGATGGCGCCCGCGCCGCCAAAAAGCTGGACCGCATCAACGAGGTGCTCGATTACCGCGAGATGCCGCCCAAGAAATACACCCTGCTCCATCCCGAAGCCCGGCTCACCGAAGCCCAGCGCCAGCAGCTCCTGGCCTGGACCGAGGCGGCAGCCAGGCAATTGCGCGCCGCCAGCACCAACCAATAAGTCATGCTCCACAGCGAACTCATTCCCGCCGCCGATCAAAACTCCCGCAAACTGTTTGTTTTCCTGCACGGGCTCGGCGATTCCCTGGAGGGCTGGCGCTGGCTGCCCCCCGCGCTCCGGCTCCCGGACATGAATTACCTGCTGGTCAATGCGCCCGACGAATATTATGGCGGCTTTTCGTGGTTCGAATTTCCCGGCGACATGGCTCCCGGCGTCCATCGCAGCCGCCAGCTCCTGTTTGCCTTGCTGGATGATTTGCGGGCCCGGAATTTCCCCGCCGACCAGATCACGCTGGGCGGATTTTCGCAGGGCTGCCTCATGGCCCTCGAAACCGGCCTGCACTATCCGCACCGGCTCGCGGGCATCGTCGGCATCAGCGGCTGGGTGTTTGAGCTCGAAAAACTCCTCCACGAACTCACGCCCGTGGCCAAATCACAGCGCCTGGTGGTGACGCACGGCCAGTTTGACCCCATCCTCCCGTTTGCCACCGTGCGCGCACAGATCCAGCAATTGAAAGCCGCCGGTCTCAATGTCGCCTGGCATGAATTCCCCAAGGAACACAACGTTTACGGCGAGGAAGAAGAGGCCGTCATCCGCGACTTCGTGCGGGCCGGCTATCGCCAGGACTGACGGTTTGAGTTCTCTCGCGGAGGCCATCCGCCCAACCCGTCGGCGGCCTTGCCCCCTGCCCCCTCACGCCTTGAGCTGGCGGTTCGCGCCGGTAATCCACATCTGCTCCGGCTGGGAGCGATCGGGCGACTCCCAAGCCATGGCATTTTCCACCGTGGCGCGTATCTGGGCGAACCACCATTGCGCCCGCGCCAGGCGCACTGCGCGCCGTCCCACCACGCGGGTCTGAGTTGCTTTGAAACCGAGTTCGAGTTGTTCGTTGGTCGTCATAGTATGCCTTACTTATGACAACATCCTGACAGGAGCAGTGGGACACCAGCGGTCCCACTGAAAAATATCTGAAGAAAAAGTTTGAGCAGAGAAACCACCCCCAACCGTCGCCCCGAGGCGGGGCCCTTCGTGCGGCCGCCGGACTCAACGCAGTTCCACCACGTCGCCCCGCTCCAACGGCACCACGGAGCCGTCCAACAAAACCTCCGGCTCCAGCACGGCGCTTTCCCCCTGGCGCGTAAGAATGATTTTCTGTGGCGGCTCGGGCGCCAGATAATTCGCCGTCGCAATGGCCTGCGCCAGCGTCAACCCCATCACCCACGGCACGTTGGGCGTCTGCACCGCGCCCACCACGGTCACCCCGGCCGCCTGCGCCTGCTGCCGCAGCACGGCGTTCTGACCAGCGAGAAAAGCGTTTTCCTCCTTCATCCGCGCCTTTGTCCGCGTCATGCACCCGGTGCCGGCAAGCACCACGACCAACATGGCCGGAAGAAGTTTCATTTGTTCATTCAATCAACACCGCCGCGCGCGGAATGGTTGCGGCAAAATTATTTTACCGGCGCGGCCAGGCCATCCCGCCACGCCGCCACGGCCGATTTGATTTCCCCCGCGCAATTCGCCTGCGGCTTCACAAACCGCGGCGTGAACCACGGAAAGCCGCCGATCAGATCCTGCGTCACCAGAATCTGCCCGTCGCAGTCCGGCCCGCTGCCGATGCCAATGGTCGGCACGGCCAGCCGCGCGGAGATGTCCCGGGCCACCGGCGGCGTCACCAGTTCCAAGACAATGGCAAACGCGCCCGCCGCCGCCAGCGCCTGCGCATCGGCCAACAACTTCTGCTGTTCGGCCTCCTGCCTGCCCTTGATATGATAGCCGCCTTCTTCCAAAACATGCTGCGGCAGCATGCCAAGGTGGCCGCAGAAAGGAATGCCAGCCGCGCTGATGGCGGCCACCTGCGGCAAAATTTCCACCCCGCCTTCGGCCTTCACAAATTCCGCCCCGGCGGCCACCAAGCGGCGGGCATTGGCCACGGCGGCGGCGGCGGTTTCGTAGCTCTGGAACGGCAGATCGCAGCCCAGCAGCGCGTTTGGTTTGGCGCGGGCGGCGGCGCGGAGGTGATGCTCCATTTCCGCCATGGTCACGTGCGTGGTGTCGGGATACCCCAGCACCACCATCCCCAGCGAATCGCCGACCAGCAGCAGCGGCACCCCCGCTTCATCCAGCAGCTTCGCCATGGGAAAATCATACGCCGTCAACGCGGCAATCTTCTCGCCACGACTTTTCATGGCGCGGATCGTCCCGGTGGTTATTTTGGTAGTATTCATTTTTGCATCACGGCGCGACCGAAGCCTTCCCGGCGGCCAGCGCGGTTTCATCCGCCGCCCGGTTTATTCCGGGCCGAAACTATTCACCAATTCCTCCGGCGTGGTGGTTGCCGTGCCGACTTTGCCCACGACAATGCCCGCCGCGTAATTGGACAGAATCGCGGCTTCAACGGGGGAAGCGCCGGCGGCAATCGCCAGCGTAAAACTGGCGATGACCGTGTCGCCCGCGCCGGAAACATCAAACACCTCCTGCGCCACCGTCGGAATATGAAACGGCTTCTGCCCGCGCTGGCACAACAGCATGCCCAGCTCACCCAGCGTGATGAGCAGCAACGCCGGATGCAGTTCGGCCAGCAATTTTTCCGCCACCCGCAGAAGGTTTTCATCGGCCAAAGGATTTTCGCGCTTCGTCTCGTCCGGCAGGCCAGCCAGTTCAAACGCCTCCTTGCGGTTCGGCGTGATGAGCGAGAGGCCGCTCAAATCCAACTGGTGCACCGGCTTCGGGTCGAGGCTCAACCACACCCCCCGGGCGCGGCACAGCACCTTGATCTCCTCGAGCAACGGCTGGGTGACCACGCCCTTGCCATAATCGCCCACGATGACCGCATCGGCCGATGCCAGCTGGCGTTTAAATTCAACGAGCAGTTTCGCGGTGGTTTTGGCGTCGAGCGGGCCGCGTGTCTCGCGATCCACGCGCACGACCTGCTGCTGCTGGGCCACAATGCGGGTCTTGATGCTCGTGTGACGGGCGGCGTTTTTGACCAGTCCCGCACAACCGATGTGTTGTTCCCCCAACAGTTTCTGCAACTTGCCCGCCGCATCGTCATCGCCGATGGCCCCGAAAAGTTCCGCCGGCGTTTTGAGGCAGACCAGGTTGCGGGCCACGTTGGCCGCGCCACCGGGCATGAAACTTTCGCTGCTAAACTCCACCACCGGCACCGGCGCTTCCGGCGAGATGCGGGTTACGCCGCCCCAGATGAACTGGTCCAGCATCACATCGCCCACGACCAGCACGCGGGTGGTTTGCGCCGCAGCCAAAATTTCCCGGGCACGGGTGGCGGATAGTTTGTTGGCAGGCAACTTGTTAGACATAGACAACCGGAGATGTGAATCAGTTTAGGAACGCCGTCAGCGGACTGGTGGCGCTGGCGGTTTCGCTGGGCGCTCCCAGGCCGGTTTCAAACGCGCAACGGCCGGCTTCCACCGCCTGCTTGAACGCGTTGCCCATGCGGTTCGGGTCGTTGGCCACTGCAATGGCGGTGTTCACCAGCACCGCGCCCGCACCCAGTTCCATCGCCTCGGCCGCGTGGCTCGGGGCCCCGATGCCCGCATCCACCACCACCGGCACCGTGGCCTGTTCGATGATGATGCGGATCTGTTCGCGCGTCTGGAGACCGCGGTTGGAGCCGATGGGCGACCCCAGCGGCATGACGGTGGCCACCCCGATGTCCTGCAAGCGCTTGGCCAGCACGGGATCCGCGTTGATGTACGGCAGCACGGTAAAGCCTTCCTTGACCAGGATTTCCGCCGCCTTGAACGTTTCAATCGGGTCCGGCAGCAGGTAGCGCGGGTCGGGATGAATTTCCAGCTTCACCCATTTCGGCAGGCCGGCGGCGACCGCGAGCCGCGCCAGGCGCACGGCTTCCTCGGCAGTCATCGCGCCGCTCGTGTTGGGGAGCAGCAGATATTTTTTGGGGTCAATAAATTCGAGGATGTTGGCAAAGGGATCTTTTTTCCCGCTGAGATCCGCGCGGCGCAAGGCCACGGTGACCATTTCCGTGCCGCTAGCCGCGAGCGCATCGCGCATGGCTTCCGGCGAGGCAAACTTGCCCGTGCCCAGAATCAGGCGTGACTGAAACGTCCGGCCGGCGATGACCAAAGGTTGGTTCGACATTGATGATAATTTAGAAAATTACGCCGTTTTGTCGAGGCGCGAAGGAAAACAAAAAAGGCGAGGCCGGAGCCTCGCCTGTAAATGCTGTAACTGGTGGGTGGGCGGATTACTTGGCCGCCGGAACCGCTTTTTTCTTTTCGGCCTCTTTGACCAGCGTCGCGCCCTTGCCGATGCGCTTGCGGAGGAAGGTGAGCTTGGCGCGGCGGACCTGGCCATGGCGCTCGACTTCAATCTTGTCCACGCGGGGCGAGTGGATCGGGAAAATGCGTTCCACGCCTTCGCCGTAGCTGATGCGCCGCACGGTGAACGTCTCGTTCAAGCCGCCGCCGCGCTTGCCAATGACAATCCCGGCGAAAATCTGGATGCGTTCCTTGTCGCCTTCAACAACCTTGGTATGCACGCGGACGGAATCGCCCACGTTGAACTTCGCGTCGTCTTTGCGATACTGCGCCGATTCAATTTTTTTCAACAATGCCTGGTTCATAATTTTCTACAATAAATCTGGTCTGCGTTTTTCGGTCCGGATTCTGGCCTGCTCGCGCCGCCATTTCTCAATTTCCGC
>Ga0302323_100001531_pt1 | contig 18847 bp, 18 predicted proteins | sample Fen_T0_3_FD_201950 | JGI IMG/M metagenome (GOLD analysis project Ga0302323, IMG submission 201950) | Peat permafrost microbial communities from Stordalen Mire near Abisko, Sweden - Fen_T0_3 | ecosystem: Environmental > Terrestrial > Soil > Wetlands > Permafrost | place: Sweden: Abisko... | reverse complement strand
AGAGAACGGAGATTGGCCAGGTTCTCGGGCATACGCACCCTGGCCAGGCCCGGATCCGTCCCACACCCCGCCGTGCTGAGTGTGCCCAGCTCTTCCAGCGCCGCCGCCATGGCGTTTGGCGAACCGCCCGCCAGCTCGTCGGGATTGGCAAACAGCGCACGGGTGTTCATGGTGATCTGCTGGCTCACAATGCGCTTGAGCTGCTGCGCATAGCCTTCCACGCACAGCTCCCGGCGCATGCCCACGCTTTCTTCGTTGCTCCTGCTGACGAAATCGCGCAGTAGCAGGACCGTGGGAAGAAGCAGGATGACCACGATGATGAGCAGCTTTTGCCAAAGGGACAGGTGGCGCAGCAGCGGCGCGCCCTCGATGCGCCCCAGCCACCAGTGCTGCCGCCGTTCACGAGGCACACCATGAATGCCCGTTGGGCGCGAGGATTTGGAAGGCACGGAAGCATTGCGCTCCTGCGTGGTCATGCTTCGTCACTCCTTGTGGGCTGTACTTCCGCCGCGGGTTCTGGCCGCAGAATGCGTTCGGCATCGGTGAGGTAGATCATGGATTCTCCATCGCGTGCCACCCCGATGGCGGCGCGCACCTTTGCGGGCTCGGGCGGGGTCGTGATGTCGGCCGCGGCCAGTTTGAGAATGCGTGCCACCCTATCCACCAGCAGCGCGAAGGCGCGGCCAGCAACCTCGACCACGAGCAGTCGCGATCGAACAGTAGGAGTGGCGGCATCGTAGCCCAGGCACTTGCGCGTATCCACCGCGGGCAGCACGCGTCCGCGCAGGTTGACCACGCCGCGCACATGGTCCGGGGCCTCGGGCACGCGCGTGATGGCCAGGGCACGAACGATCTCGCGGCACTGCAGGATGGGGATGCCGATCTCGTCGTCGCGCAGGAAGAAGGTCACGTATTGCCGGATCTCGCCCGCGGCCCGGCCGGGTTCGCGCTCGCTCGACGCCAGCAAGGCGTCCGCGAACGCCAGCAAGGGCTCGGTGTTGGCCTCAGAAGACATCGTAGCTGGCCTCCACCTTCGCTTCGCTTGAGGATTCGGGCAAGAGGGCGACGCTTGTGCGGCGGACCACCTCGACGCAGTCAAGGATAGGAACCACGCGGCCCTGCGCCAGCACTGTCGCGCCGGCGACCATGCGGCACGCGGCCAGGCACGCATCAAGCGGCTTGACGACGATCTCTTGCACGCCCGAAAACCAATCGACCAGCAGTGCGCCACGCTTGTTTCCCGCTTGCAAGATGATGGCGTAGGGCCGCGCCCAGGCCTGGGCAAGGCCCTGGCATCCAAGCAAACGCCCAGCATCCACCGCACGTACGAAATCACCGCGCCAGGAAACCAGCAGCACGCGGTTGATGGACTGCATGTTCTTCTCGCGGCTCTCCATGGTGTCGAGGATGAACCCCGCGGGAATGGCGAAGGTTTCACTGTCCACGCCAAAGATCAGCGCCTTCTGCAACGACACCGTCACCGGCAAGTCGAGCACGAAGACCGTGCCGCGCCCGCTGGCCCCGCGTACGTCGATGGTGCCGCCCAGGCTTTGCACCACGCTGGCCACCACGTCCAGGCCCACGCCACGGCCGGCCAGGTTCGACACCGAGATGGCGGTCGAGAGACCCGCCTGAAAAATCAAGCGCTGGATGTCACGTTCGGAAAGCGCGCTGGTGTCCATGCCTTGCGCGTTCGCCTTGGCCGCGATGGCGCGCAGATCGAGACCGCGGCCGTCGTCGGCGACGCACACCTGGACCCGCCCTTCGCGCAGGCGCGCGCTGAGCAGAATTTGCGCCTTGGCCGGCTTGCCATGCGAGGTGCGTTCGTCCGCCGATTCGATGCCGTGGGCAACAGCGTTGCGCACGATATGGACCAGGGGCTCGTACAGGCGGCTAATGATGGCGCGATCCACGGCCGTGTCCCCGCCCTCGATGCAAAGTTCGATAGCCTGGCCGCGTTCGCGGGCCAGATCGCGCAAAAAACGGCCGAAGCGGCGAAACAGGGTGGCGATGGGCGCCAGACGCACGCGCAACAGCTTGTGCCGCATCTCGCGCGTGGTCCGGCCAAGCTCGGTCAAAAGCTGATCCATCAGCACGAGGTCGCTGGCTTCGAACTGGCCGCGCGCCAGGCGCCCGTGCACGCGCGCCAGTTGGGTCTGGCCCACGATGGTTTCGCCAGCCAGCTCCAGCAAATCGTCCACGTCACGATCAGCGATGCGCGCTGTCCCTCGCCCGTCTTCGCCCTCGACGGTGGACGGCTCGGCGGCCGGCGACGGCACCGCAGCCTCGACGTGCGACCGAGCTTCGACGGAATCGGATGTGGCCGGTGTCGCCGTGGCGCCGTCCATCGCCTGCCGCGCGCGCAGCACGAACGCATCGGCGGACGTGGCATCAACACCGCCCACCAGCGCCGCCTGAATAAGAACGCCCAGCAGATCGCACCCCTCGAAAAGCAGCTGCGACAGCAACGCCTGCTCCCGGCCCTGGCGGGTTCCGACCTCGGCGCAAATGTCCTCAAGCGCGTGCGCTACCCGCGCGATGGGCGCAAGCCCCATCATGGCGCTGTTGCCCTTGATGGTGTGCAGCCCGCCGCGAATCGCCCGCACGACCGGTTTGGCATCGCCACCCGCCGTCCACACGCCTTCGAGTTTGAGCAGAAGGCCACCCACCTCTTGCGCGATGGGCGCCGTCTCATCGACGAAGTCCTTCACCAGCGATGCGAAGAGTTCTTCCATGCCGTGTTCCGCGCTATCCCTTGCCGCCGGACTTGTGCAAATCGGATTGGTGCAAATCAAGGATGGCCGACGTCACATCCTGCTTGGGATTCGCCCGGCGCAAGAATTCGTTTTCTAGCGCCAGTCCCAGTTGAAAGGCGGCAAGCTCGAAGATCTCGATGTCGCCGATGCCCCGATCCCGGATACCGTTGTCCAAGTAGATGGCGGCAATCACGCGTTCGCTGCCTGGCACCGGCAGAACCGCGATCTCGCCGGTTCGTGGGCAATCCACCGCTTCGGTAAAGGCCTGGGGCAAGCCGGCTTCGTGGTAGCGCAGGCGGCGCGACCGGCTGTCGCTCACGCAATCTTTGAACACGCCACTGCTACCGATGGTCATGATCAACCCCTGGGTCGTCTTGGCCAGCGGTGCGCCCCAGCCGGTATTGCCAAACGCCCCAAGCGCAACCATGCGATCGAGATGCGGCACGAAGAGCACGCCGCGGTCGAGCGATTCGGCCACCGCCGCCATGAGATTTGAAGACACCGAGGTCCCCAGAAGGCCGGAGCGCAGATCGGCGATAATCCGGCGCAGGCGCGCGAAACTGGTACGGATGCCTTCCGTGATGGCGTGTTCGTTGGCCATGTACTTGCGCTGCCGGGCCGCGGACTGCATGCAAGCGACGACGGTTTCTGGCACCGCCGAGGTAACCGAAAGCACACCCGACTTGTACATCTCGCGCAGGGGCGCGCGCCCTTCGAACAGCGCGATGAAGGCGGCACGCGGCCGCGAACGGCACAGGGCAGCGAGCGTGGTTTGGGCGTGAACCTGGTAGCGCAAGTCCACCACCACGATGGGCGGCGACTCCCCAAGCAACGAGGCGCCCGCATCCCGCAAAGCGACCGCTGAAACATGATCGCCCGAAACAGCCATCAGGTGGTTGAGCCGCGCCAGCAGTTCGGAGTCGGGCGATACGATCTGGAAACGCAGGCGATCGACTTCGGGAGGCGGTGTCGGCTCGCGCCCGAAACGCTCGCTGTTGTCCGTTGGCACGACAGCTTTGGGCAGGGCCGAGCCGGCCAAAGTCACCTCTTCCGGCGAAGGAGGTTCAAATTCGCTGCTGTGGGTGTGCGGACCGGCCGTCGTCCCATCCGCCTCTACGCTGGCGGCCGCGGCCGCGGCAAGCTCGCCAGACGTCCTGTCCTCATCCATCCGGCGCAGAACATCCATGAGGACCGTCTGGGTGTCGAGATCGACCTTGGGCGCGCCGGTGAAGCGCGTGACCTCGACCATGGGCGTGAGGTCGTCGATAGCGAAGTCGAAGGTTCCCGACTTCCAGGACAGAATTTCGCCCACCACGCGTTCGATCTCGATGGCCATCACATCGCGGATGGCTTCCGGGGTGGTGCTGCCCATGCGCACCAAGATCTGACCGATGGTTCGGCGCGGCCGCTCGGCGTTCTGCGCTTCAAGCGCGCGCGCCAGAGTTCCCTCGTCGATAACGGACGCGGCCACCAGCAACTCCCCGACCCGCCGCGAACGCGGATTCCACGCACTCACGATGCGGCCCCGCTCGAAACCGACGAAACCTTCCTCGCTGCGATTGTTGACCGTCAAGGTTCCCGCATGGCCGCCGAGCCGAATCAGTTGCATCACATCGGCAACCGCAACGTCTTCGATCATGCCTCGGAAACTCATCACGTCCTCCCTCGGGGGCTCTCCCCCGCGACCTACCCCTGCTTGACCAACTTAATCAGACCTTCAAGGGTGCGCAACTTACGCGCCGCCCGCGAATACACCCGCGAGGCAAACAGCGCCGAAGCGGCATGCGCCCCAAGCAGATCGAGAAGTTCACGATCCTCTTCTTCCAGCTTCACCTTGTGGTCGAACAACTTGGTGATGATGAGCGCCCCCACCGTGATGTCCTGCACACGCAGGGGCACGACCACCAGCAGCGGCGAACCCTCGACCGGTCCAAAGCGCAACATGCCGTCCAGTAACGACGCATCGATCAGCGGATCACCGCCCGTGTAAGTCGTCCCGCCCGACCAGGTCGCGTCGATGGCGCCCTCTTGCAGGCGGATCTCCAGGGCGCTTTCGTCCTCGTCGCGCAAGAGCAGCGCGAACCGTTCGGCGCCCAGCAGGTTCACGGCGATTTCGGCAATGGTCGATTGCACGTCAGCGGGATCGAGCGTGGCGTGCAACTGGTAGGTGGCCACGTACAGGGTCATGAGCCGTCCGACCTGGTGCTCGACCTCAGCCAGGCGCGTGGTCAGCTCTTCACGCTCGTTCTCGGCCTTGGCCAGACGCAGTTCGCGCTCGGGGATCTCCTGCGAAGCCGAGCGCTGCAGCACCACCGATTTGTGGGCTTCCTCGATGGCGGCCTGGGCATCGTGAATCAGCTGGCGCGCGCGCATCAAGGTGGCCAAGGGATCGCCGCTGTCTGCCGCCGAATAGCTGGATTTGCGAGGACCCTCGGCCATGACATCACCCTCTTTCATGGGGCAGGTGGATTGGGTGGATTGGGTGGGCTGATGGTCAGGCGGCCGATGATCTTGAGTAAATCCTCGCGCTGGAATGGCTTCTTGAGGTAAGCCACCGCGCCAGCCTGGAGGCCGCGCGCCACATCCTCTTCCTTGCCCTCGGTGGAGACGATGATGACCGGAATGGCGGCGTACTCGGGCTTGGTCTTCACGTGGCCAAGGAATTCAAGGCCAGTCATGTGGGGCATGTTGATATCCAGGATGATGACATCGACGTCCGGGTTTTCGCCCAGGCGAGCCAGGCCTTCGCGGCCGTCGTGCGCCGCGATAAGCATGCAGGGCCTAAGCATGACCTCGTACATCTTGTGGATAAGGCGTGAGTCCTCGACTACGAGAACTTTGCGAGTCTTGACTACGTTCACAGAAACCTCCCTTGCCGGGAAACTAAAGGTGGGCTGTTGATGTCCAGCCACGGTGCGCGTTTGCCGAGGCGCGCAGTCACCCCGCCCCATGGTCAGAATCGTCAGCTTTTCCCGAGGACTTGAGGCATGGCACGCGCCAAGTCCCACCCGAAAGCACGCCTCAACAGGCTTTCATTTTGCCACGCTCCTGGCCGGGCCACCCACAATTCGTCGGACATCCGACAGCTGCACCGATCCGCGCTACATTCCGTAGGCCGAGGCCGCGAGCCGAGCGATCTGCTGAACTTGAACCCTGGTCACGCCCGTCGCCGTGCGATCGGATGCCAGGGCGGCGAGCGTGGCCGCGGCCCGTGCCCCCACGTCGGGGACGTCAGGAGGACTTCCATTCTCGCTGCTCTGCGCGCTAGTTGGCGGTTGCGGATGTCCTGACCCATTCGCATGCAGCGCACTTAGTTGCTCCTGCATCAGTTGGTCCCGTGCCTCAGCTTCCATCTGCGATGCCTGGGCCGCAACGGAAAGATCCTGCGGCGACGGATCTGCTGGAGCCAGCGCTGCGGCACGGATTTGCTCGGCTTTGGAAAGTGTCTCCTCAGGCGTGCGCCCCGAGGACATGTCCACCGGAACCTCGCCGCCCACGGCATAGGACTTGCCGTCCGGGCCGGTTTCGAAGGTGAACGACACCGCTCCGCCCAAACCGCCGGCGGCGGCTTGATGGGCGGATTCATGGGCCCGCACCTTCTGATCCGTCTGCGCCAAATCTTGCACCAGGCGCTCTTGGTCTGGCGTCAGCTGCTTGGGGCCAAGCTGGCCTGGATTGCGATTCCCAGCCTTGGCGTCGGATGACGCGTCCGTGGTCTTGGAATCTTGCGCTCCGCCCTGCGCAGTTGGGGGCACGGCCGTGGCCTCGCGGTTCCGTTGACCGATGGCCGGCACGTCGCGGACAGTCGCTACGTTTGCAATGGAATACACGGCAGGTACATCGGCCGTTTCGGCACGCTCGACACCCGTCTTAAGGAGGTCCTGTCGATTTTTTGATTTCTAGCCTGATCGGTCCATGAGCCAGTACAGCACCCACTGCAGAAGCCAGCGCCGCACGCCTTTGCGCGGGTCTCGCATGACCCAGTCCACCAGCCAGCAGAAAGGCAGTTTCTTGTTGGTGACCAGCTTGAAGATGAGCACCTGCTTCTTGTGCACCTTGACAAGGTGGCCCAGCAGTTTCTCGCCCGACACATCGCCACGCAGGAACCTGCCCACGCCCTCGCCGCTGCGGATCGCGTAGTAGATACCTTCGGTGGACAGGGGATTGAGAAGCCCAGCAGCCTCGCCGACCAAGAAGACGTTGCCGAAACGCCAGCCCCGGTAGTCGGCATTGCCCTTGGCCGCCTCGTGGCGCAGCTTGGACACGTCCAAACCAAAGCGCTTCGCCACCCAGGCGCCCGCCCGTGCCGCGACCTCGCGATCGAAGCGGTCGCCCTCGAAGGCAATGCCCACCATGGTCTGGCCACGGCTGCGCGACATCATGTAGCCGTAGCCAGCGGGAAAGGTGCGCGGCAGCCAATAGATGTGGAACTCAGTGGCGGGCTGATCGACCACGAAGTGGTAGGCCCAGCCCACGATATTTTCCTGTGGCAGAGCAAGGTGCCTGCGCACGATCGAGTTCGCGCCGTCGGCGCCCACCAGCTTCTTGTAGTGGTAGCGGCCCGTGCGGGTTTCGACGAACTCGGCGGTGATCTTCTGCACGGGTTCGCCAAAGTGGATGTCGGCGTCGCAGCCCTTCATCAGATGGCTTTCGATGCCGTGGCGTCCAGCAGTCCAGGCGAACGGACGCGGCAACTTGAGCGCGTGGCACGTCTCATCGTTGCCCACGTGAATGTCGGTCCACGGCCGGCCGCGGTCGAAAACCTCGCCGGGCAGCACCTTGGCGGTCAGCTCACCAGCGCAAATTTTCTTACCCAGGCTCTCGGCCTTTTCCAGCACCAGGACACGCTGGCCAGATCCCGCCAAGGCGCGGGCGCAGGAAAGCCCACCCGGGCCCGCGCCCACGATGACGACGTCATACGACTCTTCTTGCATCGCCCGCAGTGTACACGGGTAAAGAATGCTTTTTCACCACAGAGGACAGAGAGAACACAGAGATCGGAAAGAAGAAGGGCTTTCCGGATCTTGTGTCCGAACGCCACCCCCCTCTTCCGTCCTCTGTGTTCTCTGTGTTTCACTTCTTTGCTACCGACGACGGCGGCGTTCGGCGAGCGCTGCGAAAATTGCGGTGGCGATATCAGCGTCGCAGCCCAGGTGGCGGGCGATGGCGCTGGGACGGGCGCCGCTGGCGATGTGGGCAGCGATCGATTCCACCTCGTCGGCGCGAATCGCCACGCCAGCCATCACGGGAAAACCCATGGCCAGGCAGGTGTCGTCGTCGAGATCGTTTGTGGGTAAGAAATACCGTGTCTGGGTCTTGGGAATGTCGAACTGGGTTCCGGGGCGAAGGAAAGCCCGGCACAGCGTCGCGCGCACGAGCAGAGCTTCGGGGCGCAGGAGTGCCGTCGCAAACATCACCTTGCGCCCAAGCTTGATGCCGGCGCGCCCGAGCAGACTGCGATCAGACTGATTGATCTGGCTCAATTGTTCCTGGGCCCGACTGGCCAGCGCAGTGCCCAACCCCTGTTCCAGCTGATACAGAATTCCGCGCGCCGCGGGCCTTAGTTTGGCCAGGCGTTCGTCGCGCAAGGGTGCCAAGAGGGTTTCGGCCAGGTCGCGCGTCCAGGCCACCAACCGCCGCTGCAGGCGCAGTTTGGCCCCAGGCCCCAGGTCATCGAGGAGCACGGCGACCTCGGGCCGCAACCTGTCCGCGCCCTGGGACATGCGGCCAAGCACCCGGCCATCACCGAGAATCTGCCCATCGTCACCCAAGCCAAAGCGGTTGTCGGCTGCTTCCACCAGCTCTTCAATCCGTTGGCCCTTGTCGGATGGATCCAGAAAATCTCCGCCGGGTAACTGGATTGCGGCGTGGCGCAGCTGCTCCGCAAAAGCACCTTGGGGCGGCACACTTCTGCGGCCCCGCCGGTTGCCCGCATCGACGAAGCGGGCCACTAGCTTGGCGTGCAAGGCATCGCTGAGATCGTCTTCCAAGGCACGGGCTTGCTCTTGCCAGGCTTGCGCATCGTCGAGCCAGCGCCCGTGGTGCGCGATGTACGTCCAGGTCCGGATGAAAGCCATGCGCGCGAGCAAGGTATCGATATCGCCCTGCAATTCCGACAACCGTGCCAGGTGCCGCGCGATCCAATCCTTTTCCAACCGTCCGCGCGGTCCAGTGAGTTGCAGGAACACGGCCCGCAGCAACTTGAAGTGATCGTCGAGCTGCAATTGACGAAAGTCCGGGATCTGACAGACCTGCCACAGCAACGCGACGTTTTTGCCCGACCGGCAGCGCGCGGCGATCTCGGCATCGGCGCCCAGGCGCACGAGAGCGCGGGCATCGTCGGCGTCGGCCGCGAGTTCTAGACACGCGTGCGGCGGCTTGCGTAGCAGCGAAGCCGCAAGCGTTTCCAGCGACGACAGATCGAGATCGGAGTTGCGCCAGTACACGCTGGTCTGCGGGGCAAACCGATGCTCCTCGATGGCCTTGACCGTGGACGCGGACAACGCGGGCAAGGGCGCCAGCGTGACGAACTTGCCGTTGTTGTGGTGGCGGCCAGCCCGGCCCGCGATCTGCGCCAGCTCGGCATCTTCCAGATCGCGCAGTTTGCGACCGTCGAACTTACGCAGATCCGCGAAGGCCACGCAGTCCACATCCATATTCAGCCCCATGCCGATAGCGTCGGTGGCCACCATGTAGTCGACCTCGCCCGACTGGTACAGGGCGACCTGGGCATTGCGCGCGCGCGGTGACAGCGCACCCATGACCACCGCGGCACCGCCCCGCCGAGCACGCAAGCGTTCGGCCAGCTCGTACACGCGATCCACCGAAAACGCCACCACCGCCGTGCGCGGGGGCAGACCACGCAAGGTCGCGTTCCCGCCCCAGAACAGCCGGGACAAGCGCGGCTTGCGTTCAATCACCGCCGTCGGCACCAGCCGTTCGAGGATGGGCCGGATGGTGTCCGCGCCGAGCAACCACGTTTCCAGTCGGCCGCGCCAGTGCAGCATGCGATCCGTGAACACATGCCCGCGCTCGACGTGGCCGGCCAAGTGGATCTCGTCCACAGCCAGAAAATCCACTTCCCGCTTCACGGGCATGGCCTCGACGGTGCAGACAAAATAGCGCGGCCGTGGCGGCATGCGCTTCTCCTCGCCCGTGACCAACGCCACCGCGCCCTCGCCCACCCGCGCGCTAACCCTGTCATAGATCTCGCGCGCCAGCAGGCGCAGGGGCAACCCGATCATCCCCGATTCATGCGTGAGCATGCGCTCGACCGCGCGATGGGTCTTGCCCGTGTTGGTCGGACCGATCTGCGCGGTGATGCTGGAAGAAAGCGCGGACTTGGGGAGAAACACCAGAAGGATTTAACCACAGAGGGCACAGAGGACGCAGAGCCGGATGAGAAAAAGGGGGTTCGGACCTGAGATCCGAGCCCCCTTTCCTTCCGATCTCTGAGCTCTCTGCGTCTCTGTGGTGAAAAAACGCTGGCTAGTTCTCGCTGCGGCCGCCGATGCCCTTGGTGTCGGCAGAGATGGCCTTGGCGGCCTCCTTGGGGCGGAGCGAGCGAGTGGCCTTGCCGGCGCGCCAGATCTCGCTGTTGCCCAGCTCGGCCAGCTCTTTGCCAAGCCGCTGCTGGTAGTCGGCGCCGCCCGTCGATTCGAGCACGCGGGTGCACTCCTTGCCCGACGACACGCGGTCGTAGAGCAGCTCGAACACCGGCATCACCGCCTGCTTGAAGCGTGGACGCCAGTCGAGCGCGCCTCGCTGCGCGGTGGCCGAGCAGTTCGAGTACATCCAGTCCATGCCGTTCTCATCGACGAGGCGGATAAGGCTTTGGGTCAGCTCCTCGACGGTCTCGTTGAAGGCCTCGCTGGGGCTGTGGCCATTGGCGCGCAGGACATCGTACTGGGCGTCCATGATGCCGGCCAGGGCGCCCATGAGCACGCCGCGCTCGCCAGTCAGATCGCTGAAGACCTCTTGTTTGAAGGTGGTCGGGAAAAGATAGCCCGAGCCCACCGCGATACCGAGAGCCATGGCGCGCTCCTTGGCGCGGCCGGTGGCGTCCTGCTCGACAGCAAAGCTGCTGTTGATGCCAGCGCCCGAGAGAAAATTGCGGCGCACGTTCAGGCCCGAGCCCTTGGGCGCGACCATGATGACGTCCACGTCCGCGGGCGGAATCACGCCCGTCTGATCCTTATAGACGATGGAGAAGCCGTGCGAGAAATAGACGGCGTCGCCCTTCTTCAGGTGCTTCTTGACCTCGGGCCAGATGGCCTTCTGGGCAGCATCCGAAACCAACATCTGAATGATGGTGCCCTTCTCGCACGCTTCGCCGATCTCGAAGAGCGTCTTGCCCGGCACCCAGCCGTCGGCGATGGCACGATCCCAGTCGCGCTTGAACGAGGACGCCTGGCCGATGATGACGTTGAAGCCATTGTCCTTCATGTTAAGCGCCTGGGCCGGACCCTGAACGCCATAGCCGATCACCGCGATGGTCTCGTTCTTGAGAACCTCGATCGCCTTCTTGACCGGGAACTCTTCGCGCGTGATGACTTCTTCTTTGACTCCACCGAAATCGATCGTTGCCATGGGATCTCCTGATGTTTCGTCCTTCGCGGCGCGGAATCGACGCGAAAAGGGAGTGACAATCTGCCACCCCGCCCCACTCTGTCAAGACACGAGGCGCATCTCAGGGGCAAGCCCCCTGCGGGGCTTCCAACTCCCGCGAGGGGCGCAGCCGGGCAAAGCCCACCTATGCCCGCGCGAGTTGTGGTTGACGTCCGCGCGGCTGGCTGGTAGTTACTCCCTGCCTCGCAAGGGGCAATGGGGCTGTAGCTCAGCTGGGAGAGCGCCTGAATGGCATTCAGGAGGCCGACAGTTCGATCCTGTTCAGCTCCACAATATTGTTAAGGAATACGCCGCCGCAAGGCGGCGTTTTTCTTTTTGCGGAACGATACCGGAACGATATTCCGGCCAATGCCAACCTTGGGGGAATTTCCCATGAGCCCCCATCACCTTCTTCGCCCGACGTGTAGCCACGCCATCCGGCTTGGTTTTGCTACTTGGTCTTGGCCGACTCAGTGCATGCACACCCGACCCGCACGAGTGGTGCCAGGCTTGCGCAACACGAATTCGTATCGGTCCGTGATGGGACTTCTTCAGCCAAAATGATGTGCCTTCGCCATCAAATTGGATGAGAGGTCGAGTTTTCCGCGTAGATGTGCCGGTAACGTCGTAGGCATGCCGTTTGCTCTGTGGGACGGAATGCAGACTCTCTCTCGTTTCATCGCCATCTTGCTGGTCGGTGCTTCTTTCCTCGCATTCACGACGATGAAGGTGGGTGCGGTCGATTCGCCAGGAATTGTGCCTCCTCCGTTTCCTGCGCCCGCACCTCTGGGCTTTCCCGCCCCTATGCCACCGAAACCGATGCCCGACTTTCCAGGCCCAGGGGACGCCGGCAATGCCTCTGGTGGGACCGGGAACGCACAGGGAGGAGCGCCCAGTGGCGGAGCGGGCGGCTTCGTTTGGGGCGCAACGGGCGGCGTAAGCAGCAGCGGCATTCACTAGCGGCTGGCAGGACCCACCATGTCCAGAACCGTGGCGGAGCAACTGGTAGAAACGCTTGCCCAGGCCGGTGTCCAGCGCATTTACGGACTCGTCGGTGACAGCCTCAACCCGGTAACCGACGCTCTTCATCGGAGCGGCAAGATCGAGTGGATTCACGTCCGCCACGAAGAGACGGCGGCCTTTGCGGCTGGAGCTGAAGCGCAACTCACCGGCAAGCTGGCCGTTTGCGCGGGAAGTTGGCATTGCGAGCAGCGAGATCCCTAAAGTGGCAGACGCAGGTGGCGCAGTCATTAAGGTCATCGCCGGCTCGGTAGGCGGGGTGGTCGGGCCCGTGCGAGACGTTGTCACCAGCCCCGAGTACCTCGACATCGACCTTCCTCCCGGTAGATCGTTCACTCACCCGACGCCACGCGGGCACACGGTGTTCGCGTATGTCATCGGAGGCAAAGGGGTGTTCTGTCAGAAGAATGATCCCTACAGCTATGAGGAAGAGGGTGAGAACTACTTCGACATGAAGCGCAGCCGGCTGCTCGGCGACCGGCACCTTGTGCTCTTCGGCGACGGTGACCGCGTGTCAGTAACCGCCGAGGTGGAACCCGTGCATTTCCTGCTCATCTCCGGAAAGCCAATTGGCGAACCCATCGCCTGGTCTGGTCCCATCGTGATGAACACCCAGGAGGAGCTGCGGATCGCCTTTGAGGAGCTCGACAGAAATACGTTCATCAAGCACAGCAGATCCGCTCGTTGACAGTGAACAAACCTTCCAATGCCTATCCAGGAGCAAACATGCCACTCATCAATTCACCATCCAAGACAGCGCGCAACCAAAACATCAAGACCGAGATCGCAGCAGGCAAACCACCCAAGCAAGCAGTCGCAATTGGCTACGCGATTCAGCGTAGGGCAAAGGCCAAAGGCAAAACCAAGCGGTGACGCGCGCTGACCTGTCGTGCGCAATTGCCCATGAAGAATCACAACGCGTCCCACCCGGAGAAGACAGTTCTCGGCGTACATCGCGGAATCTTCATGCTGGGGCTGGTCAGCTTCCTGACTGACCTCAGTTCGGAGATGATCTTCTCCGTCTTTTCCATCTTCCTCACCGTCATTCTAGGCGCCTCGGCGGCGCTGCTTGGACTTATCGAGGGGATGGCGGACTTCGCGGCCTCGTCCCTCGACTACGTGGCCGGCTTTATCTCCGATAGGACTGGCAAGCGAAAGACTCTCACCATCATTGGCTACGCCTTCTCGACTCTGGCCAAGACAATCATCGCGCTTCAGACCACCTTGTTCGCGGCCGCCTCGTTTCGCGTCATCGAGCGCCTTGGAAAATCTTTTCGTGGCGCCCCCCGGGATGCCTGGATCTCGTCCATGGCGCCACACAAGGACGCCGGCTTCTCTTTTGGGGTCCACAAAGCCATGGACAAGTCAGGTGCGATCCTCGGCCCGATCGGCGCCTACTTCATCTTGGCCCGTCTAGGCGAGACCGCTTCAACGTTCAAAATCTTGTTCCTGGTGGCCCTGGTACCTGCGGCCCTGGCCGTGCTGGTTCTCTTCTTCATTGTTGATGAACCCGCCCCGCCGACCCAAAGAGAGAGCATCGTCAAAGCCTACAAAACGCTCGGCCCCGACTTCAAGCATTACGTCTTCACCGCTGGACTCTTTTCCTTCGCCTATTTCAGTTTCGGCTTTCTGCTGCTCAAGGCATACAGCGTCGGTTTTGCCATCCGGCACGTCACCCTGCTCTACGCGCTATACAACGTGTCCTTTGTACTGGCGGCGCCACTGTTGGGAAAGCTGGGCGACCACGTTGGTCGCCGCAAGATCATTGCTCTTGAATACATCCTGTATCTCTTGATGTGTGTGGGCTTCATATTTGCCTCTGCCAAGTGGCACGTGGTGGTTCTGTTTCTGATCTTCGGCGTCTTCTACGCCATTGATGAAAGCCAAAGTAAGGCTTACATCACCGACATGGAAAAGACGAAGAAGGGCACAGCCATCGGGGCCTACAGCTTCTTTACGGGCATCGTTTACCTTCCGGCGTCACTCATTGCCGGTGCGCTGTGGAAGATCGGCCCGAGTTACGCCTTCGGTTTCGCCGCAATCATCTCCGCAGCAGCTTTCGTGCTCTTCATTTCGTACAGAACCAATTCTTCAACTAAAACATAGCGCCTTTCGAAACCGGACTATTAGACGTGATCCGAGTCATTAACGCCTCTCAACTTGGCCCCGCGGTGCCCTTCCCCGCGGCCTTCGCCTCATGGTCAGTCTTCACGTGCTTCTCGGCGGCCAGTCGCGCCAGAGGTGTCTCGGGCGCTGCGACTGCCCCTTTCGTCGCCACTACCCAATGGCCGAAGCGGGTCGCGTAGCATCTGGTGAATTCCGCGCCCAGCAGGATGAGCTGAGCAGAGTAGTAGATCCACACTAACAGGACGGCCAATGATCCAGCGGAGCCGAAGGCAGAGCCGACGCTGGCGCGCCCCACGTACAGCCCGATCAGATATTTACCCATGTGAAACAGCACCGAGGTCACAAAGGCCCCGACCCAGACGTCCTTCCAAGCTACGTGCGCGTCGGGAAGAATCTTGAAGATCATCGCGACCAACGCCGAGATCGCCATCAGCGACACACCGTAGTTCAGGATGTAGCCCAAGATCACCCATCCAGGAATGATGCCTCCAAGCACACTTCCGATGAACTCCAACCCGGCGCTCATGACCAGGGAGACCAGAAGGAGAAACCCAAAACTCAAGATCAGGCCGACGGACAGGAGTCGATCCCGAATGAGTCCCCGAATGCCTCGAGCGGGTTTCGGGATGACTTTCCACACGGTGTTGATCGCGTCCTGAAGCTCGATGACGACGCCTGTCGCGCCGATCAATAGCGTTGCCAGTCCCACCACGATGGCAATAACGCCCGAGCCCCGTTGACTAGCCTTGGCGAGCATTGTTTGTACGACGGCTGCTGAATCGTGTCCCAGTAAGCCTTCGAGCTGCCCCAAGATGCGGCCCTGTACGACATCTCTTCCGAATGCCAGTCCGGCGATTGAAATTGCCAAGACCAAAATTGGCGCGAGGGAAAAAGCAGGGTAATACGATAGGACAGCTCCCATGCGCGGCCCTTTGTCGTCGCTCCAACTGCTCAATGTCTCATTGATCAATTGCCAAGTGGCCTTAAGCGACGTCATCACGGGGTCGCCTTTCGAAACAAGTCATCCGGGTTAAGTCCCAGCCTTCGAACGGTCTCGTGATCGGGGACACCGGTCGACGGAAGATCATGCGCGGCCTAAGACGACGAAGCGCTGCTCTGGTCGAGTCGTTCGCATCCTCTTTCATAAAGCCCACCGACGGTTTCCGTCTGGAATAGGCCCAACGTGATTTGGGAGTCGGGAGAATTTCGGGGCGACCTTGGCTTTCGTGTGCGACGCAGCGCTGAGCCCGCCAGCTCCTGTCTCATAGTCCTCAATGAGTGATGATTTGCCTTGAATTTCTATTGGCTGTGCTCTCATTAGGGCGGAAAAGGAATTATGGCCTCCTACGCCTTGACCCTCAGTTCAACGGCGGCGGCGGGCTCGAGGACGCGGAATGTGAACGATTCGGTCAGGTAGAGATCGACGCTGTCTTTGTTATGCGATAGGTAGCCTACGGACAGATCCTGGCCGACGGTCATCTCGAAATCTCCGCCGCGCCGAGAGAGGACCATTCCTCCTTGGAGAGCCGGACTCCAGAAGAGGCCGCCCGTGGCAATGCGCTCGACCCGCTTACGTAGCGGGTAGGCATTGGGATCGCCCACCTGGAGCACGGCGCTGGGAGCGGTGCCTAGCACCAGGGCATACGGCCCCTCGATGCCCGATGTCTGGATGGCCAGTACGCCCGCTTCCACGGACTCGGTAAAGGTGCCCAGGGCGCCTGGTGGGAGGAGGACCGGTGTGTGTGTGCTGGCCTCGCCGATGCCCTTGATGCCGGATTTGCCGAGGCCGTTGTAGACAGCGCCATCCTCGAAAAGCGCGACGTCGCAAGCCGCCGCGATGAGCGTCTTCAGATCCGGCGCCTTGCCGCCACGGGAGATATTGTCCAGTTCCGACAACTTCAGCGAGAACGGTGCCCGGATCTCGACCAGGTGCAATGCATCGCGCAGGCCCCAGTTCACGCCGTTCACGGTTTCACCGGTCCCCGCGGACCCCAGGTTGACGGCCGCCATCGTCCAGCCATGGGGCCCGCTGAAGTCGACCAACCTGCGGCCAGATAGGTTACCTTTCAGCGTTCGAGAAGCCTGAAGGTCGATTTCCTTCCACGCCTCTTCGGTGATGGGGGCCAAGGAACGTCGCAGAATATCAGTCATGAATTGCTCCTTACCTGGGCTGTCAGGGGTTGTTGGGCTTCAATCCAGCGAGCCCAAGGTCGTAGGCGGGCGCCGTGCCGCCGGACTCGATCTTCGTCACAGGTTTCGTGCTGAACAGGTACTTCTTCATGTTCAAGTCGAACTCCGGCATTCTGCGACGTAGATACTCGAACAGCATATTTGCGTGTTCAATCTCCTCGTCGCGGTTGTGGATGAGAATGGCCTTCAGTTCCGCATCCTCCGAGCGATCGGCCCGCTGGTTGTAATAGTCGATCGCCTCCAGTTCCTCCTGCAGGCTGGCCAGTGCTCGATGCACGTGCCGGACGTCCGCTGAAAGCTCCTGTTCAATGTATTCACTACTCATCACAATCCTCCTTCGGGCGGCTGTCCCGAGGCTTCGACTCGGCCCATGCGCCCTCCGCGTATCTCTGGTGGTGCTTCTCTTGCGCTACTTTAGGTTCGCTGCTGCGAACTCCCAGTTCACCAGCTTCCAGAAGGCTTCCAGGTAGGCCGGCCGGGCGTTGCGGTAGTCGATGTAGTAGGCGTGTTCCCAGACGTCGACGGTAAGCAGAGGCTTCTTGCCGTCTTTGAGCGGCGTCGCTGCGTTGCTGGTCTGTTCGATTGCCAGCGCCCCGTCGGAGCTCTTGACCAGCCAGGCCCATCCAGAACCGAACTGAGTGATCGCTGCGGCGGTCAGCTTCTCTTTGAACTGGGCAAACGATCCAAAGTCCTTCGCGATGGCAACAGCCAGAGCGCCGTTCGGCTCGCCGCCGCCCTTGGGCGAAAGGCTATGCCAGTAGAACGAGTGGTTCCACACCTGAGCGGCGTTGTTGAAGATGGCCCCCGACGCTTTCTTGACGATGTCGTCCAGGGACAACTCGGCGAACTCGGTGCCTGCTATGAGCCTATTCAGGTTCGCCACGTAGGCCGTGTGATGCTTGCCATAGTGGTATTCGACGGTCTCGGCCGAGATGTGCGGAGCCAACGAGTTCTTTGCATAGGGCAATTCTGGCAGTTTGTGTTCCACGACGCTCCTTGAGTGTTGATTGTGCCCTTCAAAGATGGTGCCGCCCAACGCGGAACTAGGCTGCATGGAACACACGGTTGCTGAAGCCGCAAACTATTCCACGCCGGCCCAGAGATCCGTGTTGGGTGGTGACATCTAGAGCAAGGTGACGGAACTTGACTACGATACGATCAAGACCATTTCAGCTGGCAGCAAGAGCAGCTTCCGTGCCAGCGATGGGGCGCAAGCAAATCCACAGACTTGCAGCGTGGGGATGGATCACGATCTTCCACCTCCATCAAAATGGAGGACCATCGTCATCAAAATGGATGAGTTCGGACCGCCGTGACCCTGGCCTACCCTTCCTAGCGAACCACGCAGATACCACCTGGGCTTGCGATTTCATCCAAGCGTACGACATCCCTGTCCGGCAAGGGTACCTCTCTCAGCCAGCATCCTGGCTCTTCTTGGCGCCCAAGATCGTCGGGAAGCCGGTCCTCACGTCGACTAGCAAATTCCAATTGCAGACCGACTCCATGTCGTACCGAACCCGCTCTTCCGTCTTCGTCAGCTCGGCGGTTGCTGCGTAATCGGCTAGTATCGTTCGCTTGCTTACACCAACGGCAACGCCAACTGCTATCCACAGCATGAGCCCCCTTTGGATTCCGCGTGCAGCTGGTCGAGCCTGGTTCGAATTGCTTTTCTGGTATCGCCCACCTGAGCACGGTGCCGTCCATTTGATGGGTGCACACGGTGGAGGCAGCTTTGCAGATTCTAGGCGGCGTATTCGGCGTCGATGACGTCGCCCTGCTTGCCGGCCGTATCGCTCCCCGGCTGTCCGCCAGCCCCATTCCCTTGGGTACCGTCCGTGCTGCCAGCCGCCTTGTAGAGGGCCTCGGCAATCTTGTGCGATGCCTTCTCCAGTCGCTCGAACGTGCCCTTGAATACCTCGGCGTCCGTGGCTTCCTTGTTCGCATCCAACGTCGTGCGGGCTTCCTTCAGCGCGTCTTCGAGTGCGCCGCGCTCGCCGGCCGAGATCTTCTCCTTGTTCTCGTCGAAATGCTTCTGCACGCTGAATTGCAGGCTCTCCAAGCGATTGCGCGCCTCGATGGCCTCGCGCCGCTTCTTGTCCTCGGCCTCGTGCTCATGCGCTTCCTTGGTCATGCGCTGCACTTCCGAT
>Ga0302323_100001530_pt1 | contig 18854 bp, 18 predicted proteins | sample Fen_T0_3_FD_201950 | JGI IMG/M metagenome (GOLD analysis project Ga0302323, IMG submission 201950) | Peat permafrost microbial communities from Stordalen Mire near Abisko, Sweden - Fen_T0_3 | ecosystem: Environmental > Terrestrial > Soil > Wetlands > Permafrost | place: Sweden: Abisko... | reverse complement strand
TCGTCCGGGGCCACGTCTTCGATCCGGATCGTCGGGAAATCCAGCTCGATCCAACCACCGTCGAGCTGTCTGGCTCGAAGCGCTCCGCTCGCCGTGGAGAAGACGAGCGTCCGATCCGCGGGCTCGATGCCTCGTTCCCAGATCGCGTGAGCGGCCGCCAGGGTGGCATGGCCACAGAGCGGCACCTCGACCGTCGGAGTGAACCAGCGCAGGTCGAACGCCCCATCGCCGCGACTCACGAGGAAGGCCGTCTCGGCGAGATTCATCTCCGCGGCCACCGATTGCATCCACGCCGGATCGGCCATCCGGGGCAGGAGGCATACGCCACCTGGATTACCTGCGTATTGACAATTCGTAAATGCGTCGACATGGAGCACCGGAATCATCATGTCCACCTATGCGGTCTGGCGGTGTGGGGAGGGGGTTTGTGAAGTTAGGTGTGGACAAACTGTGGAAAACCTGGGATACATATGCACAGACGACCCTTGCCAACAGCCTGAAACATCGTATGGTACTGACGACCCATCTGTGGTCCGTACTCTCAGATGCTAGGTCAGGCGCAAGGTGCGCCGAATAGTGAGACTTCAGGTCTTCGATTGGCCGGTATCCGTCTCCCGGCCAAGGTGCCCGCCGCGAAGGCCTAGAGTGAGGATCATTCGTGCGTTTTGGTCGTGCTCGGCAGGGGTCGGTCGAGCGTCTCCTCTGGTCGCGAGATAGCCGCCTGGTCTCTCGCATCGCGCAGAATCTGCCTCAGGCTCGAATCCTCGAGCTGGCAGACTCGGGATGGTGCGTGCTCGCCAGCGCAGCCGACCTCACCGAGGCTCTCGCCCTCAAGCTTGCCCAAACAGCCGCCTACGGCCTGGTCGATATTGACCCCACGCTGCCTGCGGCCGAGCGCTATGTCGTCGCCCTGGGCCACGCCGTCGAGGTGTCCGGCCTCGGCGATCACATCGGCCTCGACGAGACGCCCGAGATCGCCAAGCGCAAGGTCCTCGACTACTTCTTCGCGCTGAAGGAAAACCACCACGTCGAGTTCCAGCCGATCGTGGACCTGCGGACGATGCAATCGCACGAGTGGGAGTGCCTGTTCCGCCCGCAGATGCCGATGCTGCCGCAGACGATCAGCTCGATAGTGGATGCCGCCCTCACGGCTAAGCGTCCGGTGGACTTTGACGTCTTCGTCGTCGAGGCGACGCTGGCTCGGATCGCGGAGGTCGCGAAGCCGGGTCCCGTGGGGCGCCGCATGCATTACAGCATCAACCTCCTGCCGGCGAGCCTCCTGGCCCCGCACTTCGAGGCCGGCGCGTTCGCGGAGCGAGTCCGCCGAGTGGGCCTCTCTCCCCGCCAGATCGTGGTCGAGTGCACCGAGCAGCAGGCGATCGCCGACATCCCGCGACTCAAGAAGCAGGTCCGCGCGCTGCGTCGCCTGGGCTTCGGTTTCGCCATCGACGACGCTGGTGCCGGCTACGCGAGCTTCAACGTCATCGCCGCCCTGGAGCCGTCGATAATCAAGATCGACCGCGAGATCGTCAGCCGGATCGGCAACAAGGACAGCGAGGCCAAGAAGGCGCTCGTCGAGGCGTTCGTCTCGTTCAGCCGCCGCATCGGTGCGAAGGTCGTGGCTGAGGGCATCGAGAATCGCCGCGACCTGCTCGCGCTGCTGGAGCGTGACGTGGACTTCGGCCAGGGTTTCTACCTCGGTCGCGCCGCCACGACGCCCGTCCAGCCGCGCCACATCCGCGCCGCCCACGAACTCCGCATTTCGATGACGTCCGTCTCGGGATGGGAAGGCGCCGTCACGACTCAGGCGGCTTCGTCGCAGTAGATCGGGACCCCTCCTCCGCCAAGACACGGATCCGGTCCGGGAACGAAACTCCGCGGCGTATCGTCGTATCGGGCATGAATACGCCGTATGGGGGAATCGCGTTGGGGCAAGGCGCGACTGCACTCGCCGTGAGCGATCCTGAGGAGGTCTTTCGGCAGCTCTCGAGCAGACACGTCCAAACGGCATACAAGCTCGCCTGGGCGATCCTCGGGGACGCTCCGGACGCCGAGGACGCAGTTCAAGATGCTTTCACGTCCGCGTGGCGCCGGCGAACCAGTCTGCGCGAGGCCGACCGATTCGACGCATGGTTCGGGCGGATCCTGATCAACTGCTGCCGGGACCGCCTGCGGCAGAGGGCTCGCGGTCCTCGTTCTTCGGCCGTGATGCCCGAGGGCGTGTCGCCCGACCATGCTCCGGCCACAGCTGAACGCGACGAGCTGGCGACCGCGATGGCGTCCCTCGATGAGGATCAGCGCATCGCCGTCATGCTGCGGTTCTGGCTGGACATGTCTGTCGACGATATCGCCGAGAAGCTCGGCGTCCCGCCCGGAACGGTCAAATCGAGATTACACCGCGCCATGGGGAAACTGCGGCTGGCGCTGGAGGGGCTCCGATGAACGATGACCAGTTCGAAGACCGCCTGCACGAGGAACTCCATCGCCGTTACGTCGCTCCGGATGCGCCCGAGCGGCTGTACGACCACGTCCGCCGGCTGGGCGAGGCCGATTCCGAGCGCCGGCCGGCACCCCGACTGTTCGGCGGCTTGAGGCTCGGTGCGCGAGCCATCGGCGGGCTGTCTGCATCCGTGGCCATCGGCGCCATCGTCCTGGCTGGCCTGGTCTGGAGGCCGTCGCCCGCGTCGGGACCTGCCGCCAGCCAATCCCCGTCCACTTCGGGCAGCATTGCGGCCTCCACCGTTCCGACGGCACACGCGTCGGCGACAGCTGGCGCAACCCCAATCCCGGCCTGGACCGGCTCGCCGCAAAGCATTCAGTTCGTGGTCCGGGTGGACTCCAGGTTCGCATATGCGATGGCGCGCGACGGATCGACGCTGCTCGTGACGGAGGACGGCGGGGCCAGCTGGCAGAGCCGTACCCTGCCCGGGCAGACGGGCACCAATTCGAACATGACCCAATTCCGATTCACGACCAGTCAGACCGGCTGGGCGGTGTTCGAAAAGGAGATCGGCGTCACGGCACAGGGCGGGAACACCACCTACGCCCACGAGGCGTATCGAACGGACGACGGCGGCCGCACCTGGACCCAGCAGACGGACATCCCGGCACCATCCGACTACAACACCGTCCAGCTCTTCGCACTGGACGGCCGGCACGCCTGGGCGGAATTCTTGGGGATCGACAGGAAGCAGTACCCGGGCGAGTCGGGGCAGTGGACGCTGGGGCAGCTCTGGAGCACCTCCGACGGCGGCACCACATGGACGCTGCTGGCGAGTGGCGACAAGGCACCCGATTGGCCGGCCAACCTCAGGTTCACCTCGCCGACCGAGGGCTGGGCGGACGTAACTCAATGGACGGTCGACTCTACGCCTCGCCTCGCCCACACAACGGACGGCGGCAGAACGTGGACGTCGTCCTCGTTGCCGATGCCCAAGGGGTATACGTCGCTGATGGACTATGAGCCGCTTCCGGGGCAAACCGGTGGACCGCTTCTTCTCATCCGCGAGGTCGCCGATCCTATGGCCAGCAAGTTGACCAATGCGCTGGCCGAGTGGGAAAGCGGGGACGGCTCGGCGTGGAGACTCGTACGGACGACACCCTTGAACGGAAAGTTGGTCTACCAAACTCGGACCGGTGCGGTCGCGATCCTCGTCGACCCGCAGTCGCCCAAGTCGATGGATGTCTTCGACATGGCCACTCAGTCCGTGACCGGGACGATCGACACGTCGCCGGTATGCAGCGGGATTGCCAGCATCTCCGGGGTCTTCCGAGGCTCGCCCAACGGCAGCCCGAACGATATCTGGATCCTGTGCTCGCGACCGGGCGCCGACCCCGGAGCCGAGACCGACTATCTGTACGGCACCACGGACGGCGGCAAGACCTGGCAGGGAATGATGGGAGCGCCGGTTACCAGGTAGGCCGGATCGAATCGCATTGCCCGGCGGTGCGCCGGTCGGCTTGCGGGATCGCTCGACCGCAGTCACGGGACTTGGGGCGTAACATCAACTTGCGTCCGCAATCGAGTCATACCGTGGACAGGATCCCAATGGCTACCGCACATACGACCCGCGTCCAGCTCTCCGAAAAGGCCCGGGCATTCATCGAAGCACCACGCTTCGCGACGATCTCCGTTCTGAACCCGGACGGCAGCCCGCTGCAGGCAGTCATCTGGTACACCATCGACGGCGACGCGATCGTGTTCAACAGCCGGGTCGGCCGGCACTGGCCCAACAACCTGAATCGGGACCCGCGCGTTTCGCTGATGGTCGCGGATGGCTACAGCTACGTCGAAATGCGCGGCGAGGCCGAGATCGATCCCGACCCGATACGAGGGTTGGCGGTCATCTCCGAACTCACCCACCGCTACCAGAAGGACCCCGACAAGGCGGCCGTGCAGATAGCCGGGTTCGCGCGTGAACCGCGCGTAACCTTCACGCTTCGTCCAACTCGAGTATTCGAGCGGCTCTAGGAGAAACCCATGGCAACGGCCAAGATCGGTTACGCGGCGATGCTCGAGCAATTCGGGCCGAGTGAGGTGCTGGACCTCTGCGCCCAGGCCGAGTCGGCCGGATTCTCCGGCGTCATGGCTGCGGATCATCTCCAGCCCTGGATCCCCAAGCAGGGCCAGGCCGCCTTCGTGTGGGAAGTGCTGGCGGTGGCCGGAGCGCGTACCAAGGGCGACCTGGGACCCGGCGTCACCTGCCCATCGTTCCGCATGCATCCGGCGATCGTGGCTCAGGCGGCGGGCACGCTCGAGGTCATGTACCCGGGCCGTACGTGGCTTGGTCTGGGTTCCGGCGAGGCGCTCAACGAGCACGTCGTGGCGGGTTACTGGCCGGAGACGCCCGAGCGCATCAACCGCATGTTCGAGGCCATCGAGATCATCTCCAAGCTCCTCTCGGGCAAGGAGGTCAAGCACGACGGCCGCTTCTTCAAGATGGAGACCTGCCGGCTGTGGACGATGCCGGACAAGGCGCCGCCTATCTACATCGCCACCGCGGGCCCGGTGACGGCGAAGCGGACCGGGCAGTTCGCCGACGGGATCATCACCGTGGGCGCACCCGAAGAGAAGCTCGAGATGGTCTTCGGCAAGTTCGAGGAAGGTGCGCGGGAGGCCGGCAAGGATCCGTCTACGATGCCCAAGATCCTGCAGCTCCATCTCTCGTGGGCCGAAACGGACGAGCAGGCGGTCGCGAATGCCGTCTCCGAATGGCCTACCGGCGGCATGAAGTTCGCGAAGCAGGACATCCGCTCCCCGAAGGATTTCGAGGCGATGGCCGCCCTCGTCCGACCGGAGGATTTCAAGGGCCGGATGCTCATGTCCGCGGACCCGGAGATCCATCGCGCCGAGATTCAGAAGTTCCTGAACATGGGCTTCGACCAGATCTACCTGCACAACGTCGGCCGAAACCAGCGAGAGTGGATCGACGTGTTCGGCCGCGAAGTGCTGCCCAAACTCAACGCGTAGCGTTGAGTCATTCACGGCGTAGCGCCGGCCGGCTCACCGCATCGCGGGAGGCGTGAAATGCCCGACATCAAGCTGGGGCTTCTCTGCTGGAACCAGAACACCGACTGGCCGTCGCTCCTCGAGGCCGGGGTTCGGGCGGATCGGCTCGGCTATGACAGCCTCTGGGCCTGGGACCACTTGTACCCGATCGTCGGCGACCCGGACGGGCCGTTCTACGAGGGTTGGCTGACTATCACGGCGTGGGCGGCGGCAACCAAGCAGATCCGAATTGGCTTGATGGTCGGCGCCAATCCCTTCCGCAACCCGGCACTGGTCGCCAAGATGGCAACCACCCTCGACCACATCAGCGGCGGGCGCGCCTACCTGGGGATCGGGGCCGCGTGGAACGAGAACGAAGCACACGACTTCGGCGTGGACATGGGTTCCGGGATGCCCGAGCGGCTCCGATGGCTGGGCGAGGCCCTGCCCCTCATCCGCGGCATACTCCACGGAGAAGTGCCCACGGCCGCCGGGTCGCGATACCACGCGGTCCACGTGCGCAACGACCCGGCACCGCTCCAGACGCGTCTCCCGATACTCGTGGGTGGCGGCGGCGAGAAGGTCACGCTAAAGCTGGTCGCCCAATACGCGGACGCGTGCAACCTCGGCGGTGGCATCGACATGGTGCGCCGCAAGGACCAGATCCTCCGCGAGCACTGCGACGCCGTGGGACGCGATGAGAGCGAGATCGAACGCACCGTGGGCGCGGGTGTGGTCGTCATCCGAGATTCGCGCGCCGAGGCCGAGCGCGTGTACAAGCAGGCCTTTGCCACCAACCGGATCGCGGAAGAGTGGGAGGACCAGCCCATCGGCACCGTCGAGGACGTCGCCGAGAAGCTGGCGCCATATCTCGAGATCGGCTACCGGCATCTGATCGTGGGTTATCCCGCTCCATACGACGAGGAGTCGGCGGTCCGTCTCGCGAATGAGGTCCGACCCATGCTGGAGAACGCGCGCTGACGGACACGCGTCCCGGGCGGCGCTAACCTTTGAGTGTCGGTGAATCGATCGGGAGCAGGGATGCGCGTCGTCTGTCTGGCTGGTGGTGTAGGCGGAGCGAAGCTCGCCGATGGGCTCCAGCGCGTCGTCGCGCCCGGCGAACTGACCGTGATCGTCAATACCGGTGACGATCTCAACCTTCACGGACTGACAATCTGCCCTGACTTCGACACGGTGCTCTACACGCTCGCCGGCATCGCCGATCCCGTCCAGGGCTGGGGCATCGCCGGTGAGACATTCGAAGTGGCGGCGCAGCTCGCGCGTCTCGGCGAGGAAACGTGGTTCAGACTCGGAGATCGCGATATCGCCACTCACCTTTTCCGGGCCGAACGGCTGCGGGTAGGCGGCCGGCCGACCGAGGCGGCGCTTGAACTCGCGACGCGTTTCAATGTGCCGTCGCGAATCCTGCCCATGTCCGATACGAGCGTGCGAACGCGCGTCCGCACCGACTCGGGTTGGCTCGACTTCCAGGACTACTTCGTCCGCCGCCATCAGGAACCCGAGGTGATCGAGGTCAAGTTCGATGGCGTCGAGACTGCCTCGGCAACGCGGGAGGTCAAGGAAGCCATCCGCTCGGCCGACGCGATAATCGTGGCGCCGTCCAATCCCATCGTATCGATCGGACCCATTCTGGCGGTGCCCGGCCTGCTCGACGCAATCACCGCGGCACGACGACGAGGAGTGCCGTCGGTCGGTGTCTCCGGAATCGTCGGCGGGAAGGCCTTGCGCGGCCCGGCAGATCGCATGCTCGCCTCCCTCGGCGACGATCCAAGCGCCCTCGGCGTGGCTCGCCGGTACGCGACCGCCGGCCTCATCGACACGTTCGTCATCGACGTCCAGGACGAAAGCCTCGCTCCGGAGATCGAGGACCTGGAGCTTCAAGTGATCGTGGCCGACACCGTGATGACGAACTCCCAATCGCGAGCCGACCTCGCGCGGACGATGCTGGACGCCGCTGCTGCGGCACGCCAGTGACCGAGCCGCAACTCTCCCACGTCGTGGCGCTCGTTCCCGTGCGGACGCTCAGCGGCGCCAAATCGCGACTCGGCGAACCGCTGGACGCCGAAGAACGCGCCGAGCTTGTGCTGGCGCTGCTGCGACGCACGGTCGAGGCGGCCATGGCGGCGCGGCGTCTTGCAGGAGTGCTGGTCGTCTCGATGGACGACGGCCTGCTCGATCGGGCCCGGGCGATGGGCGCTGACACTCTGCTCCAGATCGGAGATGGCCTCAACGAGGCCCTGAACCAGGCCCGTACCGCCGCCGGCGCATCGGCCACCGCCGTGGTCGTTCTGCCGGCCGATCTGCCCGGCATTACGTCATCGGCAATCGACCGTGTAATAGAAGGCGCGGAGATCGTCCTGCGGGAGCGCCGGGCCACGTCGGTTGTCGCGCTCGTGCCCGATCATCACGGACGCGGGACGAATACGCTGCTCATAGCACCGCCGGGCGCGATCGATTTCCACTTCGGCGAGCGCAGCCGGAGCGTTCACTCCGGGGCGGCCGCGACGGCGGGCGCGGCGTACGTTGAGCTGGATGGTCCGCTGAGCTTCGACGTGGATACGCCCGACGACCTTCTGGAGGCCGACTTGCGCGGTCTCGATCATGCGGCCGGCCGATGAATCTGGACACGACGCTCCCCTATCCGTCCGACGGCCGCCTCTCGGTCGTCGCGCTCGAGGGAATCCCGGAGGTACACCCCGGCGACGACCTGGCAGCGCTGCTGGTGGCGGCCCTGAGAACCACACCGGACCTGCTGCCGCTCACCGAGGCGGATGTCCTCGTCGTGACTCAGAAGATCGTGTCGAAGGCCGAGGGCGCCGTGGTGGATCTCACCTCCGTGGAGCCTCGACCGGAAGCCGTGGCGTTCGCCGAGCGGTGGGATCGGGACGCCCGCCAGCTCGAAGTGGTGCTCCGCGAGGCTCGACGTGTGGTACGCATGTCCAACGGAGTCCTCATCACCGAGACGCCGCACGGCTTCATCTGCGCCAACGGCGGCGTGGACGCATCCAACGTAGGTCCCGACAGTGGCAGCGTGGTGACCCTCCTGCCCGCGGACTCCGACGCGTCCGCAGACATGATCCGGGCGGCCGTCCGCGACGCCCTCGGCGTGGACGTTGCCGTCCTGATCTCGGATAGCTTCGGGCGGCCGTGGCGGTGGGGCATCACAGACGTCGCGATCGGCGTCAGCGGAATGATGCCCCTGGACGACCTCCGTGGAACCCCGGACGCCGACGGCCGGATCATGCGCAGCACCGTCCGTGCCACCGCCGACGAGATCGCAACGGCAGCGGAACTCGCGCTCGGCAAGTCCACGCGACGACCCGCGGCCGTCGTGCGCGGCGCCCACCCAACCCGCGGCGAGGGGCGCATCGCCGACGTCCTGATGCCGCGGGACTTCGATCTGTTCAAGTGAGCGGCGGTGACCGCGCTCGTGGCGTGGCCGAGGGCACGCACCGGCGAGTCGTGGCACTCAGCGGCCGGATGACTCCGGCGAGTGCGGTGTTCCCGCTCCCCGGACCGGTAGACCTTTCGACGACGGTCGGGCGGCTCAGACACGGCCGGGGCGACGCCACGATCCGCTCCGGGCCGGACGGAGTCTGGATGACTCGCCGGAGCGCCGCCGGACCCGCGACTCTGCACCTCCGGGTGGACCAGACTGCTTCCGCGCTCCACGTTCAGGCCTGGGGGCCCGGCGCGGATGAGGCGCTCGACGCCGCGCCGGGAATTGCCGGCCTTCTCGACGAACCGGAGGCTCTCGTCCCGCGCCACGAGCTCGTCCGTGAACTCAGCCGGCGCTTCGCGGGCGTTCGTCTTCCGCGCACCGGCCTGATGCTTCAAGCGTTGATTCCGGCGGTCACGGAGCAGAAGGTCACGGCCGGCGAGGCCCATCGAGCTTACGAGGGGCTCATCCGCCGATTGGGCGAGCCGGCACCCGGACCCGGCGTGGAGATGGGACTGAGGCTGGCTCCACCCGGGGCAGTCCTGGCCGGGCTCCCCTACTTCGAGATGCACACGATGGGCCTGGAGCGAAGGCGGGCGGAGCTGATCCGGCGTATCGGCGGCGCCGCGAGCCGCATCGAGTCCCTGGCGGCTCTCTCGTCCGGAGACGCCTTCGAGAGGCTGCAGACGATTCCCGGCGTCGGGCCCTGGACTGCAGCCGAGACGATCAGGGCCGCGTTTGGAGATCCGGACATGGTTAGCCTCGCGGACGCGCACATCCCCCACGTGGTGTGCTGGGCGCTTGCGGGTGAACCGCGCGGAGACGACGCCCGGATGCTCGAATTGCTCGAGCCGTACCGTGGTCAGCGAGGACGGGTTGTCGGCCTGCTCGAGGTGGCCGGGATCAGGCCGCCGAGATACGGGCCACGGTTCACTCCGGGGCGGATAGAGCGGCTGTAATGACTAGCAGCCGGCCAGGTAGCCGCAGGGGTTGACCGCGTCGCTGTTGGTGCCGAGCGCCCACGGCCATCCGAGCCAGACCTCGAAGTGGAGGTGCGGGCCCGTGGCCATGCCGCTCGTGCCGATGTTGCCGATCCACTGTCCGGCGGAGATCTTCTGGCCGGACTTGACATGCCAGGCCGAGAGATGGTTGTACGTGGAGTACAACCTGGCGCCGTTCATCACCCAGATGACGTTCCCGCCCTGTTCGTACGACCTCCAGCCCGCAAAGACCACCGTGCCGCTGGCGGCCGCGAAGACCTGCGTTCCGTAGGGAGCCGCGATGTCGATCGCGTGGTGGCCGGACCAGAAGTACTGGCTCACGTAGTTGTCGCCGCCGACGGGCCATTTCCAGTACCCGGGCGCCACGTATGCGCCGGAACCGCTGACCGCCTTGGGCTTCGGCATGGCGCCGCCGCTGGCACCGGGCATGATCAGCGACTGGCCGGCGGTGACAGTCGTTTCGGGCAGGTTGTTCGCGTCGATGATGTCCTGGGTCGTGATCTTGTATTTCGCCGCGAGCGAGTCCAGCGTGTCCTTGGCCCCCACGTTGATGATCAGCCCGTCCATCGGCGGGATGACGAGCTGCTGGCCGACGCGGAGGGCCGCCGGATCGGGCATCGTTGTCTTGTTGGCCCAGTAGATCGTCGACGGGGCGAGGCCGAACCGCCCGGCGATTATGTTGAGCGTGTCGCCGGAGCGAACCGAGTACGTGCGGAGCAGCGACTTCGCATCGGTTCCCTGCCCGGGATTCTGGAGCGTGTTGGGGATTGAACCGTCGCCGTAATAGATGTCGCTGGCGTCGCTGGCGAGCGGCCCGTCGTTCGGCCCAAATGCCTGGGAAGGACCGAGACCGCCCTGGACCGCCGCCGTGGTCTTGCCACCGCCCTGACGTCCTGCCGCGGACGCGGCCGGCGCCACCGGCAGCGTGCTCGCCAGCACCGCGAGGACTACGATCCCGATCAGCGCGACAGGGAACAGGCCTTCGAGGCGATCGGCGCCGACAAACCGGCGAAATGAGGCCTTGAGCGCCTGGAACGGATCCGTGGATGGTGCCGCCTGAACTCGCCTGCCGGCGGACTTGAGGGTCACCTTGCCGGCTGGCTCAATCGCCTCCGCATGGTCGGGCGAGTAGCGCTCCAGGAGTCGGCGGACCTCCGCCATGATGAGATTCAATACGGGCTCCAGCTGGTGACGGCTCCGAGAATCGCGGGAGGGGCCGTGATTGGTCGAGCGTCACCGTACCAGAGGTTGCCCGAAACACGCAAACCCCCGGCCGGGGGTAGAGGGGCATGGACCCCGGTGGCGTGACGGCTCGGGTCGTGGACCGACTGGTCTCGGGCAAGGGGCGAGGTCGGCTGCGGTGCTAACCTGATCTCACTGCCGCGGCGATGGACAGGACCTGCGCCAACTGAGGTCGGCTGCCGCTTCCCAAGGAGGACGAGCGTGAAGATAGGTCTTCAGATTCCTTCATTCACGTGGCCGGGTGGCGACGCTGCGATCGGCCCAACTCTCGCCCGAGTCACCGAAGCGGCGGATGCCGCAGGCCTGGACTCTCTCTGGGTGATGGACCACTTCTTCCAGATTCGCGGCGTGGGCCGACCCGAAGAGGCGATGCTCGAGGGTTGGTCGGCGCTTGCGTTCATGGCCGCGCACAGCAACACGGCCACGCTCGGGCTCATGGTGGGCGGCGTGCACTACCGCCAGGCGGGGCTGTGGGCCAAGGCGGCCACGACCCTCGACGTACTGAGCGGCGGCCGGGCCTATCTCGGCATCGGCGCGGCCTGGAACGAAGAGGAGAGTCACGGCCTGGGATTCCCGATGCCTCCTCTTGGCGTGCGTTTCGAGATGCTCGAAGAGACCCTCCAGATCGTTCATCAGATGTGGCAGGGCGAACACGGGTCCGAGGCGGCTTTCGACGGCAAGCACTACCAGGCGGAGCGGCTGCTGAACTCGCCGCAGGCCATCTCAAAGCCTCACCCCAGGATCATCATCGGTGGCGGCGGCGAACAGAAGACGCTCCGACTCGTGGCCCAGTACGCGGACGCGTGCAACATATTCGGCGGGCCGGATGTTCTCACGCACAAGTTCGAGGTCCTGCGCCAGCGGTGCGCGGAGGTGGGCCGGTCGCCGGACGAGATCGAACGGACGAGCCTTCAGAGCGTGGACTTCGGGCGCGAAAGCGCGTCGCAGGTCGTTGATCGGTTCCGGGGCCTTGCTGCCGTGGGTGTCCAGCACGTCATATTCAACCTCGCGGATGTATGGGATCTCCGGCACTTCGACACCCTCACCCGGGACGTCGTCCCGGCCGTCCGGGCGATCGAACCAACGGCGATCTAGAACGGCGATGGACGCCCGAATACGCCGAGCGGTCGCGATCTTCCTTCCGCTGGCATTCCTGGCCACTCTTGCGTCGGGGCTCGCCTACGTCGAGACACAGCAGGAACTCAGGAGTTCGGCGAACGATCCGCAGTTCCAGCTTGCCGAGGACGCCGCCGCGCGCCTCGACAGCGGGGCCCGCCCCACCGATATCGCGGACACAGCCAACCCAGTGGATATCGCCACGAGCCTTTCCCCATTCGTCACCGTCTTCGACGCCAACGGCACGGTCCTCGCTTCCAACGCGACGCTGGATGGCGGGCAACCGGTTCCGCCCCGAGGCGTTCTGCAAGCCGCGACTGGAGGATCACCAAACTCGGTCACATGGCAGCCGCGCCCTGGCGTTCGCGTAGCCGCGGTCACGATCGCCTGGAAGGGTGGCACGGTGATGGCCGGGCGGTCGCTGCGCAGAGTCGAGCAGCAGGAGTGGAATGCTCAGCTGATCGCCGGTGCGGCCTGGCTCGTGGCGATGGCGGGTCTTGCAGTCGCCTCGGCCGTGGCGGCCCTGATCTGGCCGTCCCGCACCGAGAACTCGTAGGCCCAATATACTCCCTAGGAGTATCCGCTTTCGTGCTAGGATAACGTTATGACCGACGACGCAAAGCCCAAGATCAGCCCGCTTCTGGGCGGTCTCAACCTCTCATTCCTCGCACCTGCCGAAGGCGACGGCGCGGCATCTGTTCCCGCCGGACCGGATCAATCCACCGGCGAACCTGTGAGCGCCAGGGTGGTCATCGTTGGATCTGGTCCGGCCGGCCTGACCGCCGCCGTGTACGCGGCGCGCGCGAACCTGGAACCGGTGGTCATCGGTGGCCTGGTGGGCGGCGGACAGCTCATGATCACGAGCGAAGTGGAGAACTACCCAGGCTTCCCCGAAGGGATCCAGGGTCCGGAGCTGATGGGCCGTTTCCGCGAGCAAGCGCTGCGCTTCGGCACGCGCATCGTCGACGCTGACGTCACCCGCGTGGACTTCGGCAGCCGGCCGTTCCGCCTGTGGGCCGACCGCGTTGAGTACAGGGCAGAGACGGTGATCGTCGCCACGGGCGCGGAGGCGCTCTGGCTGGGCCTCGACAGCGAGACGCGGCTTCGTGGCCGCGGCGTCAGCGCGTGCGCGACGTGCGACGGCTTCTTCTTCCGCGACAAGGAGATCGCCGTTGTGGGCGGCGGCGACAGCGCGTTGGAGGAGGCGCTCTACCTCACCCGCTTCGCGAGCAAGGTCCATCTGATCCACCGGCGGGACGCCTTCCGGGGCAGCAAGATCATGCAGGATCGAGTAGCGACGCATCCAAAAGTGGAGCTCCACCTGAACAGAGCCCCCGAAGAGGTCCTGGGCGTCGACGCGGTCACGGGCGTACGCCTGCGCAAGACCGACGAGCCGGGCGAAGAGACACTAACGGTCGAGGGCGTCTTTATCGCGATCGGCCACCGGCCCAACGCCGCGGTCTTTGCCGAGTGGCTCGAAACCGACGACAAGGGCTACCTGCGGGCCGATGGAGCAAGCACCGCGTCCAACATCGACGGCGTGTTCGTAGCCGGCGACGTCGACGACAGCCGCTATCGCCAGGCCGTGACCGCCGCCGGTGAAGGCTGCCGGGCGGCGATCGACGCCGAGCGCTGGCTCGAGGCCCACGAGGTCCACGAGGTCCACCAGGCCCACGAGGCGGGCGCGGCTTCCGCAACCTCATAGCCACGCGGCCGGGTTGCGACGACGCCCCTGGTAGGCTCGCGGGAATGGGAGCTCACTGAATGTCCATGTACGGACGTGGCGCCCGTGGCCTCGCCCACGAGAAGCCGGGCGAGAACCGGCCGGCGGTACCCCGCGAACGGCGCAATGCGACCGCTCGGAAGATCATCGCGTTCTTCGTTCCCTACCGGGCCGAGGTCGCGGTCGTCGTCTTCGCGATCCTCGTCACGAGCTGCATCGGCGTCGTCAACCCGATCCTGCTGAAACTGCTGCTGGACGTCGCGATTCCCCAGCGCAACTTCATGCTGCTCAACCTCTTTGTGGGCCTGATGATCGCCATGCCGATCATCTCCAGCATCATCGGCGTGGGGCAGAGCTACCTGAACAACAAGGTGGGCCAGCACGTGATGCGCGACCTGCGCCACGCCCTGTACGCCCGCCTCCAATCGATGCCGCTGCGCTTCTTCACCGAGACGCGGACCGGGGAGATCCAGAGCCGGCTCTCCAACGATGTCGGCGGGGTCGGATCCGTGGTCACGGACACGGCGGCCGGCGTGACGAGCAACGTCGCGATCGTCATAAGCACGATCGTCGCGATGCTCTTCATCGACTGGCGGCTGACCGCGCTCTCGCTTGTGATGCTGCCGATATTCGCATTCATCGCAAACCGCGTGGGCAAGGCGCGCCGCGTGGCCCGGACGGAGACGCAGCAATCGCTGGCGGACATGTCGGTCGCCACCGAAGAGACGCTCTCCGTCAGCGGCATCATGCTCTCCAAGACGTTCGGGCAGCAGGCAGCTTCCCTCGCGCGCTTCGACACGCTCAACGAGACGGTGGCCCGGAACCAGATTCGGCAGGCGATCGTGGGACGGTGGTTCTTCGCCCTGATCGGCACGATCATGTCGATCATCCCTGCGTTCGTGTACTGGCTCGCCGGCTATCTGGCCATCAATCACGATCCCCACCCGCCCACGGCCGGCGACATCGTGGCCTTCACGACACTCCAGAGCCGCCTCTTCTTTCCGATGGGTCAGCTCCTGGACCTCCAGGTCGAACTGCAGGGCGCTCTCGCGCTCTTCGACCGGATCTTCGAGTACCTGGGCATGAAGCCCGAGATAGCGAACGCGCCGGACGCGATCGAGATCGATCTGGCCGCAGCGCAAGGCCACGTCCGGTTCAGGAACGTGTGGTTCCACTACCCGGCGTCGACGGCGGCGGCATCCGCACCCGACAGCGGCTGGGTCACGGTCGGCCCAAACGACTCGGGTCCCGCGGCAGCGCCCGACACGACAGTCGCGACCCCGGCGGTTGCTCTCGAGAGTCGGCCGCAGTTCGCGCTCGAGGGGATCGACTTCGAGGTCAAGCCGGGACAGCTCGTGGCCCTCGTGGGGCCGTCCGGTGCCGGCAAGACATCGACCACCTACCTGATCCCGCGCCTCTACGACACGGACCGGGGCACTGTCGAGATCGATGGGACAGACGTCCGCAAGCTGAGCCTGGAATCGATCGGGCGGATCGTAGGTTTCGTCACCCAGGAGACCTACCTGTTCCACGCGTCCGTCCGAGCGAACCTGAGCTACGCCCGTCCGGAGGCTACCGACGAGGACCTGGTGACGGCGGCACGCGCGGCCGCGATCCACGAACGGATCATGGAGCTGCCAGAAGGCTACGACACGGTAGTCGGCGAACGCGGTTACAAGCTCTCCGGCGGAGAGAAGCAGCGGATCGCCATCGCGCGCGTTCTTTTGAAGGACCCGCGGATCCTGATCCTCGACGAGGCCACGTCGGCACTGGACACGGTGAGCGAACGGCTGATCCAAGGCGCGCTCGAGGGCCTGGAGGCAGGCCGAACCACCATCGCCATCGCCCACCGGCTCTCGACGATCCTCCGCGCGGACCTGATCCTCGTATATGAGCGCGGGCACATAGTCGAGCGCGGCACTCACGCGGAATTGCTGGACAAGGGCGGCCTGTACTCGAAGCTCTACCACGAGCAGTTCGCCTCACCCGACGCACCGGCCGAGCCGCCGGTAGCCGTGCCGGCGCCGGCGGGCTAGGCTCAGCTCACCCGAACGAAAGAGGTCAACAATTGGGCGAGAAGCAGGTCAGTCTCCGGCACGAGGGCGGCATGAAGTTCGTCGCCCGAACCGGCTCCGGCCACGACATCGTGATGGACAACGCCAACGGCGACGCCGGCGCGCGCCCTACCGAGCTCGTCCTAGCCGCGATCGCGGGCTGCACCGCGATGGACATCGTGGAGATCATGCGCAAGAAGCGCCAGGAGATCGACTCGTACGAGGTGACCGTCAGCGGCACCCAGCGCGAAGTCGCCCCAAACGTCTTTACGGACATCACGGTCCTGCACACAGTGGAAGGCGACGTGGAAACGGAGGCGGTCCGCCGTTCGATCGAGCTATCGGCGACGAAGTACTGCACGGTGAGCGCACAGATCGCCACCGGTGCCGCCCGCATCAGCCATCGCTACCTCATAAAGCGCCCGGCCACCAGCGCCGCCGCAGCGCGCGAAGAGGCGGAAGTGATCGTCACCGGACCCTTGAAGGAACTGGCGGCAGAGTAGCCCCGCGACGCCTCGGACACGGCCGCCGCGCCGGCGACTGGCGCTCAGCTGACCTTATGCATTGCCGCGGCGTAGGACTTGATCGCCGCCACATCCATGCCCTCGCCCACCATCGCGTACCTGACCTTGGGGTTGGAGGTGCTGACGGTGACCGACCACATCCCGCTCGCCCCGTCCAACTCTCCGGTGAGCGATCCGAACGGTGTGGGACCTACGACGGGATTCCAGTACCCGCTGCAGGGATTGGGGCTCATCGTGCAGAAATTGCCTTCGTACACGTTGACCGTGTATCCGGCCGCATTCTTGTACTGGGCCACCACGCCGCCCTTGATGTAGTCCGCCTGGACGTTCACCACGCCCCAGCCCGACGGTAGGACCGCGCAGTACAAGTTGAAGTTCAGGAGCTTCGCCTGGTCGGCGAACCACTGCTTTACCGTGGCACTCCCAGTGCAGGATGCGGCCCCGGTCGGCAGCGTTGGCGCCGGGGTGGGCGTGGGTGTCAGCGCGGGCGTTGATGTCGGCACGGGAGTCGGCGTCGGGTTCAGTGCGGGCGTCGGCGTGGGCGCGGGCGTCGGCGTGGGCTCGGGCGTCGGCGTGGGCGCGGGCGCGGTGGAAGTCGAGGATTCCGGAGTGGGCACCGGCGTCGGCACCGGCGTGGCCGTCGGTGTTTCCGTGGGCGTGGGCGTGGCCGTGGGCGTCACCGTCGGCGTCGGCGTCGGTTGGGCTGGCGCCGGTGTAGGAGTGGAGCTCCCACAAGCTCCGAAGACCAGGGTCATGGCCAGGACCGCTCCCAGCAGGCCTCCTCTACGCAGCGATCGCGTCATCATCCTGGCTCCCCTTCCTCCTTGTCGCTCCTGTCGAGGAGCGTCCTTCCTCAGGCTATGTGGCCGCTCGTGTCATCGCAGTCGCCCACCCGACAGGGTGGTCCTCCACTGACGGGTGAGCGTGGCCGTCTGGTTCGACACGGACGCCGGAGCTACCGGCCGGCCGGTCGCGACTCGACTTTCACGATCCTGTTGGTTGGGGCGAGGAGGGTTCGAGCGGCTGCCAACCAGCGCCGCACGTCACTTCTACAACGGTGTTGCCGTTTGCATCCATGGCGAATCCACCGCCGATGTACGGGACACCCGACGGATCGGCCGTGATGTCGTACTGGCCATTCGCGCTGGTCGGCGTGAGCTGGTAGGACGTGCAAGAGCCGGGCGAGGCGCTTGGGTCTTCGACCGGCAGAAAGATGATCATGACTGGTTGACTCGTCTCGACGTCTACAGTCGGCCATGCGGACGGAGGCGGCGCGCTTCCGGTTGAGGGCCTGGCCAACTCGGCCGGCGCGGACGCGGGGGGCGGAACGCTCTGGCCCCAGGGTTTGGCGATCGCGACCGCAATCAAGATCAATATCCCCGCCGAAATGAGCGCCAGCATTTGCGACTCGCCTCGCCGGCGGACGGGCGCGAGGCTGGGATCGCCTACGGACTCCCTCAGCGTGTCGGAATTGGGCTGCGCCCCCTCGTCATTCATCGCGTCCAGCATATGTTGCCGGAGCTTTCCGTCAAGTCTGGAGAACAGCACGGTTCACAGCCGCCACACGTCCTCAGACGCACTGCCGGCCGGGACGGCCGCCCCGCGCCCTGCGATCATGTCGTCCGTGCATACCGCCAACCTCTCCGACTCGGACGCCATGCCGCCGCCGCGCATCTGGCGGATATGGGGCGTGGACTTCGACGCTCGCATCGTTCAGCTCGTCGTGGTTACGACCCTCCTGCTGATCGTCGCGTTCAACGACCGGTTCGTGTCGCAAGCCTACGACCGATTCTTCCTCGAGTTCCTGATCCCCGTCGCGCTCATAGTCATCGTATGGCGAGAGAATCCGCGCAGGTACGGGCTCGCCCTGGGCGACTGGCGCCTGGGTCTTCCGATCACGATCCTCGGCATCGCCGCGATGGCGATCGTGATCTGGTTCATGAGCCGCCAGCCAGATTTCCAGCAGTACTACACGCAGGACATAGCCGGTCGGCCGGCATGGCGTCTCGTCATCGACACGGCGGTGGACATCTTCGCCTGGGAGTTCTTCTGCCGCGGGTGGCTGCTATGGGGCCTCGGCCGCAAGTATGGCTCCGACGCCGTATGGCTCCAGGTGATCCCGTTCGCGCTGATGCATGTCTGGAAGCCGCAGATCGAGCAGCTGTCGACTGTCCTGGGTGGTGCGTTCTTCGGGATTCTCGCCTGGCGGACGGGTTCGATCGTCTACGGTTGGCTGCTGCATACGT
>Ga0302323_100001528_pt1 | contig 18866 bp, 15 predicted proteins | sample Fen_T0_3_FD_201950 | JGI IMG/M metagenome (GOLD analysis project Ga0302323, IMG submission 201950) | Peat permafrost microbial communities from Stordalen Mire near Abisko, Sweden - Fen_T0_3 | ecosystem: Environmental > Terrestrial > Soil > Wetlands > Permafrost | place: Sweden: Abisko... | reverse complement strand
AGCGAACCTTATTCCCGAAGCGACCGCCGCCACCGCATAGGCGGCGCAGCCTTGGGGAGGCTGCACACATGCAACAAGCAGAACTAACCAGCAAACAGTTCGAGGACTTCAGCACGCTTATCGCCAGTCGGCTCGGTATAAAGATGCCGGCCACCAAGCGGACCATGCTGCAAAGCCGGCTACTGCGCCGCTCCCGCGAGCTCGGTTTGGAAGACGTGCATGCCTATCATGCACGTTTCTTCTCGGACCCTGAGGTTCAGGAAGAGGAACTCGAGCACCTGCTGAATCTCGCCACCACCAACAAGACGGACTTCTTTCGCGAACCCGATCATTTCGATTTTCTCGCGCAGCAGGCGCTTCCAGCCTGGCGGGCCCGCTCCCCCGGCGGTCCTTTTCGGGTCTGGTGCGCCGGCTGCTCGACCGGAGAAGAAGCCTACACCCTCTCCATGGTACTGATGGAAGCGCAGGCGCGCGGTTCCTTCGATTTCTCCATCCTCGCGACCGACGTGTCGACGCGCGTTTTGGAAAAAGCCATGGCCGCGACCTACGACGAAGAGCACACCTCCCCGGTTCCACCGACGTTGCGCAAAAAATACCTGCTGCGCAGCCGCGATTCCTCTGCCGGCCTGATCAGAATCGCGCCCGAGGTGCGAAGCCACGTGCGCTTTGGCCATCTCAACTTTCTCTCTGAAGACTACGGAGTACGCACCAAGTTCGACGCCATCTTCTTCCGCAACGTCATGATCTACTTCGATCGCGACACCCAGCGCACGATTGTCGGTCGCATGTGCCACCTGCTTCCTGTTGGCAATTGGTTATTTACCGCCCATGCCGAAACCCTGCAAGGACTCGGCCTTCCACTGGATACTGTTCAGGCCGCCGTGTACGTCCGCATAAAAGGGGAACCACCGCTATGAGCAAGGCCGCCGCCGACCGGCACCAGCACATTCCCCGTCTCGCTCCGCCACCCGTCGCGGCCGAGATCAGTGAAGAGACAATCTGGGCCGGCGACATTTTCGTATCCGACAAAAAGATACGCATTACCACGGTGCTGGGCTCATGCGTTGCCGTCTGCCTCTTCGACAGCTTGCGCTGCTTCGGCGGCATGAACCATTACCTCCTGCCCTCTCCCGGCTCCAATGGCCGGCACGGCGAGTGGTCGATCCGCAAACTTTACCAACGCATGCTTGCTCTGGGCAGCCGTCCGCGAAATCTGCAGGCCAAGGTCTTTGGCGGTGGCAGCCCACTTGCTCTGGCCAATGACATCGCAGCCGTCGGCGCTGCAAATGCCCGCGTCGCGTTCGACACCTTGAGCAGCCTCGGTGTTGAAATCACCGGCGAAAGCGTCGGTGGCAATGCCGGCATGCGCCTCTATTTCGAAAACTGGACCGGTCTCGCACTCGTCCGCCAACACCAAGGGAGAACCGAACCATGAGCGCGCCGATCCAGGTTCTCATCGTTGATGACTCCTCCGTCGTGCGCCAGACGCTCGGCGATATTCTCGCGTCGGATCCTCACATTAAAGTTATCGGTACCGCCGGCGATCCCTATCAGGCCGTCGAGTTCATGCGCACCCAGAAGCCCGATGTCATGATCCTCGACATCGAAATGCCGCGTATGGACGGGTTGACCTTCCTCCAAAAGATCATGGAGCAGCACCCGATCCCGGTAATAATCTGCTCCAGCATCGCCACCGCAGGAGCCGCAACCACCCTCAAGGCCCTTGAACTTGGCGCGGTCGATGTGATCGCCAAGCCAAAGCTCGGCACCCAGGAATTTCTCATCGAATCAAGCATCACCCTCTGTGATGCCGTGAAGGCCGCCGCCCGCATTCACCCGCACCGCCTTATCCCGAAGGCACCGCAAAAACTCTCCGCGGACGCCGTGTTAGCCAAAGCCGCATCGCGCCCCTCCTTTGAAACCACCCAAAAAATTGTGGTGGTCGGCGCTTCCACCGGTGGAGTCGAAGCTCTCGTAGAATTTCTCACCCACATGCCCATGAACGCTCCGGGCATCGTCGTCGTGCAACACATGCCGGAGAACTTCACTCGATCGTTTGCCGAGCGGCTCGACTCCCTCTGCCGTATCAGCGTCAAGGAAGCCGAACCAAACGATGTCGTTTCACCGGGCTGTGCGCTGATCGCACCCGGCGGGAAACACACCCTGGTCAAACGCACGGGCGCACGGTACTACGTGGAAATCCGCGACGGCCCGCTCGTCAGTCGGCACCGTCCCTCCGTCGACGTCCTCTTCCGCTCCGCCGCGCGCTATGTCGGCCACAATGCCACCGCAGTCATCATGACCGGAATGGGTGACGACGGTGCTCAAGGCATGAAAGAGCTCCACGAAACGGGCGCCCACACTCTAGCGCAAGACGAGGCAACCTGCGTGGTCTTCGGCATGCCCAAGGAGGCGATCGCCCTCGGCGGCGTGGATGAAATCCTGCCCCTCAACCAACTCGCAGCCGCCGTGATCAAGCAAGCGCGCTAACCTTTCTCTATCATGCAACCAACCACTCAAACTCCGGCCACTTCCACCGCCACGAAGACCGTGCTCGTCGTCGACGACTTCGCGAGTGTGCGCTTCTACCACGCAAATTTGCTTCGCCAGGCCGGCTACCGCAGCATCGACGCCCGGGACGGATTTGAGGCTTTCGAAAAACTGCGGCAGCAGCGCGTCGATTTGATCCTGCTCGACATGATCATGCCAAAAATGAGCGGTGAGGAATTTATCCGCCGGATTCGGGCGGCCTCCGAATTTGCCCGCATCCCGCTGCTCGTCATCACCTCCGAAGCCGTCAAGGACAGCATTCGCCAGTTCTCCGGAGACGGTCCGCTGGGCTTTGCGATGAAACCGGTGCTTCCCGCCACCTTGCTCGAAGCTGTGCACAAACTACTCGCTTGATTCTTATGGAGGCCGAGCCACAACGCAGATTCAGCTCACAAGACTGGTTTATCCAAGTCCGCAAGCTGGGGCGTTGCCTGCGCCGACGCACCGCAGCACTCGTAGGAAGATTGCGTCTGAAACGCGATGGGCAATTCACCGGCGACCCGACCATCGACGTCATTTCGCTGCTGTCCGACGTCGAAAATAGCCAGAACGCTCTCCTCGATTTTGGCAAAGAGACCGACGCGGAGTTTACCGAGCTCGCTCAAGGGCTGTCGGAGCTAAATGGCCGCTTCACCAGCATCCGCGAACAGGCCGAATTGCTCGACAATCTTCTCCACCAACGCGACAAGGAAAACATCCTCGCGACCGCCTACCAGGTTTACAAAAGTTCGGTCGATCTCGTGCACTCAAGCATGGGTATCGCCATCTCGGAACAGCAGCAGATGGGGCAGGTCGAGGTCGCGCTGACCCACGCGTGCCGCGTCCGCGAAACTTTTACCCGCAACAACCTGCTGCTGCGCATCATCACGATGAGCATCCGGATGGAGGCTTCGCGGGTCGATCCTGAGAACCAGTCCATTTTCCTAAACGTAGCGGCCGCCATCGCCGATATCGACAGCAAGATCGCCAAGACCACCGAGGCGGCTTTTGGTCGCATCGAACAGGTCATCGAAGAAGCACGCAACGAGCGCAATGCCCTGCATGGGCTGGAGGAAAGCCTGCAAGGACGCGCTCAGCAAAGTATCGACAAGCTTCAGCAGGAACTCGCGGACTACAAAACCTCGTTGATTCCGTGCGCCGACCTGAGCTGCAAAGTCGGCGAGCTGTTTGCCCAGACTGGCCCGCTCACTCTTGAAATCATCACGTCACTGCAATATCAAGACATCGTCCGCCAACAGCTTGAACACGTCTCGGCCGGCTTCGAAGACATCGCCCTTCACCTCGGCGGTCTCGACAAATCCTGCGAATCCAATAGCAAACCCGAACTAGGATTTATCTACCACGCGGCCTGTGTTCAGCAGGCTCATCTTTCCGCTTCGCGCACCGACATCGAGAAAGCGGGGGCGCAAGTGTCGTCCGGAATCGGTCAGTTGCTGGCGATCGGCGGCCAATTGATCGCTAATTTCACCGAGATGGAGAAAGCCGCCCAGGCGGCTTTTGGACGCTCGCGTATTTCTGAACTTTTTAAGCATGAGATCCATCAGCTCACGCTCATTGCCGATCAAAGCGAAAAAGCCAACGCAAAGATCTCCGGTCTCGTCGAACGCATTGATGAAGTGGTGCGAGTGTTCTCGCGGGAAATTTCCTCCCACGAATTCGAGGTCAAGATCGTTTCGCTTAACGCCCAGATCGCCGCTGCCCGCATGAGCGCCGCCAATGCGCTCAACAAACTCGCCGAAGAATCCAGCCTCGCCTCGGCCGCAAACGCCGCCGCCACCGCCGACCTTACCCGGGAACTTCAGTCCTGCTTAAACCAGCTCCAAGGGATAAAAAATGATGCCGATGAATTCATGCTCATCGTCACCCGGGAGAAAGACGAACTCGAAGCCAACGCCGCAAGAGTGAGCGCCCAGCTGGCCAGCCTGGGCGCCCAGATCGGAGACCGCTCTGGCGCGGTGCGCCGCGAATTTGCCTCGGTACATGAAGCTCAAAACGAGCTACTCGGCCGTCTGCGCTTCGGCCAACTCATCCAGACCAGTTATGACCCCGCCTCGCTGGTATGCGATAAACTGTGTCGTGCCACCCGAACCTTCGCCCTGCCGGAAGATCTCACCGAAGAAGGTCAGCGCAAACTCGCGGTGCATCAAAACCGCTACACCATGGAGCGTGAAAACGAACTTCACGCCAATGCCCTCGGCAGCAATGCAGCGCCGGTGAACGCTTCTTTCAGCGGCGCCGCCGCGGGCGATATCGATCTTTTCGATACCGTCACGCCTGAGAAAACGCCAACGACACCGGTCGACCCTCCATCGTCATCCGACAATATCCCCCCCCAGTCCGCCATTCCCATGCCGCTGGCAGAAACACCCGTTCAACCGCCGCCGAAAATAGCAGATAAAGAAGATCTCGGCGATGGCATTGAACTTTTCTAAGCCGCAACCGCATGAAGCCCCGCATTCTCATCGTTGAAGACGAACCTTTGATGGCCCGAATAATCGGCCAGCAAATCGAGGGGCTGGGCTACGACCTTGTGGCAACGACCGCGTATGGAGAGGAAGCCCTCGTCCTTGCCGGGGAACTGGAACTCGATCTGGCCATCGTCGATCTCAGTCTGGCCGGTGAGATGGACGGCATCACAACCTCGATCGCTCTTCGCGAACGCTTTGGCCGGGCATCGATTTTGATCACGGCCGCTCCCAATCAAAAACTGATCGAACGGGCAATCGGATCAAAACCCTACGGGTACCTCCAAAAACCGTTCACGCCGCAGGAACTTCAGCTCGCCATCGCGATGGCCCAGCAACGCCTGCAGACGGAGTCATCTTTGCGGCAACGCGAAGAACAGCATGAGACCGTTCTGCGCACTTCAATGGACAGTTTTTGGATCGTCGATATCGAAGGGCATATTCTGGATATCAACGACGCCGCCTGCCACGTGACCGGTTTTAGCCGGGCCGAGCTGCTGAAGATGAGCATCGCGGATCTCGAGGTCGGACGCACACCGCCGCAAATCGCAGAGGGCATTAAACAGGTTCTCGTGCTTGGTTCGGTTCAAATGGAGCGGCAGGTGCGCTGCAAAGGCGGCGAAGTTCGCTTGATCGAAATGAGTGTCACTTATTCGCCTCAACAACGTTTATTTTGCTTCGGCCGTGACATCACTGAACGCCGTCGCGGCGAACTGGCGCTGAAAGATAGTGAGCAAAACCTGCGGGCAACACTCGACAGTCTTCCTGATGCGGCGTGGCTAAAAGACTGGGACGGCCGCTATCTTTCCGTCAATTCAGTCTGGTGCAAAATGAATGACCAGAGCCCGACCTCGGTCGTCGGGAAAACAGATTTTGACTTATTCCCCCGTGAACACGCTGCAGAATACACAAGACAAGATGAAAGCGTGCGCCAGTCACTCTCTCCCCTTTGCGTAGAGATAGAGCATAAAAACAAAAATGGAGAAATCGTCTGCCTGGAAGTTCGCAAGACGCCGCTCCTCGACTCAAACAACCAACCAACAGGACTTGTTGGAGTCGCTCGTGACGTTACTGGACGCAAGCACGCCGACAATGCACTCATAGAGCAACTCGCGCTGCGGGAGCGGCTCTCCAAGATCGCGGCCATTGCACCAGGAGTAATATATACTTTCCGGCTCCGGCCCGATGGTTCGAGTTGTTTACCCTATGCCAGCCCAACAATCGAAACTATCTTTGGTGTGCGTCCGGGGGATTTGATGGAAAATGCAGCTCCCTTTTTCGATTTGATCCATCCTGCAGACCGAGCACCGATATACGAATCGATAGCGGAATCCGCTCGCACCTTGTTGCCCTGGCGAATGGAATTCAGGCTGCAACATCCGACGAAGGGTAACTTCTGGGTCGAAGGCCAATCAACGCCAGAGAATCAAGCAGATGGCAGTGTGCTCTGGCACGGCTTCATTAGCGACGTAACTGCGCGAAAACATACCGAAGAGATCTTGCAAAAAAATGAAGAGCGTCTGCGGATGGCGCTCCACGCCGGACGTCTGGGTGCGTTCGAACACACACTTCTCAACGACCGCGTTCTATTGTCCCCCGAGTTCTGCGAGATCTGCGGGTTATCCCTTCAAACTTCCATCCCGCATGATGAATGGGTTGCGCTGATGCATCCCGATGATCGCAGTCGCGTCGCGGCTGGCGTGCAAAAGATGGTAAGGGAAGAATCCGCTCTAGACATCGAATACCGGACATGCCTTGCGAATGGCGATGTGCGCTGGATACGAGCGATGGCTACGCCCGTCGTGGAGCGCGGAGAGGTCAGATGTGCTCACGGGGTAATTCAAGACATCACCGAACGCAAAACGACCGAGGCTTCTTTACGTAAACTCTCGCGCGCGGTCGAGCAGAGCCCCGCGTCGATCGTCGTCACCAACACGCAAGGTGATATCGAATACGTAAACCCTTACTTCGAAAAACACACCGGCTACACGCGCCTGGAAGCAATCGGCAAAAATCCTCGTGTGCTGAATTCAGGCGCCCACCCCAAGGAGTTTTTTAAGAATCTTTGGGAGACGATCACCGCTGGCAATGAGTGGCGGGGCGAAATACGCAATCGTCGCAAAGATGGGACTCTTTATTGGGAACAGGCGTCGATCTCGCCCATGCGCAATGAGGACGGGGAGATCGTAAACTACATTGCGGTCAAGGAGGACGTCACAGAGCGCAAAGCTAACGAACTTGCCATGGCTTGGCAGGCTGCCCTCGTTGAAAACTCTGCCGACATCTGCTGCGTCAAAGATCTTGAGCTCGGTGTTCTCTATGCCAACCAAGCGATGGCCAGGGCCGCTGGCGTTGACGACCCGGCGTTCCTGATCGGCAAAACCGATGCTGAGATTTTTGGGTCTCCGGAAAGCAATCCGCACGTACGCAGCTTCATGGAAGACGAACGCGCCACGCAGAAATTACTTCCCGGACAGTGCCTCGTGCGCGAAGAAGTGTTTCGTCCAGCAGGTCGTCCCGAGCGCGTGATGCTCACGCGGAAATTCCCCGTTTTTAATTGGGATGGTAAGTTAATAGCGACCGCCAATATTTCGACCGACATAACTGAGACGAAGCAAGCCGAGCGCGAATTGATCCGCGCCAAAGACGAGGCCGAAGCCGCCAATCGGGCCAAAAGCGCCTTCCTCGCCACCATGAGCCACGAACTGCGGACGCCGCTTAACGTGATTAACGGCATGTCCGCCCTTCTCGCACAGGAGGACTGGCCGACTGAGCATCGCCATGCGATCGACCTCATCTCGGAAGGAGGCAGCACGCTGCTCAATATCATCGAAGAAATCCTCGATTACTCTGGCATTCAGGCCGGCAAGACCAGGCTGGAGGAAACTCCCTTTTCTGTGGCCACCGTCGCCAGTAGCGCCCTCCGCCTCTGCGCTTCGTCAGCCCGCACCAAAGGACTTAACTTGACCTGCTGCCTGGATACAAAAACGCCGGCTGAGGCGCTTGGCGATCCGCGGCGATTGCGGCAAATCCTGGTCAATCTGTTGCACAACGCGATCAAGTTCACCGAGCACGGGCGTATCCATCTTCGCATGACAGCCCTGGCGGCCACAGGCGGCCAGCACACCCTCAAGTTCGCCATCTTCGACAGTGGCATCGGAATCGCCGCAGAAAATATTGCGAAGCTCTTTCGCCCGTTTTCGCAGGCCGACGATTCGATCACCCGCCGCTTCGGCGGCACCGGACTGGGCCTCGTGATCACGAAATCCTTTATCAACCTCATGGGCGGCGACATCAGCGTGCGCAGCCGTCCCAACGTTGGCTCGGTTTTCAAGTTTCAGGTCAAACTTAAGGCGTCAGGCAGCCAAAACACCGCTTTCACCAACCTGGCCGCTCCGACATTTCAGAAACGCCGCGTGCTGATTCTGGGCGAAAACGGCGGGCAGCAACGCATGCTGGCAACCCTGCTTCGCGACTGGGGCATGCAACCCGTAGTGCTGCGTCAGGTCCCGACACTCAACGGCTTGGCGTATCCAGATGTCGAGTACGACATCGCCGTTCTTCCACTTCAGCCGGCTTGCGAAGCCAGGCACCCGCTTGCCGCGTGGCTGGCGCAACCAGGACGCGGGCCCAAACTTCCTGTTCTCTGGTTTGGACGAAAAGATGCGGTCCCGCCCGCCGGATGCACCGCACCTTCTGCGCGTCTTGGAACTCATATCGATCCGGCCGAGTTGAGTCAGAGTATCACGGACTTGCTCACCGCAACCACATCGAATAAAGTTCTGCGCGACGCAAAATCAGGAAGACCCAAGCCGCTGGCGGAGAGCATCCCACTCTCAATCCTGGCCGCGGAAGATAACCAAACCAACCGCGAGGTTATAAAGCTCGTCTTGCGATACCTGGGCTATTGCGTCGATCTGGTTGAAAATGGCGCCGAGGCCGTGGCCGCCGTCCAAAATAAGAAATACGATCTGCTCCTTCTCGACATGCAGATGCCGGTGATGGACGGGCTCACCGCCGCCAGTGAAATTTGTCGGTTGATTCCAGACCCTTCGCAGCGACTGAAGATTGTGGCCCTGACCGCCAACGCGTTGCCTGAAGACCGGAAACGCTGTCTCGATGCCGGCATGGACGCCTACCTGACCAAGCCCATCGTCCCAGCTGATCTCACTGCCTGCATCCGCCGCATTTTCAGGTCGATCAACGAGGCGCCACCGGTCGTGGCTGCGCCGGTCAAAACCAAGGCAGCGCCAACGGAAGTCCCGTGGCTGGACACCGCTCATCTCGAAACGATTACTGCGGGGCTTCCCCCCGGCCAGTCGTTCGACACCCTCCGCCAGCTCCATGACTCGGTGTGCAACGACTTTAAGGACACCTTCGTTTCCATCGTCGAGTGCTGCGAGCGACAGGACCAGCCTCGCTTTGCCGAAACAATCCACGGACTCAAAGGCTGTTTTATGATGATCGGCTGGAGCCGCGCCGGCGCGTTTTGCGCCGAAGCCCTCGCCGCGGCGCGGAAAGGTGAGTTCAAGGGCTGGCCGACTTTTGCCGACAAACTAACTGCAACCTTTGCTTTATCTTCGAAAACCATGTCGGCCTATCTCGAGGGACAGCACTCTCATCCCGCACTGTCTCCGTCCAATTCAGCGTCCAGTTCGTCTCATTCACCATGACCCCTTTTGTGCTTAATCTAGTCGGTTCGAATCTGCACCTTGCACTCACCGGTGAGATCACGATTGAACACGTCCGCGCACTGGCCGATGAACTCAAAGCCGTACTGAGCCCCGAGCTCACGCTCGAAGTTGACGCTGCAGAGTTGACGCGCCTCGACGCCGCAGGCCTGCAGGTGCTTCTCGCCTGCGCGCAGCTCGCTGCCGATACCGTCCTGACCGCCTCCAGCGCCGCGTGGACCGATGCGTTTAACCGGTATTCTTCGCCCGATCCATATCGTATTGCTTAACTTTTCCCGCTCTTCCCCATGCCCAAAACCATAATCACCGTGGATGACTCGATGAGCATCCGGGAAACCGTCAAGATGACGCTTCAAACCGTCGGCTACCGAGTGCTCACCGCCGAGGACGGCGCCCGTGGGCTTCAGGTGTGCCAGCAGGAGAAGGCCGATTTGGTCATCACCGATTTGAACATGCCCAATGTCGACGGCATCACACTCATAACAAATCTCCGCGCCCTGCCTCAGTACCGGTTCACGCCCATCCTCATGCTCACCACCGAGTCAAATGACGAAAAGAAGAATGCCGGCAAACGAGCTGGCGCCACCGGATGGATAGTGAAGCCCTTCGACCCCGCCCGTTTTCTCGCCGTCGTCCAGAAAGTTTGCCCGCCATAAGGGCGAATGATGAATGCAGAATGAAGCATTACCCCTCAGCCAATACCGCTGCTTCATCCACCACCATTCCTTCTCCCCCATTTCCACAACCCGCTTCCGCATTCTCCATTCTACATTCTTCACTCTGCATTAGGCGGCATCGCCGCCGTAAGCCATGAACTTCGACGAGATCCAAAACCGCAGCCGCGAACTCTTCCGGATAGAAGCCTCCGATCTACTTGCCGAGCTCGAATCTGCGCTCCTTGAGCTGGAGTCCACTCCGAGCGACGCCGCTATCCTGAACCGCGTTTTCCGCGTCATGCATACGTTGAAAGGTTCGGGAGCGACGAGCGGGTTTCAGGATCTCTCGGGCTTTCTCCACCACGTTGAAGACGTCTTCAACGCCGCCCGTGAAGGGCGCGTCACTGTCACCTCCGAACTGATCGACCTAACGCTAAAAATCGGTGACTCCATCCGCCGTTACCTCGCCGCTCCCGTTTCAAACGCCGCCGCGGTGCTGGTAGCCGAAAAACCCACACTTGATTCGCTGCTCGCCTTCATGCCCGGTGTCAGGACCGTTGAAAAAGCCACGGTCGCCCTGCAAAGGCTTCGCGTTCGCTTCCAGCCGCACCCACACCTTTTCAAAACCGGTAACGACCCGGCCATGTTCCTCGATGATTTGCGCAAGCTTGGCCCTTGCTCCATCGAAATGCTGGACAACAACCTGCCCGGACTCGACAAACTCGATCCGGAAACCAGTTACCTCGGCTGGAACATTGAATTCACCGCGCCCGTCAAGGAAGAGGCGGTGCGAGAGGTTTTTCAGTTCATCGATGGCGATTGCGATCTCGATATTCAGTCGCTGGTGGACACGCCCGAACCGGAAGCGGACCGCGAATGGCAAGTTGCCTTTTCGGTCACACAAAAACACCTCGAAACCCCAGCCGTCCTTCAGTCACTCTGGAGTCAGCTGGGCAGCCTGGGACGGGTGACGCCCCTTTCGCAACCTCCAGGCGGCGCAGCTTTGCCCGGCAGCTGGCAAGTCCTGCTCAAAACCGGCGTCAGACGTGATGAAATCGCCGATGCCTTCGCTTTCATGCCAGGGTGCGACCTCCAGATCAAACCGTCAGGTCCAAATTCGGTTAAGACGGAGACAGCCACGCCGGGCGTTACGCCCGAAGCTACGACCGCGGCGGGAGAAAGTATCCGCTCCTCAGCGATCAAAGCGGCGGCCGCCACCTCTGATACGCTGCGTGTATCTTCGGACCGGCTCGACCGGTTGGTCAATCTCATCGGTGAATTGGTTATCCTCAAGTCGGTTGTCACCGCGACGTGCGAGCAGAATCCTGACATACCACCCGCGCTGCTCACCGCCTCGGAGACTTTGCAGAGCCTCACGACGCAATTGCGCGACGAAGTGCTCAACATCCGGATGATGCAAATCGGCCAGACCTTCTCAAAATTCCGCCGACTCACCCGCGATCTCTCGCGTGACCTCAACAAGCAGGTCGATCTCATCCTTGACGGCACCGAGACCGAGATGGACAAGACCATCCTCGAACGGCTCAACGATCCTCTCGTCCATCTCGTCCGGAACAGTCTCGACCACGGGCTCGAAACGCCAGCCGAACGCGTTGCCTGCGGTAAAGATGCAACGGGCAAACTTCGCCTTGCCGCCCACCAGAAGGGCGATCGCGTCGTCATCACCATATCTGATGACGGTCGCGGTCTGGACCCAGTCGGTATTCGCAAAAAGGCGATCGAACGCGGCCTGCTCTCGGCCGAGGCTACACCGACCAACGCAGAACTCTTTCAACTAGTTTTCCTGCCGGGCTTTTCCACCGCCAAAAATGTATCCGCTCTTTCAGGACGCGGGGTCGGCCTCGACGTCGTCAGGCGAACGATCGACCAACTGCGTGGCCGGATCGAACTCAACAGCGAGCTGGGCAAAGGCACCGAATTCCGTCTCTCGCTACCACTTACTCTCGCCATCATCGACGGCCTCATGGTCAGCGTGGGCAAGGACCGTTACATTCTTCCGCTCAGTCTTGCACGCGAAGCGATTGATCTACCCGCCGATCATCACATTGGCTCCGGGCGCAGAAATTTGGTCAACGTGCGCGGGGAATTCATCCCCTACCTTCGCCTGCGTGATCTCTTCGATTACGGCACTCCGCCGGCTGATCTGCGCGAACGCGTCGTCATCGTGGAGCTCGAACAATCCCGGCTCGGTCTTGTCGTCGACGAAGTGCTCGGTAACCATCAGACTGTGATAAAATCGCTGGGCTGGATCGCACCCGAGGCGCCGATTTATTCAGGTGCGACGGTGCTCGGTGACGGGCGCGTCGCCCTTATCATCGACATACCTGCCCTCGCCGCCTACGCCGACCAGCACGCCTCCGTCAGCTGACCGGCTTGTGTCGTCAGGAGCATTCCCGCAGGCGAACAAGGACCGCGGCACGCCTCCGACAACCCCACGCACGACATTAATCTCGATTTACCGTCAGCTCCGTATGCGACGGACCTCTTGTCATCTATTAAATGACAAGTTGCCTGGGGAAGTTCCCGACAAGCAGGCAGTGACAGGAAGTATTCTCTAGGTATTTGTCATTTAATAGATGACAAACATCCTACGCCTTGAAGGGATTTTGCCTAAGCTCGGAATGGGCCTAACGGCTGAGGAATGCTATTGCCTGCGCAATTGCACACCGCGCAAATTCCTGCCCTGATTACACGCACCTGTCATGACTACCCCACCCCGTCTCAACGTTCTCGGCGTCGGGGTCCATGCGCTCGATTACCAGCAAGCCGTGACCTGTATCGTCGCGGCCGCACGAGAAAAAAAGCCCTTTGCGGCCACGGCACTGGCCGTGCATGGCGTGATGACCGGCCACAGTGACGCGGCACAGCGCACCCGGCTCAACCACCTCGATCTCATCACGCCCGACGGCCAACCCGTGCGCTGGGCGCTCAACTGGCTGTACAGAACCAAACTCGCCGACCGTGTCTACGGCCCATTCCTCATGCTGCGAGTCTGCGAGCGCGCGGCGACTGAAGGGCTTTCGATATTTCTCTACGGTAGCGACGCCGAAACACTTGCTATGCTCTCAACCACACTGGAAAAACGTTGCCCCGGACTGCGCATCGCCGGCACGCGCGCATCACGTTTTCGCCCGGCAAGCGAAGACGAATGGATCGAAGATGTGGATACGCTCCGCGCCTCGGGAGCGGATATCGTCTTCTGCGGGCTAGGTTGTCCGCGACAGGAAGCTTGGGTCTACGAAATGCGCGCACACATTAACCAGCCACTCCTAGCGGTCGGCGCTGCCTTCGCATTCTGGTCGGGCCGCCAGCCGATGGCGCCGGCGTGGATGCAACGCGCCGGCCTCGAGTGGCTCTTCCGTTTTTCGAGGGAACCATTCCGCCTCTGGCACCGCTACCTCATTCTCAACCCGCTTTACCTCGTCGGAGTCGTACGGCAAAAATTATCACCGCGTATTTTCGACCAACCGACTGCGCAGCACCAACCACCACCGTTGCGCTGGAGCTGACGAGGGACTGGTCGCAATTTTGCTCAAAGATCATTCCAGACCTCATTGGCGAGACTAGAAGCAAGTACTGGTTTCGCCTTGAAATTGACACGCAGCGGAATCTTTCTTCGTTCTCTTTATCTTTCTCGTTTTCCTCAAATCCACAGGAGAACGATAAAGACGAACAAGAAAGATTGGCAAGCCCACCGCGTTCTCTGTGACCCAACTGCTGGATTTAGGATGACGGCACAGTGGGCATAACGCGCCGGACCCATCGGCCAGAACCAGGCCCTACTTTCTCACCCCCGCCGGATCAGAATCTCTTTTCGGCGGGCCCACCTTGAGGAAGACGTCGGGGCGGTTGTTCCGCACGGTGATGAATTTCGCGTAGAGCGGAAAATGCACGGAAAAACCAGAACCAGCGATTCCACGGAAAGACCAGCCGATCGGTTCGCCGTGTTCGTCGGTGTTTAGATCCGCAAATTCGCCCACGCCAAACGAATTATCGACGTATTGCACGCCACGAAAATCGTAGAGCCCGCGCGAAACGAGCATCTGCATGAAGGTGCTCCACACACCATGATAGATTTCGCTGCCGCGTCGCGAGGACGGCAGTTCGTACCAGAGATTGTACAGGTCGGCCGTGCTGCGCAGTGCGCGCTTGTCGCCTTGTGAGCCGAGCACGTCGGTCAACGCGGTTTTGTCGAAATGAAAACGTGGGCCTTGATTGTAGAAACAATTGAAATCGCCTGCGATGACGAGGTCCGCATTGGGGTTGACGCTAAAGATCTCATTGACGCGATCCCGCAGCACGTGGGCGGCAGCCACGCGGGCCTCCTCGGCCGAGGCCCCCATCGCATCCCCTTTCCAATGGTTATTGAAAAGATAAAGCGGGTAGCCACCGACCTCCACCTGCACTTCCAGCAATGCCGGCATATCGGGCACGAGGTAACTGCGGACCTGGCCGATGGGGAAACGCGTGAAAACGATATTCAGGTGGGCGATATGACGGCGCTGCTTCGAGTCAATCGCATCGTCGGCGGCGGCCACGCGATAGCCGCGCAGGCCGCGATCATAAAAAGTCTTCAGCAACAAGCCTTCAACCGGGATGCGCGCGATTTCCGGGTCGAAATTTCGGCCCAACATCTCCTCGATCGTCATGTCCTCGTAGTGGCGCAACATGCCGGCGTGATCGAAGAGGTACTGGTCTTTCTGAAAATCGCGCTCGATCTCTTGAAACAAAATAATGTCAGGCCCCCGGCCCTCGTCAAATTGGGCGACGACACGCGCGATGTTGTTCAGCTTCGTCAACAGGTGATCGCGTGAATAGCGCGCAGGGCCATAATCCTCGGACAAAGTGTGTCCATCGGCGGCCGTCAGGTTTTCAACATTATATACCAGCACCGTGAACGGCGCAGCGAAAGCCGGAGCGACGAGGACCAGCGCCAGGCTTAGAATGAAAAGGGAACGCATGAACAATGCTTCGAGGTATTCACCACATCGGAAAAATCCAATGAAGTTGAAGCCGAACTCTAGTTTGGCTTCCCCGCGATTGACCAGCGCATCCCGCCCGTCGATTCTGAAATCTTCGTGAAACTAACCACCGCCCCTATTCTCGCCGTCTCGAACCTGCGCGTAACGCGTGGTTCGACCGCGATTCTACGCGATATTTCGTGGGCGGTGAAGCGCGACGAACACTGGGTCATCCTCGGCCCCAACGGCTGCGGGAAAACCTCCTTGCTGCGCTCGCTTACCGGCTATCTGCCGCCCACCTCCGGCCAGGTTGCGGTGTTCGGCCAGGTTTACGGGGAAACCGACTGGCGCGAGCTGCGAGTCCGCATCGGCCTCGTCACCTCGGCGCTGCAGATGTCGATCCCTTTTGCCGAACCCGCTATCGAAACAGTGATCAGCGGCAAATTTGCCCAACTGGATCTCTGGGCCAAGATTGAATCAGCCGACCGTACGGAGGCTATCAAGTTGATGCGAATGCTCGGCGTAGCCGGTTTGGCGCAACGCGAATGGGGCCTCCTCTCACAGGGCGAACGCCAGCGTGTGCTCATCGCCCGGGCCCTCGTGGCGAAGCCGGAATTATTGATCCTCGACGAACCTTGCGCCGGGCTGGACCCGGTCGCCCGCAGCCATTTCCTCACCTTCATTGAGCGGCTCACGCGAGTGCGGCGCTGCCCAGCGCTCGTGTTAGTCACACATCACGTGGAAGAGATCACGCCCGCCTTTACCCACGCGTTGCTGTTGCGCGCCGGCCGGGTCGTGTGCGCCGGGCCAAAAGCCTCCACCCTCACCAGCCGCAATCTCAGCCGGGCGTTCGGCGCCTCCGTAAAGCTGATACGACGTGACGCCCAGCTCCGGCTCACGCTGCCGCGCTCGAAGCGAAAACGCCGCACGTTGTGAATTTCCTCGTCGAGTTTATCGATGCCGTCGGGCTCACCCACCCGCTGACCTACAGCGCGCTCTTCCTGGGTGCCTCGATGCTGATGATCTGGCGGTTGAACGCCATGCTCGAACATGGGCTCGAAGGCACTGCCCTCGGCACGTTGGTGATGCCATACTGTTCGGGTCTTGGTAACTTGATTTTCGTCTTTCTCCTTCTGCAGGGTCACGGCAAGCCCCAGGAGATCATGACCAACTGCCTGGTCAATAATACGACCAACCTCACACTTATTCTGGCGCTGCCGGCACTGATCTGGGGATTAAACCTGGCACCCGGTTCCGCATCAAAGGACGGCGGCAAGGCGAAGAAGTCGAAGAAGAACCCCAAAGCCGAAACGGAGCAGCACCTGAGCAGGCTCTCGCTCTTGCTGACGATGGCGGCGGTTGCGTTTTTCACCGGCGCGGTCTGGGCGCTCGGGCAGGATGGCGTGCTCGATTTCAACGACGGTCTCGTGCTCGTGGGTCTGTTTCTTTTTTGGCAATGTTTCCAGGTGTTCGACGTGCTCAAACATAACGTCCGCCAACGCCGCTCTTTCTCGGTGCTGTTCTACGCCGATCTCGCCATTCTGCTCGTCGGCGCCGCGTTGCTCTACGTGAGCCTTGACTGGCTGGTGGAGTGGCTGGCGGCGCAGAAGACCGGTTTTCTGAGCGCGAAAAACATCGGCTGGCTGAGTGGCTGGTTGATGGTCCTGCCCAACGCCATTCTCGCGATCTACTACGGAGCGAAGCGCCGGGCCGATATCGTGTACACCTCGCAAATCGGCGACGGGCATATTTGCATTCCGCTCTGTGTGGGATTGTTCGCACTGTTCAAACCCATCCCGCTGCCCTCCTTTTTCGAAACGAGCATCCTGATCCTGCTCGGGGCAACAGCGCTGCACTTTCTCGTCGTCGCCACCACCGGGCGCCTGCCCCGCTGGGCCGGCTGGCTGCTCATGGTCGCTTACGGGTGGTTCGTCTACGCCGGACTAGCCGGTTAAGACCCTGTCCGTTCATCTTTCTCGTTCTCTTTATCTTTCGTCTTTCTCATTATCCTCTCCCGTTCACTTTTTCACGAACCTCCCGGAAGGGATAAAGAGGAAAGATAAAGAGAACGAAGAAAGACTGCAGACCGCATCTTGCGATCAGACCAGCGGGTCCACGCGCACTTTTTCGGTCAGAGCGACAAAGGGTTTCTGCGCTTCCCGCCAGCGCGAATCGGCACGCAGTTCGCTCATCGAGCCGTACGTGTTGTTGCAAAGCAGATAAGCGGTCTCGCCCAGCCGCACGCAGGCATCGAAGTGGGAACCACGCGCTTGATCTACAAATTCGAAATCACCCACGCTGTACTGCTTGCCCTGCATCTCTGCGAAGAGCGGCCCGGAATCGCGGTGAAACTGCTTGGTGAAGGATTCGGCGCGCGGGCCGGAGTAAGCGAGGATTTCAGTCTTCCCCTCGGTGAAGCCGACCACAACCCATTCGTCAAAAACGGGCTTGTGATAAAGCGCATCCATGCGCCCACGGCAGATTTCGATATTCTTGGAGGCGGTTTCGAGGTTCATGCAGGGTCGCGGCATTTCCAATCAAACCGCGCCCACACGCCAGTTTTTAATCGTGAACGAAGTGCGAAAATCCACCCAGCTCCAGCCGCCGGCATCAATCGACACCGCTCGTCTGACCAACTCTTTCAACCGGTGAATCCACCGGCGATGTACTGGCGTAGATGGTTCGCTTCGTTTCGATGCAGTTCCACCACCCAGCGAGTCGCGTCGCCAATCGAGACCAAGCCGACCAAACGCCCGGTATCTTCATCCAAGACCGGAATCTGCCGGCAGCGTTTTTCCGTAAACAGATTCATCACCTCTTCAACCGTGGCGCGCGGCGAAACGACTACCGGATGGCGGGTCATCACGTCGGCCACACACGTGAGGTCGGGCTGGCGCCCGGCGGCGACGACGCGCGTGAGCACGTCGCGCTCGGTCAGCAAACCGATGAGCAGTCCGTTCTCTAACACAACAACAGAACCAATATTGCGAAAACTCATTTCGCGCACTGCTTCGGCCACCGTGTCACGGCCCGCGACCGAATATACAACCGCACCCTTGTGACTTAACAGAACTGAAATCGGGGTATTCATAGGAGCTGTAAGCTTTGACCACTTTCTCCAGATTTTCGTTGGTCACAACTCCTAATTTCAGCCGCTTATCGGTTGCGTTAGCACTGCTTATCCGCGTCGGAAAAGGCCGTCCAGCGCCGATAAGTTTTTAAGCGGTGCACCTTTCTTCTCCGTCACTTTTGCTGCCAGGATCGGCGTCGAGGCCGGCAGCTTTGGCGTCGGTTCAATCGTAGTTTGCGTACCGGATGGCGTTTGCGGCCGGCCAGCCTTCAACTCCGCCAGCGTGCGATCCAGTTTCACCGTAGAAATCGCCTCTGCCGTTCCTAACTCCTGCGCAAACACACTCACCCGGAATTCCTCCACCTGCCAGCGAAACGCCTCGCCACCCGGCCGCGAACGCAGTTCCAGCACGGCTTTGGCGTACGGCGAAAATAGTTTTACGCGCTCAGCAT
>Ga0302323_100001527_pt1 | contig 18867 bp, 14 predicted proteins | sample Fen_T0_3_FD_201950 | JGI IMG/M metagenome (GOLD analysis project Ga0302323, IMG submission 201950) | Peat permafrost microbial communities from Stordalen Mire near Abisko, Sweden - Fen_T0_3 | ecosystem: Environmental > Terrestrial > Soil > Wetlands > Permafrost | place: Sweden: Abisko... | reverse complement strand
CCGTGCGGATTGGATGGCTGCGGCGGCGGCAAGGTCTCCGATTGTCTGACGACCCTGCCGGTCGAACGTGTCCACGAGGGCTTTCGCTCGCTGCTGGCGGCAACGGGAAGCGGGAGCGCCTGATGCGGCTTGCGCTGATCCGCCAGCGGTACACGCCGTACGGGGGTGCCGAACGCTTCATCGAAGGCGCGCTGGAGGCCCTGCTCGAGCGCAATGTCGCCATCACGCTCTACACTCGCGAGTGGCCGCAGACCAGCCTGCAGCTGATCGAACCGCACATCTGCGACCCCTTCTACCTGGGCAGCCTGTGGCGCGACTGGGGATTCGCGCGTGCCGTGGGTCGCGCGGTCGGCTCGACGAAGGCCAACCTGGTGCAATCGCACGAGCGCGTGCTCTGCTGCGACATCTATCGCGCCGGCGACGGCGTCCACGCGGTCTGGCTGGAGGAGCGGTTGCGCGGTGCGTCCGCGCTGTCGCGCCTCAAGGTCGCGCTGAATCCCTGGCACCGATATACGCTGGCGATGGAGAAGAAACTCTTCGCGAGCCCGTGGCTGCGCGCCGTAATCTGCAATTCCCGGATGGTGCGCGACGAGATCAAGGCGCGCTTTGACCTTCCGGACGAGCGCCTGCCGGTCATCTACAGTGCGGTCGATTCGGCCGCGTTCCATCCCGGGCTGCGCGAGCACCGCGAGCGGCTGCGGGCGCGCTACAAGATCCCGGCCGACGCCACGCTGTTCCTGCTGGTCGGCTCGGGCTACGAGCGCAAGGGCGTCGCCACGGCAATCGCCGCGCTGGCGGAACTGCCGGAATCGACGTATCTGATGGTCGTCGGGCGCGAGAAGCACGTCAACCGCTACAAGCGTCTGGCGCGCAAGCTCGGCGTCCGCGAGCGGATCGTCTTCGTCGGCCCGCAACTGGATGTAAAACCCTACTACGGGAGCGCCGACGTCTTCGTCCTTCCGACCATCTACGATCCGTTCCCCAACGCGGCGCTCGAGGCCATGGCCTGCGCGCTGCCGGTCGTCACCAGCACCAAGTCGGGTGCCGCCGAGCTCGTGACAGAACATGACGCCGGGCTGATCTGCACGTCGCGCGACACGCCGTCGCTGGCAGCACACATGCGGACGCTGCTGGATGCCGAGACACGGAACCGGCAGGGCGCGAACGCCCGCCGCGCGGTCGAATCGTTGACGCCCTCGTCGATGACGCTGAAGCTCGTTTTGTTGTACAAGGAGTTGCTGGAGGCGAGCATCGCGCACCGGACGCAAGCAAGGGCGCCGCATGCGGCACCGCCGACCACGGCCGCGGCGGCCGCCACCCGGCCCGACAGGGAAGCACCGCCGCTGCACGGCGATGACGGACTCGCCAGCGAAACGCTGCCGCCGGCGCCTCCGGCGGGCGACAAGCCTCCTTTGCTATAATCCGGCCCGCACGCCACCGGCTATCGTCGCGCCGGATAACCCGCTCCCGTCCTTCGCGCCGTCCACTCGACGCCCCGCCGCACCTCCCGCCTTGAAGACCACCGGACTCCACCTCTACAAGCGACTGCTTCGCTACGTTCGCCCCTATTGGTGGGCGTTCGCGCTCGCGGTCGTCGGTATGGTGATCGTCGCGGCCGGCGACACGATCATGACCTACATGGTCGTTCCCATCGTCCAGAGCTTCCAGAACCCGGACCCGTCCAAGACCAAGTGGCTGCCGCTCGCCATTGTCGGCGTGTTCGTGCTGCGAGGGCTAGGCTCCTACGTGTCCGACTACGGCATGGCCTACACAGGCTTCCGCGTGGTCTTCGACCTGCGCCGCGCGCTGGTCGACAAGCTGCTGAAGCTGCCCACGCCCTACTACGACGTCACGCCGGGCGGCGTCGTGCAGTCGAAGCTCACGTTCGACGCGCACCAGCTCGCGCAGGCTGCGTCGAACACGATAACGACGGCCCTCCGCAGCACGATGACCATCGCGGCGAGCTTCGGGCTGCTGATGTATTTCAACTGGCGCCTGACGCTGTGGACGTTCGCGATCCTGCCGGTGGTCGCCGTGGTGATCCGCTACTTCAGCCGGCGACTGCGGCGCATTGCGCGCGACGTGCAGACGCGCACGGGCGCGCTGACCCACGTGCTGGTGGAAATGATCGGCGGCCATCGCATCGTCCGCATCTTCGGTGGCGAGGCCTACGAGCGTGAGCGCGCCGTCGGCGCCGCCAACGCGCTGCGCTCCTCGATGTCCAAGCAATCGTCAGCCAGCGCTGCGAGTTCGCCGATCACGCAGATCCTTGCCGTGCTGGCGGTGGCGGTCATCATCTGGATTGCGATGGGGCAGAGCCAGGACGGCAAGCTCGACCTGCCGATCTTCCTCGCGTACACGGCGGCCCTCCTCACGCTGCTCGAGCGGCTGAAGGCGCTCTCCGGCATCAACGCGTCGATCCAGCGCGGATTGGCCGCCGCGGAGTCGATCTTCACGATGCTGGACCTGGAAGACGAGCCGGACAATGGCACGGTCAGGATCGAGCGAGCGCGCGGCGAGCTGCGCTTCGACCGCGTCTCCCTCAAGTATGGCGGCAGTGAGCGCGACGCGCTGACCGACGTGTCGCTGACGATACGGCCCGGCGAGACCATCGCGCTCGTCGGCAGCTCGGGCGCGGGCAAGACGTCGCTCGTCAACGTCATTCCCCGCTTCTACGAGCCCTCGGCGGGGCGCCTCTTCGTCGACGGCCACGACATCACGACGCTGACGCTGTCCAGCCTGCGCGCGCAGATCGCGCTGGTGTCGCAGGACGTGCTGCTTTTCGACGACACCATCGCCGCCAACATCGCGTATGGCGCCATGTCCGGCGTTTCGCGCGCGGAGGTGGAGCGCGCGGCGGCCGCCGCGAACGCCCTCGAGTTCATCCGCGCCACGCCCAACGGATTCGATACGCGTGTCGGCGAGAACGGCATGCGGCTGTCCGGTGGGCAGCGGCAGCGCATCGCGATCGCGCGCGCCATCCTCAAGGATGCGCCGATACTGATCCTCGACGAGGCCACGTCGTCGCTCGACTCGGAATCCGAGCGCCAGGTGCAGGCGGCGCTTGACGTGCTGATGCAGGGCCGCACGACGATCGTGATCGCCCACCGGCTGTCGACGATCGAGCACGCCGACCGCATCGTCGTGCTCGACGCCGGCCGCATCGTCGAAAGCGGCACGCACGCCGACCTGCTCGAACGCAATGGCGTCTACGCGCGGCTGCACCACCTCCAGTTCGCCGTGGCGGCGCCGGCGACCGCGTACCCCTGATCCGGCGTCCACCGTGCCCAGCGTACAAACCCGTGACCACGACCGGCGCCTTCTCGCCATTGCCCATACCGAATCTTCGGACGGCTGGGGTGGCCAGGAGATCCGCATCCTGACCGAGGCCGCCGGCATGCAGTCACGTGGGCATCGCGTCGTCGTGCACGGTGCGCACGGCTCGCGCATCGTCGCCGAGGCGCCGCGCTTCGGCGTGCCCGCGGTGGCGCTGTCCATCGGGCGTAAGCGCCCGGCCGGCGTCATCGCGATGCGCCGCGCGCTGCACGCAACGCCTTTCGACATCGTCAACACGCACAGCTCGACGGACACCTGGCTTACCGCGGCCGCCCTTCGCATAGGTGGCCGCGCGCGGCCCATCCTCGTGCGCACCCGCCACGTGTCGGTACCGGTGCCCAACGATGCCGCCACGCGTTGGCTCTATCGCAAGGCGACCACGCGCCTTGTCACGACCGGCGAGTCGCTGCGCGCGACGCTGATCCGCGACAACGGCATCGATCCCGAACGGATCGAATCGATCCCGACAGGCATCGACGGTACGCGCTTTGCGCCCGGCTCGGCCCAAGCCGCGCGCACCGCGCTCAACCTGCCGCTCGAGTCCCCGCTGATCGGCATCGTCGCGACGCTGCGCAGCTGGAAGGGTCATCGTTACCTGCTCGACGCCGTCGCGCGGCTGGCGACGCGCGGCGCCCGCCTCGTCATCGTCGGCGATGGGCCGCAACGTGAGGCGCTCGAGGCGCAGGTCGACGCGCTTGCGCTCCGTGATCGCGTCGTCTTCGCCGGCCAGCAGGACGACGTCGCGCCGTGGCTTCACGCGCTCGACGTGTTCGCGCTGCCATCCTATGCGAACGAAGGCGTCCCGCAGGCGTTGCTGCAGGCGATGTTCGCGGGCGTTCCCTGCGTCACGACGGATGCGGGCGCCATTCCCGAAATCGCGCGCCACCGCGAAACCGCGCTGGTCGTGAGGAAGGAGGACGCCGGCGCCCTCGCCGCCGGCCTCGACACGCTGCTCCGCGATGCCGAGCTGCGCAACCGGCTCGCGGCCGCCGCCCGCGCCTATGTCGTGCCGCGTTTCGGACTGCCCGCGATGCTCGACCGCATGGAGGCCGCGTTCCGCCGCGCGCTTGCGGACGCGGGATCGCCATGACGACGGTCATCGCGACGCGTTCGCGCTTCATCAACCAGGCGGAAGTCGTCGCGCGCGCGCTCGCCGCACGCGCCCAGCGCCCGCGCAAGCATCCGGTTCGGATTCGCCGCGTGCTGCTTGCCCACCACCTGCTGCTGGGCGACACGCTGATGCTGACGCCGCTGATCGCCAAGCTGCGCGCGCACTATCCCGAAGCGGAGATCGTGATGACGGCACCGCGCGCGATCGCGCCGCTCTACGCGACGCACCCCTACGGCGTTCGCGCACTGGCCTGGGATCCCCGGCACGCGAACGAAGCGCTGTTCGCCGAATCGCGTTTCGATCTCGCCTTCGTCGCGGGCGACAACCGTTACGCATGGCTCGCCGCGGCAATGCACTCGCGCTGGATCGTCGCGTTCGGCGGCGATCCGAACGAGCGCAAGAACTGGCCGATCGACGAATTGCGGCGCTATCCGGACCATCCGGCCGCCTGGGGCGACATGGTGGCGACGCTCCTCGACGGCCCACCGCCGCCGCCGTTCGCGCCCGGCGTCTGGAAGGCACCGGCCGCGAAGCCCTTCGACGCGCCCGCGCAGCCGTACGCGGTGCTGCATGTCGGCGCCAGTACGTCGCTCAAGCTGTGGCCGCCGGACCGGTGGGCGGCGCTCGCCGATTGGCTCTCCGCGCGCGGCATCACGCCGATATGGTCGGCCGGCCGCGGCGAGGAGCACATCATCGAAGCCTGCGACCCCGGACGGCGCTATGCGTCCTACGCCGGACGCCTCGACCTGCCGCAACTGTGGCACCTGTTCGCCAATTCACGACTGCTGGTCGTCCCGGACACGGGTGCCGCGCATCTGGGCCGCGTGGCCGGCGCGACGACGATCGCATTGTTCGGCCCGGGCTCGGCCATCGTCACCGGGGCCGGGGAATTCTGGCGCGACTCCCCCTATCGCGCGGTGACCATCGACCCGTTCCCGTGTCGCGACCAACGCGTGCTCTTCCGCCGCGAAATCGAATGGGTGCGCCGCTGCGCGCGCACACCCGCACAGTGTCCGAAGCACCTGTGCATGCAGGCCATCTCGCTCGACGCCGTGATCGCCGCCGCGGGCGAACTCGGCGTCGGGACGCGATGACACCGCGACCGCGGATCGTCCAGATCAATCTTGCGCCGACGTTGGGCGGCGCCGAAGTCTTCACCGCTTTCATGAGCCGGGCACTGGCCGCACGCGGCTGGCCGACGCGGGTAATCGTCGACGCGCGGGCGAAATTCTGGCGCGATCTCGATTTCGGCGGAGTGGAAGTGATCGGGGTCACCGACGGCAACGCCGCCGCAAACGCACTGGAGGCGGTCGACATCGCGCTCATCCACGGATCGCTGCCTGCTCAGGTGCTGGCCAGGCTGCGCGACCGCGGTCTGGTCCTGGGCATCGCGCACCAGGCCCTCTACGATGCGTCCCGTCCCGCCTATTACGACCAGGCCGATCTCCTCTTCGGCGTTTCACGGCGTGTCATCGCTACGCTGCGTGCCCACGGCATCGCGAACGTCCATGACGAGCCGCTGCTTGGCATCGGTGAAATTCATCGCCTTCACAGCGAAGCCGTGCCGGTCAGAGGGCCGCTATGCGAATGGGACGAGCGCAAGTTCGTCGAGAAGCTTGCGGGCGCGGGCCAGCGCGTGTTCCCGACGCTTGGCCTTGGCGCGCGCTACGCGAAACGCCCGGGACTCACGCTGGGCATCGTGTCGCGCATCGCGCGTGCCAAGCAGTTTCCCGCGCTGTTCGACATTCTTGCGCCGATGATAGAGGCGCAACCTCACGTGAACCTCGAGGTCTTCGGCATCGCCGTCGGCAACAAACAATTGCGCGCGCTGCGCCGTGCGGTTCGCCCGCTGGGGTCGCGCGTCCGCTTCTGGGGGCATCAGCGCGATGTGGCGCCGGCGTATCGCGCCATCGACTACTTGCTGACCGGCCTGCCCGACCGCGAGGCGCTCGGTCTCAACGTCATCGAAGCCTGTCTGTGTGGGACGCCGGTGCTGGCCGTGGACGCGCCACCGTTCACGGAAACCATGCGCGACGGGATCACGGGCTTCCTGTATATCGACCCGCGCACGGACGGCGGCCGGGATTTCGCCAGGCTGCTGGCCGGAATTGCCGCCGGAACACACAAGCCGGACCTGACGCGGGCCGCCGCACACCTCGAGGGATTCTCGTTTGCCCGCTTCGCCGACCGTGTCGACGCAGCGATGCGCGACGCGATCGCTCTGATCTCCGCCCGAACCGCTGCGGCAGGCAAATGACCGTCATCAACCTTCGCTGGCTGGCCGGATTCACGGCGTTCTACCTATTCCTGCTGCCGACCAACCACGGGACCTATCTGCGATCGATCGCGTTCGGCGGCACATTGCTGTTTGCCGCGTGCGCGCTGGGCTGGAGCCTGCGCGAGCGCCGCCTGCGCCCCGAGGCGCGGATCCCGCTGCCGCCATGGTCGCTCACGCTGACGGTCGGTGCGTGGTTCGCGTGGTCCGCGGCGTCGTATTTCTGGTCGGTCAAGCCGCACTACACCGCGGGGCAGCTCTCCCGCGAAGTCGCCGAGAACGTGCTGGTGATCGTGTCCTTCTACATCGCGTCCTCCGACGTCGCGACGCTGCGCCGTTACGTCGCGACCGCGCTCGCGAGTTTCGCGATCATGTCCTCGCTCGCAATCGGCTACGCGCTGACGGCGGCGGGCTGGGATCCCGCCCTCAAGCACAACGGTGTCGGACCCTACTCAACCTACGTTGTGCTGACCGCGCCGCTGCTGCTCGCCTTGCTGGCGCCGGCACCCGTCGGTCTGGCGCAGCGGGGCCGGGCACTCGCGCTGTGCGCCGTACTGCTGGCGCTGCTGGTCACCTCGGCCCGGCTGACGGACAATCGCATGGTTTGGATCGCGCTGGCCGCCGTGTTCGCGATCGCGGCGATCGTTTCGGCAGCGCGCTGGCCGCGGACCTTCGCGCGCGCGCCGTGGCGCTGGCTGGCGCCGCTGGCGGCGCTGCTTGTCATCCTCGGCCTTGCATTCGCCGACGCCGCCAGGGATCGGGCCGAATCGGTGTTTCCGCCGAACACTTCAGTCGAGGCGACGATCAAGGCCGATCCGCGCATCCGGCTCTGGAATCAGTTGTCGGAGCGGATCGGCGACCGTGTGTGGCAAGGCTATGGATTCGGGCGCCGCATCCAGGCCGAGGAGATCGCCAACGACTTGGCCGACCTGCAACTGTCCCACGCCCACAACCTGTTCATGAGCCAGTGGCTGCAGACGGGCGCGGTCGGCCTGACACTCTTCGCCGCGATGCTTGTCGCAATCGCCGCCACGTTCATTCGCTACGTGCGTGCCCGCGACGACGTGCTCGCCTTCCTCGGCATCGTCGGCCTCTCGGTCCTGACCGGATTCGTCGTCAAGAACATCACCGACGATTTCCTGTTCCGCAGCAACGCCAAGGAATTCTGGGCGCTGATTGCGATACTCGTGGGACTGGGAACGCGGCTGTCGGCGCGAGAGCCGCGGGCCGGCGAAGCCTAGGCGACGACATGGCGGCGCGCGCAACCGAAATCATCATCATCAACTGCAGCACCCGGGAACTCACGGCGCTGGCGCTCGTGAGCGCGCTCAAGCACGGCGGCCTGCCGGTCACGATCATCGATTGCGAGTCGACCGACGGCAGCGTCGACTACCTGAAGGCGCTGCAGAAGAGCCTGCCGTTCGAGATGGCGCACCTGCCCCTCGACCGCCATGGCGCGACACTGGACCGGGTCTTCCGCGAGACGACGCGCGACGCGCTGCTGCTGCTTGATTCCGACGCCGAGATACTCGACCCGCGACTGGCGCCGGCGATGCTGGACGCGCTGCGCCCCGGCACGTACGGCAGTGGCTTCCTCCACGCGGGCGAGTGGCTCCCGGCGAGTCACGGCGGCGGCCTGCATAAGGGGTGGTACTCGGAGAGGATGTGGATTCCGTGCGTGATGCTCGATGTGGCCGCCGTTCGTGAAGCGCTGGCCGCGGGCGTGAGCTTCGGGCAACGCGTTATCGGCAACGAGATGCCGCAGTGGCCGTGGCTTTCCACGTTGCTGCGCCAGCGCTTCCGCGTACCCGGACTGCGCGGACTGGCGCTCGAAGGGCTGCGCTCGTCGCGCCGGGAGTTCGGCGGCGAGACGCCGCACTACGTGTACCGAGATACCGGCGCCGACGTGCACGATTGCCTGGTCAACCGCCGCGGATTAGCATTCGCGAACCTTGGAGCGGCATGGTGGCCGACCGCAGTCGCGCATCGTCACGGTGTGACGCGAAGGCAGCTCCGGCCGTGGATGCGCAACGCAGCGAATGTCGGCGCGAGCCGCGCCGAAGCGGTCGAACGCATTGCCAAGATCTACGGCGTGACGCCGCCGGAACGCTAACCGGCCAGACGCGCGCAATCAGCGCTTGCGCGTGATGCGCAGCGGCAGGGGTTTCGTGTCTTCGCGGCCGGCCGGCGCCTCGGACGGTATCGGCATGACCGGCGCGCCCGCTGGCGGCATGTATTCGGGTATCCACGCCTTGAGCCGCGCCCGTACTTCAGCGTCGTCCGCCGCGCGATCGCTTTCGCACCACGTGACCATCTGACCGACCAGGTCGCGATTCACGTCGCGCGCCTGGGCAATGCGCAACTTCGGGTGCGGCGTCGGCTTGGTCGCCTCCTCGGAGGCCAGCAATTCCTCGAACAGCTTCTCGCCCGGCCGCAGGCCCGTGAAGACGACAGCGATCTCGTCGGGATCGACGCCCGAGAGCTTGATGAGGTCGCGCGCGAGATCGACGATGCGTACCGGCTCTCCCATGTCGAGGACGAGGATCTCGCCGCCCTGGCCCTGCAAACCAGCCTGCAGCAACAATTGCGTGGCCTCGGACAGCGACATGAAGTACCGCGTGATCTCGGGATGCGTCACTGTCACCGGACCGCCGCGCGCGATCTGCTCGCGAAAGCGCGGGATAACGCTGCCGGCGCTGCCGAAAACGTTGCCGAAGCGCACGAGAACGAACTGCGTGCCGCGGTCCTGCAGGCTCTGGCACACGATCTCCGCGAGGCGCTTGGTCGCGCCCATCACGTTAGTCGGGTTCACGGCCTTGTCGGAGGACACCAACACGAACTTCTCGACCTTGGCAGCGACCGCGGCGCGCGCCAGCACCCACGTGCCCCAGGCATTGTTGCGCACCGCCTGCCATGCATTGGTCTCCTCCATCAGCGGAACGTGCTTGTAGGCCCCCGCATGGAAGATGACGCTCGGCCGCTCGCGCGCCAGCACTTCCTCGACCAGCGCCCGGTGCTTGACGTCGCCGACGACCGACGTCAGCGGCAACTGCGGAAACGCATCGTTCAGCACCGTCTGAATTTCGTAGAGCGCGGCCTCGGAGATGTCGAAAAGTACGATCCTCGCCGGCCGGAAGCGCGCGATCTGCCGCGTCAGTTCCGCGCCGATCGATCCGCCCGCGCCGGTGACCATGACGACGCGATTGCCCAGCCAGTCGGCCAGTCCCGCACTGTCGAGCACGACCGGGTCGCGGCCCAGCAGGTCGTCCAGTTCCACATTGCGGATGGTCGTGAGCGCCAGACGGCCGCTGATCAGGTCCTCGTAAGACGGCACCGTCAGCGCCTCCACATTGGCGGCGGCGCACAGTTCGGCGACGCGGCGGCGGACGACGTGGTTTGCTGCCGGCAGCGCGATGATCACCTTGCGCACGCCAAAGCGCTGGGACCACGCTTTGAGTTCAGAGATCTCTCCCAGCACGCTGACGTTGCGCAGCAGGCGGCCCTGCTTCGAGCGGTCGTCGTCGAGCAGTCCCACCACGCGCCACTGCCGGCTGCGCGCGAGATCCTTTGCGAGCCGCGCACCCGCTTCGCCGGCGCCGATGATCAGCACCGGTTCACCCAGCGCCTCGAGCGGGCTGTACAGGCGGTGCTCCTTCCAGATGCGATACGCGAACCGGCTGCCGGCCATCAGGAAAATCAGCACGACCGGGTAAAGGATGAGAATGCTGCGCGGCACCACCGTTTGCAGTCGCAGCATGACCAGCACGAGGGGCACGATGAAGGCGCCCAGCGCGGCGGCAAGCACGATGCGCTGCAGGTCGACGATGGAGGCAAAGCGCCACAGGCCACGATAGAGCCCGAGTGCCAGGAAGATCCCCGCCTGCAGCGGCAGGATCCACGCCAGCGTCCACGCCATGTCGGCGAAGTAAGGCCCGTTGATGTCGAGATTGAAGCGCAGCCAGTACAACGCCACCCACGCCAGGGCGGCGGCACACACGTCATGGGCGAAGGCGAGCGAGCCCCGCCAGTCGGAACGTTTTTTCATCGGAGGGAAGCGGGTCGAATCCTCCAATGATAATCAATCGCCGCGAAAAGCGCCGCGCCGGCGACGCACCAGGCACCCAGCGCCGCCCAGCCCAGCCCCTTTTCCCATTTGAGGCAGGCGAGCGCCGTGAGGCCGCAACCGGCCATCCAGACGCCGTAAATCAAGAGGGTCCCGCGGTGCCCTGCGCCTAGCTGGTGCAGCCGCTGGTAGTAGTGGTTGCGATGGGCGTGCCAGATCCGCTCGCCACGCAAGACACGGCGCGCGAGCGTGGTCGTGGCGTCGGCGATGAATGGCAGGAACACGAGTGCGGGGAACCACGCGGGCCAGCGGCCGCCGGCCACGAGTGAACAACCGAACGCCGCGGCCAGGAAGCCCAGCGGAACGGCGCCTACGTCGCCCAGGATGAGCCGCGACGGCGGGAAGTTGGCCGCGAGGAAGGGTAGCGTGGCCGCCGCAAGCGCGAAGTAGGCGGTGGCCGGAGCGCCGGCAATCACGGCGCCGGCGCCATAGGACGAAAATCCGGTGATGGCCATGACGGCTGCCAGGCCGTCGTTGCCGTCCATGAAGTTGTAGAGATTGAGCGACCACGCGACGACCGCGCCCGCGGCCATCCCCTGAAGCGCGGCCGCCGTCCACGAATCCGCAGCGACCGCGGGCCACGCGAGCGCGATGCCGAACCACAGTGCGGCGCACGCGTGGACGAACAGGCGCACGCCGACACCGAGTGCGCGCACGTCGTCGCGCAGCGAGACCAGCGCCAGCGCGAGCCAGGGGACGAGCCACTGCGCCGCGCCGGCTTCGGCGACGGGCGAAAACCACAGGGCCACCGGTAGCCAGCCGGCCCAGATCGCCAGTCCTCCGCCGCGTGGCAACGGCGCGTCATGCAGTGAACGTTCGTTGGGGATGTCCTGCGGAAGGCCTGCACGGGCGCGCAGCAACGCAACAACGGTCAGGGCGCTGACGGTCAGTGCGAAAGCCAACCCGGCCAGGCAAGGAAGGAAATCCGGCTGGAGGCTCATAAGGCACCTCCCGCAGCGCGCACGCGAACGGGCCGGACTGGGGCGGAAAATCGGTCGTAAACAAGGTGCTGAACGATTGCCACTGGACGGGCCCAACGCTGGCAGGGGTATCCAAAGCCACAAAAATGCACCATTTCGGGTATCAAGGCCGCAAAATTGTGGCAATTAAAACGATTGTTGTTTTTTATCATGATGTTACGGCAAGGGCTCCATTGAACATCAGTTCCCCGCGCAACTCGCCGAGGCACGTATCGGGCGAGGATTCGGGCAGGTTTCTTGTTGCTACGGCACAACATGGCTGAGAGACACGGGACACCATTCTGCCTTCGGCTTGCCAATGGTTTGCACGCTTTGGCACAATAGGCCGTAGCTTCTCGAAAGATTTGAGAAGGTTCCGATGGCAGGCGCAAAAGGCTTGATCCTTGCCAATTTTATCCGTTAGAGGAGAGACTCCATGAATAAGAAGCTCGTCGCAGTCGCTGTCGCGGGGTTGCTTGCCGCCCCGCTGGCCGCGCAGGCGCAAACTGCGAACGTCACACTGTACGGTCGCTTGAATCTGGATATGGAAGTCATCAACGCCAAACAGGACACGACCCAGAATCCTGGGAATACCGGGACCGACGGCAACGCGACTAAGGCAAACATCTTCCGCGTGATGTCCAACTCTTCGCGCCTCGGCGTCCGGGGTTCCGAAGCGCTGGGTGGTGGTCTGTCGGCCATCTTCCAGATCGAATCTGCGGTCGGCCCAGCCACCGGTGGCGGTCTCGGCGCCACGCTGGGAACGCGCGAAACCTTCGTCGGCCTGCAAGGCGGCTGGGGTACGTTCAAGATGGGCTACTTCCTGACGCCGTATGACGACATCCACCCGATCTTCGGTAACGTCCCGACGCTGGCCACCTCGATCCTCGGCACGCAGGCGCTGTGGTCGAACACGGGCTGGTCGAGCAACTACCAGTATGGCGGTGCATTCGACGACCGTGCCGCGAACTCGATTCGCTACGACTCGCCGAACATCGGCGGCTTCACAGGTAGCGTCCAGATCGGCTCGGCCGTCTCCGGCGGTGATCCGACCAACGGATCCCAGTGTATTACCAACGGGGGCATCGTCGCTACCGGCACGCCCTGCGGCACGACCGTCGCCCAACAACGTCGCCATGCTTACCTGGTTTCGTTGAACGGCCTGTACAACAACGGCCCGTTCTCGGCTGGCATCGCCTACGAAATCCACAACAACTTCCGTCCGAACAGCACCGCCGTCGCCGGTACCGCTTTCGTTGGGCAGCTTAACCCCGACACGAACCGAATCGGCGCGCTCCGCCTGCAGGATGAGGGCTTGTCGATCGCGGCTTCGTGGAACTTCGGTGTGGTCAAGGTCGGCGGCGTGTTCGAGCAGCTGAAGTACGACGCGGCCGTGGGTGGTGGCGATTTCAAGCGCAATTTCTGGGGTGCGAGCCTGACGTGGAACTTGGGACCGGGACAGCTGTACGCGATGTACGGCAATGCCGGGAACGGCACGGGCTCGGCGTTGGATTACCAGCAGGTCGGCGCGGTTCGCAAGGGTTCCAACACCGGCGCGCAACAGTGGGAAGTCAGCTACACCTACGCACTGTCGAAGCGGACGCTGCTGCAAGCCGGCTACGTCCAGATCGCCAACCGCAGCAACGGCGCCTATAACTTCGGCGTCAATGCGATTAGCGGTACATGCTTGCAAACCAGTGGCGTAGCTGAGGCGGCGTGCGGCAGTTCCGCGAAGCCGCAAGGCATCATGACGGGCATCGTCCACTTCTTCTAAAAGGACAGTCTGTCGTAGCCCGGAAGCTTCGGGCAGGCAATGCAACAAGCAATGCAAACGGGCGCCTTCGGGTGCCCGTTTTGTTTTGGTGGACGCGGAGTGGCGCGGGGCCAGCCATCCGCTCCACGACGACACAAGTGTCGGGAACGTCGGGCAGCCTATCCGCTCCGGGCTCAGGTGCCGCCAACCGCGTCGTCGGCTGCGTGTTTCGGCGCGCGGCGGGCAGTCAACACACGACTGCCCGCCACCCGCCGCACGCAGGGCGCCGACGGCGCCACATTCGCCCGCAACCGGATAGCCTCCCCACGCTCCCGTCGCGCTCCGTTGCAGCACATCGCATTGGCCGAAGTCGCACTGCCGCCCATGGGTCACGCCGGATGTCGCGGGTGGCGTGTCAAGCGAAGTCTTGTTTTGACGAGCGCCGACACGCCGGGCACCCGCGGTCCGGTGTTTGCGATCCCCGGGCGGCAGCGCGGCGCCGGCCAATGCGATGTCCCGGAAACCTGAGCGCCGGGGCCGACCGCCGCGATGCGCAAGCGCCGCCGCAAGCCAAAGCCGTTGCAATACAATTGGCGTCTATGACCACTTCCTTGCGGGACCAGCTGATCCTGGGATTCGACCGCGCCTTGCGTACGCTGGCGGGGACCGCGACGTCCTCCCGCCCCGTTCCCGGCGCCGAATTGCCCTTCTCCGAGCTGCGGCCCGACGAGGCGCGCCACGCCGCCGGGCTGATGCGCGTCAACCATACGGGCGAGGTGTGCGCGCAGGCGCTGTATTCGGCGCAGGCGCTTGTGGCGCGCGACCCGGGTATCCGCACGCGGTTCGCCAGCGCGGCGCGCGAGGAAGAGGATCACCTGGCGTGGACACAGGCTCGCCTGGCGGAGTTGAACGACAGGGTGTCGCTCCTCAATCCGCTCTGGTATGCCGGTTCGTTTGCGATCGGCGTCGCTGCCGGCCTGGCCGGCGACCGGGTGAACCTGGGCTTTGTCGTCGAGACGGAACGCCAGGTCGAGGAGCACCTGACGGGCCACATGGATCAGTTGCCGGACGCCGACCAGAAAAGCCGCGCCATCGTCGCGATGATGCGCGACGACGAGGCGCGGCACGGCGCGATGGCGCAGGAGGCCGGCGCCCTGCCTCTGCCCCTGCCCGCGCGAAAACTGATGCACGTCACCGCAAGCGTGATGAAAGCGCTGGCTTACCGAATCTAGTCTTTTGCCGCAGTGGCGCGCCGCCACGCGCGCAACGCCTTCAGCCGTGCCGCTCGCACCGCGTGGGCGATTCCGGCATCGTTCTTTTCCCCTTTCGGCGCCGCCTGGTTTCGCGCAACGGCACCGGCGTCGACCCCCTTCACGACGACGAGCGCATTTCGCAACATGTCGGCAGGCGGGAAGCTCTGCGCCGCGTCTGACTGCGAGCAGCCGTCTGCCGCGCACACAGCCAGCAGTGTTTCGAGTCTCTCCGGTCGGCGCAGAGCATCCATTGCGTGCAACAGGTCGAGCAGCGCCGCGGGGGTGAGCTTCGCCGCATCGCGCACCGCACGATGCCAGCGCGCGGCCAGTCGCGCGGCATCCCGGCAGTCCAACGGCACCTTGAGATGCTCGGACATCCGTTCCGCGAGGCGCACGCCACGCGCGGCTTGCCCGCCCGCCAGATCGCGCGCGAGAAGGCCATAGCGTGCCGGCAGCGTGCCGCCATGCTCCGCGGACCAATCGAGCGCGCGCGCGAGGCGCACGCCTGCGTCGGCGGCGCGATGGTCCGGCGCCGGAGCGCCGAACACCGCGTCGACATCCGGCAGCAGCTGCGCCAGTGCCCCGCATTCGCGCAGCACCGCCAGCATCAGCGATGGCCGCACTTCCATGAGACCCGTGGCCAACTCCTGCCAGATCCGTTCTGGAGCGAGTGTCGCGAGTTCGCCCGCGTCCACGATTGCGCGCATCAGCGCTTCGGTTTCCGGCGCCACGGCAAAGCCGAAGCGCGCGGCAAAGCGCGCGACGCGCAGCACGCGCAGCGGATCCTCGACGAAAGCCGGCGACACGTGGCGCAGCAGACCGGCGGCCAGGTCGGCTTGGCCGCCGTGTGGGTCGATGATCACGCCGTCCTCGCCGCGCGCCATCGCGTTGATCGTCAGGTCGCGCCGGGCCAGGTCCTCTTCCAGCGTGACGTCGGGCGACGCGAAGAACTCGAAGCCACGGTAGCCGCGCCCGTGCTTGCGCTCGGTGCGCGCGAGCGCATATTCCTCGTGGGTATCAGGATGCAGGAACACAGGGAAGTCGCGGCCCACGGGGCGAAACCCGGACGCCAGCATCGTCTCCGGCGTCACGCCGACGACGACGAAGTCGCGATCGGCATTGGGCCTGCCCAGCAGCTCGTCCCGGACGACGCCGCCGACCTCGTAGATTCGCGCGGGCTGGGGCAACGGGCGGGCCATGGCCGGTCAGCGCCCTGGCGCGCGGTTGCGACCGCTCACAGCGGGAGTTCCATCAAGACCTCGCGACCATCGATCACGCCCGTTTCGCGAAAGCCGAAGCGCGCGTAGAAATCGCGCGCACTGCCGACGTCCGGAATGAATCCCAGTGAAAACCTGGTCACGCCGGCAAGGCCGCGCGCATGGACGATCAATTGCGCCAGCGCCGCGCCGCCATAACCCTGGCGCTGATATTCGGCCGCAATCATGAACCGCCACAGGTGACAGGTGTCCGGATGCTCGGGCGCCTTGGCCCGGGTCGAGTCGAAGAGCATCGCAAAGCCGACGGGCGTTTCGTCGGCGTAGATCGCGCGAAACCATGCGGCAGGCTCGAAATAGGCCTGGGCGATCGAGACCGCATTGGGCGCCACCAAGCGCTCCTGCGCCGGCGCGACGAGCAAGTCGCAGATCGTCCAGACCGTGTCGGCGTCGATCTCGCGCAGGGTGACCGCTGCGCCTCGGGAAGGCATCGGGACGTTTCGCCTCTAGCGCCCGCTGCCGGCGCGATAGGCATCGTAAGGACTGTGCCGCGCGGCAGGCGCAAGGTATTCCGGCGCGATGGCTTCCAGCGCGGTCGGCGCAATGCCGAACGCCGCGGGGAACGCGCAGTCGCACACGCTGTCGCGGGTCATCGATGCCAAGTTGTCGCGGCTCATCAGCGTCCCCGGCAGCATCTCCAGCACCGTCGCCTGCAGGCGCGACAAGCGGGGGCCAAGCGGAATGATCGGACGCACCGCGCCGCTGACCTGTCCGACGTAGCGAACGAGATCGCGCAGCGTGTACGCCGTCGGACCGCACAGGTCGTAGCTCTGTCCATGCGTCGCGTCGTCGGACAGCGCGTGCGCCATGCAATGTGCTACGTCACCGACATAGACTGGCTGGAAGCGGGCGCCGGGCGAGGCCAGCGCAACCACCGGAAGCAGCCGCGAAAGTTGGGCGAACAGGTTGAGGAACGAATCCTCGGGGCCGAAGATCACGCTGGGGCGAAAGATCGTCCACGAGAGCGGCGATGCCTTCACGATGATCTCCGCCTCGCCCTTGCTGCGCTGGTACCGGCTGGGCCCCGCCGGATCGGCGTGGAGTGCGCTCATCTGGAGGAACCGCGGCACGCCCGCCGCGGCAGAGGCCGCCGTCAGCGTCCGGACCAGTTCCACGTGCGACCGCGCGAACGTGGCGCGACCCGACTCGTTCAGGATGCCGACGAGATTGACCACGGCCGATGCACCCGCCAGCAGACGGGCGAGCGCCGCGCGGTCGAAGACATCGGCCTCCACGACCTCGACGGTCGGCAAAAGGATGAGATGCTTGGCCGACTCCCGGCGGCGCGTCGGCACGACCACCGTATGACCTGCGGCGGACACCCGCGCGACGAGATGGCGTCCGACGAACCCGCTACCGCCCACGACGACGACGCGCTGCGGGGCCACGGCTATTCGCTCCCCGCCGCGATCGGATCGACCATCGCCGCGCCGCGCGGCACGACGGTGCCCAGGCGTGAGGTCAGCGTCGCCGGCGTTCCACCCAGCGTTTGCGTATATATGATCGAATTCGCGAGCACTTTTTTCACGTAATCGCGGGTTTCGTTGAAGGGAATCGTCTCGACCCAAGCGGCGCCTTCGAGCGGCGCCGGCGGACGCCACGCCTGCGCGCGTCCGGGACCTGCATTATACGCAGCGACAGCAAGCGCCGGCATGCGGTCGAGCCGCTCGAGCCAGTACTTGAAGTAGTACGCGCCGAACAGCGTGTTCATCTCGACGTCGGCGATCGTCGCCGCGCGGTAGTCGCTGCGGCCCAGCTGTTTCGCGACCCAGCGCGCCGTGCCCGGCATCAGCTGCATCAGGCCGACGGCGCCGGCAGAGGACACGATGTCCGGCGAGAACCGCGACTCCTGCCGCGCGATGCCGTACAGCAGCGCGACGTCGACGTCGTTGCTGCGCGACGCCGCGTCGAATTCGCTCCGGAACGGCGCCAGGTAGCGCAGCGCGAAGTCGTGACGCGCCGCCGTACGGTCGGCGGTATTAACCGCGCGATCGTAGAGCGCAACGCGGCGCGCGTAATCGGCGGCGAGCAGCAGAACGTCGTCCGGCTGTCCGCGCACGACGAACAGCCATTCGCGCTGCGACTCCGCCTTGAGGTCGAGGTGGGCGAGCTTGACGACGCGCATCACGGCCGGACGGGAGCCGAACGCGTTCAGCGCTTCCGTCGTCGACAAGAGCGGCTCGCTCTTCGGCGGAACGAAGCGCCGGCCGAGGGCTTCGGTGGCGAGCACGCCGTAGAAATTCGCCTCGGTGGCCAGCGACTCGTACAGCGCATTGGCTTCGGGCACACGCCCCTTGGCGACCAGCGCGCGACCCTTCCAGTAGCGCCAGGCAGACTCCTGCCGCTGGGCTTCGCCCATCGCGTCGATGGCGGCAAGCGCGTCATTCCACGCTTGCGCGCGCAACGCGGCGCGCACGCGCCACGCCTGCATTTCCGGCGCAAGGCTCGTGTCGCCGGCTTCGCGGAACCAGTCGTTGGCGGCCGGATTGAGTTGCCGCGCAGCGTGGTAGGCGAGACGTGCATTGCCGTAGCGCCGATCCGCGTCCGGCAGCTTGTCCCGCCATTTGACCCAGGCAGTTCGCGCAGCCGTGGCATCGGTACGTGCCACGCGCTCCGTCGAGTACAGGAAGAGTTCGCGGCCCGAGCCCGTATTCCAAGCGAACGAGCCCGCCGTCAGCGCGCGCTGGAAGTCCTTGTTCGCCGGATAGAAATCGCGTTCGGTGATGCGGTCGCTGCCCGGCAGTTCATTGGCAATTGCATGCGCCAGGCGCACGTTGCCGGCT
>Ga0302323_100001526_pt1 | contig 18875 bp, 15 predicted proteins | sample Fen_T0_3_FD_201950 | JGI IMG/M metagenome (GOLD analysis project Ga0302323, IMG submission 201950) | Peat permafrost microbial communities from Stordalen Mire near Abisko, Sweden - Fen_T0_3 | ecosystem: Environmental > Terrestrial > Soil > Wetlands > Permafrost | place: Sweden: Abisko... | reverse complement strand
CTGACTGCCCGCTGCGAGTCCATTCATCGATCCGCTCCACCCACATCGCTTCCGTACTTGGCTTCATGCGCGCGAAGATGCCGACCAATCACGCGCTGCGGAAGAACGGGCTCGGCGCACCGGATACAAGATCAAAACCGAAGTGGTCGACGTTCCGGTGCCAGCGACGGAGCGCCACTGCCCCAAATGCGATGGCAGCCATTTTACCAAGCTCGGCGAGGGCAAACCGAGCCAGGTAACCGAATACATTCAAGGCTACTTTCGCAAGCGCATCTTTCGGCGCGAGACGCTCGCCTGCCGCTGCGGTCAGCACGTCGTTACAGCGCCCGTGCCGGACAAGGTGTTTGACAAGACGCAGTATGGGCCAGGGTTTCTGGCGCACTTGGTCGTCAGCAAGTGCTGCGACTCACTGCCCCTGTACCGAATGGAGCAGCAGTTCGGGCGACTCGGCATCCCGATGTCGCGCAGCACCATGACCGATCTGTTTCACCGCGCCGGTGAATTGGTCGCGCCGCTCGCGCACCGAATTGTCGCGCTGATCGCGGCCAGCGAAATCGTACTCGCTGACGAGACGCCGATGCCAGTGCAAGACGACCGGAAGAAGCCGTACATCTGGACGTTCATTTCCGGGACGCTCGTCGCTTACCGATTCAGCGTGTCTCGCAGCGGCGAGACGCCAAAGGCGATCCTCGGCGGTACGACGGGCACGCTCGTCGTCGACATGTACACCGGCTATAACGTCGTCACCGGCGTCGAGGGCCGACGGCGCGCCGGCTGCCTCTCCCATGCACGGCGCAAATTCTTCAAGGCTCTGAATTCAGCACCGGAAGCACAGGTCGCCCTCGATTTGATCCGCGACATCTACGTGATCGAGCGCGACGTGAAGATGGCCCGAGAGACCGGCGAAGTCGACCACGCTCGCGCGCGCTGGGAACAGTGCTTGCCGATCATGGACAAGCTCTATGTCTGGCTCGCGAAGCAAAAGTTGCAGCACCCGCCCAAGAGCGTGATGGGCAACGCCATCAGCTACACGCTCAAAAACTGGCAAGCTCTCACGCGCTTCATCACGAACACCGCGATCCCGCCAGACAACAACCGAAGTGAGCGCGCGCTAAGAGTTGTTGCCCTTGGTCGCAAAAATTTCCTGTTCGCGGGGAACAAGGACTCGGGCGAGAACCTGGCTGCCCTCTACACCGTCGTCGCCACGTGCGTCGCCAACGAAGTCGATCCTCTTGCGTACCTTACGGACGTGCTGACACGCCTCGACTCGACGCCTGCTGATCAAGTCGACACGCTTTTGCCGCAGAACTGGGCACTTCTGGCGCCGTGATTCAAGCCCGGCATTCGCCGGACGGATACGTCTGTGCGTGCATCACGGCCCGGACCTCGCTGATGTCCTTCTTGAGTTCACCTGCGAGGCTCGCCGCCTGATTGTCCACCTGCTTGAACTTCGCAGTGTTGTCTTGGCGAACCCGCTCCAGATCGGCTCGGATCGCCTTCACCGCGTTCTCAAGCTCTTGGATCCGGTGAGCGTCATCTGGTGCAACGAAGGTAGCGGTCAGGCTCGCACTACCGGAAAGACCCGCCATCATTCCGCCGACCGACACTGTGATTGGCTCAGGTGTTGGCGGGCATCAGGACCCGCGGGTATTCGGTGAAGTTCACCGGTGAAAACCGCGCCTGAAGGCGGTGAAAACCGCGCCTGAAGGCGGTGAACAGAGCGGCTCACCTGGCCCCAGCGGCCCCGCCATTCGTGAGCTGGGCCCTTCGCCGTTGCTGCTCGGCGCCGGAGCTCCGGAGCATCTTGGCGGCGCTTCCTAGCGTCTCGAAGGGCCAGGCGCCGGCTGCGCGAATCGCGTGACCATGCTGTACACGCACGTTCCGCGTGGCGCGCCGTTGGCGGTTTCGGCGTGGTGACCGATCGATGAATCCGTTCCGAAGAAAGACACCGGACTACCGGACTGACGGCAGAATGCGCAACGAGGTGGCACGCAGAGGCCTGGGCTGGCACCTGTCGTGGAGGCCACGACGGAGCCGTATTTCGGGCTATTTTCGAGGAAATTGGGTTCAGCGACGCGAGACTGATGCGTCACCGCGCGCTGGCGATCGCGATAGCGAGCCTGCCGGGTTGCATGCAGGCTGCGACCACGAGCAGTTGCCTGATATTGCCGGCCAGCTCGTCGCAACGATCGCGCCGTGCACTGTTGGCGCACACGCGGCTGCAAAACTTCCGACCGCGATCGCAGCCACCGCAGACCGCAAACGGGCGATTGCAGCCATGAGCAGCGCACGCGGCAAGGCGATTGCTTGAGATCTTCTCGCCCGTTCTCGAGGTGGCCGTCATGGCACGGACCTTCGACCGCAACTCGGACCGATGGAAGCTGAGCGGGTGCTCAGAGGAGGAGAACGGGATCGCGCTTCGCCGGTGAACGCTTCTGCCGGTCGTTTTGCCCTCTTCACCGTTTATCCGCGGATCGCGGTGCACGCTCACATCAGGCGGCGTGGCTTTCTTGGGCAGTAGCGACTCCACCCAAGCCTTGGCCTCGGCCCACGGCGTCGGAACCTTGAAACGCTCGGCCATCTCCATCAGCCCTCGGTAGACAAGCCACAGTCCCAACATCTGCAGGGAAGCGGAGTGCCACCGAATGTGGTCCTCGAAGGTGCCAGGTGCCCGGAGCCAATAGAACGGGAGCGGTCCAAGGATCAGTACGAACCAGAGCCGCTTCACAAAGGTTGCCAGTTTGCTCGTCATGACCCGAACACCCCACTCAACACGGTCCCAATCGCGACCCAGAACAGGCCGATGTAGCCTTCGTCGAGCCCCTCGGCGAACTGTTTCTCCAGCAGCGTCATCGCCTTCTTGATCTCGGCATCCAACGCCACCTTGAAAGTTCCTAGCCGAGCGTTCGCGGCATCGTGGAGTGAGGCGTTCGTCGTCCGAACTTCCTGGATACCGTCCCGAAATTCCTTCATGTGACGCTCAAGCTGTTCCAGACGTTGCTCGACCGTGGGGGGTCCTTTCTGTTTACCTGATAGCTCACTTCCGCTGTGGCCTTAACTGCCGCTTTGAAGTTCATGTTGAGCTTCGCGGTCTTGTACACGTTGGGTCGCCACCAGGTCAGGACTCGCACCCATGGCATCGGTCGACCAAATCGCTCCGCCGTTTCGAGTAACCCCTTCCCCACTAGAACGAGACCCGCCAGTTGAAGCAACGTGGAGTGCCACTTGGCTCCCTTTCCCACGCCTACGTGTGGGTACAAAAGCATTGGGGCGAACGCGAAGAAAAGCATTACATACCAACGCAGGAACCCCCACCCACTTGTTGAGCTTGGGGTTCTCCCTCATCAGCTTCGCGTACCAGAGCTTTAGTCTCGGCATAGGAAACGGCACCCCACAAACCAGCAGCGTCATTACTTCGCGGTGTACGTCATCCCACGCCTCTGCCCAGTGGTCCGCAATTGCTTGGCCTCGACCAGAGCCTTCAAGGGGAGCGACAGATCTTTGGTGGTGGTCTTGAGCGCTTCAGCAATTTGCTCCGAGCGCTGATTCGGGTTCCGCTTCACGTGGGCGACCAAATTCTCGGTCAGCGTCTCTAGTTCCTCGGCACTCCGCTTCTGCCACTTGCCCCTCTTCGCCGTCTGGGTTCGGTCGAAAATCAGCAGATGACCATGCCAAAGTGCACGGTGCATTTGGTTCAGCTTTCCTTTTTTTGCCGCGGGCAGAGTGTTCTTGTCCCAGTCACGGATTTTTGCTTCGTAGAAGGCAACTCCTTCAAGCTGCTCGCCATCGCGAAACGTTATTCTCACGACGATTGCAAGGTCACCAAATCTCTCTTCGACTTTACCATCAGCCTTGTAGGCGCGCGCTAGGACCTTAGATTTTACCGGATCGCCTTCGATCGTCGTGTTCGCCAACGCACCGCGGATTTGCTTGACGACCCCGATCGTAATGGCGTCTTCCTTCCAGAGATCCTTGGTGAAAGTATTGATTTCTCGCTGGATGTCCTGTTCGAGCGACGATCCGGTGGTTAGCCAGGTATTCATGTTTGCTAAGGCCCTGTTTAGTTGGCGTGAGCTATTGTTTGACCAATTGATTGAGGTTTTACTGTTCGACGGAAGCTAGCTTTGAATTAAGGTCGCGTACGGTTGGTATAGGCTCGCCGGCAGGGCGCTCTCCAACCGCCAAGTCACGGCGATCGGCCGATCCCCCTCATGTGACTGATACACGCCCTGCCCACAGAACGCATACGCCGCCTCCGGATCCGTCCGCACAAACAAAAAGAAGCTCCACCCGTTCCCGGGCGACTCCACGTACCGCTTGCCGCTCTCCTTGTGCACGCTGGCAACGCCCTGCGTCTCCCAGTGAAACAGCGTGGGCGAGAACGCGTAATCGCGATACCGCGTTGTCGGCGAAAAACTCTTCGCCGACTTATCCAAGGTGATGAATAGCAGCTCACGCTGTCCGTCGACCTTGAGGATGCCGGCTTGCGGCACCCCGCCCTTGCCGCCCGGCTTCGCGTAGCCGACCGCGGCAGCGATCTCCTGCCGCGTGTAGTGCCGATGCAGCGCGAGCGGCCAGTCGGGCACTGGGTAGATGTCTTGCGGCAGTGCAACGCGGTCTTCGAGCACGGTAACGAGCTGCTTCAGTTCCTCGATCAGCGCCGGCGTCCGGAGCGGCGCCAACGTCTCCGCTGCGTCGCGTACGATGCCGCGCGTGTGCAGCTGGAAGCCGAGCATTGTGAGCCGCTTCACATCGTTCTCTGCGACGCTCAAGATCGGCTCCTGCGCATACCTGAGCCAGGTCCGAAGCCGCGTGGGCTCGTCCACATGAAGCAGGCGGCCGAGCCGTTCGCTGGTATTATCCTCCTCTGCGTTGGCGGGTTCGGCGAGCAGGCCAGCTTCGCGGCGGATCGTGGTCCAGCCGCCGGCGGCGTAGACGTCTTCGACGTCGCGGCCGGTTTGATCGAGGTAGGCGGCGAGGGTGACCGGCGTGCCCTTGGCGACTTCGCGCAGGTCGTCGACGACGCGGCTGCGTCGGCTGAGGGTCTGCCGAAGCGAGCTCAAGATCTGGTCGCGAGCGACGGCATCGAGTTGCAGCGCGCAGCCACTCGGCAGCAGGGGAAATCCGTGCTCGAGGGCTTTGACTAGGCCTGAGCGGGGGAGGCCGGTGAGGGCGGCGTAGGTGAGGTCGAAGCGGAATTCGGCGCGGTGGTGGCCGATGAAGTCGAGCACTACGCAGGTGGTTTTGTGCGGGTGGTGGCGTAGGCCGCGGCCGAGCTGTTGTAGGAATAGGCTGGAGCTTTGGGTGGGGCGCAGGAGCAGCAGCGTGTCGACGTAGGGCAGGTCGACGCCTTCGTTGTACAGGTCGCACGTGCACAGCACGTTGACTTCACGCTCGCGCAGGCGGCGCGGGGCTTCGTTGCGGTCGGCGCTGAGGGTGTCGCCGTGCACGGCCAGGGCGGGCAGGCCGCGGGTGGTCAGGGCTTTGGCCATGAACTCGGCGTGCTCGATGGACGCGCAGAAGGCGATGGCGCGCACCGAGCGTAGGTTGCCCACGCGGCGCTGTAGCTGTTGCAGCACGAGATCGACGCGCGCGTCGTTGCCGGTGTACACGTCGGCTAGGGCGGCGAGGTCGTAGCCGCTGCGGGTCCAGCGCACGTGGCTGAGGTCGGTGTTGTCGGAGATGCCGTAGTACTCGAAGGGCACGAGTAGCTGGCGCTCGAGCGCGTGCCACAGGCGGAGCTCGGCGGCGATGTGGCCGTCGAAGTCAGGAAGAAGAGATTTGCCGTCGGTGCGTTCGGGGGTGGCGGTGAGGCCGAGCAGGATGTGCGGGCGCAGGAGCGGGATCAGCGCGCGGTAGGAGTCGGCGGGCGCGTGGTGGCACTCGTCGACCACGACGTATTGAAAGTGCTCGGGGCCGAAGCGCGTGAGCAGGTCACGGCTGGCCGCGCTTTGGATGGTGGCGAACACGTGGTCCCAGCGCGTGGGCTCGTTGCCGTCGGCTAGGAGCTCGCCGAACGCGCCTTCGTGCAGGGCGTGGCGGAAGGTTTGGCGGGCTTGTTCGAGGATCTCTTTGCGGTGGGCGAGGAACAGCAGGCGTGGCGGGATTTGCGCGGGGCCGAGTTGGCGCACGTAGTCGAACGCGGCGACCACGGTTTTGCCCGTGCCGGTGGCTGCGACCACTAGGTTGCGGTGCCGGCCGTGCACGCCGCGTTCGGCGGCCAGGCGATCCAAGATCTCTTCTTGGAAGGGGAAGGGGCGGAGGGCGAAGAAGAGGCCGGGGGCGTTGAGCGCGCTCGCGTCCGCCGGGGCGAGGGCGTCGCGTAGGCGCGTGCGGGAGGCTTCGCTCGTGGGGTCGAAGGCTTCGAACTCGCTGTCGTTCCACAGGCTCTCGAACGTGCCTTTGAAACGGTCGATGATATCGGGCATGTCCGCCGCACACGCCTTGACCATCCATTCTTGCCCGCTTCCGAGCGCGGTGGAGGTGAAGTTGGCGGATCCGATATACGCGGTATCCAAGCCGGTTTCCCGGCGAAATAGCCAGGCTTTGGCGTGTAGGCGCGTGCGCCGGTCGTCGTAGGAGACTTTGACTTGCGCGTGGGGCAGCGCGGCCAGCAGCTCGACCGCGGCTAGCTCCGTGGTCTTGGTGAACACCGTGGTCAGCACGCGCAGGCGGAGTGGGGCCGCCCCCGCGTGTTGCGGCGCGCGCTGCGCGAAGCGCTCGAGTGCATCGCGCAGCAGGCGTACGCCGCCCACGGTGATGAACGCGATCAGCACATCGATGCGATCGGCCGAGGCCACTTCGCGCGCGAGTTCGCTGCCCAGGTTCGGCTCGGCGCGATTGCGTGTGAGCAAGGTGCTGGTGGCGAGCGGCGTGTGCGGGCGCTCGTAGGCCGCCGCGCGGTGAATCGAGCGCAGCTCCGTGCCCGGCGCCTCTACGCGCTCTTCGGCCTGCAGGGCTTCGAGCAAGCGATTGACGAGCGCGACCTGCGCGCCGGGTTTGTCTTCCCCGCGCACGCCATCGAGCACGCGCTGTACTTCGGCCGCCAAATGTCGCGCCAGGGCCACGTGTGAATCGGCGGGATCGAGTGGCTCGGTGGTTGCGCTCTGGCCGGGCTCGAGGCCTTGCAGGTTCTCCGCGAGCGCGCTCGTCAGCACGCGCTCGTAGAGCCCTTCAGCGAGTCGCCCGGCCATTGTTGGGGACTTTTTCGCGGATCGCTAGGGGGCGTCAAGCGGGTCTAGGAGCTCGAGTGCGGTGAGTCCGGTGCGATAGCCGCGCCTTGGATGATTCCCGGCGAGAGGGCTCGCACTCGGGCCTCCGGTTCGCGGCATAGTCATTTGTTCAATCGACGAAACTCCGCCTGGCACCTCGGCGCTCGTCGGCGGCTCGGCCCCGGTGTTACGCTTGGAGGTCCATGCCTAGGCCCAAAGTGATCGTGAATCGGCTCCTGGGAGGAGTCATTGCCGTTCTGTGTATTGCCGCGTGGGGGCCGCCAAGGCAGGCCGAGGCGAGCACAGCGGCGGGCGCCGCGGCGAGCCAAACCCTCCAACTGCGCGAGGCATGCACTCCCCGAGAGGAGTGTTGCAAGGTGTGTAGCAAGGGGAAAGCTTGCGGCAACTCGTGTATTCGCGCGGACTTCAACTGTCACAAGGGCCAGGGCTGTGCCTGCGACGAAGAAGACGTCTGCGACTGACTGAGCCTCACTCGATCGCGATTCCTCGATGACTTCATTTTCGACGCCCTTGCGCAGCGTGAGCGAACACGGTTCTGCAACTTGGCCCTCACGGCGCGGTGCTCAGGGCGCCGCGCTCGCGCACGCACCGAGGAGGATGGACACAGAATTGCCGAGCGTGTTGCATATCGCGATGTCGGGGCGGCCGTCCCCGTTGAAGTCGGCGATGGTGGGAAGGATGGGGATAGCGCCGGTTGCGAACACTTCCATGCCTTGGAAGGCGCCGTCAGCCTTTCCGAAGAGAACGCGCAGACTGTCCGGGTAGTGCGTGGTCACGACCAGATCCGCGATGCCATCGAGATCCACATCCCCAAGCGCCACGCCCGAGGCGTTGCCGCCTGCGGCGAAAGTCCGCGCGGGCGCGAAGGTGCCGTCGCCCTTTCCGGAGAGGATTTCGGCATCACCCGCAGCCACCACGATGTCGAGCGTGCCATTGCCGTCGATATCGCCGAGCGCGAAGGCCTGCGGCCAACCAGCGACGGACGTCCGCAGCGGCGCGCCGAATGTCCCAGCCCCTTTGCCTAGAAAAACCTCCACCGTGGATGGCTGGCTCGAATCCGTAGAGTTCGAGCCCAAGATGAGGTCGGGGTTACCGTCGCCATTGAGGTCGCCTACTGCGAGCGAGCTCATCCAGTCGCTGCCGTACGTGGTTGGCGCGCCGAACTTGCCCTTACCTTGATTGAGCAACACGACAGCGCCTTGATTCGCGAGCACGATGTCGGGTCGGGTGTCGCCGTTGAGATCCACGAGCGCGAGCCCCATTGGGCCACCCCCGGTCGAGAAGTTGGTGGGCGACTTGAAGGTGCCGTCTCCCTTGCCGATCATGACCATCAGATTCGGGTTGCCGTCGCTACCCGCAGCGTTGCTCGCTGAGGCGATGTCGAGCACACCGTCGCCGTCGACATCGGCCGTGGCAATGAGGCTGGTTCCGTCTCCGAACGCCCAGGTCCCCTGCAACTGATTGAACGATCCGTCGCCGACTCCGAGCGCGATGTTGACGCCTCCGCCGCCGACCGAACCGACCGAGCCGAGCGCGATGTCGCGCTTGCCATCTTTGTTGAAGTCCGCAACGACCAGCGTGTACGGAGTGTCCGCGACAGGCCCAGGCGGCCCATGCTGGAGCGTCCAGGGGCAGGCTTTTGGCCCGCTGTACTGGTGAATATCCGGAGTGAAGCTGGCGCCGGCTGGCCCATACGCGATGAGCTCAGAGCTGCCGGGCACGACGAGCAAGCCGTGCCCACCCGCGAGGTAGAAACCTGCCGACGGAAACCCAGTGTCGATGTTATTCGACCAGACGGGTTTGCCCGTCGCCGCGTCGAGCGCGTAGATCGTGCCGATTGACGAGGCGACGTACACGCTGCTGCCCACCGTGAGCGCCGGCGTGACGAGATCTCCCTCGGGGGTGAAGCTCCACGTTGGCACGCTCCCGCCCACGGGACCTGCTTGGAGGGTGTTGTCGACGGCGTCAAGCTCGAGTCCATTGCCGAACGTCGGCGCAAATTGGTCGCTCGGGAATGTGCCGAGCGCTATGCCGGTTCGCGCGTCCAAGCGGACGTTGCTCGATCGAGAAAGCAATTGGTACAGCGTGTGATCGTAGACGACGGCGCTACCCATGGGATAGCACGCGCCGGTTCCTTTTTGCCAAAGCGCGTTGCCCTGCAGATCCCAAGCCGAGCTGTTGGCGCAACCGTCGAAAGCGAAAACGCCGTCAGCGGAGATGGCAGGGATGCCGAGGGCAGATGCACGGGTCCACAGCAAGGCCCCGCTGCTTTCGTCATAGGCGTACATGAGCGGCGTGTTACTGCTGCCAATGGCGATGGTGTACAGCGTGCCGTTGTACGCGGCGGGGGCCGAAACGTGGAAGGGGCGCGCTGCCTCGGCCTGAGTTTGCCACTCGAGTGCGCCCGTACTGGCGTTGAAGGCCCGCAGCCAAGACGCGGGCGCCGAGAGGTTGTCGCTATCGGCCTCGAACAGCCGCCCGCCCTCGTACGTGAGAAGACCGCCCGTGGCTCCAGCCAAATCAGCGTTCCAAGCAGGAATGCCGGTGAGGTCATCGAGTGCCAAGACGTGCGCGGGTGCGTCGTCAGTCTCGCCGAGCGCAACGTAAACGAAGCCGCCCGCAACGATGGGGTAGCTAATGGATTGGCCCAACGGCTCCGTCCACAAGCGGCGCAGCGGTGGCACCAATACGCTGTCGTCCACGGAGTTGGTGCGGGCGGGGCTTGCGAGAAGCGTCGTGTAGTCAGAGTTGCTGGCTGTTGAAGCCTCAGCGCCCCTGCCCGCCGCCCCAGCAGCGGAACCAGAGCTCGGTGACGGCGAGCCACCACTGCCGCCGCTTGCGCTGCTGCCGCCGCTTGCGCTGCTGCCGCCGCTTGCGCTACCGCCACCGACGCTGCCGCTTGCGCTGCTGCCGCCGGCAGCCCCATTGCCCATGCTGCCGGGCGCCCCAGCCGTTGCGCTGACGACACCCGTTCCACCGCTACTGGGTCCCGACGTTGCGCCGACCCCAGCTGCTGCCGCGGCGCCCGCCGCGCGATCAGAACCCGAGCTGCCACAGCCGAGCACGAACCAAAAAGCCGCTGTAGCGGATGCGGTTAGCCGAACCATATTCCAAATTCCCTCTGCAACTGAGTGGAGGGTAACTCGCCATTTCGATCAATCCAATTCACACAGAAGCTGAATTCGGACTCGGGGCACGTGTATTTCCCTGTCGGCCGCTGGGAGCAAACGCTGATTGGCGATAGCCGACTAGGACGCTGCGACTGGGCAACCACGTGCCGTAAACCGCGACCAACTCCGGCTTAGCGTCGGGATATGCTACCCAGGCGAAATCGGCATCTACCGCCCTGGTGTGGGGGATAGGCAGACCAAACGTTGTGGCGGTCGGAGCCGAGCTCGTGAAGTTGCCGGCTGCCACCGCGCACCGGCGGAGCTCCTCGCGGACGTGCTCGCGGACGTGAAGGACTTCTATGCTAGTATGCCGCAGGGTAAGGAATGCTGGAATCACGTCCGACCAAGCGCGGCGGCGGCTCCGCTGTCGCGCTCCTCCTGACCGTCTTCTGGGTCTCCTGCGGCGGCAAGAACGCTCCGGGCGCGGGCGCAGTAGGTGGCACAAGCGCGGTGGGTGGCACGGGCTCACCCGGCGGTCCTGGCACGGGCGCGGGAACGTCAGGGCGCGGCGGCACTTCGTCCGGCGACGCGGGGCGCGGTGTCGGCGGCAGTGCGGCGGGTAATGGCGGCGGGCAAGGTGGTGCGGGGGCAGGCGGCGTCCACATCCCGCTCACCAGCGGTACCAGCGGGAACGGCGGAAGCTCGGGCGCAAGCGGCGGGGTAGAGCAGGCCGGTGTCGCAGGCGACGCTGAAGCCTGCGACACGAATGCTCTTTGGCAGGCCCTCACGCGGGGCGCCGCAGCGACGCTTTGCGATCTCGTAGACCCGCCGCCGCAGGGTAACACCGTGGATCAGCTCCACGGTGCGGTGGTGCTCGACGACGAAGGCCGGGTCATCGACAACACGGGTCTCACGGACGCCGAGAAGCCAGGGTGGCTGAGTGAGCTCGCCGGGCGGCGCTGGCTCTGCTTAGCGGGTACTACGCTCGGCTATAGCTGCCAACCGATTCGCGGCTAGGCCCGTCGCAGAATCAGACTCTTCGCTGTCGCACGACGGAACTTCTGTGCACGGGCTCCGCGCGCGGTGGCGAGCATGGCGAGTGACTCGTCCCGGCAAAGAGGAGGTGCTCTGCCAACGCCGGGCCCGGGCTTGTGCCTGCGCCTAAGCCGGTTCCACGACCAAGCGCTCAAAGCCGCGGTCTCGTGCCCTTTTCGAGCGCACCAGTCAGCTGCCTTTTAGGCCCTACGGCTGCAGACAGGTCGCAGGCACGCTGCACTGGCCGCCAGCCTCGCAATTGGCCACGATCAGCGCATCGACATCAGGCGCTTCTTGAATGCCGCACTCACTCGGGCGCGCGGTCGAGCTGAGGCATAGCGCGACCAAGGCATATCCGTCGATGCCCATGGGATTCGCCTCGTCCACGCACAGGCCGTGATGACAGCCGTAGGTGTGCCGTTGGAAGATTGGGCAATCCGCATCCGCGGTGCAGGCCGCTATGCGGCAATCCACAGGCCGATTAGTCGAGCCTCCACCGATGACGAACGCCGCGCAAATGGGGAAGAAGCGATCGAGCGAATAGGTGTACGCCGTCGGCTCCGAGCAGGTCTCGAACGCGGGCATGGGCCCGATGCCACAGCCCTTGTCATCGCACTCCCACTGGAACTTCATGCCCGTCGTATCCCGAAGCTCTGTCGGGTTGTGACGACCGTCCGAACTGCATGCTGCGGCGATCAGTGCAATGCCGGCGACTGCAAACGCAGTCTGAATTGTGCTTAGCTCTCGTGCGTTCTCACGACCCATTGCTCACTCCCCTGTGACAGTCAGAGCTCGCAACCCCGCTACGATGGATCGTCGACCCTAGCGGGTCATTTCGCTCATCGCCAGCAAATCGAGATTGTCGCCCAGGCCGCGCGCTGTTCGCGCCCGCGCCGGCTCCACGACGGTGGCCGCGCCCGCCAGCGCCAGAGCAAGCGAAACCGCTCACGATGCCAGCGACGGCCCCGGCCGGCGCGCCCGGCGAACGAGACGGCAGCGAGCACGAGACCGATCTGGTGCGCAACGAGGCCGAATTTCAAGCCCTTGCTGTGAGTGAAACCTTCAACGATCCTGTGCCGGAGGAGCGTGGTAGCCACCACAGGTCGCCCGCGACGCGCGGCATTTACCGCGCGCTCGTCCGGTCGTTGATCAGGGCACTGAGCTGGAACGAGCTCGCCGCCTCGGCCGCTTGTCAGTGCCTAATTGACCGGCACGACCAGGATGTTGTGCGTGCCCGAGATGAACACCGCGGAATCATCCGGGGTGCTCGTCATGGTGATAGAAGGGTAGATGTCGTCGGCCGCGCTTGCGCTGTCCGTTAGGTCGATCGCTTTTAACACCGGATAGAGGGCGCCCGCTTCGAGCGCGCCGTTCAGATCGTGAACGATGAGGTGGGCGCCGGCGGTGTCGGTTCGGTAGACGAACGCGCGCTTGGAGTCGATGGATGCGAGCGCCACCCCGCCGTCCGGAAGTTTTCCGGTAAGCACCAAGGCGCGACTGCGTACGTCGGTATTTTGCAAAATAACGCGCGATGCATCGCCGCTCACGCTCAGGCTCCGGAGCTCGTACATGACGTTGGGCGAATTGGTAAACGTTTCCGACAGCGAGTTGTACACGTTGATCGTAGATTGCGAACCGCCCAAGTAGATGCGGCTGCCGTCGAAGCTTGCGCTAGCTATCCCGAAATCCAAAAACGGCCCCGCCAGCGTGACCGAGTTGTCTCGCACGGAGTATTTGAAGGGCGTCGTATTGCCCGAACAACTTGCCAAGCGCGTCACCACGATGACGTTGCCGTCATTGGCTATGGCCAACTGCTGAAAGTATTGGTCGCAAAAGGTGTCAGGAATGACCGCACGCGGTGTGGCTGCGAAGGTCGCTGCATCGAGATCGATCTCGGAGATGGCCGTGCGGCTCGCGACCAGCAGGCTGTGACCGTTCGGCGCCATGCCGATATCGGTCAGGTCCGGGACCGCATACGGTTTCAAGGTCTCCCAGTTGCCGGCGTTCTCGTGATAACGCTCGACCAGCTGATCGGTGCGATTGGCGGCGTAGAGCATGTGCCGTTCGGCGTCGAAGACAATCCGATCGCGCGTGCTGGGCGCGCTGATGGTTCGCGACGAGAGCTCGGTCGGATTCATCACCAACAGGCGTGCGTTCGAGGTACCCGGGCATTGGTCACTGCTCACGCCCACCGAGTAGTAAGCCGGGGCCGTCGGAAGCACCGGCGTCTCGAAGGTGATCTGTGTATCGCTATCCGGGACCACCGAGCCGACCGGACCTCCACCGAGAGACACGGTCAGCACGGGGCCAACCGAAGAAAAGCCGCGGCCGCGAATAATGATCGCGCTGGGGTGGTTCGCCACCACCTGAGGCGACACATAGTCCACCTCGGGCCAAAGACCACCCCCGCAGGGGAGGCCGTGACCGCCGCCGCTCCCGGCAACTGGAACCTCGTCGCTGCTGCCGCCGTTCGTGCCGGCGATGCCAGGGCTACCGCCGGGGCTGACCACGCCTCCCGTGCCGCCGATGCTCAAGCTACCACCTTGAGCGGCGATCGAGTTTAGGCCGGCCTGGCCGGCGGTGCCCGAGCTCGCCCACCCGGCGTGGCTGCCTTGCCCGCCCGCGCTGATGACTCCAGGCTCGACGTAGCCGATTGGACGGCATTCACCGACGCCGTTCGCAGCGCTCGAATCCGCTCGGAAGAAGCAGGTCTCGTTGCTCTCGCAATCGCTGCTGCTCGCACACGGCCAGAGGTCGGGCGTCGAGAGCACCCGCATGCAGGCCGGTGCGCAGCAGATCAGGCAGAGCAGCGCGCGTACGGTCGTGCGCCGAGACATCAATACGTCCCTCGAAGTTGCAGCCACGCCGCAGAGCCTTGCCCGGCGCTCGGACCCGCGTTGGCGTCGCGGCTCGGTAGACGCGGCGTGAGGAAGAAAGAAGCCCCGAACGACGTTGCGCCGACCGCCATGCTCACGAAGGCGAGATCATTCCAGAGCCGAAGCGACTCGTACTCTCGCTTGGTGCTAGTGCGACTGTCGTAGCTGGCCACCGTGGCCACTGCCGCGATCGCCCCGGCCCCCGCGAGCGCCAGCCCGCCCCATTTCATGACTGGCACGTAGCCGGGCGTGAGGCGGGCGAGCTCCTTCCGGTCGCGCTCGTCGTTTTGCTCCTTGGTCCGCTCCTCGTTCAGGCGAAGCTGTGCGTACGCGGCCGCCCGAGCTTCCGCTCGAACCAGGTTCTGAGCGGAGCTTGCCCGCTGCTGATCGCCCGCGGGATCGAGGCTCGGAATGTCGTCGGCTTTGTCCACGAAGGGTCCGGTCGCCTCCGCTGCGGCAGGCGCCAACACCGCTGGCTCGCGGAGCACAGCGGCGGTGCTCGCCTGCGCGGCAAGCCCCAGCGTGAGCAAGCCGGTTCCAACCGGGACCCCAAAGGCCAGGCCTTCGATGGCGGTACCCACGAGCTTGCGACTGACGACGGCTTTGACACGACCGTCAGCGCCAAGCAGCGGGCCACCGCTGTTGCCGGGATTGATGGCCGCGTCGGTTTGCAAGAGCGATCCGCCTTTCCATTGCCTAACACCGCTCACGATCCCGCGAGTGAGCGAGAACGCGAGCTGGCCACCGGTCGGCGCTCCGATGGCATACACGTCCGTGCCGATCGTGGTTTGTGTCAGAGAGAGCTCCAGGCAGCTCGACTTCATGCCGCCTCGCACCCTGAGCAGCGCCATGTCGGCGCTGCGATTCGAACGGATCACGTCTAGCGGGAAGGTTCGTCCGTCTTGCAGGCGGGCTCTCAGGCCGTCCGCGACGGCGACAACGTGGGCCGCCGTCAGGACCAAGCCTTCGTCATTCAGGAAGAAGCCACTCCCGGTGCCGGTCTTTGATTCGACGATGACGGTGGCTTCGGTTGCCTTGCTTGCCTGGCGTCGCATATCGACAGCACCAGCCGAGCAAGGCTTGAAGCCGGCCCGCGGAAACGTCTGTTCGCTCTCCACGTCTTTACGCGGCTCGAGCAACTTCGAGAATCGGGGTCGCCCCAGCAGCGAATCGATGGCCCGCGTGAGCATCTGTTTGCCGACGGTCACGTTCGCTGCCTCGCGCCGAACGTCGTAGACAGCACCGCGCACGATCGTTTGGTAGACGACCCGTCCGGATCGCACGTCCAGTACCTGCCAATCCAGGCCAAAGCGACAGTTGAACGCTTGATTGACCGGCCTGCACTCGAACTCGCGAACGACGCCGCCAAGCACGAGCTCGGGAATGCCGGCGGCATTGCCGAATGGATCTTCCTCACCGCCGAGAGCGCGAAGGCCTAAGCTGCGTAGGCGGTCCAATATGAAAACGCGATACACGTTTTGGCCGAACTGCACGGGAGTATCTCGCGCCGTCCGCTCGTTCAGCCGAGAAAAACCGATCAGCGGACGTTCGTCGCGCGGCTCTGTCGGTTCAGTCGGCTCGGCGCGGGCGATGCGAGCCATCGAGAGTAAGCCCAGGCAAACCAAAATCAGGCCCGACTTGGGTCGCCTGCGCTGACACTTGAGCTGCGTCATCATTGCGGCTCGCTCTGCTGGTTGCGCTCGCAGGCGGACGACTCGGAAAAGGCATCTGGATCGACGTACTTCAAGCGACGAAAAGCCGAAGAACGATTCAGCCGCTCGAGCGCCAAACACGACACCCCGCCCTGCGGCGCCGCTGCCGCGACCACGACGCGATAAGCCTGATTCGCGTCCTCGGCCTTGCCCTCCAGCCGAAACAGCTCACCCTGGATGAAATGAGCGAGCGGGGTCAACCTGGTTTGACCGTCCTTGGCGATCGATTCTGAAAGGGAGGCGCGCAGGCCGTCTCGGTTTCCGTGCAGCCCCTGCTCGACGCCGAGGAAGAAAAGCAAGTCGCTCATCTTCTCGTAGGTGGGATATTCCGCCATCAACTGTCGGAAATATTCCTGTGCCCGCTGGCTGGCGTCTTGCTCGGTATGGGCCCAGTCGGCCGCGGCCGCAGTCCCGGCCGCTTTCGCCACCTCCCTGACGGCCGCGGCGCGCAGCTCGACATGCTCTTCGGCAAGGCGGCGCAGCAGCTTGGGGCGGACCGGATCCGCCAGATCGACCTTGTCCAGCAAGCGCTTGAGGCCGGCGAGCTCCGGGACCAAAATCTGCGGAGCACGCGCGCGTCGAGTGGTCACCCGCGGATCGGTCGCAGCCAACAGAAGCTGCACGGCGAGTTCCGCTTCGGCAGCGGTTGGCGGCGCCAGCGTTGCGTCGCTGGGAGCAGGAGCAGGAGAGCGGGCGGCTGGCGTTGCGCAACCCAGCAGGAACCAGCAGGTCGCCGAGTTCACGATTACCCGCCCAATCAGTTTCGTCATTTCGCCTAACGCTTTTGAGCCGGACTGAGCGGCTGCTGAGCGCCACTCGCCGGTCGAGCACACCGTACGTGGCGGCGTGCTCGAAAGCAATCTGGTCGAGTCGCCCGAGGCGTTGCTCGAGCGGCTGTTGCCGGTTCGGATCAAGAGCGAGAGTTTGGGGGCGGTGATGGAGGCCGAGTTTGGCTCGGTTCGCGTCAGCTATAACCGTACACGAACGACGTAGCGCAGGAGGGCTTGGCAAGGGCCGGGGAAAATGCGTGGAGGATGACGCGGCGGAGCGGGTGTGCTGTCTAGCTGCGATGAGATTGCCGCTGGAAGGAACGCTGCTGGAGAAGCTTCGGAAGATCGAGGCGCTGCATGCGGGGACGAAAGTAGATGGGGAGCGGGAAGCGGCGCGACGAGCGGCGGAGCGGATTCGGGCGCGGCTGACCGAGCTTCGAGGACGCGAGACAGAGACCGAGTACCGCTACACGTTGCATGATCCGTGGAAGCGCAAACTGTTTCTGGCACTGTGCCGTCGGTACGGGCTCAAGCCGTATCGCGAGCGCGGACAGCGGCACACCTCGGTAATGTTGCGAGCGCCGAAGAGCTTTCAGGACAAGACGCTATGGCCGGAGTACCAGGCGTTGTCGGCGGAGCTCGATGCTCATCTGGACGAGCTGACGACGCGCGTGATTCGTGAGGCGATTGACGACGATGTGAGCGAGGCTTCGGATGAGGCGCCGAAGTCGCTTGGCAACGGAACCACGAATCAGGGTGCGAGCGTCGGCGGAGTAGAGCCAGGCAGCGCGAACGATTCGCCGACGAAGAGCTCAGGGGTTTGAATTTCGGCGGTTTGTGGTTTGGCTACGGCTCGACTCACGTCGCGGATGCGAGTTCTTTTTGATGGTCACGTTCCTGCGCGTGCTTCGGCACAGCCTTCGGCGTCGCGTCGCGCGGGCCACGACGGTTGCAGGCAAGCCGACGTTTCCGGTTGCTCAAGCACGGAGAACTCTGCGTCGGCAAGCCAGAGTTTTGCTATTCGCAGGTCCTGGCGCGCGAAATCACGTGGCCACGGCAAGCGCAGGCAGTTGCCGTCGGACTGCTCGCGCGCGTTTCGCACCTACACCGGTTCCCATGTTGCGGCGTTCGTACCAAGACAGGTTGCGAGAGACCATGAGCTTACGGAGACTGTTTGCGCGGGTGCGAGGGGTAGGCCTATTGCTGTTGCTGCTTGGGTTGTCCAACTGCATCGGCATGATGTCTCGCAAGGGATGGAACGATCCGGGATGCCCGGTCGTGATCGGGAGCAGCAGGCTCGAGCGATCGGCTCCGTGACTCATTCAAGTCGGCCCGTTCCTTGCGTTGATCGGCAATGGAGGCAGTGAATGGCACAGTTGTCACGGGATCCAAGTCGACCTTTGGGCGGCCTGATTAGCCTATTTGGCGCAGTTTTTGCCCTTTGCAGCACGAGCTGCGCTTCGAGCTCGGGAACTGGTGCGTTTGGCACACCAGGCGGCTCCGAACACGGCGGCTCAGCAGCTCTGCCCGGTGGCACCGGGGGAGGCTTCGCGCAGGGCGGGACATCGGGCAAGTCCGAGGGTGGGAGCACGGCGGGCAACAGCGGTGATGCCGCAACCCCGGCCGCTGCTGGAGCGGCCGGGGCATGCGCCCTTGTAGGAAAAAAATGTGACGACGCGGGGCAAGCGTGTGCGTCGGCAGAAACGTGCTGCAGCTGCATCGGCTTCCCCGGCGCGCCCAGTTGTGGGTCCTTGTGGAGTTGCGCGGTCCCAAAGGAAAATACCGTCGACTGCCCCGCGACTCCGCCGGCGATGCGGACCGCATGCTCGACGGCGAGGGTTGTCTGTCAGTATTGCGGCGCAAGCGGGCCCTCGTTCTGGCAATGCTCCAAGACTTCTGACCCCTCCGCTCCGCTCGCGTGGTCGGAGATAGCGGGGATAAGCTGCAACGAGTAAAGCCTGCCATCGTGCAGTGCATGGATCAGGTGGTCAAGCGTCAGCGAACACGTCGGGCCAGCCTTCGGCGTCGCGTTCCGGAGTGGCTCGGATGGCTGAACCGAAGCAGGGATGAACCGTTCTTCAGGCACAGCAGCACGGGCGTGATCAGTTGGCGGGCACGACCAGTCATGTTGCGTTCGCCC
>Ga0302323_100001525_pt1 | contig 18878 bp, 11 predicted proteins | sample Fen_T0_3_FD_201950 | JGI IMG/M metagenome (GOLD analysis project Ga0302323, IMG submission 201950) | Peat permafrost microbial communities from Stordalen Mire near Abisko, Sweden - Fen_T0_3 | ecosystem: Environmental > Terrestrial > Soil > Wetlands > Permafrost | place: Sweden: Abisko... | reverse complement strand
CGACAACCAGCCCATCGACATGCCGCTGTCGGTGCTGCTGGGCAAGCCGCCCAAGATGGTCCGCGACGTCAAGCACGCGCCCATCGCGCAGCAGGCGTTTGCCACCGCCGGCATCGACCTGCGCGAAGCCATCACGCGCGTGCTGCGCTTGCCCGCCGTGGCGGACAAGACCTTCCTGATCACCATCGGCGACCGCACGGTCACGGGGCTGATTTCGCGCGATCAGATGGTGGGGCCGTGGCAGGTGCCTGTGGCCGACGCCGCGGTCACTGCCACCAGCTACGACACGTTCACCGGCGAGGCCATGGCCATGGGCGAGCGCACGCCGGTGGCCCTGCTCGACGCCGCGGCTTCCGTGCGCCTGGCGGTCGGCGAGGCGATCACCAACATCGCCAGCGCGCCCATCGGCGACATCGGCAAGATCAAGCTGTCGGCCAACTGGATGGCCCCCGCCGGCCATCCCGGCGAGGATGCGCGCCTGTTCGATGCCGTTCGCACCGTCGGTGAAGAGCTGGCGCCCGCCCTGGGCATCGCCATTCCCGTGGGCAAGGACTCCATGTCCATGAGCACGGTGTGGAAGGAAGGCGGCCAAGAGAACAGCGACAAGCGCGTGACCGCGCCGCTGTCCCTCATCGTCAGCGCGTTCGCACCGGCCACGGACATTCGCCGCGCGCTCACGCCGCAGCTTCGAACCGGCGTCGGTGAAACGGTCTTGCTGCTGATTGATCTGGGTGCGGGCAAGCATCGGCTGGGCGGTTCGGCCCTGGCGCAGGTCTTTGGCCAAATCGGCGATGTGCCGCCGGATCTCGACGATCCGGCGCGCCTGAAAGGCTTCTTCGCGGCGATTCAGGAACTGAGCAGCGCCGGAAAAATCTTGGCCTACCACGATCGCTCCGACGGCGGACTTTTCGTCACGCTGCTCGAAATGGCCTTCGCCGGTGGGACCGGCGTGACCATCGAGCTTCCCGCGGGCGACGATGCGCTGGCGCAGCTGTTCAGCGAAGAGCTTGGCGCGGTCGTGCAAGTCCGCAAGGCCGATGCCGCCGATGTGCGCGCCTGTTTCGACCGCCACGGGTTGGGCGGATTCATTCACGCCTGCGGCCAACTCGCGGCCACGGGCGAGATTTCGATTCGCAAGAACGGCCAGGTTCTATTCACGGAGAAGCGGTCAGTCCTACGCGGCATCTGGTCCGAAACCACCTTGGCCATGCAAAGCCTGCGCGACGATCCAACCTGCGCGGCCGAGGAACAAACAAGCCGATGCGACGCCAGCGATCCGGGCCTGGTCATGCGCCCCAGCTTCGATGCCCAGGCCGACATCGCCGCGCCCTTCGTCTCTCGCGGGGCACGGCCGCGCGTGGCCATCTTGCGCGAGCAAGGCGTGAACGGTCAGATCGAAATGGCCGCGGCCTTCCACCGGGCAGGCTTCGAGCCCGTGGATGTCCACATGAGCGACATCCTGGCCGGCCGCATCGAGCTGACGGGGTTCCGCGGCGTCGCGGCCTGCGGCGGCTTTTCCTATGGCGACGTCCTGGGTGCCGGTGAAGGCTGGGCCAAGTCCATCCTGTACAGCCCGCGCGCCCGCACCGAATTCGAAAGCTTCTTCGCTCGCCAAGACACCTTCACCCTCGGCGTGTGCAACGGCTGCCAGATGGTTTCCAACTTGAAGGAGATCATTCCCGGCGCCAGCCTTTGGCCGCGTTTCGTGCGCAACCGCAGCGAGCAATTCGAAGCCCGCCTGGCCCTCGTACGCATCGAACCCAGCCCTTCGGTGCTGTTGGCTGGCATGGCGGGATCGTTGGTTCCCATTGCCGTGGCCCACGGCGAAGGCCGCGCCGAATTCACCTCGCCCGACGCACGTACCGCCCTTGACGATTCCGGACTGGTGGCGGCTCGCTTCGCCGACCACCACGGCAACCCGACCGAGCACTATCCGGAAAATCCCAATGGCTCGCCGCAAGGGCTCACCGCCATCACCACGCCTGACGGCCGCGCCACCATCATCATGCCCCACCCCGAGAGGGTGTTCCGCAGCGTCCAGCTCTCATGGCGCCCCGACGACGCCGGCACCGATTCGCCGTGGATGCGACTGTTCCGCAACGCCCGTGTCTTTGTGGGATAGCTTCAGGAACCAAGCACCAACAGGGGCTCCCGCACGCTGCCAGGCGCCAAACCACGAAGGCGGGTCAAGATGGCTTCCGTGACTTCGTGGCCGCGCGGAACCAAGACCGCGCCGGAGTTGGCCATGACGTCCTGGACTAGAAGCATGCCAGCTCGCAGGGCCGCCAGTTTGATCTCGCCCACGCCCGGAGCCGCCTTATTTTTGGCTCGACTGAGGGCGCCGAGGAGTTTCGGATCGTAGTGGCCTTTGCGGCCCTGCAACGTGCTCATAATGACCCCGGGAGACATCCCGCCTGCTTCAAGAAAATCGTAGGCACTCACCAGTTTGAGAACCCGTGCGCCGAGCGGAATAGACTCGCCGTGGGGCGCGCCGAGCGGCGAGCCCACACCATCGAAGTTGTATTCCTGTGCATCCAGGATGGCGCAAACCAACTCAAGCCGAGGGATGCTTTCCAGCAATTGCAGAGAGATCTTCGGCACGCACTGGGTCGATTCAGTCTCCACGGAAGTGAGTGTCTTGCCGTAGTACAGCTTCTCGTTGTTTTCGGGAGTAAGAACGATGCACCCGATTTGGGACAGCATGACCGCCACTTCAAGCTGCCAGGAAAACGGCACGCCCAGACCCGCCACCAATTCCGCCGCGTGCTGTTTGAGACGTGTTGCGCGCCCGAAAATGAGAGGGCTAGAGAGCGATAGTATCTCGGTAAGCGCCTTGATGCTTCCCCGCAGCGTCTTCTCCAACAGCTCCTTCTCGGCCGTGATAAGGCGATGTTGATTGGCCGCGGCCTCAATAGCCGCGAGAAAGCTTTGGGCTTTGCAGGGCTTGGTCAGGAAGCGAAAGACTTGACCGTGGTTCACCGCTGCGATCGCTGAATCGAGGTCGGCCTGGCCGGTGAGCAAGAGCCTGACCGTGTCCGGCGAACGCTCCCTGACCTGGCTTAGGAAGGCGGCGCCATCCATCTCTGGCATGCGCATGTCGGAGACCACCACCGCAGGCGGATCCTCGCCGTCGATAATCGCCAATCCGGCCTGGCCGTTGCTTGCCGTCGAGACCCGATAGTGTCGCCGCAGATTGAGCGTCAGTGCTTCCAGCACTTTGGGTTCATCATCGACACACAAGATGTGGAGTTGCTCGGTCATGACTGTTCCTCTCTACTTTCGCCCGTTGTCGCTTTCGCTGAATCTTCAAGGATGGCTCCCGCAGCCTTTTCGGCCAGCACGCGCATGGCCCCAAGCTGTGCGGCGTCGATCCCCATGCCACGGAGATAATCGAGATCGAGTTTCTGCTCGTCCGATCCACCGCCTCGCACCTCCGTTGCGAGGTGGTCGGCGACGTAGATGATGTCGACCAACTCAAAGGTGGAATGGGCGACCAAGTGGGGCTGCTTGTGGTAGGCGACGGCTTCGATGATGGCGTGGGGCAACCCCCACAGTCCAAGCAGATAGGCGCCCAGGAGCTCGCGCTCAACAGGCTCGAAGAGAGCCTCCTCGGGGGTTTGCTTCACGTCGAGCAAGCACCCGACCTCGTGAAGTACCCCCGCCAGGAAAGCACCATCAATTCTCTTCATCGCTCTTGCGTCGATTTGCTGGGCAATCTGCCCCGTGAGCAGGGAATGCTCCTGAAGCGCCATCAACTTCGCTTCGGAGAGCCCGGACGTCTTGGCCGCGGCCGAGAAGGTCTCGAGCGCCAGGGCGAGGTTCTTGATGGTTGCAAACCCAAGATAGGTGACGGTGTCGGTCAGTGAAGAGATCCTTTTGGGCAAGCCAAAGAAAGCCGAGTTCACAAGCTGAAGGAGTTTGGCGCTCAGCCCGACATCGCGTTCGATGATCTGCACAATCGTGGAAACGCTACACGTTGGCACCGCCAAAGCCGCATTGAGCGCGACATAGGTCTTCGGCGCGGTTGGTAGCATCTGAACCTTGCCCGCGGTTGCGCGAAGCTCGTCGCTGCGCAAGATCGAGTTCAATCGACAGGCGCGATCGACCACACTTTGGAGCAACGCCGGGTCGCAAGGCTTGGACAGGAACATGTGGGCCACGAAGACCGACTTCATGGCGCTTTCCAGTTCGGTTTGACCCGAAAGAATCATGCGCACGGCCCACGGCTGCAACTCTTTGACCTTGCCAAGCAGGGTCGCCCCATCCATGCGAGGCATGCGCATGTCGCTCACCACGACGTCGAACGAGCCCTTGGAAAGGTTGGCCAGCGCCTCCTCGGGACCAAGGGCGAAGACCATCTCCCACTCGCGACGCTTCGTCCGCAGGACATTGCGAAGGCCCGTCAGGACGTTGGGATCGTCGTCCACGAATAGGATTCGCTTCAGAGCGCTCGCGGTCTGATCCATGTCTTTCCCACTCCCATCGCCATCGCCAATCTGCCCAGGTCGCCTTTCGCCGTTATGCCGTATGGAATGAATCGGCGGAAACGACGCAGGCTTGACCTGGGACGGATCCGGCTTCGACTTCCCCGCGATGACTCAAGGTACCCCGCAAACTGCCGAGTGCCCGTAAGGAGCTGGTAGGAGACTAGTTATTGGTGAGAGGAGGAGTTGGGTGACGGAGCATGTGCAGGGAAAAAGCGTCCTCATCGCATACGATACGCCCGAAAGCCTGCGAGTCCTGAGCGAGATCCTGAAACGAGGCGGCTTCGTCCCTCGGCCTGTCGTGAAAGGCCGTCAGGCCATCGAGGCGGCCATGGCCGACCCTCCCGATCTTGTCTTTCTCGACGTCCGCATGCCCGAGATGTCTGGCCTGGAAGTCTGCCGGCGGTTCAAGCGAGAACCTCGGTTGCGTGCTATTCCCGTCGTCTTCCTCAGCAGTCTCGAAAACGCCGATGACAAGGCCGAGGCAGTTCGCGCCGGTGGCGTTGACTACCTGTCCAAACCTTTCCAGGAACAGACCGTCCTGGAATGTGTCAAAAAGCATCTGCGCCCTCGATCGCCGCTGGGCGAGCCTGGTTCAGTCAGGCTCCAGCACCCTACCCACGCACGCCACTCCGTCCTGGTGGTCGACGATGATCCCCAGGTGCTGCGGACTCTGAGTGACGTCCTGGCCCGGGACAACTTCGATGTGCTCACCGCCGAAGACTCGGCACCAGCGCTTGCTCTCCTGCGTGAGACCTTGCCCTGCATGATCCTCCTGGACGTGGAGTTGCCCAGCATGAGCGGTTTTGAACTGTGCCGCCTGGTCAGGCAGGATCCACGAACGGTCCATATACCCGTCGCGTTGGTCACGGCCAGGGTGTCAGAGGATGACGTCAAAGAAGGAATTTCCGCCGGCGCCGTGGACTACATCAAGAAGCCTTTCGACACGGATGAAGTCCGCATGCGCGTGCGCATCCAGATTCGCCTGCACGAAGCCATGATCGAACAGCAGCGTCTGCACAAGCAACTTGCGGTCATCAGCAGCGCTGCCAACGATGCCGTCATCATCATCGACAACCAGGGCAAAATCGCCCACTGGAACAAGGCCGCGCAGAGGATCTTCGGGTACACCCGTGACGAGGTACTCGGGCACGATCTGCACCGGCTCCTTTCTCCCGATCGGTTCAACGAAGCCCAGCAGCACGCTTTTCCACGATTTCAGGCGGCCGGCGAAGGGGCTGACCTGGGTAAGACCCTGGAGGTCGCGGCCATTCGCAAGTCGGGCGAGGAGTTCCCCGTCGAACTGTCACTCGCGTCCACTCGCCTCGATGACCGGTGGTGCGCAGTCGGCATCGTTCGCGACATCACGGAACGGAAGCGGGCAGAGGCAGCCTTGCGCGACAGCGAAGAGAAGTACCGCGGCATCTTCGCCGCCTCCCATGACGCCATCATGATGCTTGAGCCTCCCACCTGGCGGTTTATCGACGCCAATCCGGCAACGCTGGCCATGTTCGGAACGAAGACTGTCGCTGAGTTCACAGCGCTCGGACCGGGGGATCTGTCGCCCGAATACCAGCATGACGGACGCCCATCGGGAGAGTCGGCCCTAGAGAAGATCCAGACCGCGCTGCGAGAGGGATCGGCCAACTTTGAATGGACGCACAAGCGCATAGACGGTCAAGAGTTCTCCGTCACCGTGCTGCTGACCCGCATGGTCCGAGGCGACATGCAGATTCTCCAAGCCACGGTACGGGATCTGTCCAAGCAAAAGGGCTTGGAGCTCGAGCTCGGCCATGCGCGCAAGCTCGAAGCTGTCGGACAGCTGGCCTCGGGCATCGCCCACGAAATCAATACGCCGGCCCAGTACGTCGGAGACGGGGTGCACTTCTTGAAAGAGGCCTTCGAAGGCTACCAGCGCCTGGTCGAAAAGTACCAGCGGGCCGTGGAGGTTCTCGACAAGGCCGGCGGACAGGCGGCGCTGGTCAGCGAGATCCGGGCGACCGAAGAAAGCATCGACCTCGCCTACCTACAAGCCAATGCCCCAAACAGCTTCGAGAGCTGCCTGGACGGGATCTCCAGAATCTCGACCATCGTGCGCGCCATGAAGGAATTCGCGCACCCTGATCAAAAGGAGAAGGTGCCCGCCAACCTGAACCAGGCCTTGCAGACCACGCTGGCCATTGCCAAGAACGAATACAAGTACGTGGCCGATGTCACCACCGAGTTCGGCGACTTGCCTGCGGTTCTTTGCCACGTGGGGGATTTGAACCAGGTCTTCCTGAACCTCATCGTCAACGCGGCCCACGCCATCGGCGATGTGGTGGGCAAGAGTGGAGGCAAGGGCACGATTCGAATCAAGACAGCGCAGGAAGGGAACCTCGCCCGCATCGACATTGCCGACTCGGGAGCGGGGATTCCTGAGAGAATTCGCCAGCGCATCTTCGAGCCCTTCTTTACAACCAAGGAGGTGGGCAAGGGCACAGGCCAGGGGCTGGCCATTGCGCGCTCCATCGTGGTGACCAAGCACAGCGGCACCCTGAGCTTCGAAAGCGAGATTGGTAAGGGGACCACGTTCACGATCCGGCTGCCTATCGGCGAGGCGTCCAGTGTAGAAGGCGTCCAGTGACGGACTCGACCGCCAACGGTCGAGCGGAAGATTCGCCGCGCACGCGTCGTGCGCTGAGGCTCGCTGCCTTGTCGTTGCTGTTCCTGATAGCTGGCCTGGTCGTGCTGGCGGTGGTCGAAAACGCCCTCGACGAACAGCGCGAGCAACTTTCGCAGCGCATTTCCAAAGAGCACAATAACATCGAACCCTTGACCAGCATCCGGCGTGACGCCCGGAAGAGCTACGTTGCGCTGCTTGAACGTTGGTTGGCGCAACCCCAGAACTGGTCAAGTCTTGACAAGAAGATCGAGGAGCAGGCCGGTACGCTGTTGCGCTCTTCCGAAGACTTCATCCATGGAATGGCCCTGACGGTGGCCGAGCAACAGCACCGCGCCGAGCTCGCCACCGCCTTGACCGCTTGGGCGGCGTTCGTCGAGCGCGTGCACGGCATGCGCGCGCAAGAGGAGTTTCGAGGCGAGGCCCGCGATCTTCTCGCCAGGATCGACCGGGAATGCAGCGCGATCTTGACCGCCAACCTGGAGGGCGCAAGCCAAGATGATACCGCACGGGAAGGTCTGCGCCGGAAATCCGAGAGGATCCACGTTACTGTCGTCAGTCTGCGTGCGCTGCTGGTCGCAGGCATCATCGTGTGGTACTTGAGGATGAAGTCCACGCGGAAGCTTGCCGAAGCGCTTCGCGAACAACGGCAGAATAGGGAACGGAACCTTGTTCTGGAGCGCTTGGTAGCGGAACGCACGGCCGAGCTAGAGAAAAGCCACGCCTGGCTTGGCGAGAGCACGGCGCAGCTCATGGTCGCAAAAGAGGAGCTGGAGAAACGCGTCCATGATTTGGCGACCACGCAGAATCAGCTGGTCCAAGCCGAGAAGTTGCAAGCCGTTGGCCAGCTCGCGGCGGGCATTGCCCACGAAATCAACACCCCGGTCCAGTTCATGGGCGACAACGTGCACTTCTTGAAGGAAGCATTCGTCGGCTACAAGAAGCTCATTCGCCAGTACCGAAGCGCCGTGGAAGCGCTTGCGCTTGAGACGAGTAGCGCGGGACAGGTGCTGGTCAGCGAGCTACAGCGGACCGAAGAGGACATCGACCTGCCCTACCTCGATGCCAATGTCCCCGCCACCTTCGTGGCCTGCCTGGAAGGCATCCTGCGCATCGCGACCATCGTGGAGGCGATGAAGGAGTTCGCCAAGCCCGACCAGCGAGAGAAATCGCCCGCTGACCTCAACCAAGCCTTACAAGCCACGCTGGTCGTCGCCAGAAGCGACTATGCGTCTGTGGCCGAAGTCACAACCGAACTGGGCGATTTGCCACCCGTGCTCTGCCACGTGGCCGACCTGAACCAGGTCTTCCTGAACCTCATCATCAACGCGGCTCACGCTATCCGCGATGGGGCGGGCAAGGACGGAACCATGGGCACGATTCGAATCAAAACGTCGCGGGAAGACGCCCACGCACGTATCGACATCACGGATTCTGGGTGTGGAATTCCCGAGGCCATCCGCCATCGCGTGTTCGAACCTTTCTTCACGACCCGAGAGGTGGGCAAAGGCACCGGCCAGGGCCTGGCTATCGCACGCTCGGTCGTCGTTACCAAGCACGGCGGGACGTTGACCTTCGCAAGTGAGGTCGGTAAAGGAACCACGTTCACGATCCGCCTGCCCATTGACAGCGCGTAGGTGCGTGCAAATTTTAGTCTTGCGTGAGACACTGTGACCCTGCGCGCCATGGGAGGGGAAACTGATCGATGAGGGACACTACCGGGGAAACCAGGCGACTTTTGCACGAGAACGAACGACTTCAACGCCGTGTCGAGGAACTGGAGGCAGAAGCGAAGCGTTTCACGATCACGGAAGAGAAGATCCAACTAAGCGAGGCACGTTTGCTCGAGGCGCAGAAAGTAGCGCACCTGGGGAGCTGGGAGTGGGATGTCACAACCCGACTGCAACGCGACGACAAAGGTAGGCCGCTCCACTTCTTGACCCATATTCAGGACATCACCGAACGCAGGCGCGCCCAACAAGAGATCGAATGGCTGGCGAGATTTCCGGCCGAGAACCCGAATCCGATTCTTCGCGTACTGCACGATGGAAAGATCATTTATGCCAATGCGGGCAGCAAAGACCTTCTGGTCGGCTGGGGCTGCACGGTGGGTGATTGCCTTCCTTCGCAGCTGCGAGACCAGATCAGCAAATCCGTTGCTGAAAGTTCCATCGCCACGGTCGAGGTGAGTTGCAATCATCGAGTCTACTCACTCTTGTTTGTGCCAATTCCTGGAACCGACTATGTCAACCTGTACGGCCAGGATATAACGGAACGCATGCGTGCCGAAGAGTCGGTACGGGAGAGCGAGGAGCGCAACCGCACGACTCTGCAAAGCCTTGGCGATGCCGTCATTTCCACGGATGGGTCGGGTCGCATCGCCCAAATGAACCCCGTGGCTGAAGCGCTTACCGGCTGGCTCGAAGCCGAAGTTCGCGGTCAGCCGCTGGAGAGGGCCTTTCGCATCGTCAACGAAGAGACCCGCGCCGTGGTGGAGAGCCCCGTCGCCCGCGTGCTGCGCGAAGGGCAGATCGTAGGACTGGCCAATCACTCGATTCTGATCGCCAAGAATGGACAAGAATGCCCCATCACCGACAGTGGCGCGCCCATCCGCAACGGCAAGGGCGAGACCACTGGCGTTGTACTCGTCTTTCGCAATCAGACTGAGAAGAGAGCGATGCAGCGGGCACGTGCGGAACAGGAGGCGCAGTTCCGTGCGACGTTCGAGCAGGCCGCCGTGGGGATTGCCCACGTAGGACTAGACGGGGCCTGGATTCGGGTCAACCAGCGACTGTGCGACATCGTCGGCTACACGAGCGAGGAACTGCTCCAGAAGACCTTTCAGGACATCACCCACCCGGATGACTTGGACACCGACCTCAAGTATGTCCAGCAGATCTTGGCGGGCGAGATTCAGACCTACGCCATGGAGAAGCGTTACATCCGAAAAGATCGCTCGCTGGTCTGGATTAACCTGACGGTCAGCCCCGTACGCGACGATACCGGGGCCCCGAAGTATTTTGTTTCTGTCGTCGAGGACATCTCAGCCCGCCAGCGAGCCCAAGACGCCCTGCTGGATCAGTACGCCATCCTGCACGCGATTCTTCAGAGCACAGACGCCTCTGTCTTTTCGCTGGATCGCGAGTACCGCTACACAACGTTCAACGCCGCCCATGCCGCCACGATGAAGGCGCTCTATGGCGTCGACATCCAGATCGGGGCCAGGCTGGCTGACTACCAGTCGGTGCCAGGGGATTGGCAGGTCGCGCGGCAGAATCTCGACCGCGCCTTGCGAGGCGAGGCATTTGTCAAATCGGCATTCTCTGGTGACGAAGGCCGATCTCGTCGCTATTTCGAGATCTTCCATTCTCCGATCCGCAGCGGAACAAGCGAGATCATTGGCGTCTCGGTATATTCGCGCGATGTCACCGAACGCAAGCAGGCTGAGGACGAGATTCGGCAATTGAACGTGACTCTAGAACAACGCGTCCGGGATCGCACCGCAGAGCTCGAAGAATCCAACCGTGAGCTTGAGGCCTTCTCCTACTCCGTTTCCCACGATCTTCGCGCACCGCTTCGGGCCATTGATGGTTTCACGCGCATCCTTGCCGACGAATACGCCCAGCATCTAGACACGGAGGCCATGCGCCTGTGCTCCGTCGTTCGCGAGAACGCAAAGGGCATGAGTCAGCTCATTGACGCTCTTCTGGCGTTTTCCCGCCTGGGGCGCGCCGAGATGAATCTCTCGTGCATCGACATGGGCGCCATGGCGACTGCGGTCTTTCACGAACTGACAACACCGGAAAGTCGGACCCGGGTCGACTTCCAGGCAGGCCACCTGCCGCCAGCGGTCGCGGACCCGACGTTGATGCGCCAGGTGTGGATGAACCTGCTTTCGAACGCCATCAAGTTCTCGTCCAAACAACAAAGGGCTGTCATCAAGGTGAGCGCACAGCAAGGCCAAGGCGAAACCGTCTACACCGTGCAGGACGATGGCGCAGGATTCGAAATGCAATACGTGGACAAGCTTTTCGGCGTGTTCCAGCGCCTGCACACCGCGACAGAGTTTGAAGGAACCGGCGTGGGGCTGGCTCTGGTCCAGCGTGTGATTCGCCGCCACGGCGGACGCGTCTGGGCCACGGGTGAACCCGACAAGGGCGCGACATTCTGCTTCACCCTTCAACAAATGGGAGCGTGACCATGAACCAATCAGAAGCCGTGGACATCTTGCTGGTCGAGGACAACCCGCGGGATGCAGAGTTGACCATCCGGGCGCTTAGGAAAAGCAACCTGGCCAACCAGCTGATTACGGTTGAAGACGGCGCCGAAGCGCTCAATTTCATCTTTTGTCGCGGCAAGTACGCGACACGGGACAGCGGTCACCCCCCCAAGGTGATTCTGCTCGACCTGAAACTTCCCAAGGTGAGTGGACTGGAGGTTCTGCGCGCGCTCAAGGAAGACGAGAAGACCCGCTCCATCCCCGTGGTCGTGGTGACCTCCTCGCGCGAGGATCCTGATATCAAGACCGCCTATGCCCTCGGGGCCAACAGCTATGTGGTGAAGCCGGTGGACTTCGACGCTTTCGCCGAAGCGGTCAGCAGCCTCGGCCTGTACTGGCTTCTGGTGAACCAGCCTCCGAAATAGGGGACTTCAGCGACCGCAGGAAGGGAGATGCATGGGTAAGGTGAATCGAGTCCTGATCGTCGAGGATCTCCCATCGGACGCCGAGTTGACCGAACGGGAGATCAGGAAGGCGCTGGGTTCGTGCGAATTCCGACGGGTAGAAACCCGCGAGGCGTATCTCGCCGCGCTGGAGGCATGCTGTCCCGAACTCATCGTCTCCGACTTCAAGCTGCCCCACTTCGATGGCCTCAGCGCTCTTCGCCTCGCGCTGGAGCGTTGCCCTGACGTACCCTTCATCATCGTCACGGGCTCGATGAACGAAGACACGGCTGTGGAGTGCATGAAGGCCGGGGCGTGGGACTACGTCATCAAAGAGCACGTCAAGCGGCTGGGCCCGGCCGTGGAGAGCGCGATGGAGCAACAGCGCGTGCGGATGGAGCACAAGCGGGCCCAGTCTGAATTGCGGGAGAGCGAAGCGCGCTTTCGCGACATGTTTGAACGCTCGACCATCGGCAAAGCGATGACTGCGTGCGACGGGAAGCTGCTGAAGGTCAATCGGGCGTTCGCCGACATGCTGGGGCTTTCGACGGAGGAGTTACAACAGCTCACCCTGGCCGGCATCACCCACCCCGACGATGTGCCTGAAAGTTTGGAGTGTGTTCGCGCTCTCCTGGCCGGTGAACGGGCGACCTACCGAATGGAGAAGCGCTACAGGCACCGGGATGGCCATTGGGTGTTTGCGGATACAAGTGCGACGCTGCTTCGCCCTGTCCAGGGAACGCCGCGCTGCATGCTCGCAAGTATTGTGGACATCTCAAAGCGCAAGCGGGCGGAAGAGGTGATGCGCGCGAGCGAAGTACGCTACCAGCAGCTCGTGAGCAACACCGACACGGGGTTTGTGGTCATCGACGACAAGGGCATCGTGCTCAGTGCGAACGAGCCGTACCAGCGACTTGCCGGGGCACAGCGGATCGAGGATGTCATCGGTCATTCGGTCACGGAATGGACCGCACCGGACGAGAAGGAGAAAAACGCTCAGGCTGTAGCTCGATGCGCCGAACGCGGTTTCATCGACAACTTCGAGACCGTCTACCAGTATGCCGATGGCACGCGCGTCGATGTCAGCATCAATGCGGCCGTGGACCAGGTATTTGAGGGAGGGGTACGCATCGCATCTCTTTGCCGCAATATCACCGAGCGCAAGCGAGCCGAGAGTGCGTTGAGGGAGAGCGAGCAGCGACTGCGCCAGTTCTACGAATCTGACTTGGTCGGTGCGGTCCATTGGAATATGCGCGGCAAAATCACGGACGCAAACGACAAGTTCCTGGAGATGGTCGGATACACCCGGGCTGACCTCGCCGCGGGGCACATCGATTGGGTGGGTATGACACCACCGGAATACCGGCAACTTGACGAGAGCTCTCTCGCCGAGCTGAAGGCAACCGGGCGCAACAAGGCCGCGTTCGAGAAAGAATACATCCGCAAAGACGGTACGCGACTACCGATCCTGATAGCCGGCGCGATGTTGGACGACGAGCGTGAAAGTGGCGTGGCCTTCGTCTTGGACATCTCCGAGCGCAAACAGGCCGAGGCGGAGCGCACGAAGCTTGAGGCACAGCTGCGCGGGGCGCAGAGGATGGAAGCCATCGGACTGTTGGCAGGGGGTGTGGCCCACGACTTCAACAATCTTCTCTCGGTCATTCTGTGCGGCACGGAGTTCGCCATGGAGAGCGCGAGAGAGAACGACCGGGTCAGGGATGAACTCCTGGAGGTTAGGAAGGCTGGCGAGCGGGCGGTAGGACTGACTCGACAACTCCTCGCCTTCAGCCGCAAGCAGGTCTTGCAACCCGATGTGCTGAACCTGAACCAGATCGCGACTGGGGTCGAAAAGATGCTGCGCCGGATCCTCGGCGAGGACATCGACTATGTCCAGACTCTGGCACCGGACCTGGGGATGGTCTGGGCCGACCCTGGACAGATCGAACAGGTGCTGATGAACTTGGTGGTGAACGCCCGCGATGCAATGCCCGAGGGAGGCAAGCTCATCATCGAGACCTCAAACGCCGAGCTCGATGAGGACTATGCATCACACCACGTGGCTGTACTGCCCGGTCCCTATGTCCTGCTCGCGGTGACAGACACAGGCTGCGGCATGGATCCCCAGACGATGGCGCGCGTTTTCGAACCGTTCTTCACCACCAAGGAGACAGGCAAAGGAACGGGCCTGGGCCTCTCGACGGTCTACGGCATCGTCAAGCAGAGCGGCGGCAACATCTGGGTCGACAGTGAACCTGGCCACGGAACCATGTTCAAGATCTACCTTCCGATTGCACACGAGACATTCGTGGCTGCACCGAAGGTCAGGCCAGTTCTGACGTCTACGCGGGGAACCGAAACCGTCTTGGTTGTGGACGATGAGGAAGCCATTCACGCCATTGTCAGCCGGATCCTTGGCTCGGCCGGATACACCGTGCTGACTGCCGCAACGGCAAACGAGGCACTGCGGATTTGCAAGGCGCACCAGGGAAACCTTCACCTGTTGCTGACCGACGTGGTGATGCCGCGCATGGGTGGCCGGCTGCTGGCCGAGCATGTGGCGGCGCTCCGCTCGGGGATCAAGGTTCTCTACATGTCCGGCTACACCGACGACGCCATCGCCCACCATGGGACACTTGATCCGGGAACCCATTTCATCGCCAAGCCATTCAGCGCACCGGATCTTACGAACAAAGTGCGAGAGGTGTTGGGCCTTGAGACTGCCGACCCTGCGCAGGCGTACAAGCAACAGGTCGGTTCCACCCCCGAAGTAACAGAACCGTCGCTCGACAAGGGTGCGCTGAGGTTGCTGCCCCCACAGATCTTGGACAATCTACGCAGGACCGCCAAGGCCGCACGCTACGATGAAGCGCTGGATCTTATCGAGTCCATCCGCCCCGCGAATCCGAACCTGGCCACAGCCCTTCGGGGGATGGTGGAGGGCTACGACTACGACGGTTTGCTGGATCTTCTGGGCACGTGAACCACCCCTGCGCGAAGGCCAACCACTTCTTGGGATGGTCAGGTAGAGGTTTTTGCTCCCAACCATTGATCACGTAAGGGGATGTGCACAGAGCTTTTGTGCGCAATGGCGGAGCCGACGTCGCGCCGGCCGCGCGCAATCAAGGTTTGGTTCTGCCTGCCGATACTCTCCAAGCAAACGATGGGAAGGTCGAGGGGAATATGGTACCGACGGAAAACGTCCGCCCAAACGACAGAATAGGAGTGTCGATGAGGATCGAGACGATTCATTATGACTCTGCCAACGGCTGGTCCTTGCCCGGGTTTCCGGAGATGGACTCGGACAGTACCCTGGCGCTGGTGTTCGGGAGCGCGAAGGGTATCGAGGGGAACGTTCCCCTCGAAGAGCTATTCACAGCCTATCCGCGTGCCCATATCCTGGGTTGTTCCACGGCCGGAGAGATCTTTGGCACCACCATCTCCGACGACTCGCTTGCCGTCGCCGTGTGCCGCTTTGGCCATACGGCTCTTCGTTCGACTTGCGTGCCAATCGAAACTGCCGCGGATTCGTTCACGGTGGGTGAGCGCATTGCAAACGAACTGGCGGCGCCCGACCTGCGCGGCGTGCTCGTGCTCTCGGATGGGACCAACGTCAACGGAAGCGAGCTGGTTCGCGGACTGAACAGCGTGTTGCCCGCCAACGTTGTCACCACCGGCGGCCTGGCAGGCGACGGGGATCGTTTCCAGAAGACCTGGGTCATCGACCACAGGAATGCCATGAGCAATCGCGTCTCTGCGGTCGGATTCTACGGCGACCACGTGGTCCTGGGCCACGGCTCGAAAGGCGGGTGGGACATCTTCGGCCCCGAACGTCTGGTCACGCGCTCGATGGGCAACGTCCTCTTCGAAATCGACGGCCAACCGGCCCTCGATCTGTACAAGAAATACCTGGGCGACTTGGCGACGGGCCTGCCGGCGAACGCCCTGCTCTTTCCCTTGAGTCTTCGCCGCGGCGGTGGGGAGACGGCACGCCTCGTGCGGACCATCCTTTCCATCGACGAGAAGGCCGGGTCCATGACCTTTGCCGGCGACATTCCCCAGGGCAGCTTGGTGCAATTCATGCGGGCAAATTTCGATCGCCTCGTGGATGGGGCCATGGAGGCGGCACAACTGGCGAAGAAGAGCAGAGAGCAGGCTGGCCAAATCCTGGCCATCGCTATTAGCTGCGTCGGACGACGCCTGGTGCTGGGCGACCGGGCCGAGGAGGAAGTCGAGGCCGTGGCCGAGGTCTTGCCCGAAAATACCCGCGTGATCGGCTTCTATTCCTACGGAGAGCTCTCACCCTACGCGAACGGCCGCTGCGAGCTGCACAACCAGACCATGACTCTGACCACACTGTCCGAGACCTAGCCGCGATGGTCCACCCGCACCTTGCACGGCAACTGCGCAGGCTTTTTCTTGATCGCGAAAGCCCGCCGTCGCCGGAAGCCTGGCGGGAAATGGTCGACTGGGTCAGCAACACCTACACAGCTTTCGACCGCGAGCGCTACTTGACCGAACACTCGATCCAGCTGGCGTCGAGCGAGATGCAGGAGCTCAACGCCAAGCTCTCGGTAGAGCGCGACAAGCTCAAGAACATCTTCCGCAACGCACCTGTGGCCATGGGCACGCTTGATCCCCAAGGTGGAATCATCGATGTCAATTGTGCCCTCGAGGAGCTCTTCGGCTTCACGAGGGAGGAGTTGCAAGGGAAGAACTACATGGGATTCCTGGCCGCCGAGGACGTTGCTGAAAGCAGGGCGGCGTACGTCGAGCTGGTCCAAGGAATCCGGCGCAACAATCAAACCCAGAGACGGATGGTTGCCAAGGATGGCCGCACGCTTCTGGTGAACATCGGACTGACAGCCGTGCGCGATGGCGACGGCAAGGTCCAGCTGCTTATCGTCACGGTGGAAGACGTCACCGAGAAAACCCACCTGGAAATTCAACTGCGCCATTCGCAAAAGCTGGAATCGGTCGGCCGCCTGGCCGCGGGCATCGCCCACGAGATCAACACGCCGATTCAGTTCGTTGGGGACAATGTGAATTTCCTTTTGGGCGCGTTCGACCAATTGCTCGCCCTATGCGCTAGCTACCAGACTGTCTGCCAACGATCCATCGGTGGTCAGGTGTCGGCCGAGGACATTGCCCGGATCAAGCACGAGGAAGAGCTGGCCGATCTTGAATATCTCCAGACCAACATCCCGACGTCCATCCTATCGACCATCGATGGGGTTGGGCGCGTCGCCAAGATCGTCCATTCCATGAAAGCCTTCGCACACCCCGACCGGGGCGAAAAGGAGCCCTCCGATCTCAATCTTGCCCTGCGCAACACCTTGACCGTCGCCACCAACGAACTCAAATACGTGGCGACCGTGGAGACCGAGTTCGGCGAACTGCCGATGGTTCCTTGCTTCTTGAGCGATCTGAATCAAGTCTTTCTGAACCTACTCGTCAACGCAGCACACGCCATCGGTGACGTTGTCAGCAAGGGCGGGCAGCGTGGTGTCATCGGCGTGCGGACCTATTGCGAACAAAACCACGCGATCGTCGCCATCAGCGATACCGGCACTGGCATCCCGGAGGCTGTTCAGAGCAAGATTTTCGACCCCTTCTTCACCACCAAGGAGGTCGGCAAGGGAACAGGACAGGGATTGGCATTGGCACGGTCGGTGATCATCGACGAACACGGGGGCACCCTGACCTTCACCACCGAGCTGGGAAAGGGCACGACCTTTTTCATCCGCATCCCTGTTTGACCCGCCCCCTTCCAGCTACCCCCTCATGATGGCTTGCAGGTGCTCATCAATTTCGGCCGCGTCCAGCAGGCGACTGGCGATCTGGCTCGCGCTGGGCTCGTAGGTTCCCGCGCGGATAGCCTTCTCGATCTTGGCGAGCCGCGCGGTATGGAGCAGACTACCTTTTCCTTGCACGGCGCGCGCCAGCTCCGCCATCCGGGTGGTATCCGCGGTGCTCACGCTGACCGATGGTGATGGTCGTGATATCGGTTCGGATTGCGGTTGACTCGCCACGGAGCGAATAACTTCCACGGAAGTCGCGGGTTTGATTTCCATGATAATTGCCCCCTTTGCCTCAGCCTTCACTAAGGTCGTCGGCACGGTCAAGATAGGCGATAAGGGCTGGTCGGTCACCTTTTGAAAGTTTCAGGTCAACCAGTGGTCTCGGCGGCCTGACGCAGGGATTAGGCGGGCGAATCGGTGCGTGCAAAGACTTGGGTCGCGTGGGACAAGCTGACCCCGCGAGTCATCGCTGGAGGGAGCCGAGAGGTATTGGAGATCGCCTCTTGACCAACCCCGCCGCCGAGGATGAAGGAACGCCGTTCCGGAACGCGTAGCGCACCAGATCCGCGCTGCAGTGGGCGGCGAGCTTCTCGTTGATATGGGTTCGGTGGGTTTCGACGGTCTTGGCGCTGATGCACAACTCTTGCGCCACTTTCTTGGTGGTGAAGCCACGCACCACCAGGTCAAAGACTTCGCGTTCGCGCAGTGAGAGCTGAGCCAGAGGATCGCTGTCGTCTGCGTAACAATCGTCGATGACCCGAAGTGCGGAGCCTGTTCTGCGCAAGGCCGGGGATACGAAGCGACGGCCGGTCGCCAGGCTGAACATTGCAGCCACCAGCGTATCCGCCGAATCATCCTTGGTCACGCACGCATCGATCCCCGACAGCCATGCAGCCTGCAAGCGGCGGCGCTCATTGCAGGCGGTCAGCAACAGGAGCTTACAAGCCGGCTGAAGCCTACGGATCTCGCGCGCGGCGGCGATGCCATCCACCCCCGGCAACAACAACTCGGTCACCACCACGTCGGGATGCAGACGTTGTACCAGCGCGTACGACTCGCGGGCGCTCGATGCCTGCCCCACGATCTCCACGCCGCCGCGAGCACGCAACAAGGCGCACAGCCCCTCCCTGAACAGCCGCTGATCATCGATCAACAACACCCGCATGGACGCACCTCCAAACCTGGACAGGCAGCAGACTGATCCGGCGGGTCGAGATTGTCAAAAGCTCAGTTCATCAGCGATCGCGCGATGGCCGCCAGTAGCTCTTCTAT
>Ga0302323_100001523_pt1 | contig 18888 bp, 15 predicted proteins | sample Fen_T0_3_FD_201950 | JGI IMG/M metagenome (GOLD analysis project Ga0302323, IMG submission 201950) | Peat permafrost microbial communities from Stordalen Mire near Abisko, Sweden - Fen_T0_3 | ecosystem: Environmental > Terrestrial > Soil > Wetlands > Permafrost | place: Sweden: Abisko... | reverse complement strand
GACCGTCCACAAGGCTGGATCGCTGCGCATTTGTAGCAACATTGCGTTCAGCGCTACCGGTTTTTGAGCCCTGGCAAGGAACCTGGTCGAGAATACCGCGCCCATCCCTGCCAAGAGCAACGCGCCAAGGACCAGGTAGTGCCACTGCTTCTTGGGGAGTAATTTGTTCATCAGGAGCGAGCTAAACCAGTGGTGTTGGACCGGCCGCAAGACATAGCCACGGTCAATGAAAGCATGGCTGTAAGACGAATTGGATGTGTCATTTGACCTTTCTTAAGAGGCAATTGTGTTTCGCCGCGTCCCAATTAGGATCACCCGCGGTGTTCAGCGCCCCGTACGGCCTAACGGACCGAGCGGAATTGCACGGCGGCCAGCAGACTGCACGTGGGGAAGAAGAACCCTTGTCGCATTTGAACTACAAACGGTGGCTGGACTGGCCACGAATGCGCGGAATCGCAGTGATCCTTAATCCGGCAAGAGCACTGGCTCCGCTGAAAGCTCGGATGGCGCAATCGCCAACCACTTTGTCTCTAATTGCCAAACAGCGAGGCAAGATAGGTATGTCGACGAGTGGTTCCCGGGAAAGCAGCAACACTTACAATCTCCCTATCCGGCACTGCGGGTTCAATGCCGCCCTTGAAGTCTTCCGTTCTCAATATTCCCACGATCGGATCGGACACCAACCTTGCCCCAATTGAATACGACAGATTTCGCGCCGTCCCTAGTGCGAGCTGGCTGATCTTCCTGTCGTCCCAACGGACCAGGTGATGTAGTCCCGGGTCCTACAAACGCTGCACAACTCAGCGTCGCTGGTCTTCAAAAGCAAACCCAACCGATGACGTGCTCCGACTTGCTCACCGCTCGCCATTGCAGGAACTCGTTTGCAGATGCCGGCTACCCTTGATCAACTCAAGAGATCGCTTGGATTAGGTGCCTCGGCAGCGCTCTGCTTGGACTTATCGACGGGATGGCGGACTTCGCGGCCGCGGCAGCTTTCATGTTCTTCATTTCGCGCGGAACCAATCCTTCAACTGAAACATAACGGCTTTCGAAACCGGACTATTGGACGAGATCCGACGCGGTAATGTCTCTCAAGTTGGCCCCGTGGTGGCCTTCCCCGCGGTCTGCGACAGCCGCTTTTGTCGCCACTACCCAATGGCCGAATCGGGTCGCGTAGCATCTCGTGAATTCCGCGCCCAGCAAGATGAGCTGAGCTGAGTAGTAGATCCACACTAACAGGACGGGCCAAAGATCCAGCGGCGCCGAAGGCAGAGCCGACCCCACGCCGTCACAAAGGCCCCGGTCCAGACGTCTTTCCATGCTACGTGCGCGTCGGGAAGAATCTTGAAGATCATCGCCACCAACGCCGCGATCGCCATAAGCGACACCCCGTAGTTCAGGACGTAGCCCAAGCCGATGGAAGATCGTGCGCAGCCTGAAAGCGGCAGAGCGCCGTCCCGGTCGAGGGGTTCGCATCCTCTTTCATAAAGCCCCCCGCCGACAGTTTCTCGTGAATCTTCTGCTCGGCCCCCGCCGCGAGAAGACCCTCGGGTGCCTGGGCAAGTGGCGTCGTCTTTGGCCTGCGTGGTCCATTCGTGCGCGCTTCCAGGACTGCCCCACGGCTAAGGCAACATTCGGGCCATCGTGGATTGGTAAGCAATCCCCAGTGCGGCGACCACGTTCCTGAGACTTTGTGGACCGACCCATAGATGAAATTGACCGACTATGCACTCCATTTTGATTCCACCAAGCGGTCCTACGCCTGGTGCGCGCCTCTCGAGCAGACTCGGCCTGCATCCCGATCTGTCCTCTAGCAGATGGCGAAAGCGGCTCGCCCGGCTCGCCCTTTTCGCATCGGACAAGGGCCGCCATTGGCAGTTCGAAGGCTCCGCTCCCACCCGGCAACGCAATGCCCACTCACCCAACAAGTCACGGGTTCTAGGCCAACGGCGGTTGGCCAGTGTCTTGCAGATCCTCAAGAAGTTACGTCGACAGTTTCATCGAGTCGGCTTGAGGAGGATCGCAATGCCCGTCACCATGTCCAACACCGAGGAGATGTCCCAAGGGAGCACTTCGCCGACGGGGAGCCCGCGGGACCTTTCGACGGCGGCGCTGGTCAAGGAGATCGGCGCCGAGGTCTCGAGCCTCGCTCACAAGCAACTCGAGTTGGCGATGACGGAACTGAAGGCCGACTTGAAGAGAGAGGCCGCCGCCGCAGCTGGACTGAGTGTCGCCACGGTCTTCGCCTTCGTGGCCTTGAATCTACTCTTCGTGACGGCTGCCTTGGCGTTGGCTTCTTGGATGCCCGCCTGGGCCGCCGGCTTGGACGTCGCCGGGCTCACCCTGGTCATCGCCCTTGCGATTGGCTTGACCGCTTGGAACAAGCATCGATCCCTTGGCTCGGACAAGGCGAACGATCAAGGAAGACGTTCGGTGGTCAAAGGAGAATCGGCGAGCTAGGGAGATCGCCGTCACCGCGAAGCCCGTGGCGGAACCATCGCCGCCAGTGTGAAGTCGTCGGAGACGTGGCCACCGACGCCGGGCCCCTCTCAATGCCGGGGCGGGCGGAGAAACCCGAAGATCATGTATGTCTGGTCGAGCAGGTCTGGTTCCTTGTACTTCTCCTCCACCGGACGAGTCGGAGACATCGGCAGTGGCTTGGTCGGCGTCGGAAAGGGACCTTTGATCTTCGTCCTTGGCGGAAAGCTCATCCGGCCTCCTGTGACCATGCCAATCGCTGGCGGCTTCAGCGCTCGCGGTCGACCACCATCGGCCGAATCGGGTTGGGACTTGGTCACCGTGCAGAACTTGCAGGAACGGGGACAGCCGTGCGTAAGCATAAGCCAAACAAGTGCCGTTTTCGACTCGGGCTGGAGCAGAGAAAACGCCGGCAAAAGAACGTTACGTAGGCTTCGGCCCCTACACCCGGTCGGTGCCAAGTCCAACCGATGGAACTTGCCCAGTCACCACCGCAGGATGAAGTCGACCGATTGTCGGACATTTGGGCGTGTATGTGAAACCATGCTGGCCACTCTGGTCTTCACGAAGCGCTCCGCGTCCGGATTGCAATTGGGGCTCTGCGCTGGGATTTTCACGCTCTTCACGCCCCCAGCTTTGAGAACGGCGATGAATGCCTTCGAGAACAGCGGGGCCCGATCGTGGATCCACGCTTCGCCTGGGTCGACGGCTATCCCCGCAATCTCGACAGCGCGGCTCTTGATCTCGATGACGAAGAACACCATATAGCGGACCGTCCCCGTGATCCCCAAGGCAAAGAAGGGCGTCCGCGAGCCTGGTGCTTCCAGATCATCGTCGCGGTCGCGCCGGACGCGAGCCCAGCCACGCCTGCTCACGAGGCCCATCCGAGGACCTCGTCAGAAGCACGTGTTCCGCACCGACGGCTCAGGGCTTCTGCGGGTCCTACTCTAGCCGGCGGCGATTTAGGAGCCAGCCCAAAATCCACGACAGCAGGCTGACGGCGAGAGCGCCAAACATCGCCGCTCCGAACGAGGATACGGTGAATCCGGGCACAAGCGCGGAGGCGATGGCGAAGGCCACGCCGTTCACGACGAAGTAGAACAGCCCCAGCGTCAGAATCGTGATGGGAAGCGTAAGCACGACCAGGATGGGCCGGACCACGGCATTGATGAATCCAAGCACAAGGGCGGCAACGAGCAAAGCCGCGATCGAGGCAATGTGAATGCCGGCCACGACGCGCGACGCTGCGGCCAGGGCTACCGTGGTGATCAGCCAGTGGATGAGAAGACTGCGCATGCCTTGAGTCTGGCCCAGATCGGCCAGCGCGCCCGTCGAGGAGAGAACAACCAGCCGAGGCCGTACCTATCGACGAGATAGAGCGCGAGGACCGCCCTCCGGGTTCGGCAGAGGCAGAACCCCTCGTCGACTGGTCGCCGTTGCTCCCATCGCTCTCTCCTGCTTGAACGCAATCCAGGCCTGCTGCTTGTCGAGGACCAGCCGGAACTTCTCCCCGGGGCGCAGCACCTTGTTCTGGATGACGTCTTGTACTCGTCGATCAGATCCAGCCGGTCCAGCTCGGTCGCGAGCTTGCCGCTACCGAGGAGCACGCCGGCCGGGGTCGCGTCCTTGAGCTTCTGCACGCCCGTGCGCAGGGCGTCGGCGATGTGGTGGCTGCCCTCCTGACGAACGGACGGTGTACTGGAGCGAGCTATCCGCCAACGGCACGCTGTCCCTCCAACAGCTCTCTCCTATCGAATCGGGTCCGTGACAGTTCCCGTCGAGACGACAGACCGTTAGCAAGCTCAGCGGTGCGTGGCGGGGGTCGCCGGCAGAGGAGCGCTGGTGAGGCTGTTCAGGGACAGTGTGTCCTGCCGGTTCTCCGCAGGCTATTCGCAAGCGCTGGAAGTCGCCCGACCTGCCTCGTTCGGCCCGCATGCTGGGCAGAGTCACCCGGACTTCCTTAACGGGACTGAGCGGGCTTGGTGGATCGAGCATCGCGCCGACGATTGCCTCGACCGAAGCCGCGGCATCTGCACCATAAGCTGGGCTCCCCGCCTCATGCTGCCCATGCAAGGGCCCCTTCGCGTAACGTGGATCCAGGCTGGCCTGTCGATCCTATGATGACACCCCTTCGTGGACGCCCTCTCAGGGTCGTAGTCGCCGAAGCGAATGATGACCTGCGGAACCGCCTGCGTTGGTTCCTATTGCAGCTTCCGGTCGAGGTCACCGCCGCAGCAAGCGGTGGCGAGATAGTGATGCTGCTCGCCCACGACGACAGGCCCATCGACCTGCTGATCACCAACGTTGAGCTGCCCTGGATGAGCGGCATCCACGTCGCGTTGTCTGCCCGCCATTCCGGATTCGCCATGCCCATGATTCTGTTGGCCGCAAGGCCCGACGCACAACTTCGCGACCGAGTGAACAGCCTCGGAGCAGCTTTGCTCGTCGACCTTCCGTTTCGGAATGAGGACTTCCTTTCGATGGTTCGCGAACAGCTGGGCTCTACGCCTCGTGAAATGGAATCGGCAAGAAAGGTTGGCCTTGATTTGTCGAATCCAAGCATCGATTCCCGCCCGGGCGCCGATCATGGGCGCCGGTGCTAGCGTTAGAGCGTGCGTTGGCGAAGGCAATCCTCGCGGCGAGCCGTTTCCTTTCGCCCACAGTCGCGACAAGCGGATCTACCCGAATAGCAATCGAATGGTCACTTGTCAGCGTTGTTGGACTTGTAGCTTTTCCATCAGTGAAGGAAGTTGCCGGTCATGATGAGCAAGGTGAGCATACCAACGGTCGCGTTGTAGTAGCTGTATACTGGCTCCCCGGGTGGGCAGCCGTAGGGCCCACCGCAGATATGACCGTCATCCACGGGTGGGGGGGCCATCGTTCCGCGGGTTAGCGCGTCGAACACCGCCTGGTAGGCGTCGTCGAGAAATGCTGGTTCCTTGCCGCTGGCCATCGCACCCACCCCGGCGGTGCCGAGCATCGAGGCTGAATTCCTGGCTGCCACAGTCTGACTTGTGCCAGCCGCGACCATGCCGGTCTGCTCGTACATATCGGCTACGAACCCGACGCCGTCGCGAGCAGAAACACCAAAGAAGTGCGTCGTGAGGTCCGTATATATCTTGGCCTCTGCCGTTCCGAAGAAACAGTAGTCGAGGCCAATTCGCATCGGTATGCGGTGTGCGTCGTATTGATACACTCCGTCGTTCTCTGCGCCGTTGCTTGCCGCAGCCGTGCAACGGTTGCCACACCACGCTGGAATGAGCCCGTCTTTTCCAACGATTGGGCCACTGATGACTTGGTAGACCGCGGCGATGACACCCGCCCAATCGTGTGAGGCGTCCGTATCCGCACTCGCAAACGTCCTATAGAACGACGGCGCAAAATACGAAGCGCTGGTAACCTGCCCGGCTTGGGTACCAGTTGGCGCTTCGTACTTGCTCCCACCCTTGGGCAACTTCGTGTTGGTGCTGTCTATGTCTTTGGCCCAGATGTCTTTGAGCATGGCGACGGCGTCGGCCTTGTACGATCCACCCCAAAGCTTGTCGGCCATGAGCAACGCATAGGCGGCGTCCTGATCAGCCCCCGTGATTGAGCCGTCAGATGGGCTGCACGAGATGCCCGTGGATCCGCCGCCGGTCAAGCACGATTTCATCAGTGTAGACGCATCCGTCGCAGGATTCCCATTCCACGTGGCGTAGAGGCCATCGAAGAGTGGCTGGTCATTCATGTTGACCGCGATCAGCATGCCGAAGGCAATGCCCTCGGAGAGGGTGTCGTCTTTATTGTCGGGACGAATCACTTTATTGTTCTTTACGAATCGCGCCTTCCACTGGTTGTACGCAGGCACCAGGAACTTGGCAGCCGCGCTGGGACCGCGCGGGTGAATGCAAGAGCCGAAGCCTCCAGGGCTCTTGAGCGGAAAACCTTCGCGCATCGGCAGTCCGGCGTCGTTCTTTACGAACGCAACATCGTCGATCCATAAATCGTAGGTTCCAAGCGTCGAGCCGGTCGGTTTGGGAAAACCGCTGTCTGTGTACATCGCGACGCGAATGCCCAGCACTTCCTTGGCATTGAAAGGCTTGGCTTGGCACTTGGCGTAGTCTGCTCCAGGGCGGCAATACCTGTCTGTGTGACTCCGGATGGGAGACCCGTCCGGAGACGGAAGCCAGTGCGGCGCCAGGGTGCCAAAGGGTACTGTGTACATTTGATAGGTCGTCGAGATGTCGGTTGGCGACCAGGGCGCGTTGAGAAGCTGGCCACGCGTATTGTAAAGGTCGGCTCCCGGATCACTGGCATTTCCGCCTTCCGCGGCCGACAGACTTCCCTTCGTAACAACCTCGAAAAACACCGCAGGCGGCGTGCCGCTGCCCGACCTGATCTTGAACGAGATGCCGGTATACGCGGAGACGTCGTACCCGTAGCCCGTGCCGTCGTATGGTGCGCGGGGCTGGAAGAACGCCCCGAAGCCCACGGGCGACTCGACGTCTTCGTAAAGCCTCGAGCCGGTACTGTGCAGCCCGAATTGGTTGCAGGCACGTACGTCGGGCGCGATCTCGGTAGCTATCGCACTGCCCTCGCTGGGCGCCGGGGTTTGCACCATTCCGGCGGCTGGCATGGGCCAACCATAGAAATGGACGGACCAATAGCCGGTGCGGCCCGCTTGGCGGTTCATCGTCGCCTTGCCCGGATCGGATTCAAAGTCGGAAATTACATCTGCAACGACCGGACACGTACTGTCGCTTGTTCCTGTCGCACCACCTGTGAACGGCATGCCACCGCTGCCGGTCGCCCCTCCGATGATGGACACGCCACCGCTGCCGGTGGTGCCACCGCTGAAGGACACACCGCCTCCACCCGTGCTGCCAGCGGCCGCACCCGATCCGCCGGTGTTGCCGAAACCTGGAGTTCCGCCCGTGCCAGCCGTGCCGGTCAAAACTACATCCACCGCCGCAAGGCCATCCATCTGGGCTAGGTCTCCACCCACCTCAGAGTGCCCGTTACCGCCATCAGCAGCGCGCGCAACATACAGTGGATGATGGGTGCACGCCGAAGTGATTGTCGCAAAGATGACTGTCAGCAGTTCCGGACGAGCGCCGGATATTGCTGTCATCCGGACCTTCGACCACCAAGCAGCACAAGACAAAGCGCGCCTCATGGGTGTCCACAATAGGGGTCTTCTGCCGCGAATCCCAGCACCAAGTGCCGTGGCCGGAACGGCAGGTACAAGGACGACTCGGACAGGCCAAGATCCTTGGCGGCGCCTCGGGAACGTCGCTGGGATCGCACTGACCCGCCTTTGCCTCTACCCGGGCCCGCGATAAGCTTCGAGGTATGAACGACCTGTACCAAACCGGAATCAAGTTGTGGGCCGACTGGACCGAGATGTGGAACGGACGACCCGAGTTGGCGCTCGAGCTTGCCGCCGCGCGCTTCGTGGTGCACCTGCCACTGCCCAGCCCCTTCGATGCCGCGGCAGTCTCGAACCCCGCTGCGGTGCAGCGGTTCGTGCGCGAGGCGCGCGCGCGCTTCGAGCGCATCACCTTTCACTACCAAGCGGGTCCGTACGTCGACACCGTTGCGGGCGTCGTCGCGGGGCCATGGTGGGCGGAATCCGTGCTCGATGGCAAGCAACGCCTATCTGCCGGCATGGACACGATCGCTTTTCGGGATTGCAAGATCACCGAGTATTGGACGCTGTCGAAGGAGGTCGACAGCGTTGGCGATTGGGTGAAGGCCTTGGCTCAAGTGCCGTGAGTCTATCCGTTGGCACGTGGCCGGGTCAGGACGCGCAGCCGCAGGAAGACCGCGAATGCGCCACTCGTACCGGCTTGACCAACTTGACCAACTTGACAACAAGGCCAGAGGAGTCAGGATCAGCTGGAAAGCCGGGCTCGCATGCGCAAGGCGGTGAATATCTATCAAGCCAAGAGCCAGCTGTCGGACCTGGTAAGCCGGGCAGCTGCGGGCGAGGAATTTGTCATCGCCAAGTCTGGAAAGCCGCGTGCGCGCTTGGTACCGCTGGCCGCTCCGCCGCTTCGCCGACGGCCGGGTGGCGGGAAAGGGAAGGTCTGGGTTGCCGATGACTTCGACGCACCTCTGCCGGCGAATCTGGGGGCAGCCTTCGAGGGCCGCTAGGCCTTGCGACTGCTTCTCGATACGCACGCGTTCCCGTGGTGGTGGGCTGGGGACCGGAAATTTGGCGCCAAGGCTCGCTCCCCGATCGGTAGCGCGAACACCGTCTTGGTCAGCTCGACCGGCTACTGATCGCACAAGCCATCGTCGAAGGCGCGACCTTCGTCACCCACGACCGTGCCGTCGCGGACTACCGCATTCCCACGTTATGGATCTGATCCTCGTCTGTGGGAGGCGCTGAATGACCGAAGACCTACGGGACACCCTTATGGCCACGCCTTCAGACGCATCGGACGCCCCGCTGCAGGCCTGGCGAGAACGCGTGCTGGTGCGCCTGGCGACCCTCATTCTGCTCCTGGGCACCCCGACCATGTGTTTTCTAGCATGGCACCACTGGAACGCCGGTCGCTGGCTTCCAGGCGTGCTGTCCCTGGTGGGCCTGCCCCTGGTCCTGCTGGTCCGCCTCGGCCATCGACTGTCATTCCGGCTGCGTGCGATTCTGCAGATAGGGGTCTTCCTGGTCGGCGGCATCATGGGCTATCTCACGGCCGGACTGGCCGGAAGCGGTGCCGCGGTATTCGTGGCGGCCACAGTCCTGGCTGCACTCCTCATGGGGCCACGTTGGGGGACCGCGGTGCTGATCGCCACGGTCGACGCCATGGCGGTCATCGGTGCGCTCTTCGTCTACCGGCGGGTCGATGCTCCCGATCCCGCTATCCTCGATCCGACCGTCGCTGCCCATTGGTGGCGGGCAACGACCTTCTATCTCGTACTGTCCGCCACGATTCTGGCCGTGGTCATCTATTTGCTTGGTCGACTGGAAGGCAGCCTGCAGCGGTCGCAGGATCTCGTGCGCGAGCTGCGCAAAGAGATGACCGAGCGCGAGAGGCTCGAGGCCCACCTGCGCGAGGCCCAGAAGACCAAGGCCATCGGCACCCTCGCCGCCGGCATCGCCCACGACTTCAACAACATCCTCGGCGGACTGATCTCCTACGCCGAGCTTGCACGCCAAGCCTCGTCCGAGGGCTCCGAGCAGCGCAGCGACATCGATCAGGTGCTGCAGGCCGCGGACCGCGCGAAGAGCCTGGTCTCGCGGATCCTCACCGCCAGTCGACAACAAGAGGGAGAGCGCCGCCCGATGCGCGTTCAGGACGTTCTCGAGGAAATCCTCTCGCTCTTGCGGGCGACCATTCCCACCACCATCGAAATGCGCCCGTCCATCGCGGCCGGTTGTCCCGCGATCCTCGGCGATCCCACCCAGATCCACCGCCTGGTCATGAACCTATGCACCAATGCCGTGCAGGCCATGCGTGACGGTGGCGGTGTGTTGGAGGTGGGGCTGCGGCAGCGCACGTTCTCCGAGGCAGACGCGGCGGCGATACCTGGGCTGCCGTCGCACGGTTGCGCCGAGATCTGGGTTCGCGACACCGGTTGTGGCATGGACGAAAAGACCAAGGCGCGCATCTTCGAACCGTACTTCACCACGCGGACGAAGGGCGAAGGCAGTGGGTTGGGACTTGCGACCGTAAGCAACATCATCCGTGCGCACGCGGGTACCATCGAGGTCGCAAGCGAGCCGGGCCAGGGCTCGACCTTCTCGGTGTTTGCTCCCCTGTGCGAGGCCGCCCCGCTGCCGGCGCCCATGCAAGCGCCTGCCGCCTCGCCCGGCGGAACCGAGCGCATCCTGTTCATCGACGACGAGGCTCCGATCGCGGAGGCGAGCCGAAAGGCCCTGTCTCGCTTGGGCTATCAGGTCACCTGCTTCACGAGCCCCGAGTCTGCACTCGAGGCCTTCGACAATTCCAGCGTGGACTTCGACCTGGTGGTCACCGACCTCAGCATGCCTGGAATGAACGGCGCACAGCTAGCTCGCAGGATTCGAGCGCGGCGGCCGGACACCCGAATCATCGTCTGCACAGGACTCAACGAAGCCACCTACCAGGCCGACCTGAGCACGCTCAAGATTCAGCGTACGCTGATCAAGCCCGTCCTCACTGGTGAGTTGGCCGTGGCGATTCGAGCCGTCCTGGATGGGGGCTACAGTCGACTCGCGTAGGCCGTCTTCATCTGGTCGTAAAGAGAGAGGTCGGACTGGGCAGTGAAGGCGTCGTTGTCCCAGTAGAAGAGGAGGTGGCCGGTGTTCCAGTCGCCGCCCTTCTCGGGCTCCCAATTGAAGGTCCCCATGCCTTGGTTGTTGGCCAGACCGAAGACCACGTCATTGATCTCCCGTTGCATGGGGCCGTACTCCGCGGCCAGGATCTTGATGTTCGGGTACGCGGCGGCGAGGCCCCCGAGGGTGCTGGTCCAGCCCTTCTTCGTATTGGCGGTGCTGTTGGGATCGCCTTGGTATTGCTGGTAGCAGGACTCGCCGAACACGTCGAAGGCAACGCCCTGCTTGATGGCATTGTCGATGTAGCTCTTGCTGTAGCTCAAGGCGGCCCCGGCGGTCTCGGTCGCCTTGTCACCGCCGCGGTCGATGTGGAGCGCAGTCAGGATGCCCGTATCCACGTCCTTGACCCCTTGGATACCCGCCTTGAAAAGCGCGCCCAGGTTGCTCCAATTGGACGTGCTGCCGGTGACCTTGTTGTTTCCCGTCGGAAGACCGCCGCTGTCGCAAAGGTGCATCAGCATGCCCGGCGTGGTTTCATTCCCGATCTGCACCATGTCGGGGCGCGCGCCGCCGGCGATGAGCTTGGTGATCGAATCCTTGGTGTAGTCGCGCACCGCCGTCGCCAGGTCGGTGATGGTCGTGTATTTCTGCCACGACACCGGCACGCACTGTTTGCTCGGGTCGGCCCAGTTATCGCTGTAGTGAAAGTCCACCAGCAGAAACATGCCGAGGCTCTTCACCTTCTTGCCGAACGCAACCGTATGCGCGATGTCGCAATACCCGTTGGTCGGGTCATATCCGTCGGAAGCCTTGGGGTCGACGAAGGTGCGCAGCCGGATGGCGTTGAACCCGTGGGCCTTGAGCTGCGAAAGCAAATTGTCCTGCGATCCCTGGCTGGCCGATTCGGCGAACGAGATGTCGGCACCCATCAGGTACGAGGCCGAGAATCCCGTCGAGCCTCCGGTGCCGGAGGTGCCGCCGCCGGTGCCGCCGCCGGTGCCGCCGCCGCCGCCGGTGCCGCCGCCGGTGCCGCCTGTGCGCGTGCCCCCGGTGCCTGCAGGTCCGGTGCCGCCGCTGCCGCCCGCGCTGGCACCGCCGCTGCTGGTTGTCCCCACGATCGTGGTTCCTCCACTGCCGTGCCCCGCGGTCCCGGTCGCCCCGCCAGAGCCGCTGGCCCCTGCCCCGCCGGTGGCAGCGCTGACGGTGCCGCTCGCGCCACCGGTGAAGACAGCGCCTCCGGTTCCTCGCGCATCGCCACCCGTGGTAGCTGCTCCACCCGTGCCGGTCGAACCTCCAGTCGCCGTCGCGCCACCCTTGCCGGACTGCCCTGCGCCGCCGGTCCCACCCGTGCCGCCCGAGGTCGACGCGCCGCCCGTGGCGGAGCTACCGCTGCCGCCGGCTCGTGCGCCTCCGGTACTTTGGCCGCTCGATCCCGGGTTGGACGAGCAGGCGGTGGCCGTGAGCACAAGAGCGATGAAGACGGCGGATCGCGACATCATTGAGATCGTCATAGCCCACGATTGCCTTCGCGGGGCAAAAAATGCTGGGGCGTTCCTGTCACCGATGAAAAGTCCCGCGGTCTCACGCAATTACGCACCGAAAGTAGGCCTTGCCGGTACTGCGCAGGGTCAACAACCAAAGGAGCCATTGCATGCGCGTCAAGATCGCCTTCCTCTGCATCGACACGTCCCGCGTGTTCACGACGGGGTTCAGCTACGGCGGCTCCATGTCCTACGAGCTGGCCTGCGTGCGTGCCGACAAGTTCCGTGCGGCGCTGCTCTACGACCCCGGCACCCTGAGCGGCACGAACCCGTCGAGCGACTGCAAGACGCCCATCGCCGTCTTCCAGTCGCACGGGTACGACGATCAAACCTTGAGCTACAGCCAAGGGCTCGGGATCTTCAACGTGTTCACCAAGCTCAACGGATGCACGGCCCAAACGCCGCCCGTGCCGCCCACAAGTGGCCACACGTGCACGTCGTTCCAGAACTGCTCGACCGGCCACCCTGCCCGCTTCTGTGGCTTCGGCAGCGGCGAGAACAACCCGTACAACAGCAGCCTCAAGGGTCACTATCCGGCGCCGAAGGATCCCGGCCAGACCACCAGCTGGGTCCCCGCCGAAGCGTGGGATTTCATCAAGCAGTTCTGACCGCGGCCTACCATCGGGCGCCCCTACCATTGCCAGCGAGCCAATGGCCGATTGGCGCTTGCCGATGCGTCCCTCGCCCTTGGCTAATCGTGGCGACGCCGGCCCATTGGGCGGCAGCGGGCGCGGAAGAGACAGCAAACCATGAACCGGCTTTGACCGCTCCAGCCCGCAATCCCCAGAAGAGGAGCAGTGTGACCATGGGGCCTCGCGGGAGATTAGACGATGGTTTGGCGGATACCACGTAGTGAATTTTTCGCGATCGGCGGCGTCCAAGCAGGGAAGGCCGCGCACCGGCGTTGCGGTCGTCGTGATACTCTTGCCGCGCAGGTGTTGTTGACATGACAAGAAGCCGTGAAAGCCGTAGCCCGCTGTGCTGTTACCTGTTCTCTCCTTGGCCGCCACTTGCTCCAGTGGCTCTTCATCAGCCGGACGGGATGGTGGGCCGCCAGCCGCGGAGGCAGGCAGGTCGGTCAACGACGTCGTGTCCACCGGGGGCTCGACGCCGATCTCGGACGCCAGCCCCGCAACGCACGCCAGGCTGTCGGCCGGCGAAAACCACACTTGCATGTTGACTCGAACCGGGACGCTCAAATGTTGGGGCAAGAACGATCACGGCCAGTCGGTGCCGCCCCCAGGAAACCACCAAGCCGTCGCTTCGGGGGGACTCTATAGCTGCGCACTCACGCCGGCTGGCGAGGTCGAGTGCTGGGGCTCGGACTCAGTTGGCTCCCTGAGCAGCATCCCGAAGGAGCCTTTCGTGGCTCTGGTCACAGGCGACAATCGGCCCTGCGCCCTGCGCGCCGACGGAACCGCGATCTGCTGGGGGCAAGACAGCTACGCCACTAACAACACCTCGCAGCCGCCCACGGGAGCGACCTTTCGCTCCATCGCCTCGGGCGGCCCCCACGCGTGCGGCGTGAAGCGCGACGGGACGCTGGTCTGCTGGGGCGTCAACACGTCCGGCATAAACAACGTGCCGGCCGGGCAGCATGTCTCGGTTTCGGTGGGTGAAAGCCACGCCTGTGCCATTCGCAGCGACGGATCCGTGGGGTGTTGGGGCGAGAACAGCGACGGCCGCGCAGCACCACCCGGGGACACCTTCACCGCCCTCGCCGCGTGCGCCTACAACACCTGCGGTTTGCGCAGCGATGGCACGGTTACCTGCTGGGGCGACGACCAATATGGCGTGAACGCAGCAGCACCGGGCTCGTTCGTGGCCATCGCCTGCGGCTATCGACATGCGTGCGCTATGCGCTCCGACGACAGCGTGGCGTGCTGGGGCGACAACAGCTCGGCCCAGATCATGGCGCCCTCATCCATCTCGTTTGCCAGCATCAGCACGGGAGCGGGCCACGCCTGCGGCCTGACCGCGGACGGCACCGGCGTGTGCTGGGGAGCCTCGAGCCACGGCGAAACCAAGGTGCCCGCGCATCCCTTCAAGACCATCTCGGCTGGCACCAATCTCACATGCGGGCTCGGGCTCGACGGGGCGGTCGAGTGTTGGGGATGCAGCGGATCCGCGCTCTGCAATGCTCCCACCGGCAGTTTCACATCGGTGAGCGCGGGATACCAGCGCGCATGTGCCCTCGATGTGGATGGCACACCGGGCTGCTGGGGAACTGGCGGCCCCGTGTCGTCACTGCCCGCGGAGCCGTTCAAGGCGGTGTCCGTGGGTGGTAGCGATGTATGCTTGCTCACGCAGGACGGAACGGTTACCTGCCCAACGCAGATGAGCTGGCGACTGACCGACTCCGTGCAATCGGTTTCCGTCGGTACCGGCTTTGCGTGTGGCCTGCGCCTTGACAGCACGCTGGTCTGTTCGAGCGCCACGATTTGGAGTCAGCCGATGCCGTCCTCGGGGTCCTTCCTACAGGTGAGCTGCGGGACCAAGCACGCCTGCGCTCTCTCGAGCGATGGCAGCCCTATTTGTTGGGGCGACAACTCCAGTTTGCAGGCCAGCCCCACCCCTGGGCATTACGTCGCTATTGACGCCGGCGGAGCGCTCACCTGTGCGCTGGATGCGCGCAGAATGGTGACTTGTTGGGGAAGCCTCGTCGTAAGTCCGTAGCCACTTGCTTAGCCACTTTGGGGAGTCACTATGCTGCGCACCTCTTCGCTCTTTACGCTGGTTAGCGCCGTCGCCACGACAGTCCTTTTCTCCTGTAGCGGAAACGGCAACACCACCCTCGATGCATCGGCGGACAAGGGCGCAGGCGGCGCCTTCGCAGGCGGCGGCAGCAAGGCAGATGCCTTGCCCATCTCATGCGGCGGCTACCTCGGGCCCAATGCCGGCGGTGGTCGGGTGGCCACGCCCGATGGACCGTTCACCCAGGTGAGCATCAGCATCTATCTCTCCGCGCACGCCTGCGGGGTCAGGCCGGATTACTCGGTGCTGTGTTGGGGGTCCACGAACGATCGCGCGACGCTGTCGCCCACGGATCTCTACCAATCGGTGAGCGCGGGGGTCGGGTACAACTGCGGGGTGAAAGTCGACGGCACGGTTGGCTGCTGGGGCAGCGGCGGGGTGGACATGACGCCACCGCCAGGTGTGTTCACTCAGGTATCGGCTGGACGGGGCGCAGCCTGCGCCATTCGAGATGACGGCACGCTCGCATGCTGGGGCAACAACGGTGACGGCCAAGGCAAGCCGCCATCGGGAGCCTTCCATGCCGTCAGCTGTGGCGTGGACTTCGCTTGTGGCATGCGCACCACCGGCACGCTCGCGTGTTGGGGCAACAACACCTACGGGCAATCCTCGGCGCCGGCGGGCAACTACGTGGCCGTGGCGGCGGGCGGAATCTTTGCGTGTGCTTTGAAGACCGACCACACCGCCACATGCTGGGGCAGCACGGACTCCAGCCTCCAGAAACCTCCTGCCGATGCGTTCCAGTCCATCAGCGCCGGCGAAAGCCACATCTGCGGCTTGCGTGCCGACGGTCGTGTGATCTGCTGGGGCGAGTGGTCGGATTGCCTCACCATGGCCCCTGCATTCACGTTTGCCTCCGTTGCAGCCGGCGGAGGGGAAAGCTGCGCACTGACCGCCGACGGAACGCCGTATTGCTGGGGCTACGGTTTTCCGCCGTAGCGGCCTACCGAGCCAATCGTGTTGCGATCGCCAAAGATAGCGATTCGCCTCGAAAGTCGGCTTGGTCGTTCTGCCTTCGCCCTGGCGGGCCGTTTCACGCCAAATACCGCGCGAACAGTACCAGGCGGCCGAAAGGTGTTCCCGTTCCCGATTCGAAGGCTTGGTGGAAGGCCTGCAGGAAATTCGCCTGGTGGGCCACCGTCTTGGTAAACGTCTGCGCCATGTCTACCATAATCTGCCCCAGGGCATTGGCGTCGTCCTTGGGATTGGCAGGCTCTGCAAGCAGATCGTTGACCCTGGGCGAGGCCAGCACCATGGTCTTAATCGCCGCAAGCGCTAGAGCAAGACGCCCAAGGTACGCCAACACAGTGGGAGCTTCCGTGTAGGGATTGCGCAGTAGATAGTGTCGCGCGTATCGACTGAGAACTCGATCCACGAAGCCGGGGAAAGTTGTGGCCAAGCTCGTATTCTGACCAGTCAAGAGACGCAGAAGCGGCTTGTCGTCCGTGTCTTTCGCAGACACGAGGCCGGCCACCGCAGCGGCAAATTTCGTCGAATGTGTAAGGCGTAGACGTTGCCGCAAGAGCGACAGCACTGCGCCTAGAACCGCTTCGTTGTTGCCCGCAAAGGCACGTATGTCGTCGTGGAGACTGTTCAGTGTGCTCGCGTCCTTCGCCAGCTCAATTTCAGCCATCAGGCGGCGGTGCATGAAGGGTTGTTGTTTCCCTCGAAATGCGGTCGTGCCCTTAAGGAAGAAATCTTCGATCTGCGCCGCGAACTGTGCCGCAAAGGTCAGTCGCGACGATAGTGGGTAGTCCCGTAGATCGAACAGCTTCAAGAGGACAGCGCGAACGAGCTCGAAATGGGCGACATAGGCGTCGCTACTTTCATCGACAACGTCGACGTTCTTGCCCACGTAATTCCGAGACAAGAGGAGCGTGGGGCTTTCCCCTTGGATCACGCCGTCTTCGAAAAGCAACGTCAATTTGGCTAGCTCGGGGCAGGCCAGGGTTCCGCTGACCTCTAACCTGTCGCCCACTCGCAGTGAGGTACGGGGGAACACCGAACAGGCCGTGGCCAGCGCTGCGTCGCCGTACTTGCGGTGCAGCTCGCATTGCCCCGACGATTCGAGCATGGGGCACGCTCCCTGCTCGTTCAAGGACGCCATGGCTTCTTCGCGGCCCGGTACTACCAAGCGCACGACGCGTTCCCGCTCGGCGAGGTTGTTCCCCGTGGCGGTCAACATACGCCTCAGGCTTGGCTTGTCGAAGGCGACAGCGAAGTCGCGGCAACACGTATCGGAGCAGTCGCCACCCGCACACTGAAATCGCTGCATAGCGAGGGTCGCGATCTCGGGATGAATCTGTGGCAGCGGAGATCGGGTAACCCGTAATTGAACCAACTGCAGCTCCTGCGGAGGTGGCGCCATTTCCGGAGGAGTTGCAAATCCTAGCCCAAGTTTGCGGCGATCGCTTTCTCGTGCCCCTTGGGTGCCGCTTGGAAAATTGGCTGGGTCGTTGCTACCTCTCGGCAAGAGTTGCCGAGCCGTTCTTGCCCCGTTGAGTACGGCAAGACTTTCGCTGAAATTCTGGCAAGCTCGCTCCAAGAGGGCCCAAAGACGGAATTCGCAAGAATCGCGTCTTTGCGACGTTGCCGGTTGCCAGCGTCACGCATCGCTGATCTACCGGCACGCGCTGAACAGCACGTCCGCGGCACTGTCGTGCGAGGCCGCAAGCAGGTCCGGCGTGCCGTCGCCGTTCACGTCGGCCGAAGCCAAGATGGGGTCATCGATCGGATAATCGACGTGGGGGGCGAACGTACCGTCCCCATGGCCGAGCAACAAGCTCATGGTGACGACGCCATGCCAGGGCAGGTAGTTCGCGCTCGTTGCGATGATGTCCAGGTTGCCATCGTGGTTGAAATCGCCGATCGGACCCAACATGGCGTTGTTTCCGCCGGTCTCGAGCTGGATCTCGGTGGCGAATGTGCCGTCGCCGTTTCCGAACGAGACCGCCACCATGCCGTCGAGGATGACCGTCGTAGCGCCCACCAGATCCAGGTTGCCGTCGCCATTCAAGTCGGCGAGCGCGAGCGAGCTCCACGAACCGACTGCCGAGGAGTCCAGATCCGTCGCGACCGCGAACGTCCCATCTGCCTTCCCGAGAAGGACGCCCGCGCCCCCGCCATACCTCGATACGACCATGTCCAGCGTGCCGTCGCGGTTGACGTCGCCCAGCGCGATCTGCGACGCCAAGCTGCCCACGGCATAGTCGGTGGCGGTGCCGAAGGTCCCGTCGCCTTTGCCGAGCAAGACGGTGGCCGTGCCGGCTTCGGTATTCAGCACGACCACGTCCTGCTTTCTGTCGCCATCGAAGTCCGCCACTTTGAGCGACGTGGCGTGGAAGCTCAAGGGAGTGGTCAGCGCGGTGGCAAAGGATCCATCGCCAGCTCCCGACAGGACCGACACGGTCGACGGCATCGGCATGCTCCAATCGTAGGTTGCGGCGACGATGTCCGGTCGGCCGTCACCGTTGAAATCGGCGAGCGCGAGCGACTCCAGCTCATCGGTCAAGTCCTTCGCACCGATGCGGAAGCTCGTCTTGGGGACCAAGGTCTTGTCGGTCGTCCCCAGCATCACGCTGATGCCGTCCGGCCGGTAGCCCACCACGAAGTCCGTCCGACCGTCGCGGTTTACGTCGCCGACCGCCAACGCAACCGGGTCATTGTCGGCCGCGGAGCCGACATGACGACCGTCGAACGTGCCGTCGCCGTTTCCGAGCAGCACGCCCGCGGTCCTCGAGTACGAGGTGCCGAACGGCATCGCCACGTCCATGCGGCCGTCGGCGTTCATGTCGGCGATGACGGCCATGGATGGCCGGCTCGCGGACTCGAAGTCTCGCCTGGCGGCCAGCGTGCCGTCACCCTGGCCCAAGA